>Ga0209482_1000064_pt1 | contig 88353 bp, 84 predicted proteins | sample CoawatmetaG10DNA_FD_187512 | JGI IMG/M metagenome (GOLD analysis project Ga0209482, IMG submission 187512) | Marine microbial communities from the West Antarctic Peninsula - Coastal water metaG104-DNA (SPAdes) (version 2) | ecosystem: Environmental > Aquatic > Marine > Coastal ...
TCGGTCACTGTTGAATGAATTTGGATGGAACCTTTTTAGGTCAACTTTTTTTTACTAGGTCAACCATTCATTACCATTAAATCAATAGTAGATTCCTTGTCACCATCTATAAGGGAATAACATTCGATATATTTAAAGTTAATTAACACTATCAGGGTTAAGTGGACTAAGTAAATTTAATACTATCTGATTTATCACAGAATCATGAAACAATGCCCCAACAAATGTAATAGAAGATGCATTAAAAATCCACCCCCCATATTTAGTATTTTTAAATACCATATATGCAGGAGGAGTACTTTTATTTTCTCCTATAGCCAATGTTTCAAAACCTTTTGTATATTCATTAATTTGATCCACTTCATCAGCACTAGCACCATGACTAAAGCCTTTATTTTCACGTCCCCAATTTGCGCTATATTTTCCAAAAACTGAATTCAATTGTATTCCTGAGCCTTTAAAAACCCAATGAGCTGGATTAATAACCTTATAGCCCATTTCTTTTTCAGAAATTGTATCCGTATAAAATGTCCCTATAAGCTCAGTAGCCTTTTTTGGATTTAGACGTTGATTAACAACCTCTATATATCCATTTTTAAATTCTATTTGACGATATATGTTATTCCCCGATAAAGAAACTACCTTTCCACCTTTTTCAATAAATTGCTGTAACCGCCCAATCATTTGTGATGACCAATATTCTGAATGAGTATTCAATACAATAATTTCTGCGTTGTTAATAGAATAATCAAAAGCTAAATCACGATCAGAATAGACCCCATATTCAATTCCATGTATATCTAAGAAACTAGCCAACACCCATTCTGACCTCAACTTATTTGAAGTGAATGGAGACGTTGGATCATTATCTATAATCAATTCTTCCATTCTAATTTCTGAATCAAATCCAATTCCCTTAACGTAATACGGACGATTTTTTGGCAACCTTTTTGATGGGCGCCTTTCATAAGTCCTAACTATTGACTGAATTCGATAAATAGCGTTGTGTATAGTTTTAAATAAAATTGGAGTTTGATTATCTTTATAATTAGATTTCCCACCATAATAATTATACGCATCCCATGTATTAGTACTAGCAATTAGCGCTATTCGCTTGGCTTTTTTTGGCTTAATAATAAATGGTATTTGACCCATATTTCCAGATTTTTCATCTTTTAACTCTAGCAAGTAATAACCTGATTTAAATTCATTTGTTTGTAACAAAAAAGAGGCTTTCCAATTAAACCCCAGTTTTCGATTAAAAAATTTACTTTGTATATTTTTTGACAATAATCCAAAAGATTTAATTTTTTCCTTTTTTGCTCCTAGGTAATATAAATCCAAACTCGCATCATTTTTATTATGTATATAAAAACTTATATCTTCCCCTTCTGTGAAGGAATATTTTTGCGTATAGCCTAATGGACTATATAAATTAATTGCAATAGGTGACTGATATGACTTTATCTGATAAATTACACTGCTAAATAATCCAATCACAAGAAACAAGAGAAAGATAAGAAGTTTTCTTTTTTTAAAACTAAACAAAATACTTCCTTAAGTTCATCAAAATTTTCATCTAGCATACTTCCATTTAATGTTTTTAATGTTGACAGTAAATAGTGGCTTTACCGATATAGTGTTTATTTAGAATCTCTTCTGAACAATGGGGGCACTTTTTCAATTTCATAATATTTCTATTAGTCACTCCATTTTCTGACAACTGACGTCATCATAGATTTTAATTCACCTGCAGTCAAATACTATACTTTTGAATAACTTCAGTAGTATAATTAAATTTAAAAATATTAGGCATAAATTATGAATTTCTTTTTTGGAATAAAGAGCTTAAATGTAGATTCAAAATTAACTATTCCTCGTTTTCAAAATTCACATAAAGCCAACAATTAATCTAGTTTATCAGACATAATCCACATGAAAAAAACGCCAATTTCCTTCAGGAAGACTATCATTTGGATTAAGCATTTTTCCCATTAAATTTGTTTCCCACCTTTTTTCAAAGCCATAACTTAATGCATGCTTGAGTAAATAATCACCCTCTAAGGACTGGATTCGAAGTTCAATGACGCCAATAGAATGGGCATAATGCATGATTGAATCAAATGCTTGATGTTGTTCATATTTGTCATCAGGACACACAAATTCAAGCAAATCTAAACGATTAACTCCATCATTCATAGATGTTTTTCCAAGCAAAGCATAACTTCGAATTTTTTTATTAATTGATATTGTTAGAACACTATATGTATACGATTTTCTATAATAATGAAATTGAAATTTATCTTTCCAGAAGCTTTTATTTCTTAACGGATACCCAATATAAGAATCATTGAGCTTATCAAAAAGCTCAATAAGCTGATTACTAATATTATCTAATGAATTGAATGATTGAAAGATCTGATAATTTCTATTCTTTGTAACATGAGAAGACACTTTAAGCTTCATTGATTCGATCTTTGAAACAGTATTGAAACCAATTTTCTTATACCATCTAAATGCTGCACTCCCTGCATCTTCTCGAAAAACTAAAATAACTTTATACTCTGGATAAAAATATTTTTCAATGGCATGATCTAATTTCGAGCCAATGCCCTGGCTTCTATAATTAGGATTAACATAAGCAGTACTAATCCATAGAGCTGCCATAAAAGAGTCACCTCCAAGAGAAATATAAGACCTTTCAAAAGGTATCGCTCCAATTAGTTTTTCTGAATCGAACGCCAAAACAGCAGACATGTTATTAGCAGCCCATGTTTCTAAGTCACGAGTAGTAAATCCAGATTCTTTAATTAAAGACAGAACTTCATCCATATTAGAATCGTGGAAGGGCTTGATTGTTATATCAATCATTAATCAAAATAAATTTATCAAGAATTAAATATTTCTAGGTCACTCAGTATATCAACTAACCTTCTTCTTTCATTAAATTATTTTCTAAAATAACTTCACTCAAGTTTTTTGGAGCTTTAAATGCTCTAAAATATTCATCATCAAGGGGCTCAAAAACATCATTGCAATTATTCATGCAATTATGACAAATCAAACCCGAAAGATTTTTTTCAATATGTTTTTTTCTAAATTTTTTATAATTTTCGCAACTCCATGCCTCTTCTATGCCAACATTATTTAAATCTGCAATAATGAGTGCATTTTGATAATCTACTACACATGCAGTAAGATAGCCCTCTGAACTAACTACAATTCGATTAAATGGATCTGGACATATATCAGTATATTGATCTATCTTAAGTGTTCCTAGAATACTTCCTGCATCAATTTCCACCATCTCATTATTTTCAAACATATTTCCACCTTGGTTGCTGCATTGACGCATATCAACCTCTTGATCTAAGCAATCACCAATAAGGCTCATTAGATTATCATACTCATTTTTATTAAAAGGCGTTGGAACCATTGAAACATACATTTTAAGTGCTAAATTATGATTTTTTCGATACTCATCCCACCAACGAACATTAGCTATTACTTGATCGAAGTCATCATAGCCATGAACTTTATGATAGCTCTCTTTTGTACCTGCATTGATAGAGAACTTAACACTATCTAAGCCTGCATCTATTACCGCTGCAGCTTTTTTTGGATTTGCTAAAGCACCATTTGTTGTGATAAAAACATAGTCATAACCTATCTCCTTGGCTTTTCGGATTGCATTAGGAAGTTTCTTGTACATAAATGGCTCACCAGTTGCAAAAAATGCAATATCTCGAGCACCAGCCATATAACCCTCAGTCATTATTTTTTCAACTAATTTGTAAGGCATCAGCTTATTTGAACGCGTCATTTTTTCATTAGCACAGAAACCACAAGTATGATTACAAGTATTATTTAACTCAAGATATAACTCTTTTGGGAATGGAGGAATTTCAGAGTATACGGCACCGTTTACTCTAGCAGCCTGTTTATCAGCTAATGTACTCATATTCTATATCTCAATTAGTGAATAAATGATTTTTAATTGCATAAAGTAATTTTATCATTAATTTATGTTCTCCAATAGTTATAGAAACAAAATTATTATAACCCTCAGGATAGTTATTCTTAATTAAAAAACCATGTTGCTTTAATACTGAGGATAAATTATTTGCATCAGCTCTATTTTTTAAATTAAGGATAACTGTATTAGTTTCTGAGCCATAACAACTAATACCAAGATCTAATAGTTCAGATTTAAACCAATCTCTTGTACTTACTACCTTATCCTTAATTTTTTCAAATTTATTATCATTGTCAAGTGCCCACATCCCAGCTGCAACGGAAAGAGCATTTGATTCATGGGCAAAACGTCTTGTTTGAAGATAAGAAATTAACTTCCCTTGGCCTAACATATACCCCAATCGAATTCCAGGCAAACCTATAGCTTTTGAAAAAGTTCTTGCAATTAATAAGTTATCGTATTTTGATATTAATGGTATCGATGTATCAGACCCAAAAAGTGCATATGCTTCATCAACAACAACCAATATTTCTTTTTTTTGAGCAATACCAACAATTTTATCAATTTCATCAAAATTAAATGAAAATTCTATTGGCATATTTGGATTAGGTAAAAATAATATCGAAATATCTTCATCCATAACTTTAACTAAGTCATCTAAAGTAACCTTAAGATTTAAGTTAAATTTAATATCAATCATTTTAAGGTCAAATATTTCTGAGTAGACCTTATACATTGCATAAGTTGGATAGTAAGTTGCAATCTTATCACCGGGACAACTACACATCTCAAAAACTGACTTAAGCCCGCCATCTATACCTGACGTAACCATTAAATTTTTATTCTTTACATTATGTTTAGCAGCTATTTTGCTAATTAATGGATCTATGTTAGGATATTTATCTAAATCTGAAATTTTTAAATATGATAAAAAGTCATTAAATCTTTTTTTAGATAAAACATTTTCGCTAATATTTCGATGCATCTCAAAAATGTTATCTATCGATGATGGAGCAATTCTATTGCGATCATATTTTTTTTGTTTATAGAACTTCACTTAGATTAATATTCTTAATATTTGTTTTTAAAGTTATTATAATAGATTAATAATTCCTCACTCTAGTTTTACATAAATATCAACTTAATTAAGAGCGCAAACTTGATACGTGAGGAGATTAAATTACTATTGATGTAAAGGGTCTCAAAGTTAAACATTACTTTGAGTTAGTTTAAAAAAAATAAGGTTTAAAAATTTATGAATTTGCCAGTTTTATTAGATTGTACTTTACGAGATGGTGGCTACTATAACTCTTGGGATTTTGATCATAATCTTATTCAGGATTATCTTTTTGCAGTCAAAGACGTTGGTGTGGATGTTGTGGAACTTGGTTTTAGAACTCTTAATAAAGAAGGCTTTAAAGGTGCTTGCGCATATACTACGGACTCTTTTATCAAATCACTAGAAATACCGAAGGATTTAAAACTGTGCGTAATGATTAATGCATCCGAGATTATTGAAGAAGGTGTTTTTTGTGAACGAAAATTAAACCTACTATTTCCCTCAGATTCTGCAACATCAAATATTAATATTGTCAGGATAGCATCTCATACTTATGAATTCATAGAAGCCCTGAAAGTAACTAAATTATTAAAAGATAAGGGCTTTAAAATTGGCTTTAACATAATGCAGGTAAGTGAATGCGAATCTAATGAACTTTCTCTTCTGGTCAAAGAAGCATCTAAATATCCAATAGATGTTCTTTACTTTGCTGATAGTTTGGGAAATATGGATACAGAAAGTGTACTAGCTGTAATTAAGTTATTTCGTTTACACTGGAAAGGTCACTTAGGAATTCATGCTCATGATAATATGGGAATGGCTTTATTAAATTCATTGTTTGCACTTAATAATGGGATTACTTGGGTAGATTCAACCATTACAGGCATGGGGCGTGGAGCTGGTAATGCTAAAACTGAATTGTTATCAATTGAAGTTTCAGAGTTAAGAAAAACTATGCCCAATATTAGCCCTCTTCTTTCATTAATATCTGAAAAATTTAAACCCCTAAAGGATAAGTATGGCTGGGGAACCAACCCATTTTATTACCTTTCAGGTAAAAATAGTGTACACCCTACTTATGTTCAAGAGATGATGACTGACTCAAGATATCAGACCGAAGACATTATTTCTGTAATTAAAAATTTAAGCCCTAAAGATGGAAAAAAATTCTCTAAAAATAGTATGCATGAGGCTCGTAACTTCTACTCAAGAATATCACAAGGTAGTTGGTCTCCCATAGAATTATTTAAAGATCGAGAGGTTATTTTGATAGGCTCAGGTCCTGGAGTTTTGCATCACAAAATTGCAATTGAGAATTATATTAAAAATTCTAAACCACTAGTACTTGCTCTTAATACAGAATCATCAATTGATAATGACTTAATTGATGTTCGTATAGCTTGTCATCCACTTAGATTAAAAACGGATTGTGAAAAACTTGCAAATTTTTCTAAGCCACTTATTACTCCTGCATCCTCAATCCCAAATAATGTTTTAGACGTTTTATCTTCTATAGAAATACTTGACTATGGATTAAGTGTTCAAGAGAATCAAGTTAAATATGAAAAGACATACTGCATATTATCAAATCCTATAGTAATTAGCTATGCTCTTGCAGTAACAACTAGTGGAAAAGCTAAGCGTCTTCTCTTAGCTGGATTTGATGGTTATAGATCTGATGATCCTCTAAGAATTGAAAATGATATGGTATTTAAAGCACATCAAGATATTGAATCTGCCGTTAATATAATCGCAGTTACTCCAACTCTATATAATATAGATACAACTTCAATTTATGCGTTATAAAGTGAAGACAGTTATTATTATTCCAGCTCGCTTTAAGTCATCCAGATTTCCAGGGAAACCTCTTACCTCAATTCTAGGAAAACCAATGATTTTATGGGTTGCAGAACTATGTTCTAAAGCCCTCCCTAAAGAAAATATATATGTTGCTACAGATGATAAAACGATTAAAAAAGTAGTTGAAGATGCTGGTTATAATGTAGTCATGACTAGTGAAAAAGCACTTACAGGCACTGATCGTATTGCAGATGCAGCGAACCAAATAGATGCGGATATTTATATTAATGTTCAGGGGGATGAGCCGCTTATTAATCCTGATGATATCTTATCAATTATAGATGCTAAAAAACAATATCCAAATGAAATTATTGGTGCTTACTGTAAAATTAGTAATAATGAAGACCCGACGAGTTTGAATATTCCTAAAGTTGTTTTTAATGAAAATAATCAAATGGTATACATATCACGTAAACTGATACCAGGGACCAAATCAAAAACACATAAACCTCCCCACTATTTTAAACAAGTTTGTATTTATGCCTTCAATAAGAATGAATTAAATGATTTTATTCGCTTTGGAAGAAAAGGTACTCTTGAGCTTTATGAAGATATAGAAATACTTCGATTTTTAGATATTGGATCAGTAATTAGAGTTGTAGAAACCAAAAACTCTAGTTTAGCCGTTGATATTCCAGACGATGTAAAAATGGTAGAGGATGAGATGCATAGAAGAGGAATACTTTAAGAGGCGGCTTCTTTTTTACTCCAAAAATAACTTTCTTAATGATTAATAATTTTAAAACAATAATATTTGACTGTGATGGAGTTATATTAAATTCCAATAAAATTAAGAAAGAGGCATATTTAAAAGTAGCTTCTTATCACTATGGAAAAAATCTTGCAGCCTCATTCGTGAGATATCTTTCAAAAAACACAGGTAAGACACGAGAGCATTTTTTTAATCATTTTCTAACAAGCATAGTACCTAAAGAGCTTTATAAAGTAGATCTTAACCAACTTATTTCTGAAGTTACTATTGAAATACAAAAGGGATTAATGGAGTGCGAAATATCTAAATCTCTCTTTAAACTTAGACAAAAGACTTCCAATATAAGATGGCTTGTTGTTTCAGGCGGTGTTCAAACAGAGTTAAGGGATATTTTTGATAAAAGATCATTATTAGAATTATTTGATGGAGGTATATACGGTGGTCCAATGACTAAAGATGAAATTTTGAATTCCTTAGTAAAAGAAAATAATATAGAATCTCCTATCGTATTTCTTGGTGATAGTAAATATGATCATGAAGTCTCAAGTCGAGCAAACATAGATTTTATATTTCTAAGTGAATGGTCAGATTTTAAGGAATGGAAAAGTTATTGTAAAAAAAATAAAATATTAAATATTAAATCTCTAAGTGATTTAATATAAGTACGTTAAGAATAATTTTTTAGAATTTAGAATATTATTTTTTATAAATAAATATAGATTATAAAATAAAAAAACAGCAAAATAATTATTAAGAGGTAACTAAGCGCTCTTCCCTAACATGGATGCTCTCCAATTTAAAGAAATTCCGTCACGTGGCAAATATAGTAATTGATCTCAAACTTAGAAACCTTACTTGGGAAATATTGATTTCTTATCTGTTGAATTCTTATATCTCTTTGTGTTTTCTCTTTAAGACCAAGATAACTGATAAAGAAAACCAGTTCTTCCCTTTACGGGTCTTTATTCCACTATAACTCAACCATTTTGATATCTTTTGATAAGCCCATCCTTCTATATCGTGAAGATGTTGAATCAGAACATAAATGATCTATTGTCGTTTGGTATATTCTTTGTGATATATGAGCATGTTGGACTGGAATTGATTGAGAATTCTAGACATGAGATTATTGATTCAAATAAAGTGTGCATAAGGAACCATTCCACTACTTTAGAGAAGTTTTATATCGAGCCCTATCGAGGTAAGATTGGTTAGTTAAAAACCTGTCAAAAAAAACAACTATCAACTCAAATAAAATTGTTAGTAATTTTTTCAGAGTTATTAGTTTATTTTTAACTAGAAGTTGACTCTAATACTTTTTTTGATTTTTCCTTTAAGTATTATTTAACTCTTCTCGCCTCTAATAGTTCAACGATACCAATAGGAGTAAGTAAAAAAACAACTTTTCTATTATCAAATAGAATTGCTTTAGTTGGACCTGAAATTACAATTGATTTTTTAAAACTTGCCATTGCTTCTTGAAGATTATCTACTTCATAACACATATGATAATATGTTATATTTTTTTTAATTAATTTTTCTACGATATTTCCAGACACCAATTCAATGTTGACATCTATTGTTTCAATCATTTGAACATATGCATCTTGGTTTGCATCATAAAATTTATCTGATGTATTTATAATTTGAAAATGTTCAGACACCCATTCCAAAGTTTTTTCAATGTTTTTAGTTGCTATACCTATATGGTGAAATTTCATTGCAGTGTATTTTATAATGAGTTAATATAATTTAAAAAATGTATCCATTTTTATATTGATTATTTTAATCGATATGTATTAGATTTTTATTCAATCAAAAATATAATAATCAACCTAGAACTTAGAAAATCTTAGATAAGAAATGTTGATTTCTTATTTGTTCATTCATTAGGTCTCTTTATGACTGAGATAAAAGATGAAGAGAAACAACTCTTTCCTCTAAGGGTTTTTATTACACTCAGATTCAACCACTTTGACATCATTCTTTAACTCTACCCTTCTTTTTCGTAAAGATGATGAATATGAAGGGATTAGCAAATTCAATCAAACCTTTCATCTCTTTAATCATATTTGAAATCTCTAAGTGATTTAGTATAAGTACTTTTGAATTAATTTATTAGGATTTAGAGTATTATTTCTTGTAAATAAAACTAGAGTAAAAAATAAATAAAAAGAAAAATAATCATTATGAGGTAACTTAGCGCCCTTCCTACCAAAATTGAGTAAATATTTTGTAACCAAGAAACATCATCTGAATAAGAGTCAATTGATCTACTTAGCATTGGATCCAAATAAAAAGCAAATATAATAGCCCCAAAACCATGAAAAGCGGCAGTAAATTGGCTTAAAGTTAATCTATTTTCAGGGAACAACACAGCTAGCATAAAGGCAATAAAAAAACCCGTTATTAAAAAAATATATGCTGAAAAAGAAACTAAGGTTTTTTTTAATATCAGCTTGTCAAAAGTAAATGAAGCACAAACATCTTGATTTAATTCTGTATTTTTATTGAATAATGACTTTAATATTGCAACAGGAATTGTATTATTTGCATATTTACTAAATACAATTTGAAAAAAAATTTGCAGAGCATTAAGCTTAAGAATCATAATAATTGAAACTAAAAAAGTAAGAATATAAGCCGAAATTACTAAAATTAAATATTCATTAAGATTAATACCAGACTCAACTAAGAAGCCTAAGGTAGGCAAAAAAAGGATTAATATAAATCGACTTGCTGTATATATAGTTTGAGAAAGTGTAGTGCCTAATGCAACTCTACTAGTTATTCGACCAGCAACACGGCTACCAAAAGACGCAATCTCAATGGCGTGAATTAGAACGTAACTTATTACTGCAATAATTCCTAATAAGAGCATAAAATTTATAGTAGTTTCACGCAAATGATAATGATAAAACATTGGTTGTTAAAGTTATTTAATAAAAAGCTTAGTAATTAAATTTAATATAGTTTAAATTGATCTTCAATTTTAAAAATAGCTTAAGTTTTTTATTAATAAAAATGCCTATAACTAAACAATGTTTTGTCTGGTATAACATCTGCATTAAAAATATTAATATTAAATAATAAATGGTTAAAAAATGTCTTTTCCCTGCAGCTGGTTATGGAACCCGGTTTTTACCTGCTACCAAAGCAGTACCCAAAGAAATGCTCCCTATAATAAATAAACCATTATTGCAATATGGTGTTGAAGAAGCACTTTCTGCTGGTATATCAAACATGGCTATTGTTACAGGAAGAGGTAAGAGAGCAATAGAAGACCATTTTGATAATTCATTTGAACTGGAATCACAACTTATAGGAACATCTAAAGAATCCTACTTGGATGAAATTAAATCTTTGATAGAAAAATCGACCTTCACTTATGTAAGACAACATCAGAAGCTTGGATTAGGACATGCAATCCTTACTGGGGAGCCTCTTATTGGTGATGAATCTTTTGCAGTTTTATTGGCAGACGACCTGTGTGTTAATGAGGACAATAATTTGCTTTCAAAAATGATAGAAACCTATGAGAAGTATCAATGTTCAGTTATAGCTGTAGAAGAAATACCATTAACTGAAACTGAAAAGTATGGAATCATCGCGGGTGAATTAATTGATCAAAGTCTAAATACTTTTAGAGTAAGCGATATGATCGAAAAACCAAATTCAAATGACTTAATCAATTTTGCTAAAGATGCCACGAAACTTAAAAAATCCTCCACTTTTATGGGAGTCATTGGAAGGTACATCCTTACACCAGATATTTTCAAAATTCTTAAAACAATTAAACCTAATAAGGATGGGGAAATACAAATTACTGATGCTCTTCAAATTCAAGCAAAACTAGGTAAAGTTGTTGCTTATAAATTTAAAGGTAAGCGTTTTGACTGCGGCAGTATTGATGGGTACTTAAAGGCTATCAATCATTTTGCCAATAAACTTAAAACGAATTAATTCTTTTTTATATTATCTGAATTAAATTTTGTATTAAATTCTGGCACAACTTTCTGAAGCAGCTTATAAATTTTTTCCGTATTATTATTTCTAGCAGCCTCTTTAAGTTCAATTAGGACTGGATATAATTTATCCCAAACTAACATTTCTTCTTTTGTACGCATAATTAATTTATTTTCTGTAAAGTCAAACTCCCCACTAACTAAGAGCTCCTCATAGAGCTTTTCTCCAGGCCTTAATCCAGTGTAGTGAATTTCTATATCTCCATCGGGGTTATTGTCATCAAGGACCTGCAAACCACTTAGATGAATCATTTTTACAGCTAAATCATAGATGCGAATAGGCTTCCCCATATCCAGTACAAATACTTCTCCACCCTTAGCCATTGCTCCAGCCTGAATGACTAACTCTACAGATTCTGGTATAGTCATAAAATATCTAACTATGTCACTATGGGTAACTGTTATAGGACCACCTCTTTCAATTTGTTTTCTAAATAAAGGAATTACTGAGCCACTTGAATCTAAGACATTACCAAAACGCACCATAGTAAAACATGTGTTAGTATTTTGTATTGAAAATGCTTGCAATACTAATTCAGCTACACGCTTACTTGCGCCCATAATGTTAGTTGGACGTACTGCCTTATCAGTTGAAATTAAAACAAAAATTTCTACATTAGAAGAAATTGCAGCCTCTGCAGCTATCATTGTACCTATAGCATTATTTAGCACTCCTTGAGATTGATTGAACTCTACAAGAGGAACATGTTTATAAGCAGCGGCATGATATATTGTTTGCACGTTATAATAATCTAAGACATATTTGATTCTGTCTTTATCAGAGACAGATCCTATAATAGGGAAGATTTCTACATTTGGTATATTAATATTTAATAACTCTTGTTCGATGATATAAAGAGATGATTCACTAACCTCATATAAGATTAATTTTTCTGGCTTTAGAAATAATATCTGCCTGCAAAGCTCTGAGCCTATTGAGCCTCCTGCGCCAGTAACCAAAACTATTTTATTAAAAATATTTATTTTTAAAAGATTTTTATTAGCCTTTACAGGCTCTCTTCCTAGTAAGTCTCTTAGATTAATTTCTAATAAATCACGGACTTTAACCTTTCCACCAGCTAAGTCAGATACTTCAGGTAACGAGCGAACTGCAACTGGATATTGTTCAAGAAGTGTGATAATTTTATTTTGACGAACCCTAGAAGACGATGGCATAGCAATTAAAACTTCTTTAATATCTCTCTTTTCTATCAAATTTTTCAATTCATTCTGAGAATAAACTTTAAGACCATTAATGGACTGATGATAAATATCTTCAGAATCATCTATAAAAGCAACTGGATTATACTCATTTGACTGAATAAGAGCATTACATAACTGCCTCCCCGCTGAACCAGCACCATATATCAATACATTGTTATTTATATTTATATCCAACGAAAGCCAACGAAAAACAAGTCGTGAACTAGCAATAACTATAATTACTAATAACCAATTTATTAGAATTACCGATCTAGGCATAAAATCTATATTAGCCATAAATGATATCAAGCCCCATAAAATGGCATAAATGGAAACAGCTTGAACAATTTGCCAAAGTGTTTTAAAACTAGAATACCGAACTACATTTCTATATAGTCCAAAGCTTAAAAAAATTGGGATTGATAGAATTGGTGAAGTAAAAATTGCCAAAAGCAAATCATAGTCTCCAGTTGGATAAAACCAAAATCCTAAGCGAATGTAAAATGAAATAAATAGACAACCAATAATAGCAAATGCATCAAACAATAACATTAATGCCTGCTTTGTTTTTCGAGATAAATTAATTAGAGTTATAATCACATCTGACATTATAGTTTACGAAATATATAAATATTATTCGATTATTTAAAATGCTAGTGTGAAATATTATCTTGAAACATTACTTTTAATAAGGTCTTCCACAAAATCTTCAAATCAAACCAGAATGATTGATGATTTAAATACTGAAGATCTAAATCAACTTTCTCAGAAATAGATAATTTATCACGACCATTTACTTGCGCCCAACCAGTTACACCAGGTAGCAGCTTATCAACTCCTTTTTCACCTCGAAGTGCCATCAAATCATACTGATTGAAAAGTGCAGGTCTTGGCCCAACAAAGCTCATATCCCCTTTAATTATTGAATATAATTGTGGAAATTCATCCAAGCTGAGTCGCCTAAGCAAAGAGCCAATGGGTGTAAGTAACGAATTAGGGTTTACCACTAAATGAGTTGCAATAGTTGGAGAATCAACATACATAGTCCGAAACTTTGGCATCTTAAAAATTATGTTTAATTGTCCAACTCGATCTGACCAATAAATAATAGGTCCTTTAGATGTTAGGCGAACACTTATAGCAATGAGCAACATCGGTAAGATTAACAAAATAAATAATATAGAAGCTACTACAATGTCAAAAAATCGTTTCATTCATGTTTTCCAATGTTTTTTGAGGCCTAAATCCTAATTTCTTCAATTTACCTGAGGAATAGTACTCATCACCAAGAAGCTTATCTACCTTATATTTTATATTTGGACTGAATAAGCCAAGTATATCAAAAAATAATTTTGGTACGGTCCATTTTGGTATAGGTTTGCCTGCTAATTTACACATAATAGTATAAATATTTCGAGAAGAATATGAAACATCATCTGTTGCAATATATATCTCCCCATTAGTACGATTATCTTTCAATACTAATAAAATTGCTTGCACTAGATCATCCACATGAATAATAGACTTTTTGTTATTTGTTTCAGGCAATGGTGGAAACCACCCACTCTTTATTCCTTGAAACATTTTCTTTAAATTACCCTTAACATTAGGACCACAAACAAGTGATGGACGAATAATAGTAATATTCATCCCCGATATTTTGCTGATTTCTAATAACCTAAGTTCGGCCTCTCGTTTAGTTTTTCCATAAATACCTTCAGGCTCAAAATGATCTTGCTCATTAACACGACTTCCATCAAAAGACCTACCTCCAGCTTTAACGCTACTAATAAATACAAAATTTTTAACACCTGATTTAACAGCAAGGTTAGCAAGCTCTATAGTCGCATCTATATTAACTTTATAATATAGGTCTGTATTTTTATCATTGAATTTATTATGTGCAACACCAGCTAAATGAATAATAGTCTGTATATTATTTAACGCATCTTTGGGGATTAACTCAACTCCTAATTCACAAATAACTGATTCATAATCTTTAAGTGGACTACGTGATAGGATTTTAATATTTCCATCAATCGCTTTAATAAGGTGCTTTCCTATAAAGCCAGTAGCACCCGTTATAAAGAAATTCTCCAAAAATTATCTCCTTATATTATTTGAAGAAAAAGTACTCATGTTTTATTTTGGTTATATGCCGCATGAATTAAGCCTAACGCAATCCATAGTTGGGGATAAGCCATTGGGTAACCCAAGCATAAATTTAATATAATGGCGACTTCAGCAAACTTTATCATACTAAATCTTTTAAGAAAGATATTTTTATGGAAGACAAATAAAAATAAAATAAAGACGACTCCTAACTCAGAAACTAGTCCTAAGTAAAGCGTTTGCGATGTGGCTCTGGTTGTATTTACTTCATTGGCTGGATTTTTAGAAATAATGTCAGCGTTAGAATAAACTAAATCTCCAAAAGTTGAGTTCAGGTTGAAGTAATCAAGAAAATGAATAATGCCACTAAAATACTCTGCAGAAAAAGAACCAGGCCCAATTCCAAATGGATATTGCAATAAATTTCCTAATGAAGATAGTACTGAAGAAAGCCTATAGAAATCATTAGCCATCATCTGTCCCATCATTAGCTGGTCAACCTTAACGGCTATAAGCGGTGTATTTAAAAGAAAATAGAGAATTGGCAAAGAAAGAATAAGAAGATAAAATTTACTCCTTATCCCAGCATTAAGTATTGCAAAAAATACACTACCTGCGAGAATAACTGTAAATGTTCCACTCCTATGAAACAAAATAAAAAGAAAAGTTGATATTAAAAAAAAGCTAAACCCAGAAAGCCCAGATTTATACCTTAACTCCTTAAGTATGCTTGTACTATTATTTTCTTGATATTTACAGCTAAACCAAACTATCATAATTGATATAAGCATCAAAATATACGATACAGACATTGAATGCTCGAGAAAATGAAAAACTATTGATTTCATATATATTACACCAGGCCTTCCACTAGTTACCTGCCTAATATCATAGAGCAAACTTAAAAGTAATTCGCTATCTGAAAGAATATAAACCACTTCCATTAAGCCAAACAATATTGAAGGTAATTGCAATATAAGAAAATACTTTATTATTGTTTCTTTAGGATAATTGAGAAAAAAATTGTTTCTACTATAAACATAAACAGCAAAAGCTGATAAAAACTGTAGAAATCTGATTATATATTCTGTAAATACTGACTGCATTGAAAATGGAAACCATAATACAACTACGAAAAATATCAAAAGGAAGCTTAGTGTTTGTATATCCATATAGTTTTTTTTCTTAGCACCAAAAAAATACAAACAAACTGCTACTAAGGCAAACCCCCATGCAAAAGGAGCTGCTGACATAGATTGACTATCAACGGATACTCTTAATAAAGTATTAAACTGGGAGGAAATTGCAAATAAAATAAATAAATAAAACATTATGAGATATTTTTCTTTTTAACTCTCAGGAAAAGAATTACAAAATAAACTACTGAGGTTTGAAAGAGCTCCTTGAATTATAAAATAGAAAGATTATACTTTTTTTTCAAAAATTATTTTTGATATAGCATTGTAAATATTTTTTTAATTACTCGAATAGCAAGCTTTATATATTCGAAAAATACTGAAAGAATTGAAGCCACTCGAATATAAAGTGGATATAAATCATTGTTATAAGACCATAAAGTAGTTTTAATACCTTTGTGCATTTTATAAAGACTATCAGACAATCCAATATTTTTAGATGATTCTTCACTAGTTATAACAGTTACTAGTTCACAATCTAATTTGATAACTCTATATTTATATATTAGTCTTAACCATAAATTGTAGTCTTCAGCATATCTCATAGAATCTGGAAATCTTTCTTTTTTTAAAATACTTCTTAACATAAATACAGAAGGAGTGACAAAGGGGGTTCTAAATAAAGATGGCAGGAATGCAACTTTTTGATAGTTACAGTTTACAATTCTTTTTAAGCTACTAATATTCAATTGTTTATAAGTTGTATAAAAAGATTTTGTTGCAATAACGTCAACACCAGTTTTGATCATTAAATCTCTTTGTATGCCTATTTTGTCAACATGCCACAAATCATCACTATCTAAAAATGCAATATACTTACCTTTTGATTCATAAATTCCACAATTACGACTAAATGCAACACCCATATTTAAATCATTAGTAATTATTTTGTATGTTAACTTAATATTTTGAAGACAAAACTTCAAAATATCAACAGTATTATCTGAACTGCAGTCATCAATAAAAACAACCTCTAAATCATTGTATTTTTCAAGATTTACTATATTTAAATCGACCATCCTCTTTACAATATCAGCATCATTATAGAGTGTAACAATTACAGTTATTTCCATTAGTTACTATATTTAGCAAATAGATTATTCCACCCTGATAAAACTGCCCTAAAGCCATTATCAGACATATATTCTTGAACCAATGCTCTTGGAATTAAATATCTATTAAAGTCATTTATTGGCTTTTTTATAGTTGTTGTGGCAGTATCAAAACCACATTTTCTTATAATTTCTAGTTCCTTTTTCCCAATATCATTCACGCCTCCAAAAGGGTATGCAAAGTGCTCTATCTTTCGAGATAATTTATCCTCTAAAATTTCCTTAGAGCTATTTATTTCAAAAAAAGATTCCTCATATGTCAAGTTCTTTAATTTAGGATGGGTATGAGAATGCGCACCAATAGTTATTAATGGATTTGAGTCTAAATACTTAATTTCATCCCAGTTTAAACATAATTCAGGGTACTGTCGTCTCTTAGTAGTTTTGGAGATTTCGCTCATTAAATCAAATTGCTCTTTAGATGTCAGCTGCGACATCCATTTTGTTAATTTAAGAAAGCACTCTTTCTTACTATTGTATCTAGTTACATTATATTTTTGAAATACGCCCATAAAATTAATTGTTAAATCGTCCAAGTTAGCCAAACAATCCCAAATTTCATACCACCACATCCAATTATTACCTTCAGGAAATCGTGTTGTGACATAAATTGTAGCTGGAATATTAAATTTTTCCAAAATTGGAAGAGCAACTGTTAAATTATCTCTATAACCATCATCAAATGTAACAGCAACTTTAAAGTCAGAAGATGGTCCAGATAAATGCTCTGACATCTCATCCATAGATAATACATCGTACTCATTAGAAAGCACTTGCATTTGGTTATAAAATGCAGATTCCGATATTAGGTTTCCATTTGGATGAGAATCTTGTTTGGTTTTTAAGTTATTATCAATTCTATGATAACAAAGAATACAAGCACGTCCTTGCCAAGGCTTTGCTATATTTCTTATTATAGGAAGACCAGTAGCTGTATAAAGTAATTTTTTATATATAGTCTTCATAATATAGAATCAAAATTTTAAACCCTTATCTATCAATATTAGTTTAATAATTTCAACACTATAAAATTCAACAATCTCTAGAATATCAAATTGAACTTCAAACACAAGCTCAAGCTCTGTGACCATATTAACTATAGCTAATGAATCCCATTTTTTAATATTATCCTGACTACTTTTTTCATTAATACTAGACTTAGGAACGCCTAAAACTTCAGCAATTGAACTAAATAATAACTCTTCATTGTTCATTAATTATCTCCAAAGACTTTACCATATTTCTTATTGTAGGAAAACCAGTAGCTGTATAAAGTAATTTATTATATATAGTCTTCATAATATAGAATCAAAATTTTAAACCCTTACCTATCAATATTACTTTAATAACTTCTACGCTATAAAATTCAACAATCTCTAGAATATCAAATTGAACTCCGAACACAAGCTCAAGCTCACTTACAATATTAACTATAGCTAATGAATCCCATTTTTTAATATTATCCTGACTACTTTTTTCATTAATACTAGACTTAGGAACGCCTAAAACTTCAGCAATTGAACTAAATAATAACTCTTCATTGTTCATTAATTATCTCCATAAATCTAATATCAATCCACTCAGGACAATTCTCTTGCTGTGGTAAATTTAAAGTATATTGTATATTTTTTTCATCTTTATTAGCTTCAGGGCTCATACCCATACGATTATAAAAACCAGCAACTTGCATGTTTTTACTAGATGCAAGATAGGAGGCTCTTAAAAATTCATACCCCATATTGTTTGAATGCCTTATTAATCCACACCATAAAGCATCCTCAGCATCACGACCCAAAGCCCTGCAACTTAAAAGAAATGTGTCAATAATTAATTCTTTTTTAGGCTTACTACTATTAATAGCAATACATAAGCCAATTATTCCCTGATCTCCAAACTTATCACATAAAGAGATGGTTAATAAAATATTATCTTTAATTGACATTAGTTTCTTAACTGAAGAAATAGAATGTCTTTTTGTTGTCAAATTAAATTGATTAGTTTTTGAAATCATCTGCATAACTCTATTTAAATTTGCATCATTTACAGAGTCAATATTCGCCTTTAAATCTAAACTAGTTAAAAATGTCTCTCTATCAAGCTCATTCTCTAAATTTTTTCTGCTTACTTGGTTTTTATAATCTTCATTTCTTACTAAATCCTCTTGTCCTATTAAAAAAGAGTCAAAAAAATAATTATCTGATAAAGATTCTAATAAATTTAATGGGTCACCAGAATTCGATATTACTTCTACACTTGGCAAGAAAGCATTCATTTCTTCCTGTTCAAATAATTGATCATCTAAAAAAACAAAACTATCAATACCCAAACTTAGCTCCTCTGAAGCATCTATAAGATTAGCATACTTAGATTTCCAATTTGCTTTCACCACGCTAAAATCAGACAACTTAAGCGGCATGGATAATGAATCAAATGCCATAGTTACATCTGTTATATTGTTTTTACTTAATAAAACAAGGACAATACCTCTACTTTTTAATGCATAAACAACCTGTTGGATTCGCCAATATACATTTGCAGGGTAATCTTTCCCAATATTTAAATTTTCAATACCATCTTCCCCAAGAACCCCTCCCCAGAGAGTATTATCAAGATCAATTGCTAGGACTTTGGATTTAGTTGTTAATAAGGTACGAACCACCTGGGAAAAAAAGTCTGCAAAAGACAGCGCATATCTTGCTGCAATAGGTTGGCGTGCATAAAAATCCATTTTTTTGTTTACAGCAAGTTCTCCAACACTACTGAGCCATTGTGCCATATCAAAAATTTTTATACTTCCAAAAGATGCCTGTTCATACAGAAATAAATTTAATCTACTAACAATCTCCACAATCCCATAACTTCGATGTTTGTCATGTAGGCTACTTTTCCAGTAATCTGGAACAGAGAAAGTTGAAATTATCAAGGGTGCACTTCCTTGATACTGTGAAATAATCTGATTGATTCTATCTACTAACATGTCAAAAGAATCGCGACGTTGTTCTAAAGACATTGAATCTATATTCCACATTAAATTGGGAAGTAACTCTTCAAGCCTCCATAAAATATAAATAAAATCTGGCGAAGATTTTAAAAAAATAGATTCTTTGTTAAATAACTCTTGCTCAATATTTTCTATTTCTCCAAGAGTAATATTTGGATTACAAGGAATAGTAGTTAATGATAATCGCAAACATTCTAGTAACGTTTCAATTGTAAAGGTTCTTAAGATACCAATATTTACAATTTGTTCATGCTCGTTTCTAACTTGCTCGTCTGTTTTTTTTAGCGCTATCCTAACATCATTTAATTTTTTTGTTTCATATGCTTGAGAGACTGTTTTTTTAAGTGCGCGTGGCCATTTTTTAGGATAATGCATAATATATACTAGGGCATCCTCTGTCCACCAGTAACTGGTAGATTGACTCCATTTATAAAGCCAGAAGTCGCTAAAAAAATAATTGCTTGCGCTACATCATTGGGTGTACAAATTCTGCGCATTGGATTAGTTGCCTCTTCTATTTTTTTAGCCATAACTGATATTTCATTAGAGTAAGGAGTTTCCATTAAGCCTGGAGATACTGAATTACACCTAATGCCAAGTATAGCTAACTCTTTAGCATAGCATTTAATCAACCCCCACAGTGCCATTTTTGAACTAACATATGCAGACATATTATTAGGCGGTGAATCAAAAACTGCTTCAGTCAACACGACAGTAATAAAACCATCCATATCTGACCTATAATTCTTAAAATCTGCTACCAACCTATGCAAAGAAAAAACCTCAACTTGCATATGCTTTTGAAACTCATCTAAATTATCTGGACTTGTTGACTCTGTAAGAACTAAGGGCGCTGCTGCTGCATGAATAATGCCGTAAATGTTAAAGTTAGAAAATATGTTTTTGCTATGTAAACTAACCGCATCTTTATCAAGGAGATCACAACAAATAGTTTCAACAACAGAATTTGATAAAGCAGTATTTAGCTCCTTTAATTTGCGAGAATTACGCCCCCACAAGACTAGCTCTGCTCCGTTATCAGCTAACATTCGGCAAACTGAGGATCCTAGTATTCCACTAGCTCCAGTAACTAAAATTTTCTTACCCGTCAAAACTGAAGAATTAATCATTTTTTTTTTAGACATAATTGCAACCTTTGCAGTCCCATTTAAGTACAATAAATTATTATTAGCACCTGTGCCTGTAATATCTAGCTTAATAGTATCTAAGGCAATATTTATAGAAGATATTGTTGCAGTGAATTTTAAAGTATCACCGATCCTTATCATTTTTCTCCAGTTCACCTGAAAATCATTCCATAGGGCTCCTGGACCAGGAATTTCTTCACCTATTAGCGTAGAAACAAATGACGCAGCCAACATTCCATGGACTACACGACCTCCTGCAGCCGTTATTGAAGCATAATCATCATCCATATGAAGTGGATTTTTATCTCCAGTCAAGTCCGAAAATATTTTCACATCACTATCTAAAAATTTATGCACGATAGTACGACTGTCTCCTTCAGACCAATCATTTATAGAATAAATTTTTAAACTCATATAGAAGAATCTCCATCAAATAATGACGCATACCATGTTGATTTTTTTTTCAATGGTTTTTCTAGGTCTTTATTAAGTACATAATACCAGAAACGTGAATAAGAATATTTGCGACTAAAAGGCTTTGTTAGTTTTAATGCATCACGTATATTTTCAGGAAATCCAGTAAATTGAAGTATGTCAACATCATTTTTTTGAGCATATAAAAAAGCCTCTTTTACGAGAAAAACGATAGAAGTGGCATCATTATCGTAAACAATTAAATCATCAATTACAATCCTCTTAAGATCAAATTCAATAGAGTTCATTTCTACAGCAATCAAATACCCTAGCATTTCATTATTTTTCATTAATGTAAAAATCAATGGGTTTCTATTTTTTGCACTATCATTATCATATTGCCACAGTATTGAATCCCTATCTCTGTAAGAAAGTAATTTATTAGGATTATTTGCCTTTATTTGGTGCCATAATTTATCAATTCCAGTCGTTAACTTTTTGGGAATAGATATTTCAACATCGAAATTTTCACCTTTAGGCCATCTATTTCGAACTAAATTTTCAAACATAAAGAAAGGTGCAATCAAATAAGAAATTAAAAGTGATAAGCTTTTTGGTACTCTTTTTTTTCTTAATAATGAATAAATAAATGATAGTGGAGAGACAATCCAAAACAGATCAGTATCAAAACTATCTTGTGGGATAGGTTTTGCTTTAACCATTTTATATATACTACTAGATAAATTATTTGCAGATGAAAATATGAGAAGATCAGCTTCTTTTTGCTGGAAAAATTTAGATAAAAGCTTTAAAGAATATCTTCGAAATTCTTCATCAACAACAAAAGATCGAGCAACTCCAGCAATCCAAGTATCTCCATTTAATGAATATGCTCGAGGAATATTACCTATATACCCAACTATTATATTATTAGATTCAAGTACCCAACCAATAGGCCATGTTTCACTATAGTAGGCGTTATCTTTCCAGATCCAATTCCAAGCTTGAGGACTAATTTCTCCACTTAGTGCATTTCTTTGGCATAAATTATTTACTAACTGCTCATCTTCAAATGTTGCATTTCGTACAGCTACTTTTTCCATAAGAGTAATTTAGTCATCTATTAGTGATATTTGCAAATATTTTTCTTGGAAGTAGTATGGCAGCAATTATTTTTACTTTATTTTTTAATCCAGAAATAATGAAAAGACTTTTAAGAGAGTGCATATAATTACCATTTTGGGCCTCATAAACAGACTTCATTCTTTTGATATTATTTTCAAATTTTCTAAATTCTAATTTTTGAGCAATAATTGAGTTAGATTTCATATATTTCGCCCATTGTTCGAGCTCATAAAGATGCTGCTTTACTCCACTAATCTGCAGATTTTCACCATGCCATCGACAATATGCAGTAGGTAATTGAACTGAAGCAAACCTCCATTTAGCTGCGAACCGAATAACAAAATCAAAGTCCCCAATGACATTATATTCAGGATTAAACTTAGGCTCTAATAGCTCGTAATAAGCCCTTCTCACCATAATTGTTAGAAGTCCAACAACATAATTATCCAATATACTTTCTAGTACATAACCAGATGGCAATTGTTTATGATGGGCAACATACTCAATACCTTTAATTTCATTTTTCCAGTAAAAATTACTGTAGACCAATCCCACAGTTTGATCTTCAAACAGGCATAACTGCTGCTCTAGTTTTGCTGGTAACCACCAATCATCAACGTCAAGAAAAGCAAAAAACTTTCCAATAGATTTTTGAATCGCATAATTTCTTGCTTCATAAAGTGATGTGTGTGATGGCGCATAAAAATATTTAAATCTATTGTCATCATAAGATAAAAAGATTTGTGCACTTCTATCAGTAGAATGGTTGTCCCAAAAAATTAGCTCCCAATTATCATACTTTTGTTCGATAACAGAGTTAATAGCCTTTTCAAGATACCGTTGGCCATTATAGCAATTCATAATAACACTAATAAGAGGTTTTGACTCTAGCACTTGATTTTTCTTTGGTAATAATGGACAGTTCTGCTAATGCCCTCATCAATACTAACTGAAGGTTCCCAGCCTAATAATTTTTTTGCTTTTGCAACATCAGCATAGAGCGCCATACTTTCGCCAACACGATAAGGCACTGCACCAAAGTCTGGGACTCCTTGACCAACAACTTCTTGGACTAATTCAATTATCTTTCGAATTGATATTGGTTTTCCCGAAGCAAGATTAATAACCTCGCCATTTACTTTATCATTCTTTAGTGTTAATAATATACCTCGAATAATATCATCTATATAACAGAAATCACGAAGTTGCTCACCATTTGAAACTGGAAACTGAACTCCCTGAATACAGCCCTTAATAATCTGCGGTAGAAAGCGATTATTATTTTGACCTTCCCCATAGACAAGGAATGGGCGCAAGGTAACAGCTGGAAAGCCTTCTGTTCTGAATAACATTTGTAACAACTGGGTAGAAGCGACTTTTCCAAAAGAGTAAGAAGAAATCGGATTCTCACGCATTTTTTCAGTTTGAGGTGGATGCAAACTTCCATATTCATCACTAGAACCAATCTGTACAAAGCGCTTTATCGAAGTCCAATCAATCAGCTGAAGAAGATTTTGAACGCCCAAAAAATGAGCATTAATGACCTGTCGGCCACCATTCATAAACTGGCCATGATCAATATAGCCGGCTAGATTTATAACATAATGAAATGAAGTAACAATTAACTGCTTTTTTAATTGTTCAAAGTAAGTGATATCGGCACACCAATATTCAACCCCTTCGATTTTTTTTTCATCAACAGGTAAATTAAGTGACAATACAGACACTATAAAATCACTCTTTACTAGGCTGAGTACAAGGTTGCGTCCAATAAACCCCGTACCCCCAAGAACTAATATCCTCTCAGACATTAATTTCAACTCCTTATTATTAAACTATCCATGGGGGGGCTCCTGTCTGCCACATCCCCTCTAGAGAATCTCGATCACGTTTAGTGTCCATACATTGCCAAAAACCATCATGCCGGTATGCCATTAATTCACCTAGTTCTGCCGCTTTTTCTAATGGTGCCTTCTCAAGGATAGTAGAATCACCATCAATTAAATTAAAAAAATCTGGCTCAATAACAAAATATCCACCATTAATCCATCCCTGGGTAGTTTGAGGTTTTTCTTTAAATGTAGAAACTTTGTCACCATCTATATCTAGTTCACCAAAACGTGCACCTGGATGAACGGCAGAAATTGTTACTAATTTACCATGACTTCGATGGAATTTTATCAAAGCATCAATATCAATATTAGCAAGACCATCTCCATATGTAAGAAGAAAGGTCTCATTCCCAATAAATTTTTGCATCCTCTTAACACGACCTCCTGTCATAGTTTCTAGGCCAGTATTTGTGAGGGTAACAAGCCAGTCTTTATCATCTACCTGATGGGACTCAACATAACCCGTTGAAAGATCTACGGTAAAGTCTGAATTTAAAGAGCGATAACGAAGAAAGTATTCTTTAATTAATTCAGATTTATACCCCAGTGCCAGATAAAAGTCTTTGTACCCAAAACTAGCATAGCTTTTCATAATATGCCAAATAATTGGGCGACCACCAATAGTTACCATTGGCTTAGGAATGGTTTCTGTATACTCCGAAAGACGAGTACCAAAACCTCCAGCAAGAATTACAACTTTCATTTTTATTTACTCCAATAAAATTCTGTTTTATGATTATCTTTATTATCTACTTCAATAATATTATTGGGGGGAAATTTTAAAATTTATTAATATCGATTTGAATGAATTCAATCTTTAAAGAATTTAGACATATCATTAGAAACAATAAAAAAAGCAAGGTTTTCCTCGCGATATTATAACTTCTTTAGATATACTTTTTAAAACCTTTCCTTCATAATTCGAATGCTTTGGAAATATTTTTCTCTGTTGGTTCAATAAAAAAATTATTTTTGTACCAATTACCAATAGAGTGAATTTCATTCGGATTATTTTTTTTATATTCCAATAATCCATTAACTTTACTATTTAACTCTGAAATATCAAAAACTATGTCCCAAATTTTTTCAAAACCATAATTGACAAGTGGATTTGCGGTTAAGCAATCTTTACTAGCAATAATAATTACAGAAATTCCACATGCAACTGCCTCTAGACTTGTGCCAGCACCTGGTGTAGCAAATAAAATATTTGTTTTCGTAAATAGTGTATAAATATCATCATATACGTAATTCCAATCTACCTTTATATGATTATCAAACATTTTTTCATTTGTAATAGGGTGTAACTTAATCTCTAATGTATTCAAATCTTCAATAGTTTTTAATAGGTTTTGACTTCTTTTAACATCAGAACCTAAAAGTACTAATGGATTTTTTTTAGAAATATCATTGTCAATAAATCTAAAAATACCTTTATATCTTAAAGACACTCCATTTATAAAATTATGCTTTTTACTATTACTGTAATTATATCTACCATTCATTAATGTTTTATGTGGGGTAATCAATAAGTCAACATCAGTATCTGTTATATGCATATTTGGACATAACTCATACTTGATTAATAATTCACAGCCATAAATAATGACATTATTATTTGATTCTCGTATCGCTCTATAAAACGCTTTTTCTAGATTCTGAAACTCTTGCCAGCTAATAATTTTTGAATTATTGGCTAATATTTTGGAGATATTTTTTCCTGATAAATACCTAGTGTAAGCTTCAAAACGAGTATTTGGTAGAACCTGAAATAGTTCAAAGTTAAAAAGTTCATCCAGTTTACTATTTCCTTTTTGTATAAGATTAAATTGTTTAATTGGATAGACCAGTATAAAGGCAGCAATTCTTAAAATATCTAATAAGTTTAATAAATCGTATTCAAACAAAAATTTATTTTTTGTATCATTATTTAAAACCATTAGTAGCTTAAAAAATTTAAATGGATTTTTACCTACTCCATGAAGTCTTGGCATAAAAATATATTCTTTTTTATGAAACTCTAAGACCTTATATAGTCCAGGAAAATAGCTATCTCTAAAAAAACCATCTTCAATAATTTTATCTGCAAGGAAAAATGTATCTATTAGATATATTTCATTCTTGAAGCTAATATTACTTTTTTTTCTAAAAAGTTTAAATAATATTAAATTTATTAAAAATAGAAAAAAAAAGATTATGTTCTTAAAGTAGAACATAATTATCTTCTTTAGTAAAAATAGTTTTGTTATTTTTTTTTGATTTATACTAAAAAAATAATTATGGAAAAAATCACTTTGATCTGGATTTTTATTTAGAACAGTATTTTGAATATGCACAATATCTTTGTATGCATATCTTCTAATACGGTCAAGATAATTACTTACTTCAATTAATTTTATGTTTTTCAATTAATTAACTTCTTATATGGTTTTTTTAAATTCTTTATTTTTTTAACTATAAAATTATTTATAATTTATTACTTAGATACTTTGATATTTTATACTCTTAAACAATTCCTAAGACCATATAAGCATTTGGTTTATTGATTATATTCTTTCTATTATGTAATGAATTTTCTAAAAATTTGATAATTTCATTGTTTGAGTGTGCTATAGATTAGCGATATCAGAGTCGTATCTTTTCCACCTATCTCCAGGGAAAAAAAATATCTTAATACGACGAAAAGTAGAAAATAAATATAAAAGAATTAGTTTTAAACATGATGGCGTTCTAATCCAAATCTTTTGCCAATAAGTTCTTTTCAAGCGATTATTAATTCTTGAAAATTCTTCTAAATTAGGATAATCATCTAACCATTTATTAACTATTGAATGGTTAGGAAATATGAAAAAAATTATTCCTTTAAGGTAAGAAAAATATGAAAAAGCACTTATTCTTTTATAGCCAAATTGTTCCATTAAGTCGCTGAATATAGCCTCAATCATTAAGATATCTTTTGGATTTTTCAATACTGTTAACCATCTTTTTCTTACGTTTTGAGGAGAAAAAAATACTGCATCATCTATACTTTCCTGATGGCCATCAAGATAACGACTATCAGGAATACGAATGACTCCTGAAGAGTTTGTTGGAACTAACATACTTTTATTAAAATCAACCTTTAACCAATCAGAAATTTCACGCATATTTTTTTCTAGTGATTCATGCAAATCTTCATTTTTAACTATTTTCAATCTATTGCCTAATGCTTTACTATATTTATTATTAATATCATTTCCTTGCAGCCATGCCTCAAAAATTGAATTAAATGTAAAATCTGGTAAATAACCAAAATCAGACACCCTCCCTTTGATTACTCCCGCAATAGCAGCGCGTGGATCACGCATCATGATCATAAAGTTCACGTTCTCAAAATCAGCTAATACCTCTTCAAAAGGCCATGGTAAATGCTCATGAACTACTATAGATTTAATTTTACTTGTATTAATTCCCTTAGCATGTGCATAAGAAGAATGTAATGCCCAAAATACACTAATTTTATCAAACCCTTCCAAATCTAGATGTTTTTGGAACTCAGTAAAAAAAACATCCATTTCCTTATCATTATGTAATATTTGCTTTTGTTTATTGGATGAGTTTGGCCCAATATACTTTGTTATATATGAATACCAGATATCGAACATTTCATTAGCACTAGATGCTGATCTTGCATTTAGCATCTTCCAGCATCTATAAAAACTTAAAGCAGGAATTATTAATATCTGCTTATGTGAATCAATAAGACTATGCATCCAGTCTATACCACAGTGACCAAAGGTCATCAGAAATGTGATTTTTGAATCATTTAGCATGTCAATGTTTTATTTTGAAGGAGTTCACAAATAGATTATCACATAGTAAGATTGAATGTTGTTTTTTATATTCAAATACTGAAAGTCTTCTCAGTGAAAAACTAGACATAGAAATAAAAATTACTATTATTTAAGTTATCAGACATATCATCACTTTTTTGCAATACTTTAAACGAATAGAAACTAGTAAAGTTCTTTAATTTTAGAAGCAACTATCTGCCATAAATACTTTTGGCCATTACCATTGCTCTTAATATATTCTTGAAAATACCAGGAATATGCATCCTTATCAATTTTATTGTGATCATTCCAATTGATATTATCGAGGCTATCAATATTGATTGGTATTTTCCCAACAGAAGATGCCATTAATGTAATTCCAGAAGAAAGCCAGTTAGATTTTTTAGCTTCATTTGATGTAATAAAAATTAATGGTTTGTTATATATCACTGCATAATTCATTGCTGTACTATTTCTATTAATAACAATATCAGCCCCTTTTATCATCTCACATGTATTTCCAGAAAATGTAAGTCTCCCTCCAAAATATTCTGGATTTAAACTATGATTTGACCCTGGATGACCAGCAATCTGAACTGAAACCCCAAGGTGAGATTCAATTTCGTCAAAAAGTCTGCATAAACTTGGATAAAATCTCTCTTCAGTTAATGGATTACTAATTCCAGGAATTAATGCATCTTTTTTAAATCTTGGTGATGGCGAGTCAATAAAAACTGCTTTTTTCGTTACCTTACTATTAATCTTTTTATCATTGTTTACTTCATTCAAATAATTATCATAATCAAATGTGTGGAGCCATAAATTTTTTGTTTCCACATTAGCAAGTGCCGCTTGATGATGATTGATACTAGCCTTTCCACCTAATAAAAGCATAGATGGAGATTTAATACCTAAATATTTTGCAAATCGAGCTGAGAAAATTATATTTTTTATTTTACTAATTATTGCACTAGGCTTAAATTTTGATATTTGAAGATAGTGCCTTGCTATTACTCGAACACTTGATGGATAATTAGGAATAATATTTAATATAGATATTGCATAATTTAAATTTAACTTAGACAAATAAGAATAAATAAAAAATGAGTTAACCCTATAGTGCATTAAAAATATAACAAAAGTATCTTTGGATAGGTCTTTAATTGAACCTATGATTTCATGCTTACTATAAAATGAAGTAACATTATCACCATCATATCTATCATGAAGGACAGATTTTTTATGCAACTCTGGATAAAGATAAGGACTAACATCATAGAAACATACATTAAAGCCATTGCCTAAAAAAATTTCTGCACCATATCTTTCATAATCTCTATTAGTTAATGGTGATGCTACAAAAAAAACAATATTATTAATCAAACTATCAGCCCTAAATAAATCAAATATAGTAATTACTTAACTAATTAAAGCTTGTTAGTTAAAATTACCAAAATAAAAATAGAATTTTACACATTAGTAATAATTTTTTTCATTAGTTATTTGCTAAGAATACACCAACGAACACAGAACTCCAAGTCAAACTAATAGGGAGATCCTCAAGCACCTCTAGGCAACTTGATATCTGGTTGAAAATTTTTGGTGGTAGTAGCTTATTGATATTTGGATCTATCAAATGTGGATGAATTCCATGATATGAAATATTTTGAAAACCACAAAGAGTAGCACTTTCTGACAATTTTAATGGTGTATGTTGTCGTGGTTCATAATAGGGTTTATATGAAGGTCCATCGATAGATTTTTCTGATGGAGATTTCATTTTCTCATCATCATATTCAATACTATTTGGCAGGCTTGTTACTGAGGCTCTTAATTTTTCAACCATATTATTAGCTTTATCGACTGGAATTCTGCTGTATAAACTCTTGATTTCACTTATGAGACTTATCGCATTACTATTATTAATTTCGTTTTCAGTTCTAAAACTTAAACTTTGCATATTAAATAACTGATTTCTACATGACACTAAAAAAATCCCACCAGGCTTTAATAATCTTTTGACTTCATTAAATAACTCACTATCATGATCAAAATATCCAATAACACCCATTGCAATACAAACATCAAATTTTCCATCTTCTTGATTATTGTCAGTAATTGGTGAGTGTTCAAAGTTAACACGTTTTTTAAGCTCTAGAGAAGCTGTTGATCGCAAAGAATTTGATAATTTGATCATATTTTCAGCACCATCAATACCAGTAATATCATGACCAAGCTCTGCTAGAGCAAGGGAAACATTTCCTCCACCACAACCTAGGTCAGCAATTTTTAAATTACTACCAAAATCAGATAGCACTCTCTTTATAACTCTTAATCGATGAAGGGCCACTGGATAATTATACCCATCCTCGTTATAGCCATTTAATACCCATTGTTCCGCATTATCATCAAAAAAATCAGTTACTTTGTCATTATTCATTTTAAATATCTCATATTATTTTATAATCAAATATCACTCAACTGCTCACTTAACACTTTGTACCTTATTTTAAGTTTGTTATCCGTAACCTCCATATTATTGGATTTAATAATATGTCTTGCATCTAAATCAGCTAAAGCTATATCACTTAAAGGTGTTGGAGTTATTTTTAAAAAAGCTCCAACATTATGAAATGTTTCTTTGGAATTAGACATTATATCCTCATAGCGAACAGTCATGAATTTAGAATTATTAGAACTAAGATTAACATTTAATAGAGTGGATTGAATATTTTGACACCAATAATATATACATCTATCGTACTCGGAGTAAGATAAAAATAGCTCTTCGTCTCCAGGACTTACCCACCATGGAAGCTGTAAAATCAAATCATTATGCTTGTATGTAATATAGGGAAGTGCTTTTCTTGGTTTTTTTAATTGGTGATCAGAAAACCAGCGTTTCCCTAAAGCATCATAAGCCACATCTTCTCCATTTCTAACGACATGAATCATACGCACATCACTAACTGTTTCAAAAAAGAAATCTAAAAAAGGTATTACTTCTGTTAGATTTAACAGCAGTAATGGTGAATTTGTATCCTTAAACACTTTAACATCCTCACGAGTTTTTAATACTGTAAGCCTATTAAATATTTCTATATGATTTTTTTGAAGCCATATACTACTTAAATCACCTGGGCGAAAGTTAGCCCTTCTTAACAATATCATGTCATTCATCAACTCTGTAATAAAACTCATAAAGATTTGCCTACCTTCCAACTCATCTATCAGTCCAAGTCCCGTTAATAAAGGTATTATTTTTGCTGTCCATGGCTCATCTGCATTTTCAACATTTTTACATGTTGCTAACAAGTTACATAGAGTTGTTTTTCCTGACCTGCAAACTCCAACAACAATTGCTGCATCAAAGTCGTGGTGCATAGGTGCAGAAGAGAAGCTCAAACTGCTTGGAGGTGCAAATTTAATCTTATTCATAAGTGTGTAAAAATCACCATGCTGTCCAACCACCATCGACAACTAGAGTACTTCCAGTCATATAGGATGATGCATCCGATGCAAGAAAGATGAATGGGCCCCTTAACTCTTCTTTATGACACATTCGACCTAATGGTGATAATTTAGAAAAATTCTTTATAAATTCCTCTGGGGCATTATTAACTATACCATGGGGGACAATAGTATTAACTCGAATTCCATCTTCACCATAAAATGTTGCCAGATATCTAGTGAAATTTGGAATCATTGACTTACTAGCAACATAATCTACGGGCTTAAATAACTGCTCATCTTTACCTTTAAATTTATAAAGACCTTGATTTGGCGATACTAATGAATAAGTCGATGCAACGTTGATAATATTTCCACTATTTTGTTTTAACATCTGTTTTACCACTTGTTGGGTAACATTAAATGTACCAGTAACATTAACATTTATTGACTTTTGCCATAGATCTAAAGGAAAGTCTTCAAATGCTGTTTTGGGAGTCTCTCCTATATTTTCATCAAATTTTGCATCAATTGCTGCAAGATTGATTAGTACATCAATTTTTCCAAAATGCTTAACTATATCATTTACTGTAGCGCCTACTCTCTCCACATCAGTAATGCTTGCATGATAAGTTTTTGATTTTATTGAATATCTAGAAGAAAGTTCTATTGCATAATTATCAATAGCGCTTCCAGAAGCCATATCTAACAATGCCAAATTAGCTCCGGCAGAGGCTAAAGCGTCAGCAACCTCTCGACCAATCAGCCCATTGGCGCCAGTAATAAAAACAACTTTATTAGTTAACAAAAATTCTTTCATTTCTTCTCTTAAATTTTATTAAAAACTATTAAACAAAAATAACATTAAATGGAGTCATTCAAAGCCTGCAAAGCAATATCAACTGACATAAAGGCATCTTCCAAAGAAATAGGTGATTGTTTATATGATTCCACAGCATCTATAAACCCTTGTATTTCTTTTACAAACATATCGTTTCGATCAAAATTATCATCTAAACCAAACTCTCTTGATGATGAGTCGTCATGACTGTAAAGTGTTAATTTACTTGAATAGTAATCAAACTCTATCCTCCCTTTTGTTCCAACTATCTCCATTGAACGTCGAGGAGGTTTTTGCACATAATCTAAATGAATGTTACCAGTTACTCCATTTTCAAAAAGTATCAATATATCAATACCATGCTCTGTATCAATCTCCAGATTTGAATTATAGTTAGACATTGCAGTAATCTTTTTGACATCACCAAACATCCATAAAGCAAGGTCAAGCTCATGACTTAATGTGAGTGCAGGCCCTCCACCCATTCTTTTTTGAGCAGCATAACTTGACCGGTAATCCTCCCAAGGATGCCAGTCTGGCAAATACTCTGCCCATATAGCTCGAAAACTTATAGTTTCTCCAACTTTTTGTTCATTAACCCACTCTTTAATCTGCAACACACTTGGATGATATCGCATCATATAGCCTACCATTGCTATTTTTTTATTTTTAGAAAGAATACTTATTAACTCGTCCATAGCATTTAAGCTATTACTAACAGGTTTTTCTATAAAAAGATTACAATTGCCTCTAGCGCATTGTAAAGCGGTTTCCATATGAAGGTGTGTAGGATTACAAATAAATGCCACATCTGGCTTCTGATCCAAAGCTTCATTTAAATTTTTAAATAATGGAAATGTGCGATTAATTGAACGTAATGCCAGACTTCTTTTTCGATATAAAATAATATCATCATACCCCATAGAAATTAAATTTCTTATGTGCCTCTCTCCAATTGATCCTACACCACATATTAAGAATTTCATATAGATGGCTTTATGCAGTTAATTTTATTCATAACAACTTCAGCAAGCAAAAAGCTATTTAATGTATCGATATCAATATACGTCTCAGGATCAATTTTCAGCCCATAAATCTTATTTCCAGTCATTGATCTTTTATTAATGATAGTTGATGTCCTAATAACCTCTAAGGTACCAGTTTGGGCCCAAATTTCAGGCAACTCCTGACGTGCAGTATTATATGGATCAGTTACTCCAACTAGATTAAGTAGTGGAATGAGGTAGTGATTATTATCTATAGTCCACATTTTATATGGAGTAGTAATTGGATCTGATACTGCCCTAACTGAATCAATTTCTGAATCAGCTAATATTGAAGTAATTGCACTTTGAATATCAGAAACAAATCTTATTGGAGATGTAGGCCTCAATTGAACTACATAATCAGGCACATAGCCCTCACTTTCTCTTAGCCAATCTAGTGCGTGAACAAATGCTTCCAGATCATTACTATTATCTTGTGCTAGCTCAGAAGGACGCATGAAAGGTACTTCTGCCCCGTAATTTCTTGCAACTTTTGCAATATCTTCAGAGTCAGTAGAACAAATAACTCTTGTTATTTCAGGCGTTTGTATACCTGCTGCAACACTATAAGCTAACAAAGGGTGTCCATTTAGTTGAAGAATATTCTTACCAGGAAGTCCTTTACTCCCACCTCTAGCAGGGATAATAGCTAAAATTTCCATTTTTTTTCATTTTTCATTTATTTATTTGTGAATCACAGCCATTGTTCTAATTTATTAAGTGCATACCAGAATCCAGAGCCATTATCTTTATGCCCCTGCCATATCTCTGGAATAAATGAAGAATCTGGAGTAAATTCATTCAACCAATCAGACATAGCTGGAAAATCTATCTCCCCCTCACCAATTTGAACACCTTCTCCATCAACTTCATAAGCATCAACAATATGAAGGTGTGCTGAATAAGGACCAACATTTTCAATAAATTCTTTAAAAGACCAATTATGATAGTTACAAGCTAACTTGGAGTGCGAGACATCAAGACAAATACGATAATTATACTTTTTACAAAAAGTAGTAATATCTTTCCCATCCATAAATAAATTATGATAGCGTTGACCTCCAAAATGCCATGGAAATGGTGGCATTGTTTGAGGAATAATTTCAACATCTTTCTGATCTATTTTAGACAGACTATCTGCAATCAGCTTATACATTGCTGCTCTTTTTGAAGGGTCTATGGGCGCATCTTGAGTTGCTCCACCAGCATTTACAATTATCAATGTTTTCCCAGTAGCCCTTCGAAATGACTTCTTTATTTCTCTAGTAAGATCAACTACTCTTTGCAATTCATTTATTGAGCGATTCCGATATTCTTTGTCTTGTGAGCACAAATCTAAAATATGATCTCCAGAAAATAGTTCAGGAGCATGAATAACTAGATCCATATCATATATTTTTTTTAAATAATCGCTAAGGTCCACCTCCAAATCCTTATAACTTAAATGAAACTCAACCAAATCTGGATTAGTACCAAAAGATAGTTTTTCTAAATCATGGAAACGTACAGGAATCCCCCACTTTCTCTTAAAATTATATTTTCGAGGCTTACATTGTAAATTATCTTCAAGATCTGAAAGGAAGAAAAAATCACCGCTCCTGAAATCATGTTTTGCTTCCTTACCAATAATTTCTTTTTTTCTGTAAGGGGGTAAGCCTTGTCCAGGACTTCTAATATCAATCATACTTTCATGAATAGTATTGCCTTTTTTTAAGTCACAATTAATTACAAGACTCTTACCCAATATCTCCCGATTCATTAATTCACCTTGAGTAATCTCTCTTTTATCTTCATTTCCAATACTCTGCTCTACCTCACGAATACCCTTAACCATATTAGTAAATTCATCAGGCAATAGACTTACTTTATGATCATTTCCCTCCATATTTCTATCAAGAGTGAGATGTTTTTCTATTATCCTTGCACCAAAGCCCAATGAAGCAATAGCGACATTTATTCCTCTCTCATGGCCAGAATAACCCACCACACACTGACCAATTTCTTGCAAGCGATTTAAATATGCAAGATTTACATCTTTAAATGGTGCAGGATATGTTGAATTACAGTGGAGCATAGAAAACTGCGTTCCAGCACTTCTTAGAAATTTTGCAGAATCAATAATCTCTTCTTCTCTAGACATCCCAGTAGAGCATATAAGTGGCTTACGCGTTGCTATTAGTTTTTCAAGCAAATGGTGATTAACAAGATCTGCTGAAGCTACTTTAAATCCACTTAAGCCATAATTGTGCAATTTTTCAATACTCGATGGATCCCAAGGCGTGCATAATGGCATGATACCTTTATCATGACAGTAATCAAAAACTCTGAACATATCATCATCATGTAGCTGATATTTTCTAAGTAAGTCAATCACATATTCTGACCCAAGATCTTCATTGACATTGCTATTATCAGATTTTTGCCTATAAAGTTGATCTAAATCTCTCATCTGGAATTTAACACAATCAGCATCTGCCCGAACAGCCTCATCAACAAGCTTTTTAGCTAAATCATAGTCACCATTATGGTTATTACCAACCTCAGCAATAATAAAAGCAGGGTATTCTTTCCCAATTTTGTAGTCACCTATCTCAAAATAATCTGCCTGTTGTTTTGCTATAGCAACAATCCTATTGTTTTTGTCTATGAGAGGAACAACATTAACACTATCTGAAAATAGTTTTTCAATCTCAAGTGGAGAATCATTTACATTAGCACTAAAATATGTTGAAGTAGTTATATTATTTATTGAGGCATGCAAATTTACTTCACTTTGAGTAGCCAGCCATCTACGAATATCTCCATCACCAACTACTCCATTTATTACACCTGAATTTGAAACAACAAATATAATACGGCTTTTATTATTATTGATTTTTGTGATAGCCTCTAAGATAGATGCATCCTTAAGGACAAGGTATTGTAAGATTTCTTTTTCTATAATCATATGAATAAATTACCCATTATTGCTTTTGGAGAAGAACAGAATCACACTGGGACTTTAAAAGGAGAAGATTATAGCTTCTGACATGTGGTCTTTCACTAATTTCCATAAAAGCATCAGCTCCATTAATATATTTTTCTTTTGTTAGCTCTTGCATTTTTTCTATAGAGCGAAAGTTAGTAATATCTTTAACAACAGAAAGAATTTGATCTGATGTGTTATCAATTTTTTGGAACAGGCCCATAAGCCTATTATCCTCACCAATATAACGCTTTTTCCTTAGCATACCCTTAAAGACTCTTTTTTCTATTCTATAATAATACCTTGAAAACAATTTATCAATTCCTGCGTGAGCCCCATTATATAGACAGTTTTTCATTATAAAAACGGAATTAGAAATACCTGTTCTCACAAAGTTATTTATACTGTACCAGTTGCTATTATGAATAATAACATCCACCCCAAATAGCTGCGGTATCATGCATGGCCCTGAATTTCCAGTAATACAGAACGAAGCCCTAGATGCAATGAAAATATCAAAAAAATCCCTATCATATTTCGACATATTAATTGCTGAAAGATAAGACTCCTCAATAGATTGATCATAACTCCCCCAAAGAACAACTTTATAACCTTTCTTTTTCAAATATTCGATAGAGATAACTAAATTATCAATTAATGAGTTGCGATAAATATTACGACTATCATCATGATTTCGCTCAGTGTAATAGTAATTATCTCTATAGTGAACTGCAACAACATCGTCATCTTCTTCAATGCCTAAGCTCTTAAGAAGTTCATTTCCATATTCAATTTCACCAGTTGTAAATTCTAATGGGGGAATTTTATCTGCTGAAGTGAGTATTTCACCAGATATATCCCATAACTCTTGTTGATCAATAAACAGGCTCTTTTTATATAGCAGGCTCCCTCCAAAAGAAAGAAGCCAATAAAAAAGTGAGTCATCACTGATTGTCAATTTACGTTCGTATAGCTTAAATAATGTAAGGTTTGTTACCGTCTTTTTATTAACGACAACAGTAACATCCCTAAGTTGAATATTATTAATTAAACAGTACCTTATAACACCTTGAAATCCCATAAATGTTTCACCAAGACTACCACAAGAAACTTTAGCAATAATCCTATTTCGATAGTATTTCTCATAGTGTAATAAAAATTTTTTTCGAAAAATAAATATTAGTATATAGTTTCGCATCACCAACAAGCTCCAGATATTAAACTTATATACTGGATAGTCAAAAATTTTGTACATTAATAATTTAAAAGACTCTTTACTAATTCTCATAAAAACCTATTTCCTTGAAAAAATATTAGAATAATTCAAAATTATCATAATTATATTGAAGAAAAAAACTCATATATATCTAAGTCTTCTATTTATTGTAATTATTCAATCAATCTTTTATGCATATTAAAGATACAGTTCAGCATAGTAATAATTACTCTCATATTTAATAAATGGCGTCTCAAGGTTTTAATGTCAAGAGAAACAGAGAATATTTAGTATTAATAAGAAATAACAAATAAATGCTATTTTTTATGTTTAAGGTCCAATAAATTTCTGGCTATTGTCTCCTGGCCAACAATTGAGAGCCCTCCATCTACGAAGAAATCATTACCTGTGATAAATGATGATTTTTCTGAACAAAGAAATTCAACTAAATTAGCAACATCTTTTGAATCTCCCATCCTTCCTAGAGGAGTAATGTCTTGAATCATTTTCTTAATATTAGAATTAGCTGCATAAAATTGTTCATTTTCTGGCTTAATAAGAGAGGCTGGAGATATACAATTGAACCTAATATTTTTCTTACCATACTGAACAGCATAAGATTTCATTAGCCCTAAAAGTGCTGACCTTGAAGCATGATATACGACTGGCTGCTCCTCCAAAACAAATGAACTTGCATTTGAACTTAAAATAACAACTGAGGCATTACTGGAGAAAACTGGCTCAACGTGAGTTACCACATTATGAATACCTTTAATTGTTACATCGAAGGTTTCATCCCAATCTGTCCCACGATATCTCTGGGAAAATATAAGATAATCAACTTCATCAACAAATGATAATATTTTGTTAGATTCACTTGTTATATCGCATTTAATATGATTCTTGTTCTTTCTTTCTTCACGGGAAAGAGTAAAAACTCGATCACCCCTTTTTCTCAAGGAATCAGCAATAACACTTCCTATTCCTTTAGTGCCTCCAATAATTAAACTTGTAGTGCTCATACAACTCCATTTATAAATTAAACTTAGTTAATAATTTATTATCAGACAATTTTGTAAAAAACTTTAAAGTAAATTAAACTTCTGTGATTTTGTAAAAAATTTACTGTTCACAACTCTAGCATACAATCATTTTAAAGAATTATTACGGATACCATTTTCAATCGAACTAATAAAATCAACTAAAGTATCGCTATCTTCAGTTGGTGACCATTCAGGAAATTTAGTATCCTCTCTATCAAATGGGCCCTCTGTCGCTTCATGAAATGTTAAAAACTTAGATCTAATAATCAGCATGTGATAAATAGAGTTTGATATTCTATAAAAGAAAGCTTTATTAGTTTTTACCTCTCCCATACTAATAACCCCTCTAATTGAGCCATCTTCTTCGAATAATATTAAATCTGCCTCTCCTTCGAGTATAGTTATTGATTCAGATTTAGTTTCATGTTTATGAGGCCTGACATAGCATTCTTTTCCATGCACTATTATCATATCATGCAATTTATCACTTGGATTCATGTGGGCACATATCCGAATACGTTTTCTCTTGTTTAAAAGAGATAGACTTCTTAACTCTTGCAAATCTAATCGCTTAATAGCCACAGCATCTTCAATAGGAAATAAAACTTCCTCATTCTCCTTCCGAAATTTAATCATAAAATATCCTCAAAATACCTATCAGTACCAGGAAAAATAGATAAGAAAATGCCCCCAGAATCAACAAAATCTTTATTTTTATCTATTATCTTATGGTGACTTTGGGGATTTGAACCTAAAAAACACAACTTAATATTATTCTGTTGCAAAATGTCAGGACTAACAATAGGAATATTACCAGCTGGAAACTTTCTTCCTTTTTTGTTAGGATTTTCGTCAATTATATAATCGATTAAATGTTCTATATTAAGTATAGAGATAAATGCTGCAGTAAAGTGTCCAGCTCCAAAAATCACAATATTGCCAAACTTATTAGTTGCGTCCTCAAGTATTTTAGGAATAGAAACTTTATTGTTACTAAGTAATTCTATATATTTCTTTGCTCGATTAATTTCAATTTCTATATCTATATCTTTGTTATCGTTAAAATTATCTATATCTAGATTTTGTTTTTCGTGGGTAATAGCTACTATACAATCTTCAAGTGGATATTGGATTAAATTCAAATTATTAATAAAAAGTTTTTCTTTTTTAAAAAATTCTCTAAATGTAAACTCAGTAAAGTAATAAATGTGCTCCTCCCAAATCATAGTGCAATCACCATGAATAAGATATTTTTCACAGCTTGGTAGCTCCCATACTATAAATCCTGTAGGTTTAACTAGTAAACGTATTGCCTTAACGAAATTTGAAATATCATATGCATGCTCTAAAGCATGTCGAACCAATAAGATATCTGCCTCACCATATTTTTTTTTAATTTTCCTTGATTTTTCTATTGTAAATTCATGTTGATATGTCTCTAAATTTGCAAACTTGTCAACACCTAAATCGCTTTCTGGATCAATCCTCCATGAATTGTTATAACCCTTAGTGTTTAATCGCTTGATTGTCGTATCATCCTTAAAACTATATGCACCAATAACTGAACTTCTACTAACTCCTGGCAAATTAATAAGATCTTCAACAAGTTTATCTAAATGATCTTCTGGTTCAAAGTTCGTAAGCCAATCATGTCTTGGCTTTAACTCTTCCACTGGAAAAAGTTTATTTAGTTCAATTAATCCAGTTTTGGGATTAACTTTTAAACCTAAATGAAACTTAGGTGCTGAGCTTCCAGATTCTAAAGGATAAAATCTGTTAGATACAGGCTGTAATCCTAAGTCAATCGTAAAACCACATTTATTAGAATTAATCATTGGAAAATTCCATATTATTAATAAATTTTGTCGTAAGTATATCAACCCAACATAGAAAACTTCTAGGTGAAATTCCTGTCAAATTTATTATTTTAGATGGATTCATTGAGGTATTTAGAGGTATTCCACTTGCGCCCTTGAACGAATGTAATGGCTGTTTAACTATTGAACCTTTGTAGTTTTTGAAATTATTATAGCGCTCAATTACTGATTCTAGCATAACATCTCTACTGTAAGGGGTAACAGATGAAACATGAAATACGCCAACAGCATCGATTTTAATAAGCCTTTCAATATATATAATTACATCTTCAATGTGGATAGGAGTGAAGATATGGTCATTTGCACAGAAAATATCTACATTCTTGTCAATTTTAGTAAGCCAATCCATAATTAAACTCTCTCCACCAACTAATGAATCAAAAACTTTTGAAAGCCTAATTATTAGAAACTTTTCAGTAACTTTCTTTATATATTGTTCAACATCATACTTGTGACTTCCATATTCAAATACTGGATTCGGCTCATGATTCTCATCATAATTTCCATTATTTCCATCAAAAACTGATTCAGACGATATAAAAACAGGAATTAATCCTGTTTTTATAATCTCATCTACTAGCTCTTTAGTACAGTCAATATTTATGCGTCTCGCTTTTGAAGGATCATTTCTAATCTGATTAAATTGAACCATTCCAGCAGAAATAATAACATGTGAATACTCTTTATAATCAATACCAATATCTTCTAATTTACTATTACATAAATCAAAAAATACACAATTAGAAGTTTTACTGTTGTAGCTTGTTTTTAAGAAATATTTATTGGGAATTGTTAATCCAAAATTTCTACCTATATATCCAGATCCACCAATAACAAGAGTTTTTTTCATACTTAATATATTACTTATAAAAAATAAATAAACTCATAATCACCATTGTAGCCTAATCGCTCATAAACCCAAGGCCATTCCTCATGATCAAAAAATGACTCGCAGGTTAAAGCCCAACATTGAAGATTAAACTGCTCTAAGTCATTACGATAACTCTCGAGCATGACATACCCTTCTTTACCAACTCTCTGCGTTTCAGCTAATGCTTTTTCTAATTCAAAAATACGCAAATTATGAAAAACACCAAGAGAAATTACAAGATCGAATTCATCATCCTCAAAAGGAAAAACATCTTGAGCACGATGTATAAAAAGTGAATCTCTGATCTCTTCCTTTGCATCTTCTAACCCATGTTTAGAAATATCAAAACCTGCCACTCGCAACCCTGGTAATAATAGTTTCATTTCGTAAATTAGATAAGCTTTACCACAACCAACATCTAAAACACTTGACTCACTGGTAAGATTATATTGCTGAATAAGTGCTTCTGCCACAGGCTTCCATCTTCCTGGCATATAACTATAGCCTCCATATCCATATCGTCTGTCACCATCCCAATAGTCATTACCATATTGCTTAGCAATCTTCATGCAATTTACTTTATCATCAATCATACGTGGCAAGTAATCGCGCCTTGTTGATTCGTGTAATGAGGTAGCTATATTTAATAATTTTCCCATATCTAAAAAAAATCCCTAAGTACTATTATAAGTTTTTCATAATAATTATTCATTAACTATTTCTAAAAAATTGCAATTTGAAAGCGTTTTTTTCACTTGCCAAATATTCTCAATATTTTTATAGCTTTCTTTATCATATAGAGATAAACCCTCAACAGCAAAATGTATTTGCTTCTGAGAAGACAAAATAGTGTTAAAAATATTTTGTCTCTCAGTATCGTCTTCTGGCATTTGAAAGATACTATAAGCTACAATCCCGTCGATATCTGGTAAATCATTAATTAACTGCCTTAAAATTAAAGTGCTATTATTCATTGCATATTCTGATGCGCTTAATAAATAATGAATACCTTTTTTAGAACAATAATCACGAATTACAATATTTTGCACATGCTGTGGAACTCTTTCTTCCATAAAAGGTCTACTAAAAATATACCCTCGGAAGCCTTTTTCTATGTTGATTTTCATTAGAAAGCTTATTCAGTCGATGGGAGCTTATAATTAAATGATGCTTTGGTAACTGGACGTATAGTAATGGGCTCAAAAAATTCTCCAATCTTTTTATCGTTGTATGGAGTAAAAAGGCCTTTAAATCTACAATTCATTGACCAGCGAGTTTCACCCTCTTTATTGACGCGATTTCCATGAGGATATGATTGATTAAACAGAAGAACCTCACCATAATTTATCTTAATCCAACTAACATCATTCTTTATTGCATTATAAAGCTCTTCACTACTTCCTTGTACATGTAATTTAAAATTATCAGAGAGATTATCTGCTGCTTTAGGAGGCAAAAAAAACATACTCTTTGTATTGAAGCAATCTACCAAAGGGAGCCAGACAACTATTTCAAAAGGAGAGTCTCCTGACCACGTATCAGCATGAACTGACAACAAAGAACTATTATCTTCGGGCAATTGAATGCTTAAATTTACCCTTGATTGCATTGCCAATTCGTTCCCTACTAATATATCTAGGTATGGTTTAGCTATTTGATAATATGCTTCTCGCAACCAAGATTGAGAATTAATTTCATTAATAACTTCAAGACGAAAATCGTTTAAATCAGTAATATTGATACATTCATGTGTGTTATCTAGAGAATTACCCCCTCTTCTAGAGAGCATATCAATAGTAAATTGTTGAATTTTATTAAGGGCATTTTTGTTTGCAGCTTCTCTAATAATATAACCTTGAGTCAAGAATTCTTTGCCAAGTATTTTCTCATCTTTTGATAAAAAATCCATTATTTTTTATCTTTAGCGATAGGTTTACTTGAAATAGGATTGCTCTTAAGACTAATAAATGATGGGCCCTGTCTTTCATAAGCCTGGTAAATCATTTTTTCAGTTTCATCACTATTTGATGGAAAAAACGATTCAATATTCTTAAAGAGCTTCATCATTTCTCTAGCGTTTAGCTCCTCATGAGTTGGTCCAAGAGTAGGATAATCAGAGTATCCAACGAGATTTACATTAACATTTTGATGATTTATATCAAGCTTTATTTGCTCAAAGGGTCGCTCAATAAGAAATGGCGTTATAGTATAAACCCAAGGTTGAAGACCTTCTAAAGCCATACCTGAAGCCACGCTGATAATACTTTGCTCACAAATACCCATATTTATAAATCTTTCTGGATATTTGTCACGAAAATCATCAAAAACTCGATACCCTATATCAGCAACTATGACAATAATATCTTCATTTTCATCAGCTAATTTAGAGATGACTTCACCAAATCGACTCCTCATGATAACCCCAATTCTTTTTTAATAATTTCTGCCTCTTCATTCTTTACTTTCCTTGCATGCCAAACAGGGTCGCCTTCAAATGGCTTAACTCCTTTACCTTTTATTGTATTGAAAATAAAAGCACATGGCCTTGATGATAAATTCTGTTGCTGAAGTAAAGGAACAATTTCATCAAAGGAATGCCCATCCATGACTTCAATGGTATGCCAATTAAATGCTTCAAATTTTGCTACTAGATTATCTAGTGGCAGCCCATCCTCAAGAGTACTTAAAGCTTGAACCTTATTATAATCAACCATAACGATAAGGTTATCTAGCTTATGTTTAGCTGCAATCAAAAGAGACTCCCAAGTCGTTCCTTCTTGACATTCTCCATCACTTATCATTACGTAAATATTCCCTTTTTTATTTTTAAATTTTCTAGCTAAAGCCATACCTAAGCTAATTGGAAGACCATGCCCAAGACTTCCCGTAGTGCAGTGTATGTTATTTTTTGGATCAATTTCCAGATGAGTTTTTATTGGATGATTGAAACCTTGCTCTCTTAAATAAATGCAATAAGGAAAAGATGAGTGAGCCTTACTAAGGATAAACTTGTCATCTGATTTTAATACTTCCTCATGAAGCGCTAAGAGCATTTCAATCATTGAAAAATCTCCACCAAAATGCGCCTCACCATGTTCAATATAGGCATGAAAAGTGTTTCGACGCAGCTCTAAAGCTTTTTTTACAAGATATTTATATGACAAAGGATTACCTTAATTTATTATATTTAATTTATACTGATACTGAAACTGATACATTTAAATTTTAATGGAAAATGATTACCAATACTGAACATAATAACGTATTTTTTTTAACCATGAAATCCTACCAAAAAAATTTGCTCTTATAGTTTTTAGCTAAGAAATTAAGTTTAATTTTTGACTTAGTTAGTTGAGTCTCTAGGAATTCATCTCGCAAATTAGACTTGCTATCATCAGAAGAACACCTCCTACTCCAAACTTCATCTTTAAATTCATTTAAAATAATGAGACACCAGTTTAATCCATACATTGGCCAAGAAGCAGTTAGCCTCCCAAGCAAATGCTTACCATATATATCTGAAGCTTCTGAAAACCAAAGTTGCTCCACTTCTTCAGTAAGATTCATAGCTGCATTATGGCTAAAGTCAGAGAGGAGTTTCACAGGGTCATCCCAACCAAAATACTCAAAGTCATGAAATATAAGATTTTCATTTTTTGAACAAAGTGAATTATGAAAACCAAAATCAGACGGGCTCAAGATAAGTTCATTTTTTGTAATAGGCTCTATATAGCTTGAGTTAATTGGCCATGAGGCTTTTGACCAAGAGCTAATTTTCTTAAATAAAGGCTTAAAATCATCTTTCAAAAATCGCCCAAGTTCACTATACTTTATCGATAACTCATCAAATTGTAATAATCTACGTTTAATCTGATTTTCAATTTCAGAACCACTAAGGCAAGCATCTGAAGCCAGAGAAAAAGATTCAAATTGTTCTGCTTTTGAGTTTTTATGAAGAACGCTTAGAAATGATAAAGCAGACTTTAGTTCTTTTCTTCCATAACGTATAACTCTTTCTCCTTCTATCCATTCATAGGAAGCAATTCCTAAGCTATTATCAAAAGAAATGGGTCTTTGAACATTTTTAATGTCAAGTTCTTTAAAGATTTTGGTACTCTTAAATTCTGTCCCTAGCCTATCATGATAACTTATTTCAGGATATATTTTTAATGCCGCTTGATTAGTATCAGACAAATATAATTTGTAAATAGCAGAATTACCATGACCTTTTAATTTTTCAATACTATCTACCATATTATTATTAACAATCAAATTGGCCATATTATTGACCTCATCAAGGCTCCAATTACCTAAGATTTTGTAGCTAATTTCCTCCCATGATTGAGCAATAAAATTATTCGTATTATTAACTGGCAAAGTTTCACGAGAAAACAAAATTCCTTTTTTGCCCTCTAGCTCTTCAGAAAATATTATTTCTTCAAGATCATCTATAAAATATTCATAATTATTCTGCTTTATATAATCAATCTTTTCTTTCTTACTTTTCTTATAGGTAACTTTTTTAATAAGTGGATTTTTATTATCAAGAAGGCCATGACTAATTAAAAAATTAGTAGCAGAATCCCGAAGTGAGATTTTATTGCTATCAAAGTGACCAAACTTAGTTTTATGACTAACAATTTCAACATCTATTTTTCTTTCTTTGCATCTCCATAAAAAACGATACACTCCTGGAAACAAAACAGCATCAACAATCCCTTCTCCATAGACATAGCCCTGAAGTTTTTGCCAATCAAATTCACCATCAGGCTTTTTTCTAATCAAATCTCTAATAGCTTTTTTATTTAGCTTGCAGTTCTCATCAACAAGCCCACTTGTTATTGCTGCAAGTTGAAAAGCTTTATCATATGATATGATAGTATTATCAAGATCAATACCAATTCTAATTTTTACATCACTCTTTTTCATTTTTTACAGAATGATTAAGTACTAAAAGTTATTTATTTTACTAATGATTCTTTCTAGATCATTCTCTGAAAGGTACTGATTAATTGGCAATGTTAATATTTCTTTAGCTTGTTTTTCAGTAACTGGAAAATCTCCTTTTTTATAACCAAGGCCCCTAGAAGCTGGTTGAAGGTGAATAGGAATTGGATAATGAATTGCTGTATCAATTCCATGTAATGATAAATATTCTCTCAGCTCATCCCGACGTGGGGTTTGAACAACAAAGGTATGATAGGTATTAAATTCAGTATCTTTTTCTTTGGGAAAAAACAAATTTTGGTTCTTAATTCCATCAATATATGCCATAGCATTATTTCTTCTTTTTTCTGTTAATTTTGCTAGCTTAGTCAATCTAAAATTCAAAATTCCAGCCTGAAGATTATCCATTCTTGAAACACAACCAAAATGATCTACAATATTTCTTTCCTTAGTTCCATGATTTCTATATAACTTAGACTTATTAAATATATTTTCATTATTGGTGGTTAAAAACCCACCATCACCACAAGCATTTAAATTTTTAAGTGGATGAGTGGAAAAACAACCAACATCCCCAATCGAACCACTAGACTTGCCTTTATATTTTGAGCCAACTGACTGTGCAGCATCCTCTATAACTGATAGCCCATATTTTTTTGCAATATCCATAATTGGATCCATGTCGCACATCCTTCCAGTTAAGTGAACAGGCATTATGGCCTTAGTTTTATCTGATATGACAGCTTTAATTTTAGATGGATCAATATTCTGATCAGGAAGAACATCAACAAACACAGGAATAGCACCAATATGAACAATTGCTGCAGTTGAAGCAATAAAAGAATTTGGAGGAGTTATAACTTCATCCCCCTTTTTAACTCCAGACATCATCAATGCGAGCATAAGAGCATCAGTACCACTATTAAGAGCACAAGCATATTTTGTCCCACAAAGTTTAGCAATATCTATTTCAAACTTATCTATCTCTTCACCACCCACAAATTGTGCACTAGCAAAAACTTTATCCATAATTGGTAAAAGCTCATCTCGCTCTTCTTCCCATTGTTTTTGGATATTCACATAAGGGATTTTTGCTGAGCTAGTTTTCATAATATTCAGTTACAGTAGAGATAATAAAGTTTAATTGTGCTTGCTCAAGATGTTGATCACAAGGAAACGTAATAATTTTTTCCACATGTGCATCTGTAACAGGAAAATCACCATTTTTATAGCCTAAATGCTTTAAAGCAGATTGCTTATAAATAGGAATAGGATAATGTATCTTTGCCTCAATACCTTTTTCAATACAATACTCTAATAGACCATCTCTGTCTTTTGCAAAAACAATATATAGATGAAAAACTAAACGAAAGTCTTTGGGTCTATGTGGAATAGTAATTTCATCTACTTTCTGAAGTCCATTATCCAGGTAGCTAGCATTTTTAATTCGTTTTTCAGATATTGATTTAGCTTGTGGAAGTATCCAATTTCCAACAACGGCTTGGATAGTATCAAGTCTTGAATTACAACCCATCATTATCACTGTGTCACGGTTCTCAAAGCCATGGTTTCTGATTAATCTAAGTTTTTTATAAAGTTCGTGATCATCAGTGACAATTACACCACCATCTGACCATACATTTATATTTTTAAGAGGATGCAGTGAGAATGCACCAGCCTTTCCCCATGTTCCAGCATTCTTGCCTTCAATTGCACCCAGAATTGATTGACATGCATCCTCTACAACAGGGATATTATATTTATCAGAAAGGCGATTTAGCATCCTCATATCGGTCATATAACCTGTGTAATGAACCGGTAGAAAGGCTTTTGTTTTTTTAGTAATCTTCTCCTCTACTAGCTCAGTATCCATACAAAAAGTATCATTACAGTCAACAAATACAGGGATTGCCCCAAGCTCACATATAGCTCCAACTGTTGCTACATATGTATTTGCTGCAGTAATCACTTCATCTCCATGACCAATATTCATTGCCTTTAGGGACAACTTAATTGCATCAGTTCCAGAATTTACTCCAATTGCATATTTACTTCCAATCAATTTAGCAAAGCTTTCTTCAAACTGAGTTAATGGCTCTCCCAAGGTAAAATCACCTGTAGCAACAAAATCTTTCAAATTTTGCCAAAGATCATCACACTCCTCAAATTGTTGTGGTAGATACGAATATCTTACTTTCATGATTAATTAAGCTCCAAGTTATTCATTCTCTTAATATTAAAATACATTTCATCATCAAGAGAATTTGGTAATAAATTATTATCAAAAGCATGGCATAAATCTTCAACAGCATCTCGAATAGTGTGCTTAGCCTGAAAACCGAGCTCTTTTTTAATTTTTTCAGAAGAAATATGATAAGAACGGTTATCATCAGAGTGCGATGTAACAAGTTTTACGTCATCCCCGACAGTATTTTTAACAGTTTGGGCAATATCCTTTACTGAGTGATTTTCATAACCCGCATTATAAATTTTTCCAGCAATTTTTTCTTTAGGAGAATTAATTAGAACCATGTAGGCCTCAACCATATCTTTGATATGTATATTTGGGCGAAGCTGATCACCTCCAAAAATTGAAATCTCTCTCTTGTGATAGGCTAAATTAGTTAAGATATTTACAACTACATCGAGCCTCTGACGAGGCGAATAGCCACAAACAGTTGCTGGACGAATCGTTGTTGTAGTGAAATCATCTGACTGGTATTCTGCAAGAATTTTTTCACAGTCTGCCTTAAAAATAGAATAATCAGTTAGTGGCTCTAATTCCATCTCTTCATGAACATTAGGCTCATCTTTGATACCATAAACACTTGAAGATGATGCATAAAAGAAGCGCTTAACTTTGGAATTCTTAGAAATTTCTACTAAAGGTCTAAAGGCATCCAAGTTAATGCTTTTACCTAGTACTGGATTCATTTCAAAACTAGGATCATTAGAGATACACGCTAAATGAATTACTACATCATGGCCAGGAATTAGTTTTTTTAATAAATTTTGATCCCTAATATCACCTTTAACTGCTGTTAAGTTTTTATGTTTTTGCAATACATGCTCACCATAAATCATAAGATCTAGTACAGTAACTCCAAATCCTTGTTCAAGTAAATGAGGAACCATGACAGCCCCAACATATCCCGCACCACCTGTTATAAATATTTTTTTCATAGATTTCCTTATTTTTAAAATTTAACTTTTTTAAAATTCTTAAGGAAAATAACCAAAATTATTTCCTTAAATAGCTCTTACATGACAATCCTAAATAGATTTTAGTTTTCAGATTTTACCTATATATATTGAATCCTATAGATTTATGAATTTATTTGTAATTTGAGTTTTTCTAAAAAAACTTTTTTATCTATTAAATCATGCATACCTGAAACACCCACTTTCATTGCACCAGCAACATTCCCTGCTAAAGCTGCAAGTTGGATTGAATTAGAAAGAAGTAAAACTGGAGCTGATAAAGCATAATAGGAGTCACCAGCACTCATTGTATCAACAATCTGAGTTTCACTCTCTAGTGCTGGAGAGTAGCAACTATCGCCAGATGCATTACAAGAAATGCTACCCTCTTTTCCCATTGTCATAGCAACGTACTGCCCTTTTGTTATATCAAGAAGCTTTTGAGGTATTATTTCAGGGTCCATATATTTGCTATTAACCGACATGCGAGCCTCAGGAAGATCCAAGCAATAGTAATTTGCCTTATGATATTTAGTAATAATGTTATATCCAAAATTACCTGAATTAATTTGAGCATTTACAGCTAGAAAATTTGATTGAACTGTTAGTTTAGAAATAATTTTTTGCGTAATAAGTCCATGTCCATAATCTTGGACAATAACTAAGTCATAATCTGAAAGGTTTTTATCAAGAAATTTTAATATTTGGCTTTCAATACCTTGATCTATTAATTCATCATTCATTTCATAAACTTCAAAAAGTTTTCTAAGTTTTTTTTCACCTAAAACAAATCTTGTTTTTTTTGTAGTTGGATATGGTCTTTTGAAAATTATTTTTTGATTAATATTTTTTGCAGAGTATTCTGAAAGAAATGTCTCATCGTCTTCGTTATCTCCCGTAACAGAAATATAATCAATATTATTACAAAATGATGAAAGAATATTAATTGCAGTTAGAACACCACCGGCTTTTTTTTCAGTCTTTTCATAAAGTGTTGAAGTAATATTTTCCTTTGATGGCTTTCCCAAAAAAGATACATAATTATATTCATCAATAATTGTGTCGCCTATAATTAATATTTTTAGATCATTGATTTTATTAATAATAGACTCAATATCTTTATATGAGAAATTTTCTTTAGCTATTTTTGAAGATAAAGGCATAATTAAAATAGTAATTTTTTAAAATGTATCAAATAAGTTAATAGTGAAATTTCTTTAGCAACACAGGGGGTCTTAAGAACTTTAACACCCATATTATCAAATCTATTATCAAATGAATTTGTTATTATTATAGGAATATTATTATGGGCATTTTCTTTTTCAATTTCAGAATAAGCATCATTCTGATAACTTTCATCAAGAATATCAGAAATTAGATTAATTATTAAAGCTTCAGCAGACATATCAATATGCTTGTGATTCTCTAAAGCATCAAAAGAAAATGGTTTATTAAATTTTTTGATTGATAATGCTGCTAAAAACTGCGCAGCATCATAATTTTCTCCACTTCCAATAAACTTTATATTTTTTGCTTTTTTAAGCATTTGAGAAATTTCTTGAACATGAGTCTTATGTTCAGAACTCTCAGAATGATGGAATGAAGAAGTAATTTGTTCAACTAACATACCAATATAATCATTTAATTTATCATTATCGGAGGTTTTTAGTAAAAAACGCATTATAGAAATGCAGGCACCAAGCCCATCAAATAATGAAAGAATTTCACTATGATCTATTCTACAAGAATTAATTTTAAGTTGACTCAAGAGCTCTTCAGTTTCAGGATTATTTAGAAGAAAAAATTTCTCTTTTTTGGCAATTTCTTTGCTATTAAAGTTGCCTTTATTTTTTTGACTAATTTGGAAAATAATGTCATCACTATTTCCTGATTCCTCACCTTCAACATGATATTCAAAATTTGGAAGATAATCAAAATGAAGACGACTGCCATTTAAAAAATTAACCATAAACTTTAGTAATTTAAAGTCTATTTTTTTTCCCTTTAAACATATAGTTGAATTTACCACTTTGACTAATTTATTAGATTGTTGTTTATTAAAAGAATTCAAGGAGAATGGGAGTTTATTTTGAATACCAGAAAAAATAGTTGAAGGCTTATTAGATGAAATTAGTTTTTGGCGCTGTGTTCCAACAGTAATAGTCTTTGCTTGATGTTTTATGGTGTCAATGGGCCGCATCGAATAACGCGCAAGATACCATAAGTCTTCCTTAATAAGATCAAGACTCTCATTTTTAGAATATAGCAAAAATTGTGATATGTTATTTCTTAAATTATCTAATTTTTCTACTTGATAACCTGACATACGAGAATCATTTTTTTCAAATAGCAATATTTCTTGAAGCCTAGCCTTACAATCCATTTGGCTATCAATATCATCAGCTAAGTTCAGAAAAAAATGTTGCCTACTATCAAGCTTAAGTGCTATGTTATAGGCCAATAGCTGACAATTGATAATCATAGGTAAAATTGCTAAATTACTTGGGCCATTTGTGTATATTATTTTGGTCATAGAATCTTTTGGCAATTGTGCTTTGCTTATTAACTGATTATCACCAACTAATACAATGTAATTATTACACTTATTGGCTTTATCCAGAAAAATTTGAGCCTTTGATGTTGAACTTCCAACAAGAAATATAACAATAGCATTATTTACACCTACATCTATAAATTCTTCTGCACTTAAAAGAGGGACAGATTGATAACAGCATTCTGACAGTTTAATCCTAGCCTCTATCCCAGCAATATAACTATCAGGACAGTCGTAAACTACATACCAATGTGGAATTTGCAAAAACATATCAAGACACGGAGCTAGTTGGCTGGAGTGAAAATTTTCTATTATGGCTGATAATTGCTGCGGCAAATCAATAAGCTTTTTTAGAGCTAAAGAATCGTCACTGCTATTTCTATTTATTTCTTGTCCAAGGAAACATGTAAGAATATAGCCTACAAGGATATGGCAGACATATGTTTTAGTAGAGGGGACTGCAATCTCAATATCCCTTCCATTTCCCAAATAAAGCGTTGTATCGACTAAATAAGAAATATCCCCCTCTCTCTTATTTAAAATTGCCAAAGTATGTGCCCCTTGCTCACTTGCCATTTTCACAGCAACATTTGTATCCATTGTAGTTCCAGACTGAGCAATCGCAATCAGAACAGTGTGGTCCATATTTTCTCTAATATGAAAAGCACTTAATTCACTTGCCAAATAAGCTTTAACTCTTATTTTTGATTCTTTAATGGCCTTATGGTTATTCATAATAGCAGCTATAGCGACAGCTGCAGTGTGACACGTGCCCATTCCTGTAATTACCACTTCATCTATTTCATTAGCTTGAAATTTATGTAATAGTTTTTTTGGAATTTTTAATAAATCACCTTTAATCATAGAAATATATTAATTCTTAAGTTGTTATATATCGTCGAAGTGTTGACTCAATTATATCTTTAGTTTCATATATTTCTTTCAACAAATAATGCTTGTATGACTTCCTTGAAACATCTCTTGAAGTTATTGTAAGTTTGACATAGTTTTCATCTTTTATTATTTTTTCTATAGAAGAGTGAATCCCATGTATTTTTATTTCTGATTTGTTACTTTCAGAATCAAGCAACCCAAAATATCCATCATCTAAATTATAGTCTTGCCCACAATCATCAACAAGCCCATAAGCATCAGAGGAAAAATATATACGATCATTATTCTTACCCAAGAACATACCTTGATTACCTTTTTTTAAAAGAAGAACCTTGCCTGGATTTTCATCAGATAGAATAATTCCAGTTAAGGAGCCAACAATGTTCATTAGTTTTTCCTGAATATTCCCCAAAGCTGAAAGAGACTTTTTTTCCGAAAATAAATAGGATAAACCAATAGAATCATTCTCTTCATTCAAGTTATATTCAACTTCATCCTTCCATGCCATGCTCTTATAAATCTCTTTGTAGTTATATATATCACCATTTACAAAAGATAATATAGTTGGAATCTGATCAGTTGTTTTAACAAGATTAATCAAAGGGTGAATATTTTGTTGATTAACAAGTCCAACAGAGGCCCATCGGGTATGGCCAACTATCGATATACTTTCATAAGCGCCTGATTTAATAAGGCCCATAATAATATTATCTGCTCTTAGTTGACTAAGCACTACTTCTGAGTTTTCTCCTAACACCCCTATTCTACTAAAAGTACGATAAACGGCGTGTAGGACAATCTTATCACCCACAATTGCTGACAAAAATTGTTGATCAATTCCTGTCTTTTTATACCATTCTAAATTAGCTTCATTCAACTTTAGAACAAATTGGAAGCACAAACCAAGAGAATCTCTGCCTCGCATCTCCAAAAGGTTTATCGAATTTATAATTGAATTTAATGTTTTAAAAAATTGCAATGAGTGTCTAGGTAAAGGAAGTTTTTTATCATCGCCTAAAAAACTCTTAACAAAATTACAACGAAAAGTTAATTCATCATCCAAAAACCAGATTGTATCTAAAATCTTATCACAATCATCCTGCCAAGAATTTGTTTTATACTGGCCCTTATTGGTTATATTGTTTTCAAAATGCAATTGATATTTTTCACGTAAGATTTTTACAATATTTTTTATTGTTTTCTGCTCATGTTCAGACTCGAAATAATTCAAAAAATTAATATCACTTTTATACATAACTGAAAAATTAAATAGCTCATCGATTTCACGGTGACTTATTTCATTTTTTGATTCAATTAATCTCACAAGAGTATTATGCGGATCAACTCTGGAGCTTAGATCGAGATCTTTTGTAAATATTGTTCCAGTTATACCGCACATATACTAGCTCTTGTTAATAAATCTATTCTGTTGAATTTTATAGTGTTAAGACTATATTTTTTAAAAATATTTAAAAATTTTCTTTTTTTATGAGAAAAAAAAGAAAAACAATCTAATATTAATTTACCTAGCATTTTTTCAAACCTTCAAGCTTTTGTGAATTGAATTTTTTTCAAAATTCCTCTGCCATTCATCTGGATTTGATGAATCAAGGGTAGGAACAGAGTCATTTTGTGCTTCCAATAAAGATTCTAATGTTCCAATATCTCTATGAATGTTAGTGTTCTCCCATGTTGCAATTTTCCCAAGCAAGCTGGGTATTACATCTATATCAAAATCACTGACATCTGGAAGATTTTGAACTATATCTAAAACTTCTGGCTCTAGAAGATAAATTGCTGCATTAGCTAGATTTCCAGGTGGGTTTTTAACCTTTTCATGAAATTTTTGAACAATACCATCATTATCTAGCTCCACAATTCCACAACTAGAAGGAGTTGGTGTGGAGAAAGTCATCATTGTCATTATGGTACCAGCTGGCCTATTATAAGAATGGAAATCTATAAAAGCCTGAAAATCACAATGGCACCAATTATCAGCATGAATAAATAGAGTTGTTTTATCTTGAAAGAAATCTTTATTTGCAAGAAGAGTTCCACCTGTTCCTAAGAATTTAGGCTCATATGTATAACTAACAAGTCCATGGAATCGATTTCGATTTAAAAATTCCTCCATAACTCTTTTTTTGTGATGAGTATTAACTAAAATACTTCTAACATTCAATTGATCTAGAAGAGATATCCAATATTCAAGTAATGGGCGCCCCTTGATTGGCATAAGGCACTTTGGCCAATCAAGGGTTAGAGGTCGAAGGCGAGTTCCTTCACCAGCAGCTAACAATAATGCAGTAATTTCCATTAACTTAAGACCTTATTAACCTAAATATTTAAACCAATTCTTTGTTGCGTCAGCAATACTCTCAGGAGTCCATAATGGCGCTTCACGCCAGAAATCAATATTATCCAGTACGACACTAACACCTTCTTCCAAGCTAACTTTTGGCTTCCAGTTTAAAAGCCTTCTAGCTTTGGAAATATCAGCCCAAGTACAGTCAGGCTCTCCAGGTCGCTTAGGAATATGAACTACGTCTGTACCATGCAGAAGCTCTACCAGACGATTTACACTATAGGTATTGTCCGACCCAATGTTGATGATTTCTCCACTAACATTTGCTTCAGCTGCGGCAATAAAAGCTGCGGCAATATCAGAAACAAAGGTGAAATCACGGGTTTGCTCTCCATCACCAACAATTGTAAAAGGCTTTTCTGCCAATTTTTGTGCCAAAAAAACACCAAAAACAGCTCCATAAGCTCCAGATGTTCTAGAGCGAGGACCATAAACGTTAAAGAGGCGAAGTGAAATGGCTGGAATATCATAAGTTTGTGACCAATGCATGACCAAATCTTCGCCCATATTTTTTGTTAGCGCATAAGGAAATTGTGGTCGAATATCAGACGTTTCTTCAGTAGGATAAGTATCTGGAATACCATAGCATGTCGATGATGCAGCATAGACTATTTTTTTAACTCCTACTTCTCTGGAAGACTCAAGAACATTAAAAGTACCTGTAACATTACAATCATAGTAGTCTTTTGGGTTTTCAATAGATGGAACTATATCACCAATGCCTGCTAGATGAAACACCCAATCAACGCCCTTAAACGCAGGCTTAATATCCTCTAAATTAATGATATCAAACTCATAAAACTTGAAATTTTTGTTATCTAATAGATGCTTTATATTAGCCATTGTTCCATTTGCTAGGTTATCAATAACAACTACTTGATGACCTGACTCAATTAATTTGTCTGACAGGTGACTGCCTATAAACCCTGCTCCTCCTGTTATTAGTGCTTTCATATTATTATTTTTTTTCTCCTTATTATAATTAATCAAACAAAAGCTTCATACAGACATTAACAACTTTAAGCTGAAGATTCTGTGTAATTTAAAAAACTGCAAATGCCTTCTTTACTATTTTTTTTCTAATCGTCTTAATACTCTATAAATCTTTTCCAACAACTTCAGAATAAGAGCCTTTCTCAATTATTTTTCCTTTGTCAATCCTATAGATATAGTCACAATCCTTAAGAGTTGTCATACGATGCGCAATAACTATTATAGTTTTTTTTCTTTTTAGACGTTTAATTTCCGCCACAATTTCTCGTTCTGTTTCATTATCAAGTGCACTAGTTGCTTCATCCATTATAAGTACATCACGATTATGATAAAAAGACCGTGCTAATGAAATACGCTGGCGTTGTCCACCAGAAAGTCGAATCCCATTCTCACCCAACATAGTATCAACTCCGTTAGGAAGATCTTCAACTAGCTCAGTCAAGTATGACTGTCTAAGAGCTTCTATAATTCTCTCATTATCAATTTCCGAGTCTTTCACTCCAAGAGCTATATTATGGCGTAGCGTATTGTCCATTAATAAGATTTGTTGCGGTATATATGCTACTTGTGATCTCCAATCTTCTAATTTACTATCCAAAGGAGCTCCATTATATAAAATTTCACCTTTATCCTGCTCCAGTAATCCAAGCAACAAATCTACAAGAGTTGTTTTTCCTGCACCAGATGTTCCAATTAGGCCAATAGATTCTCCTTGTCGGATTTTTAAAGATAAATTATTGAGAATAGGTAATTCTGTATCAGGGTAAGAAAAACTAATTCCTCTTAATTCTAATTCACTGAAAGTTTCTAACTCATGCAAACCTTGAGCAATTTTTTTTGAACTTAACTTTTGTGTTTTCCTATTTAGATCAAAGCAAATCTGACTTACTGCATGTCGACCTTTACGTATTAACATAACACCACTAATCATTTGGTTTACTGAAGGAGCAAGCCTTAAAGACGCAACTCCAAACATACCAATTGTTGGGATCATCGATTCAACACCTTGACCAGACTTGAGCGACACTAGGACTAATACCACAATAAATAATATTAATATAAACTCTAAAAAATATCTAGGTGCTAAAGGTATCATCATTGACTTGGCATTTGCATCAGCATAACTTCTCGAGCTATCATCTACAATTTCATTAAAGTAGTTTTCTTTACCCAAAATACGAATTTCTTTTAATCCACTAACAGCTTCACTTACCCCTTGGACCATACGAGTAGAATTTTCATTAATCAAACGGCCATAGTTAACTGCTCTATGCCTAAAAATTCGATCATATGCAAATACTACAGTACCTATTAATACAACAAGAAGACTTAATGCAAATATGTTGTATAGAGCCAAAAATATCACGATCACTATTACAATTAACCCATCACTAATGAGGCGTAAAATCGACAGTAAAATAGCGTCAGAAAACTGTGTAACTAACGACTGTATTTTATAAATATAATCAGCACTATTTGCTTGAGTATGCTCAATATAAGGCAAATCTTGATATTTTTTCATTAGCAATAAGCGTAACCTCACCCCTTGCTTATTACAGAAACGTAAAATTTTCCAATTTATCAATAACACGCCAATTACTTTCATAAAAAATACCAAGACAAGTACTATGCCAATTGATATTAGTAAATCATTAGTATCTGAAGACAAGCCTATTGATATTAATAAATCATAGACAGCTGATTGGGTAAATATTTCTGGACTTGAAATAAGAGCAATGTATGGAGCTACTAGACCAATACCCAATAAGTCAAAAATAGAAACCGCAATAAATAGTAATACTAATTTAGGTATTTTTTTAGTGTCAGGACCAAGTATATCAATGACTTCTTTGAAGTAGTGCTTATTTTTATTCATTAAATTAATTGATAGTTTTTTGTTGATGGATACTTAATAATCTATCTAATCCAAGCCATTTCTCTCATGGTTGCTAAATGAACATACTCTTCAATCTGAGCAATGGTAAGGTCATACATTGAGTAATCTTTTTTTTGTGCCAAGTGCTGGTAGTAATGGGTATACCACTTTACAGTCAGTCGCACTGTTTCTTCAAATTCAAGAGTTGGCATCCATTTTAAACCAAACAGAGCTTTGTCACAATTAAGCTTCAATAATCCAGCCTCATGAAGATGCCTCTCTACTTTTGATGTATCGTTCCAGCGCACATTATCCCAATGCTCCGCCATAGCATCTATCAATCCTCTTACTGAGTGATTTTGGGTTGCTGGAGGTCCAAAATTATAGGCTTCACCATGGTTTTCTTCACCTTGATATAAGGTTTTTCCTAATAATAAATAACCACTAAGTGGCTCCAGCACATGTTGCCAAGGACGGGTTGACTCAGGACTTCGAATATCAACGATCTCTTCTTTTAACCAAGCTTGCATGCAGTCTGGAACAATGCGATCTTCTGCCCAATCTCCACCTCCAATAACATTTCCTGCGCGCGCAATACCAACACGTACATCAGAATCCTCTTCATTGAAGAAGGACTCTACATAAGTACGAATTACCAATTCTGCCATACCTTTTGAGGCACTATAAGGGTCTTTCCCTCCAAGTCGGTCAGTCTCACGATAACCCCAGGTCCACTCTACATTATCGTAAGCCTTATCACTTGTGATCATCACTACCGCCACTTGTTTTTTTAATGTGCGAAGAGACTCAAGCAGGTTAGCGGTCCCTATTGCATTGGTGGTCAAAGTACGAAGTGGATTCTGATAAGAGGGGCGAACCAGGGCCTGTGCCGCCAGATGAAAAACAAAATCAGGCTGGGTCTGATGAATTGCTTTGTGTATTGCTTTTGCATTGCAGATATCGAGCCGGTAATCTTTAATAAAGCTGTCGATAGCACAAGCCTCAAAATTTGATGGAATACTAGGAAGATCCAATGAGACACCAACTACCTCTGCACCTAAATGATTAAGCCAGATGGAGAGCCAGCTTCCCTTAAAGCCAGTATGTCCAGTGATGAGTACTTTTTTTCCTGAATAAATATTATTAAACATGTTTTATAAAAATTAAAGTAAAGGTAATGATTACTATAGTTGTGAATTTAATTCCAATTATATGGGATATCTGCCACAGGTTTTCGATCCATTTCAAGTGGATTATGCTGAATATTTGCTATGTTAAGCAACATAGCCCTCTCTTCACCCACCCCCTGAAAACCTACCCAGAGCATAGGAGGAATTGTAAGACGCTTATAGTTATCTAATGATAGTATAACCTGCTGAAAAATACCATTACTTGATGAATGTAGTCGATCGTCATAAACTACGAAACGAACTTCTCCAACAGGTACCAGCAAGTTGAGAGTCATTTCACGATGGCGTTTCCATGCCTTTACTGCATTTGGCTCTATAGTTGAGAAGTAGGCCTCACCAAACCCTGAATAACCTTGATCACTCTTTTTAATCGCGTGAAGGACATCTCCACCTATTGTAGATATAATTTTAGTTGGAACAGTAAGTAGACCTTCGATATTCATTAATTCTTCATAAAATAACCAAGGAAAGCTTCTACTACTCTTTAAAAAAATGAATTATATCACTATTATTATTGTTGTTCAATTAATAAAAAAACCTTACTTTAATCCATTGGTTATATTCAGATAATATATAAATATATTAACGAATAATTTTTTCCTTTTTTGTATTTCTTGATTATGCTTTATAATTAAACAAAACTTACTAAAATATGATGTATAAAAGTCCAAATTTCAACAATAAAACTATTCTGATTACTGGTGGAGCCGGTTTTATTGGAAGTAACCTTGCTTTTTATTTTCAAGAAAACTTTCCAAACTCAAATATAATTATATTTGACTGCTTTAGAAGTGATAAAACTTTTTCTAATGGTAATTTTACAAGTTTTGGACATTACAAAAATTTGATTGGCTTTAAGGGTGACATCATCTGTGGCAATATTAATAATCAAACTGACTTAAGATTGTTGAATGCTTATAAGTTTGATTATATATTCCATCAGGCAGCAATTTCTGACACACGTGTTTATGATCAAGAAATAATAATGAAAACGAATGTAAATTCATTTTATGATTTATTGGTAATAGCAAAAAAAGATAGTGCTGTAATGGTTTATGCAAGTTCTGCAGCAACATATGGCGACCTACCTTCGCCGCAAACAGTTGGTAGAGAGAGCCCCAAAAATCCTTATGGTTTTAGCAAATATATCATGGATCAAATTGCGAATCAATATTCAAAAAAGAATCCTGATTTAACAATAGTTGGTTTAAGGTTTTTTAACGTCTATGGACCAAGAGAATATTATAAAGATAATACATCGTCAATGATAATTCAGCTTGGACACCAAATTTTAGATGGCAAGATTCCTCGTTTATTTGAAAAGTCAGATCAAATTTTTCGAGATTTTATTTATATTGAAGATGTTTTACAAGCTATTATTAAGGCTTGCAATCCTAAACAAAGTGGGACATATAATATAGGAACAGGAATTTCAAGAAGCTTTCAAGACATTGCTGATATTCTGCAAAAGGAGCTAGGTACTGATCTTGGTACAGAATACTTTGTAAATCCTTATAATGGCTATCAAACCAATACTCAAGCAAATATTAGCTCCTCAGAAGATAACTTAGGTTTCAAACCAAACTTTTCATTAGAACAAGGAATTAAATCCTACATTCCTGAAATTAGACTTCTGCATGGCACTAAATTAGATGATTGAATTAAAAAATAAATCACCTAGGTTGTTAGTTATTGGTGACTTGATGGTTGATCAATATCTTTGGGGCTCTTGTGAGCGAATTTCACCTGAAGCACCTGTGCAGGTAATCAACATTGATCGTGAAAGTGCAGTTTTGGGTGGAGCTGGAAATGTGGTTAATAATCTTAAGGAGCTTGGTGCCAGAGTAGATATCATAAGTGTAATAGGGAGTTGTGATGTCTCTAATGAACTAAGAAGACTTTTATCTGATATCAAAGTTGATACAAAATACTTAATTAGTCAGGAGCATCGTATAAGTTCAAAAAAGACTAGAATCATTGCATCCCAACAACAGGTAGTTCGTTACGATTGCGAAAGTTCAGATGACATTGATATAAAATCACAAAACACTATTATTAAGACTTTTAATAGCATAGTTAAAGACTATGAAATCATTCTACTCTGCGATTACAATAAAGGAGTTCTTACTAATCAATTAACTCAATCTTTAATTAAAATTGCAAATAAGTACAACAAAAAAGTTTTAATTGACCCTAAAGGTATAGATTATTTAAAATATAAAGGTGCATATTCTCTTACTCCAAACAAAAAAGAAGCTAGTGAAGCAACAAACATCAATATTGTTGACGATCATAGTTTAACCAATGCAATCGCACATCTAAAATCTATATGTAACCTAGACGTGTCAATAATAACTCTTAGTGATCGTGGTGTGGCGATTTATGATGACGAACTTCGTATTCATCCTACAATTGCTAAAGAAGTGTTTGATGTAACAGGTGCTGGTGATACAGTAATTGCTTCAATAGGATTTGCTATGGCTTGTGGATTTAATATTGATGATGCGGTTGAGTTTTCTAACCTTGCTGCAGGCATTGTAGTTGGTAAGATTGGAAGCGCAACGGCAACCCTTGACGAAATTATTGAATATGAATCAAACATCAATAAATCTACTAGTGAAAAATATATTAAATCTATTGATGAAATTACATCTCTTACCAGAAAATTAAAAGCAAAAAATAAAAAAATTGTATTCACAAATGGCTGCTTTGATTTACTTCATGCTGGACATATAAGTTATTTAGAGGCTGCCAAAAGTTTTGGAGATGTCTTAATACTTGGACTTAACTCTGATCGTTCAGTAACTGCACTAAAAGGCAAGGAACGCCCTTTCAACCTTCAAGCGGATAGAGCATACATACTGGCAGCTCTTGAAGTGGTTGATTATGTAGTAATTTTTGATGAGGATACTCCTTATGAGTTAATTCAAGCAATAAAACCTGATACTTTAGTTAAGGGTGAAGACTACAAAGGAAAAGAAGTTGCTGGAAAAGATATTGTGGATGAATTAAAATTAGTCAAACTTCTTGATGGAAGAAGCTCAACTCAAATTATTAAGAAAATTCAAAAAGGTAATTAACTATGCAATCAACCATTCATGAGGAATTTAATAAACATATAGAAGTCAGCAAAAAAACTATGGTGTCTATTGGTAAACCAATTGAAATAGCGGCAAAAATTTGTATAGATAGTTTAAAAAATGGTAATAAAATCTTAATATTTGGTAATGGTGGAAGTGCCGCTGATGCTCAGCATATTGCAGCAGAATTAGTTGGCAGATATAAAACTGAACGTAAAGGCTTACCTGCTATCGCACTTACTACAGATACCTCGGCGATCACTGCAATTGCAAATGATTTTGCCTACTTAGATGTATTTAAGCGTCAAGTTGAGGCTTTAGCAAATAAGGGTGATGTAGTAATTGGGATTAGTACAGGCGGAACAAGTGCTAATGTAATTAACGCTCTAAGTCTTGCCAATAATCTAAGCTGTAAAACTATTGGCTTTAGTGGCAAAGATGGAGGGGAGTTTAATGCAATATGTGATGTTAATTTAATAGCAATATCTGAAGACACATCTCGCATTCAAGAAATGCACATACTATTTGGTCACACTATTAGTCATTTGATTGATCAAGCTTTTTTATAAATTTAATTTAAAGACTTAACAGCTTTCAAAATATCTTCAACTTTAATAAGATTCATACAATCGTTGTGTTTTAAGGGACAAGTGCGTTTCATACATGGCTGGCAATCTAATTTTTTTTTGACAATAATACCTTTACTATTCATCCATTGCGAAGTTTCATCGTCTCTAGTTGGGCCAAATATTGCAACAGTTGGAACTTGGAAGCTAGCTGCCAGATGCATTGGACCGCTATCACCAGTTATAAATAAATCTAAACTTGAAATTCTAGCAATCAAATCTTGAACAGAAGTTCTACCTACAAGATTTTTAAAATTATTAATACCCATTTCAACTAGCAAAGACTCTATATCAGCAGCAATAGCCTCTTCATTAGTACTGCCAAATATCAGAATTTCATAGTCATCAGATAGTGCTGCAGCAACTTGAGCAAATTTTCTTGGATCCCAGCGCTTAGAATCTCCATAAGATGCGCCAGGATTAATTCCAACAATAGGTTTTTTATTCCTCTTTGAAAGTCTTAAATTTGGATAAACAATTAACCTCTCTGCCAAAAAATTTGCATGCAAACTCTCACTAACAAAATCATTGTACTTTTCAACTTGATGGCGATTCTGATACCTATTTCTATCATATTGAAATTTATCTTTACTTGAAATAAATAATTTTAAGATTGTCGACCGAAATGAGCCCCTAAACGAAAAAAAAAGATCAAATTTTCCTAATTTTCTAGCCAATTTATATAAAGATATAATTCTTTTATTTGTAACGTATGTAGCGATTACTTTAGGATGATTTTTTAAAGCTTCTGAAGATACAAAAGATCCAATTAAAATTATTTCAACATTATTAAAATAATTTGCTAAATTTTCAATAGCAGGCGAAGCCATTACTGTGTCCCCCAGCCAAGATGGGAGTTCAATTAATATCCTCATTTGATCAATTTATAGTGTTTTTTGCTTAAATTTAGACCAAATAACTTTTCAATTTTTAACATCAAGCGATGTTTTTTTTGTTTGGTAGTTGGCTTATAACCCAGATCTGTTATGTACAAACCATCTTCTTTTGGTAACCATTCATGAATAATTTTTGGATGTGAACCTTGAAATTTTCTAATAATTGATTGATCCATTTGAGTGTAGTCAATTTTTACTGGCTTCTTTCCCCAATATTTTTGCACTTTGCTAATTTTAAGATTCATCTCTTCCTGACTTCTTACCCAACCATAGTGATAACAAGAAACTCCAGTATGCTTTGATCTTGGATATCGACCCACCTTATTTGAATTTAAGACAATCCAAAATAGGCCGTCTGGCGCATATGATCTCACAGAATTTTTAATAATTCTAGCTTCTGAGCGATACCAGCCTGGTGAATCAAGAATACTATTAGCATTAGCATAGAAGTGATAAAAATCAAAAACTAGTGCCTCAACATCTGGATTATTTAAGTGCATTTTCATGGAGTCTTTAATTCTTTCTAAATCATCCTCATGATAAATTTCATCACCCTCTATATAGAAAGACCAATCACCAGTGCAATTAAACTGAGCAATCATTTTTTGCTGTCCATAAACATAGCCTCGATCCTGCATTGAGTCATTCCAGTGAGATTCGATAATACGAATTTTTGGACTTTCAAGTGACTGTATCATCTCCAATGTATCATCTTCACTTTTGCCAACGTTAATAACAAACTCATCAACTATAGGCAAAATCGAACTTATAGATTGTAAAAATGGATACCCTAAAATTTGCCCATTCTTTATAAAAGTAAATCCACTAATTTTCATAGAAACGTTTTCATTTATAAATAACTATCTATTCCATACTGGCACCAAATTGAATTTTTTGAAATAGTATTTTTTAAGATACTATCATTAATACTATTGTGAGACCTTTCATTATGATGCAAGTGGTACTGAATTGCAGAAAATTTTAAATGCTGTTTTTTTACGCCATTATTAAAAAGTCTTTGTACAAATTCACTATCCTCTCTACCCCAAGTTGTAATTTCTTCATTAAATCCATTAACTCTCATAATATCTTCTTTAAAAATAGAATAATTACATCCACGAATTCGGTTAATATTTTGGCTCTTGAAATAACTCATTAATTTTGATATAAATGGAATTCTCAACATATTGATTTTATTTAGTGAATCCTTTTTAAAAAACGTAGGTTTTTTAAATTCATTATTACTTAAGATATAATTCGTAATTTTGGGTTGCAAAAGAGCCCTACTTCCTTGAATATAAACCTTCTTCCTTGCAAATTTTAAATGATCTTTAACAAAATCCTTATGAAGGACTGTATCGCCATCAATCATAATTATATATTCAAAGTTTGACTTTGATATTGCACGATTCCGAGAATGCGGTATTCTGCATCCATCATCTTTTTGCCATGAATGGATAATAGGTATCAGTGCTTTACTTTGAAATTCTCTTATTACTTTTTTTGTAGACTGATCACTTCCATCATCAGCAACAATAATTTCATTAGGCAAGACTGATTGATAGATAGCACTAGCTAAAACTAATTTTAATGCCTCAGGCCAATTATAAGTACAAATAATTAAACTACAATTCATATTCATATTTAAAAATACACATAAAGCAATTATACATATAGGTAGCTAAAAATCAGTTTAGAAGTAATTCATATATTTTACAAACGAAAACAATTTAATTCTGTAACATTTAAATGCTTTTATAGTTAGAATCACAGTATTTAAATATAAAATTACATTTAAGAAAGAATTGAAAAGTTATTTCAATTTATTAACTGCTTAGATACTTCTATTCTAAAAAAATTATTTAATAATTGAAAAGTATGCTTATATCTGTTTATATTATTGCTTACAATGAAGCAGAAAAGATTAGAGACTGTATCAATAGCGTCCTGTGGGCTGATGAAATTATTTTAGCTGATTCAAATAGTACAGATGGTACTACTGAAATAGCTGAAGAACTTGGGGCTAAAATAGTCCATATTCCTTTTAATGGTTATGGAGCTTTAAGGAATGAAGCTATTAGTCATTGTAGTGGAGATTGGATTTTTAGCCTTGATTCGGATGAAAGATGCACAATAGAAGTGCGTGACGAAATTATGGAACTTATTAAGAATGCTCCATTAGAAATTTATAAGGTTCCTAGAAAGAATTTTTTTATGGGAAAGTGGATTAAGTATTCAGGATGGTTTCCAAATTTTAGGCAACCTCAACTTTTTAAAAATGGAAAAATGAGCTATACATTTGAGCCAGTCCATGAAGGATATATTAGTCATAGCAATAAGGAAATTGGAGCTTTAAGTAATATAATTTGGCAATTTCCTTTCAAAAATACTGAGGAGATAATCCATAAAACTAATCGTTATTCTAGCTTGGGCGCTACAAAACTCATAGAAAAAAAAATTAATGGAAGTGTTTTAAAAGCTTTTCTTCATGGGCTTTGGTCTTTTATTAAACACTATATATTTAAACTTGGTTTTTTAGATGGTGGGCCAGGCTTCGTCATTGCTTTTGGTAATTTTGAAGGCACATTTTATAGGTATATTAAACTTATGGAATCACAGAATAACTGGACTCCTCCTAAAACAAACCCAATACATAAGGTTAAAAAATGATAGTACCAGTAATTTTATCAGGTGGAAGTGGAACTAGATTATGGCCCTTATCCAGAAAACTTTACCCAAAACAATTTATCAGCTTAGTTAATGATACTACCTTATTTCAAGATACCATTATGCGACTCCCTAATGAGGTTTCTGAGCCGCTTATCATCTGTAATGAAGCTCATCGCTTTATTGTAGCCGAACAACTTAGACAAATAAAATCTAACAATAAAGGGATTATTTTAGAGCCTCTTGGGAAAAATACTGCTCCTGCAATTGCAATTGCTGCAATGAGTTTATTGAATAAAAAAGAAGACCCCATACTTTTAGTTTTATCTGCTGACCACCTCATAGATAACAATAATAAATTTAGTGACTCAATTAAAATTGCAAGCGCAATTGCAAAAGAAGGGAAAATGGTAGCTTTTGGTGTTCAACCTACTAGACCAGAGACAGGATATGGATATATTGAAGTTGTCAATTCAGCTAATACTGAAGATAGTCATTATAATATCACTTCATTTACTGAAAAGCCTAATATTGAAATTGCTCAAGATTACTTAAACTCTGGTAACTATTACTGGAATAGTGGAATATTTGTTTTTAAAGCTTCCGTTTACCTCAAAGAATTACAAAAATATGAACCGGAAATTTATGATATTTGTAAAAAGGCTTGCATTAATGCCCCTAAAGACCTTGATTTTATTCGATTAGATAATAAAGAGTTTAATAAATGTCCGGAAAAGTCAATTGACTACGCTGTAATGGAAAAAACAAGCGTTGGCGTGGTTGTCCCTTTTGATGGGAGTTGGAGTGACATTGGTTCATGGGAAGCGCTATGGGATTCAAAACTTAAAGATAAAAATAACAATGTTAGAGAAGGAGACGTAGTATTAAATAAAGTGCAAAACTCCTATATTCATAGTTCTAATCGCCTTGTAGCAGTTAATGATCTTTCAGATCTTGTTATTGTTGATACTCAAGATGCTTTACTAGTCTCTAGCAAGAGAAACTCTCAGGATATAAAAAATATAGTTCTAAAGTTAAAAAATGACAGCAGAAGTGAGACTGATAACCATCGAAAAGTATATAGGCCCTGGGGTTACTATGACTCAATAGACTCTGGTAAAGGCTTCCAAGTAAAACGTATTTTTGTCAATCCAGGCGCTAAATTATCTTTGCAAAAACATAAGAAAAGATCTGAGCACTGGGTAATTGTCAAAGGAATTGCTTTAATAACTTGTGGAGACAAAGTTTTTCAGTTGAAAGAAAATCAATCAACATACATTCCTAAAGGTCAAGTTCATAGACTTGAAAATCATGAGAATGAGCCTCTAGAAATTATTGAAATTCAAACTGGGAATTATTTAGGAGAAGATGACATTATTAGAATAGAAGACGAGTATCAGCGAAGTTAGGCAGTAAAAGTTAAACATATGCATTATCTCCTATCCTCATATTTTGTTAGAATCTTTGCTAAAAATAAATGAGGTAATGTACGATGATTAACAGGTATTCTAGGTAAGGTATAATTATCTGACTTAGAATTTGCCCTTCCTCTCCTCATTGTTGTAGCTGAAAGATAGCCTGAATCTCTAGTCATATTGCAAACTAATTGGTTAAAGCGACCAAATGGATAGCAAAAATCAGTAACTTCTACATTATATGTCTTCTCTAATTGACTCTTACAATCTCTTATTTCTTTTTGGGCTTGTTGTTTTGAAACAGAGGTTAGATCAATATGTGTTTTAGTATGAGCTCCAATATCCATTCCTAGATTAAGCCAAGCTTTAACTTCAGCTATTGTCATTAAAGGCCTTTGGGTAATTCCATGGTGAAGATCCCAAGTATTGGATGATCCTTGACTTTCGCTTACAATATAACAGGTTGCACTAAAGTTATATTTTTTTAATACAGGCGCAGCATTAAGCAAATTATTTTGGTAACCATCATCAAAAGTAATACCAACAACTTTTCCAATTTTATCGCCTTTCAAATATGGCTGGAGTTCTCTTATACTCAGACCTTTATAGCCTAATGTTTTAAGTATCCACATTTGCAAGTTAAAACTACTTGGAGGAACATGCAAGCTCCGCATCACTGTTTTTTTTGGCATAGATTCAATACTATGGTACATCAAAATTGGAATATTAAAATTTACCATTACTTTTTAAACAACCTTTGAAAACGTTGCATAAGAACAATAAATAGTGGTCTTCTAATTTTAATATTCTGCGCTAATCGAACTTGCTCCTCAAAATTTAATAATTTATTTTCTTCTAAGAAATTAGACAAGATACCTTTCGCATATTCTTTTTTTCTAGAAGTTGAATATAAACTAACAAAATTTTTTCCTTCTACCATTTTATACTTTCGTAGCAAACTTTCTGATAAAGCAAAAGGCTCAATAGTGTGAGACGGAACTAAAACAAAAAATTTAAGCATCAGTTTATCGGCCCAATCTAAACTAGGACGCATATTAACCATAATACCAACCATTAAAGAACCCCATAAAGCAGATTTTTTTGATAGTTTATAAAACTCACCATCAATTTCAATTTTCTTACCTTCCAGGTTATCGACATAAGTTTTAAATCTTTTTCGAGAATAGATTAACCCTTCATTAAGATAAAATAAAGCTTGATTTGATTCTATTAAATCAAAAAGCGGCAATGGAGACTTATGAAAGTATGTGTCGACATCCAAAAACAAAATCTTATCAGACTCCTTTAATGCTAATTTATCCATAACAAATGCTAATCCACGATTTTTAATACGAAAATGATATTCACCATCTAAAGACCAATCATTTTTTTGATTTTCACTCATTTTTATTGTTGTAATTGGATAGTTTAAAAACCTCTCAGGTTTTTCAGTCAAAATAACTACATCTACAAAACTCCTATGAGGCAACCAATACATAAATGTCATTAAACTAAATATGGCTCCATCATAATAAGCCTGATCTTCGCCATAAACAATATACAAAAGAACTTTTCTTGGGCTACTCTTACTTTCCGTTAGAATTGGAATTTCAACTTCCTGTTTTGAATATAAACTCCAATCCTTAATTTCATTAAAAATACTATTTGGACTAATATTATCTAAACAGTCACTATTACCATGATTATCATCACATCCAGCTTTACCACATGCAACACATGGCATATCTGCTTGAAAAATAGTTACGTTTCCATAAGTTTGTATTGGCTTATCTTGAGTTGCTGATAATCTTAACTGATTTGACCAAGGTGACCAAGTTTTTAAATTTGTTGGACCAAAAATAGCAAAAATACGCTTATTTTGCGATGCCGCAATATGCATATTTAATGTATCCATTCCAATGTATCCAAGAGATAATTCACTTAATGCAATAAATTCTTCAAGAGAAGTTTTTCCAATAAAATCAAATATATTTGGCAAATCAGGTATTTGTTTTTTTATTTCATCATCAAGAGAACTATTGCCTCCAGTAATTAAAATTGGAGTTCCTAGTTCACTCAAACTAGATAAGAGAGCATCTCTTAGGTTTTTAGGATAGATTTTATAATGGTATTGGGTTGAAGCATGAAATATTAAATAATTATGCACTTTTATAGCTTCTAACTTTTTCTTAACATTTAATTTAGTTTCTTTAGTGACCTCAATAGGATGATGAATATTTTCAAAATTAATTTTTAAAATATTTAAGGGCTCTAGATTATTTTTTAAAATATGAATATTGCTATTGAAATAATAATAATGTGTAAGGAATATTTTTTTCCACCATGACTTTCCATTATCATTTTCAACTGCACTAATTGATTTTTTTCCTAAAATTAATGCATACAAGACACTCCTGTCACTTGCTGTTAAACTAATACTTAAATCATATTTTTTATACAAGGTGCTCAGGATATTTCTTTCCTGCTTCCACCTCCCTTGTTTTTTCTTTTGATATGAAAAAGTATGAATATTTTTTATATAAGGAATAAGCTTGGCAATTGAGATAGTATCGTCGTTAACAAGTAGGTCTATCTGTGAGTTTTCATAATTGTCATTAAGCGCCTTAATAAGAGAGGTGCTTAAAAAAACATCTCCATTCGATCGCTGAATTATTACAATTATTTTTTTATTTTTTTTCAAAATCATTATATAAAAATGAACTAAAAAATATAAACATTAAGGTTGTGTAATGACCTAGAAGATATGAGTCACTTAGCATCAGTACTAAAAATATTAAAGGCAAGGTTATACCAACATCCCTAAGAAATTTGCTATGAGAATTATTTGAGAGTTTTATTTGATAATAAAAAATACTAAACATACTCAAAAGGCCAACTAAGCCCAACTGAGTCCAAACTAACGTATACATATTATGGGGGTTTCCAGTATCTGGAAGACCAGGAGAGTTTATTTGATTAACTTTACTATATTCAGCTGGAAAGTCGCCAGTTCCAACGCCAAGTATTGGGTTTTCCTTAATCAAATCAAATGAATTTATAGTAAAATTAATTCTCATCCCAATAGAAGTACCTCGGTTTGTTGTTCTGAAAGTTGAGGCAGTTTCATAAACTTCAGCTATAGTTGAATCAACCCTTTTTTTAAAAAGATCACTAAATTGATAAGCAGTAGTAAATATTGTGGGAATAATTATCATAATTACCAGTAATGATTTAATTCTTTGTTTATCAAAAACTTGAAAAATTAGTATTACTAACATAGCAAAGAAGGCAACATGGCCAGCCCTTCCACCCGTAATAAACATATTCACTGACATACTAATTGCAAAAAAACTATAAAGCGAAAATAATAAATTTGATAATTTTTTGTTAAAAAATACTTCATGAAGAACTAGGTATATTGCAAATGCTAATATTGGATTATATGAAATATGGCTCATAAATGGCGTTGGATTTTCAACTGTTGCATTTTTAAATGGCTCTAATATTTGAAACCAAACAAGGTATGAAGCAATTTCCGTTAATGCAATTGCAAGTAAAAATGCTGAAATATATAATCTAATATTTTCTTTGATAACTATAGTAAATAGAATTGGTAATAGCAATAAAAAGTACCACATTTTATGAACAATATGTAACCCCCATCTCAAATCTTCAGTCCAAAATAGTCCAACTAAATGGAGACAGAAAAAAACAATAGATGCTAATATTAATTTATTTTTAATAATTTGATAAAATTTATTTTTATAGTTTCCAGAGCATAACCAAAGAACACAAATAATTACAATTATTACGTTAGCTCCAAATACAGTTAATGGCATAAGAAATGCCAAAATAATTAATAGAAACTGGTAGCACTTATCTATATTAAAATGGGATGAAATAAACATATTTATACTAAATTAAAAAATTAATTGTTTTCATTATACTTGCCTTAATTTATGACTATAAAAACTATTTTTTTAGATCGAGATGGTGTGATAAATAAAGAAAAAAATTATCTTTATAAGATTGAAGACTTTGAATTTATTAATGGTGTTTTTGAAGCTTGCCGTTATTTTACAAATCTAGAATACAAAATAATTATTATTACAAATCAGTCTGGAATTTCACGACATTTTTATACTGAAAATGACTACGTAAACTTAACCAAATGGATGATAAATCAATTCAATGATAATGATATAAATATCTTAGATATATTTCATTGCCCTCATGAACCAAAATCAAATTGTAATTGCAGGAAACCGAATCCTGGGATGTTTCTTGAAGCAAAAACTAAATACAATATTGACATGAAGAGTTCATGGATGATTGGAGACAGAGAAAATGATATTATTGCTGCAAATAATGCAGGTATTCACAATACTATTCTTGTTAAGAGTGGGCATAAAGTTAATGAAGAAAAATCAAATTCTAAATTTATTATTGAATCAATATACCAATCTAAAGAAATAATTATTAGTTGAGCTGAGCAAACTTTCTTATTTATTTAATAAGTCTTTAGAAACTTGAAATATCTCTTTGACATTTATATCTTTTATTGAAAGATCATTTCTGTCTAATTTATAAGGATTGACCACAGATTTAGATTCAATTACTCTATTAATTGAAGTTAAATAAGTGTTTCTATGGCCTGGCGTTGGCCCATACAAGGTAATTGACGCGATATTTAAAGCCCATGCAAAATGAGTTGGGCCAGAGTCTGGACCAATTACTAAATCAACCTGTGAAATTAATGATTTTAACGAATCTATAGATAATTTCTCACAAATACTTACACATGGAGATTGAGCTTTAATTTCTTCTGCTAATATTTTTTCTTTGGTATCACCCCAAATAATAAGAAAATTTGCATCAATAAAAGTTGTTAGTTTAGCAAAATTTGAAACTGGATAGCATTTGGACTTATGAGATGCACCAGGAATTAGTAGAATATTTTTTTTAATATTTGAAATATTCACATTTATTTTTTTTTGTTTAGAGTGTAAGAAGGGTATCTTTTGCATAACAGCTTGGCTACTAACATTTAAATCTAACGCAAATGATATAAGTGCAATATTGCGCTTAATAACATTTTCAGAATAATCACACTGAAATGTTTTATTATAAAAAAATGAGGCAATATTTTCTCTAACAGAAAATCTATCAAACCCAATAGTTATAGATGAGGGTATTAAACGAGCAACTAAGGCAGATTTAATTAAACCCTGCATATCGATTACAAGGTCGTATGAACCAAATTTACGAATATTTCTTAACTCATTAATCAATAAAAAAATTGATTTTTTCTTTTTAGCTTTTTGGATATTAACTTTATGGATTTTTTTGATATCTGGATTATTATCTAATAAACCTGAAAAGCGCTCTTCAACAATCCAATCAATCTGAATTTTTTGATCCTGCTTCTTTATAAATTGTAAAACCGTCATAGCATGAACAATATCACCTAATGCAGAAAGTTTAACTATGGCTATTTTCATAAGAACTATTTTACATCGGCATTGTCATTGTAAGCGCTGCAAATTAAATTATGCTTTTAATGATATAATTTATAAAGCTAAAATTACCGTCAGAATTGATTATATGAATTCTCAAAATTCAAAAAATATTCCCACTAATTTCATACGTAATGTTATTAATGAAGACCTCTTATCTGGAAAACACAAGGAAGTTAAGACGCGGTTTCCTCCAGAACCTAATGGTTATCTTCATATTGGACATGCAAAGTCCATCTGCCTAAACTTCGCTACGGCAGCAGATTATGATGGATCTTGTAATTTACGGTTTGATGATACTAATCCCATTAAAGAAGATATTGAGTATGTCAATTCTATAAAAAAGGATGTTGAATGGTTAGGATTTAAATGGCATGGTGAAATTAAATTTAGCTCTAGTTATTTTGATATATTTTATAATTGTGCTGAAGAGCTAATTACTAAGGGTTTAGCATATGTATGCTTTTTAAGTAGTGATGAAACTCGCATATATCGTGGAACCCTCAAAGAGTCTGGAAAAAATAGCCCATATCGTGATAAAAGTATTGAAGAAAACTTAATTTTATTTAGAAAAATGAAAGCTGGTGAATTTAAGGAAGGTGAATGCGTATTGAGAGCTAAAATTGACATGTCTTCGAGCTTTATGTGTATGCGTGACCCTACTCTTTACCGAATTCGTTTTGAGACACATCATCAAACAAATGATGATTGGTGCATTTATCCCATGTATGATTTTGCTCATTGCCTTGGCGATGCTATTGAAGCTGTAACGCATTCAATATGTACTCTAGAATTTCAAGATAATAGAAGAATTTATGACTGGACTTTGGAAAATTTAGATCAGTTTAATGCCTCTAATCGACCTCATCAATATGAGTTTTCTCGCTTAAATCTTGAGTATGCTACAACATCAAAAAGAAAATTAAAACTCTTAGTAGACAATAATCATGTCGCCAGTTGGAATGATCCTAGAATGCCAACTATTTCAGGACTTCGAAGAAGGGGATATACAGCAACCTCAATAAGAAATTTCTGCGAGCGTATTGGGGTTTCAAAAGTTAATAGCTTGACTGATATTTCAATTTTAGAATCCTCAATTAGAGATGATCTAAATAATATTGCTCCTCGCTCAATGGCTGTTATTAATCCCATTAAATTAGTAATTGAAAATTACCCTGAGGGAAAAGTTGAATCCCTTAAAGCACCAATACATCCCCAAAATGAAGAAATGGGATTTAGAGAAATTTTCTTTAGTCGTGAAATATATATTGATAAAGGAGACTTTATAGAGGTTGCGCCTAATAATAAATATAAGCGACTAGCAATAAATAAAGAGGTTCGCCTGAGAAACTCTTACATTATCAAAGCCACTCATTTTGATACTGACAATGATGGTAATGTCAAAACTATTTACTGTACTTATGATCCAGACACTTTAGGTAAAAAACCATCTGACGCAAGAAAGGTTAAAGGTGTTATCCATTATGTTGAATCCAGCTATGCTATTAGCGCTGAATTTAGAATATATGATCGCCTTTTTTTAGAGCCTAATCCAGCTAAATTTGATGATTTATCATCTTCAATTAACCCAAACTCTCTTGAGATAAAGAATGGATTTATAGAGTCAAATTTATCGCATGCAAAGGCCGAAAAAGCATACCAGTTTGAACGAGAAGGTTACTTTTGTAGAGATAGCGAGTCTGAAGGACTAGTATTTAATAAAACAGTTGGGCTTAAAGATACCTGGAATCAATAATCCATTTTTTGAAGCCAGTCATTCACTTGTTTTACTTCAGAATACTTAGTTGTGTCAATCTGAAGAGGAGTGACTGAAACAAAGTTGTTGGAAATTGCATGAAAATCTGTACCCTCTGAATTATCGGCTTCCTTCCCATTTTCACCAATCCAGTAAAGAGATGCATCCCCTTTATCCTTGATACTTGGTTCAGATTTCTGCCTGCTTCCTAGGCGAGTACTCTTAATACCTTTAATTTCGCTAAGAGGAATATCTGGAACATTAACATTAATAATGGTGTTGTAAGATAGTTTAGATTTATCAATTTGGATAACTAATTTCTTAGCAATTTCTCCCGCTGTTTCGAAGTGATTACACTCCCAACTAGCCAGAGACATTGCAATTGATGGAAGTCCTAAAAATCGACCTTCTATAGCCCCAGCAACGGTTCCAGAATAGATAGTATCGTCCCCCAAGTTTGCCCCAAAATTAATACCAGTTACCACTAAGTCAATTGATTCCTTTATAAAACCACATAATGCCAAATGGACACAATCAGAAGGTGTTGCATCGATTGCATAAATATTTTTCTCAATTTGAATTGGTTTTAGTGGCCTTCCAAGAGTTAATGAGCTACTAGCTGCAGACTTATTCTTACTTGGAGCAACAATAATCACTTCTGCAATTTCACTCAGAGATTTTGTAAGCTGTTTGATACCCTTAGCCTCATAGCCATCATCATTACTTATAAGAATTCTCATTAACTGATTGTTAAGGCAATCTTATCTTTACTAACGCCTACTTTAACAGTTCCACCAGAGCTTAGCTTACCAAAAAGAAGTTCATCAGCGAGAGGTTTACGTACCTCTCTTTCAATTAATCTCATCATTGGGCGAGCACCCATCATAGAATCATAGCCATTTTTAGCAAACCATTTCCGAGCTGCATCTGAAACAATCAATGAAACATTCTTTTTTTCAAGGACGTCTTCAAGTTCAAAAAGAAATTTATTGACGACATAAACAACAACCTCTTCATTAAGTTTATTAAAGTAAATAATTTCTGATAGACGATTTCTGAATTCTGGTGTAAATATCTTTTTAAGTTCACCTTCGTAATCAAGAGAATGATCTTGCTCATTAAATCCTATAGAAGCTCTTTCAACATTTTGGGCTCCAACATTAGAAGTCATAACAAGTATCACATTACTAAAGTCAACTTCACGGCCATTAGCATCAGTAAGCTTTCCATGATCCATGACTTGTAATAGGATATTGAAAATATCAGGATGCGCTTTCTCAATCTCATCTAATAAAAGAACCGCATAAGGATTGCTATTCACTGCCTCAGTTAATAGGCCACCTTCGTCATATCCAACGTAGCCAGGAGGAGAGCCAATAAGTTTAGAGATAGCATGCCTCTCCATATATTCTGACATATCAAATCTCAATAATTTAACACCCATAATCCTTGACAGCTGCTTACAAATTTCAGTTTTACCAACTCCTGTAGGGCCAGCAAATAAAAAAGAACCCATTGGCTGTTCAACTGGAGAAAGTCCAGAACGAGAAAGCTTTATAGCAGTTGATAATGACTCAACTGCATTATCTTGACCAAATACACCCAACTTAAGATCACTCTCTAGACTTTTAAGTAAAGATTTATCATCACTAGTAACTTGGCGAGAAGGAATACGTGCTAACTTAGCAACAATATTTTCGATATCAGGCACACCAATATTGACTTTACGCTTTGATTTAGGAAGTATTTGCTGAAGAGCACCGACCTCATCAATGACATCTATCGCTTTATCTGGAAGGCGTCTATCGCCTATATGTCGATGGGTTAACTCTGCTGCAGAAACTAAAGATGCAGCTGAATATTTGACCTTGTGATGTGATTGATAATATTTTTTTAGTCCATGTAAAATTTTGATTGTGTCTTCAACTGAAGGCTCCTCAATGTCCACTTTTTGAAAGCGCCTAGTAAGTGCATGATCTTTTTCAAAAATCTTACGATATTCATCATAGGTTGTAGAGCCTATACATTTTAGAGATCCATCTGCAAGTGCTGGTTTAAGAAGGTTAGATGCATCCAAAGACCCACCAGAAACGCTTCCTGCACCAATTAAAGTATGAATTTCATCAATAAAAAGTACTGAATGTTTATCTTTTTCTAAATCTGTAAGCACTGACTTTAATCGTTTTTCAAAATCACCCCTATACTTTGTGCCTGCAATTAACACACCAACATCTAAAGAATATATAGTTGTATTTTTTAGAATTTCAGGCACTTGTCCATCTACAATCCTCTTAGCCAAGCCTTGAGCAATAGCAGTCTTACCAACACCAGCTTGCCCTACAAGTAAAGGGTTATTTTTCCGGCGTCTTGATAAAATTTGTACCGTTCTAAGAACTTCTTCCTCTCTACCAAGAAGAGGATCAATTTCACCAAGTCTAGCTTTTTCACATAAATTAGTTGTGAAAGATTCCAAAGAAGAAGGCTTAACCTGCTTATCACTTTCAACTTTTTTTGTTTCTTCAACTGGATTATCAGCCAGATGGGAGGAAATCCCCTCCATAACATCCAATCTGGAAATGTTATTTAATTTAAGCATATAAACAGCATGCGACTCTTTTTCAGAAAAAATACTAACAAAGACATTCATTGCATTAACAGAATTTTTTTGAGCAGACTGCGCCTGATATACACTCCTTTGAAGAACTCTTTGAAACCCTACTGTTGGAACGATATCTATTTCAGCATCTTCAGAGATAATAGGAGTATGTGAATCAATATATTGATCAAGTTCAGCACGAAGTTCATCAATGTTGACTCGCTTGCCTCGAAGAAATGCAATAACTTCATCCATATTAAGAAGGGCTAGTAATAAATGCTCTACCGTTACAAACTCAAGGCGACGATTTCTAGCCTCAGTCATCACCATATTAATCTCTTGCTGTAGTCCTTGTTCAATCATAAAATACTGTTTTTGTTAGTAACTCAATTTAATAGTCAATTTTAACACCACTATAGGTAATTTGAATCAAAATAAAATTCAAATTAATCTTAAATAAATAGTTAGATAGATCTCAATTTACTTTCAAAATCTTCCCTATTATGATAGCCACCACAAAGTTGGCGATACCCTGTCAAAGATGAACGCGCATGAAGGAGTCGCCAATTATCAAACGTTAAAACTTTTCCTGGATCCAGCATAAACTCAAATTGGCGACTTGTATCATTTGCTAGATTATGAAATATTTTATAAGCATCATAAAACTTAACCATTAGATCATTTTCCAACCTAAAAGGTGCACGATCATGATTATTAAAGCTTACTTGAATAACTTCACCAGCATCATTAACCCGAAATAAAGGTCGATGTGCCTCTAAATAAGTATCTGGCTTGATATAGCGGCCAGGAATATTAACTTTACACAGAATATTAAATGCATCAGAATAATCATGCCTCATCTTTTCTGCAATTGCAAGGCCATCAATTAATTGATTTTCACCACCAATAGAATCTCTTTTTATGCAGTGCAAGGTTTGAAGTCCTGGCGCGTCATGTACATATGTTCCATCTGTATGTGGCTCAATAGCTAGTGATGTAAAAGCAGTATCATCAGGATTTTCAAGCTTATTATCCCAAACAGAAAAGCCTCCAAAAATAGAGTTTCTAATATAAGCTATTCTCTCCATAAGTTCTTTTGTTGCCTCTGGAGTTTCAGGAGTCTCTGATACTAAAGCAAAACCAACTCTTTGAATGTGATCCAACCAAGTTTTTATTCCTCCATCACTCATAAGCTCCCGATAGCTTATTTCAGGGAAGTCTTTAATTTCATTTACAGAATTCCATACATTGGAGGAATTCAATGCATATGACTGAGGGAGGCTTGGTACCGACATAGTTTTAAGTAATTCAGAAGAAAGACTACTTTCAGATTGATCATTCCATTTAATAAAAATACTCTCAGAAGAGCCATCAAGCCATATCTTGTTGACAGTATTATTTAGTGGTTCACTAAATAAATCAATCTGACGTTGTTTAGTATCTGGATGTAAGTCTTCTTTACTTTCACTGTGGTCTCTGAGCCAAAACCAAGGATAGCAACTCAAAGAGTCATCGCTCCAAAAAACATTTAAACCCTTATCTAATGATTCAATAGACTTGATTAACATTTTTCTTCCTTATTTAAATTTAAACAGTAATAAAATTTTATCATCTCAATAGGCATTAAATTGAAAAAAATCATTTATCTAACTCTCTTAATACAGCCATCAATGGCTGATCATTTTCTCTAGAATAGCCGATCACTTGTTTAACTTTTGTTTGCGCAATATCATAAGAATATGATCCACATACGGCCTCTCCATCTATATGAATTTTAAGCATAATTGCTTCAGCAGCTTGAAACTCTTTATGAAAAAATCTCCGCAAAACATCAACTACAAACTCCATTGAAGTGTAATCATCATTTAGCAAAATGACGTCAAAACGATTTGGAATTTTTAGTTTTTGCTTTACATTTTTTAAATTAGCCTGACTCATTTAATTAGCTAGAAGATTTTTTTAATAATAAAATTATTGAAATAAACATAACCACAATAGATGGCAATATAGAGCTCAATAAAGGGCTAAAGTTCATACTTAGTGCCATTGCGCTAGCAACTCTGGACAACATCTCAAACGATAAGCCAAGTGCTATTCCAAAAAATATTTTTCTCCCCAAGGTTACGTCTCTTGAAGACCCAAAGATGAATAACATTGCAAGTAAGATCATTGCAACAAGAGTAATGGGTTGAACTAAACGCTTATATAACTCCACCTCGAAAACTCCTGACCGTAATTTATTGTCAGTTAAAAACCGAATCTGCTTAAAAAGAGTCCATGTTGAGAGATCTTCAGGTTCTTTTATTAAGCTATCTATCAAATCCTGATCAAATGAAACAGTTTTATCATATGTATTTCGTTCTTTTAATGAAATGCCCTCAAAAGAATTTGACTCATCAATTGAAAAAATTTCACTATATGTCATATCTACAGAATTTCCATCAAATATTGCATCTTCTGATTTAATTACTCTTTCAATCTTGTTTGATGAGTTAACTTCAATAACTGTAATGCCACTAAATAATATGCCATCAATATTTCTTTTAACATTAATAAAATTACCACCATCTCTAATCCAAAAACCATTCTGACTTGCTGATGTGCTAGAATTTCCAATAGCATCTGACCTACTATTTTCAGCAAAATTACTTGAAATTGGAGCTAAAAACTCCCCTATAGAAATGAAAAAAAATACAAAGATAAGGGAATTTTTTAAAGTAATAGATGTAATTTTTAGTATAGAAGCACCAGATACTCGAAAAATAAGAAGCTGCCCTGTTGTTGCTAAATGTCCCATTCCTATAATACAGCCCAATAATATCACTGGTGATGCTTGATTGTAGGCAACTTGAGGTAATTGAAGAGCAATGTACTTCAATGCCGATAAAATTGTGTATCCTTCTTTTCCAACACTATTTAGTTCTGCTAATAAATTAAAAAAACTATAGATACTGACCCAGACCACAAGAACAGTAAATGTGGAGGTTAAAAGTGTTTTAGCAATGTATCGATCTCTAATTTTCATTAAAATATAAACTATTAATAACTAATTTTTTAATATCGTATCTTTTATGACTAGCCTGCAACAAAATAAAATCTTGATAATTGATTTTGGATCACAATATACCCAACTCATTGCAAGACGAGTAAGGGAAATAGGAGTTTACTGCGAATTAGTTCCTTATGATGTTAATCCTCATTTTATTGAAAAATTTAATCCTAGTGGCATTATTCTCTCTGGTGGTCCTGATACAGTTAGTCAAAATGAATCTGCAAGAGCTCCAAATATTATATTTAATCTTAAAATACCAATATTAGGGATATGTTATGGAATGCAAACAATGGCGGTCCAACTCGGTGGTGAAGCCAAAAGCTCTAAAAAACCAGAATTTGGGTTTGCTCAAATTAGGGCTAGAAATCACTCAAACCTTTTAACTGATATTAATGATGAAATTAATTCACAAGACCAAGGTCTTTTAGATGTATGGATGAGTCATGGCATAGAAGTTACAAAACTACCAAAAGACTTTGAGCTTATTGCTTCAACTGATAACTGCCCAATCGCAGGTTTTGCAAATAGCAAAAAAAACTACTTTGGGCTTCAATTTCACCCTGAGGTAACCCATACAAAGCAAGGAACTCAAATTCTAGAAAGATTTATTACAACGATCTGTCAATGCGAAAAAAAATGGACAACAGATAACATTATTGATGATTTATTAGAAAAAATAAAATCTCAAGTTGGAAACAAAAAGGTTCTACTGGGTCTTTCAGGAGGAGTTGATTCTTCAGTCGTTGCAATGCTTCTCGATAAGGCTATCGGGGACCAGCTGACTTGTGTGTTTGTAGATAATGGCTTATTAAGGCTCAATGAGGGTGATGAGGTCATGGAAACTTTCTCTCAGAATCTTGGCGTCAAGGTTATTAGGGCTGATGCACAAGAATATTTCTATGATCAACTCTCTGACGAAAGTGATCCTGAATTAAAGAGAAAAATAATAGGCAGAGCCTTTATTGAAATATTCAATCAAGAATCACAAAAACTCAAAGACATTAAATTCTTAGCACAAGGCACCATTTACCCAGATGTAATTGAATCGGCAGGGGCGGCTTCAGGGAAGGCGAAAGTTATTAAATCTCATCATAATGTTGGCGGATTGCCAGATGATATGCACTTTGAATTGGTTGAGCCACTCAAAGAGTTATTTAAAGATGAAGTGAGAGAGGTTGGAGTAAGACTTGGGCTTGCAAAAAAGATGCTCTACCGCCACCCATTCCCTGGACCTGGTCTTGGCGTTAGAATTCTTGGTCATGTAAAAAAAGAGTACGCTGATATCTTAAGGCAAGCTGACCATATTTTCATGGAGGAGCTTAATAATCATGATCTATACGATAAAGTTGATCAGGCATTTGCAGTCTTCCTTCCAGTTAAATCAGTAGGCGTTACGGGTGATGAAAGAAGATACGATTATGTCATAGCGCTTCGCGCTGTTGAGACGGTTGACTTTATGACCGCACGCTGGGCAAGACTTCCTTATGACTTCTTAGACCAAGTCTCCAATCGAATCATGAATGAAATTTCACGAGTCTCTAGGGTTGTATATGACATTTCAGGGAAGCCCCCTGCGACCATTGAGTGGGAATAACCTTAAAATTATATTAAAATCAATGATTTGTATTAAGACAGAAATACCTCAAGAAATATGCGACATTGATGACGAATTAAAAGCCAGTTATCACAGTAAGGATACTGTTTGTATATGGGTTTTTGAAACAAGAATAGACAGAAATAAATTTATGGACGAGACTATTGGAATGCTAAAAAATGACAGGGAAATGCATTTTGAATCTTTTTACAAAGCTAAGTCTTAATTCTATCAAACTTAATTAGCCATTATGTTGCCAGCTTTTTTAACAGGTTTTTTTCTTGGACTCTCTTTAATAGTTGCTATAGGAGCCCAAAATTCTTTTGTTTTAAGGCAGGGCATTCTTGGCCAGCACGTTTTTTATGTGGCTTTGTTTTGTGCGCTTGCTGATGCACTACTCATTAGTATTGGGGTAGCTGGAGTATCATTCTTTTTAAGTAATATCATTAACCAGATATCGAGCCTCCTCTTTGGCTTTTCTGCTCTTTGGCTGACAGGTTATGGAGTTCTCAGATTAAAGGCAGTCTTTAAAGCTGACATAATGGTTGAAATTGAATCGTCAAAATCAGAAGGACTAATACCGACTTTATCAATTGCCGCAATTTTAACTTTTGCAAACCCACATGTATATCTTGACACCATGGTTCTTATTGGATCTATATCTCAACAGTTTTCTGGATATTATAGAATTGCATTTGCACTAGGCGCATGCCTGTCTAGCTTTGTTTTTTTCTTCAGTCTGGCTTATGGGGCAAGGTTATTAGAGCCATTAATGAAGCGCCCATCATCTTGGAGAATTCTGGACGGCTTGATAGCATTAATTATGTTTACTATTGCCTTCAAGTTAGTCTCAGCAGGAAACTGGCTATAAGGCAATTAACTCTTTGTTAAAATTAACCTATGAATGAAGATGAAAAATGGATGGCTCTTGCACTCGAACAGGCCAACAAAGCTGAAGAGCATGGTGAGGTCCCGGTAGGAGCAGTCTTAGTTAAAGATGGGCTTCTTATTGCAAAAGCCTACAACCAACCGATATCTACAAACGACCCAACGGCCCACGCTGAAATTCAATTGTTAAGGGTTGCAGGAAAAAAACTAGCAAATTATCGACTAACTAACACCTCACTTTATGTAACACTAGAGCCATGTGCGATGTGTTTTGGGGCGATGGTACATGCCAGGATTGAGCGTATTGTCTATGGAGCCCATGACCCCAAAACAGGAGTATGTGGATCATCCACAGATTTAAGAAACTTAAATTGTTTTAAACATCAAATTAATATTACTGGGGGCATATTACAAGATGATTGTAGTAAGATACTTCATACATTTTTTAAACTACGAAGATAATTTTTTTAACTACGAAGATAATTTTTTTAACTTATAAAATAAAATTGTTCAAACGCTATAAAATAGATCGAGAAAATATATAAATTTTATTAATAACTCAGAAAAAAATCCTAATGAAAAATAGTGGCCTCAATAATCAATACCTACATGATGAAATTGACTTAATAGAGATTCTTAGAACTTTATATAGTTCAAAAAAATTAATAATTTTAATTACCTTGGCATCTGCATTACTAGCTTTCGCTTATCTGTCGCAAAAAGAGGCAGAGTATCAATCAACTGTTATTTTAGAAGTTGGATCTTATAATTTAATCAAAGGTGAAAAAAAAATAATTGAGCCTGTTTCCAGTTTAATTAAGAAATTAAAGGTTGATTTAGTCTATAAAAAGCAGCTAGAGTTCGGCAATCTAAAGTTAAACGGTAGAAAATTAAATTTTAATTCTATTGAAGACCAATTACTGGAAATTAACTACACATCTCCTTCACCTGAGTTTAATGAAACCATAATAAATGAGGTTATAACATTTTCTCGAGGTAGTCACGCGCAGATCCTAGTCAACATAGTAAATTCTTTTTCTAACAAAATTATGGCTATAGATGCTGAAATAGGGTTTCTTAAAAATTCAATAGAAAGTCAACAAGAATCTCAAAAATTAAATGCTATTAATGCGATAAAGCTTATAGATGCTCAAATAGAGTTTCTTAAAAATTCAATAGAAAGTCAACAAGAATCTCAAAAATTAAATGCTATTAATGCGTTAAAGCTTATAGATAATAAAATACCCACCCTTGAAGCTAAAATTAAGTACTTATTAAGGCTAATTCCTGAAGAAGAGAATAATTTGCTTCTGTTGGAGTCTGACAGTGCTGCTTTATTACTAAGAGCCTCTTCATCACCAACTTTGCAACAAATAATTTATTCATATAATGAACAGATTATTAATTTAGAAAACCAAATACAAAATTTACAGCAAGAAAAAGATACTCTAGAGTTGCAAGTCAAATCTATTGCAGAAGGAAAATTCGCATCTGAAGAGTTGTTTAAATTACAGCAAGAAAAAGATACTCTAGAGTTGCAAGTCAAATCTATTGCAGAAGGAGAATTCGCATCTGAAGAGTTGTTTAAATTACAGCAAGAAAAAGATACTCTAGAGTTGCAAATAAAATTAGTTAAGGATCAAAAAAGTACAACTCAACCAATTCGTGATATTGTAACTAGTGAAATAAAACCAAAACAACTCTTTACTATATTAATAGGAACTATTTTAGGATTTATATTTTCAGTTCTTATAGTGTTTATCAGGCAAGCATTCCTAAAAGAGCAGAATTAGAAAAACTATCTTTGAATTTATTAAACTGTATACATGCCGCCGTTGACATGCAATGTTTGGGCTGTGATATACGAGCCGCTCTCACTAGCAAGAAACAATACAGACTGAGCTATTTCGTCAACTGTCCCTAATCTGGCCATAGGAATCTGAGAGGCTAGTGCTACTTTTTGATCTTCGGGAAGCTTGTCAGTCATATCTGTTTGAATAAAGCCAGGAGCTATTGCATTAACAGTAATACCCCTAACGCCAACTTCTCTCGCCAACGACTTAGTAAAGCCCATAATCCCAGCCTTTGCAGCAGCATAGTTTGACTGACCTGCGTTCCCCATAGCGCCAACAACTGAAGTAATAGAGATAATTCGCCCAGATCTTTTTTTAATCATACCTCGCAGCACAGCCTTTGACATCTTATAGACAGAAGAAAGGTTGGTATTAATAATATCATCCCACTCATCCTCCTTCATTCTGACAAGGATATTATCACGAGTGATGCCAGCATTATTAACCAAAATATCTACAGATCCGTAGTCTGCAGTGATACTCTTTAAAAGCTCAGAAATTTGCTCATTATCGGTTACATTCAGCATCATGCCTTTACCAAGGATATTGTTTTCAGTAAATATTTTAGAAATATTTGAAGCTCCCTCATCACTAGTCGCGGTTCCTATAACGGTTGCCCCAGCATTGCCTAATGTTAATGCAATTGCCCTTCCAATGCCCCTACTCGCACCTGTTACAAGGACTAATTTTTCGTTAAGCATTTGATATCTCCTCAATAGTAGCTCTTAATGCAGTTGTGTCTATTATAGCCGAACCAGAAAGAGACTTGTCAATGCGCCTTGTCAGCCCAGCCAATACTTTCCCAGGGCCAGCTTCAATTAGCTTTTCTACGCCTGATTCTTTCATTTTTTGAACTGTCGATGTCCACAGAACTGGCTTATAAAGCTGTTCAACCAATTTTAATTTTATCTCTTCAATATTACTTGAATAATCCGCATCAACATTATGCAGAACTTTCTCACTGCCCATTTGAAAATTAATGTTATCAACTGAGCGCTTAAAATCTATTGCGGCGTCTTTCATGAGTGAGCAGTGAGATGGGACGCTTACTGGAAGCACCAGTGCCCTTTTTGCTCCAGCCTCTTTCATTAACTCACATGCATTAGCTACTGCCTGTTTTTCTCCAGCAATAACAACCTGGCCTGGTGAGTTAAAGTTAACAGCCTCAACCACGCCTAATTTATTAGCAATAGAGCATATTTCAATAATTTTTGCATCATCAAGTCCGAGTATAGCAGCCATAGACCCTAAGCCGCTTGGCACTGCCGCTTGCATTAGCTCAGCCCTTTTTCTGACTAATTGAGCTGCATCAAAAAAACTTAAAGAGCCAGAAGCCACAAGCGCCGTATACTCACCTAGGCTGTGCCCAGCAATAGAGATAGGCGTTAAATTAACTTCACTAGCTAAAACTTTATAAGTGGCATAGCCAGCTGCGAGCATTACTGGCTGAGTGTTCTCAGTAAGGTTTAATAGTTCTTGATCTTCATTAATGATCTTCCACAGATCTACATTGATTGCATCACTTGCTTCTTGAAAGATCTCATTGACAACTGAGAAATTACTTCGAAGATTAGACATCATGCCTAGAGATTGAGAGCCTTGTCCTGGAAAAACGATTGAATATTTCATAATAAGACTAATTATAAATGAGATTAATAATAAAAAAGCGCCAGAAGGCGCTTTTTAAAATAAATATACAAATAGATTACTAAGCTGTTTGGATTGAAACGTATTGACGGTTGAATTTACCCTTCTTTTCAAACTGAACCTTTCCATCAGCAACTGCAAATAAAGTATCGTCCTTACCTTTTTTAACGTTAGTGCCTGGATGAAATTTAGTCCCTCTCTGGCGGACTAGAATATTTCCAGCTAATACTACTTGGCCGCCAAAACGCTTCACACCAAGTCTTTTAGACTCTGAATCTCTACCGTTATTAGTACTACCGCCTGCTTTTTTATGTGCCATAGATTACCCCTTATGCCTTAATTTTATCAATTTGAATTTCAGTAAAGAGCTGTCGATGCCCCTGTTGCTTCATAGAGTGCTTACGACGTCTGAATTTTAAAATGTGTACTTTTTTGCCTTTGCCTTGAGAGATTACTTTAGCTTCAACGCTTGCTTTAGCAACATGTGGTGAGCCAACTTGTACTTTATCACCATCAGCGACCATCAAAACCTCATCAAAGGTTACTTTCTTTCCAGGCTCTATTTCAAGCTTCTCAATTTTTAGAGTCTCACCTTCTGTAACTCTATATTGTTTTCCACCTGTTTTAATAACTGCGTACATAACAAATCCTAATCTGATTGCCAAAAAGGAAGGAATTATACTTGAACGTTGCTCTTAATGAAAGCACTGTTAATGAAATAAGTTATAATTCTCTGTTTTAAATCAATAGAGACAAAACATGACTATTTCAGAGACGAATAAGGGTGGTA
>Ga0209482_1000067_pt1 | contig 86829 bp, 82 predicted proteins | sample CoawatmetaG10DNA_FD_187512 | JGI IMG/M metagenome (GOLD analysis project Ga0209482, IMG submission 187512) | Marine microbial communities from the West Antarctic Peninsula - Coastal water metaG104-DNA (SPAdes) (version 2) | ecosystem: Environmental > Aquatic > Marine > Coastal ...
TATTAGAAGCCATAATGCAGCCTTTAAGAGCACCATGGGTCCGTAAGTGACGAGTTAGAGCTCTAGTATCAATATTTGAAATTGCAACTATGTTGTTACTCGATAGGTAGTTATCAAGACTCATCTCAGAGCGCCAATTGCTATAAGCAAGTGGTAAGTTTCTAATAATTAAGCCAGCAGCAAAAACACTTGATGACTCTTCATCAACTATATTTATTCCAGTATTTCCAATATGAGGATAAGTAAGTGCAACGATCTGTTGATTGTAAGATGGGTCAGTTAGTATTTCCTGGTAACCTGTCATTGCCGTATTAAAGACAACCTCACCAACTGTTTCACCAATAGAACCAATAGATTCACCAAAAAAAACTGAACCATCTTCGAGTGCTAATATGGCAGTTTGAGGCAAAACTTTACTCCTAGTAGAGGTCAAAAAACTTCGGAAATTTTACCATGTGTTCAAGGTTAACTTATCCTGAATTTTATAATCCAATGTTATAATTAGCTTGCTTACAACAACTCAGTACATTTGTGAAAATTTTAGTAAATGGCGAAAAAATATCACTCCCTGAATATTCAAGTATTGAAGATCTAATTGTGCATTTAGGTTATCAAAATCAGCGAATTGCAATCGAGATTAATGAGTCAATTATCCCAAAATCTAATCACTCTTCATTTCTACTTAAAGATTTAGATAAGGTTGAAGTAATTAATGCAGTAGGAGGTGGATGAGAGATAGAAAGGTAAAAATTTTACTTCGATTTTTATTTTCTTTTGGCAGAAAGCCTAAACCATTCATCTTTATTGACAACTTCAATATTTAAAAAATTAACTGAATAGCAATTAACTACTCTGTCAACCTGTTCTTTTAAGATACCAGATAAAAGCAGCAGACCATTTGAGCAAACTAGATCTGAAAACAATGGCTCCAATTCAACTAGTGGATTGGCCAAAATATTAGCTATCAATAAATCATATTGATTACCATCCTTCTGGTCTATTGAATGAATTGTACTAATGATATTTTCACAATTATTTTTGGCTACATTTTCTTTACTTGAAAGCACCGCTTGAGGATCATTATCAATAGCAGTAACACTCACAGCGCCAAGCTTTGCAGCTGCTATTGCAAGTACTCCAGTGCCACAACCAAAATCAATAACATGAAGGTTTTTTGGTGGATTTGAATCTAAGTATTCGAGACATAAGCTAGTTGTTTGATGGGTCCCAGTTCCAAAAGCGAGTCCTGGATCCATATTAATTACAAGAGAGTCATTTGAAAATTTAGTTTTAGTATCCCATGAGGGGCATACCCATAGTTTTTTACCAAAGCGCATTGCAGGAAAATCTTTTTTGCACTCATCCTCCCAAACTCTATCTTTAAGCTCTAAAGTCTCTATAACACTAATATTGCAGATTTCTAAAATAGAGGCTTCGATAGATTTTTGATTTGCTTCTGAAGAAAATAAAGCATTTACTTTAACCCTATCCCATAGAGGTGTTTGCCCAACTGGGGGCTCATAAATTGCATCATCAAGGGCATCTGAGTAGCTTATAGATAGACCTCCTAGGCCCATTAAGACCTCTGAAATAAGATCTGTTTCAGATTTTTTAACTTCGAAAGATATCTGTTTCCAGCTCATAAAAAAATTATATATTGCATTTTGTTTGACTTTTTATATCGATTTAGAGCAAGTCTTTAATAGAGCCTAACGCTTTTGGTAATTTACCCGGCTCTGTACCTCCGCCTTGCGCCATATCTGCGCGGCCACCACCTTTTCCACCCACCTGAGTTGCAACATGATTCAAAATATTTCCTGCTTGATACTTATCAGTAAGATTTTTGGTGACCGCAGCAACAAGAGAAACTTTTTTATCAGAGACAACTGCTAATACAACTATTGCCGAACCCAGCTTATCTTTAAGCTTATCCGCTAAATCTCTTAAATCTTTTGCAGGAATATCTAAAACTTCAGTCGCCAAAACCTTTACGCCTTTAACTTCTATAGCCTTGGATAAAAGTGAGTCACCTTGATCACTTGATAATTGTTTCTGAAAAACTGCGATCTGTTTCTCAAGGTTTTTTTGATTACTAAGTAATTGTTTTACTTTGTCTAAAGCCATTGAATTAGTAGATTTTGTAAGACTTGCAATCATACTAAGAGTCTCTTCATTTTTCTTATCAAGCTGATAAGCATCAAATCCAGTAACTGCCTCTATCCTTCTAACCCCTGCAGCTACACCACCCTCAGAAATAACTTTAAACCTGCCAATATCCCCTAGCCTTAGAACATGAGTACCTCCACAAAGCTCAACTGAGAAGTTATCGTCGCCCATTGAAAGAACCCTCACTAAATCTCCATATTTCTCACCAAAAAGAGCCATTGCACCCTTCTTCTTAGCAGTTTTAATATCAGTTTCTTCTGTGGTTACTTGTGTATTACCCAAAATTTGCTCATTAACTATCGCCTCAACCTTATCTAAATTAGATCTTGAAACGACCTCATCATGTGAGAAATCAAACCGTAACTTTTCAGATTCAACCAGAGAGCCTTTTTGACTTACCTGGTCACCAAGTACCTGTCTTAAGGCCTGATGCAAAAGATGGGTAGCTGAGTGATTATTCATAATTTTCTTGCGCCGATCCTGGTTAATTGATGCTTCAACCTTGTCCCCAACATGAAGTGAGCCACTAGCTTGAAACCCATGATGTTCAAAAGCATTTGAAGACTGTTTTTGAGTATCAGTAACTTTAAATTGCGCACCATTTTTTGACAAAGTCCCATGGTCGCCACTTTGACCACCAGACTCTCCATAGAAACTACTTTTATCGATCACTAAAATGGCCTGCTCGCCCTCATTTAGAGAATCTACAGATTTATTGTTTTTAATAATTGCACTAATAATTGCACTATTTTTGAATTGGTCATAGCCTATAAACTCAGTTGATTTTTCGATCGTTATAGTTGATTTTATTGAATCAAAATCACCCGCCTTTCGTGCACGCTCTTTCTGGAGCATCATTTCAGCTTCAAAGCCGTCCATGTCGATAGTGAGATCTCTCTCTCTTGCGACGTCAGCTGTAAGGTCAACTGGAAACCCATAAGTGTCATACAGCTTAAAGGCCACAACTCCACTTATTTCTTTTCCAGAGATTTCATTGATTGCAGACTCAAGCATTCCCATTCCAATATCTAATGTTTGTATAAACCGACCCTCTTCTTTTTCAAGAACTTTTTCAACGTGGGATTGACTTGAGATTAATTCTGGATAAGCTCCCTTATTCTGTTTTGCTAAAACTGAAACAAGTTTATAAAAAAAGATATCTTCAATTCCGATCTTATGGCCGTGCCTAATTGCTCGCCGAATTATTCTGCGCAGTACGTAACCCCTACCTTCATTGGAAGGAATGATACCGTCAACAATCATAAACGCAGTAGAACGAATATGATCAGCAATTACCCTAACTGAAGCGTTGCTAGCTTGGATTTTTTGAGTTTTGGGAATAAGATTTACAATCGCACTAGTAAGATCTTTAAAAACATCAATATCGTAATTATTATTCTCGTGTTGTAAAACAGCAGCTAGTCTTTCAAGGCCCATTCCTGTGTCAACGCCTTTTGACTTTAAGGGCACTAGTGTTCCATCTTGATGACGATCAAACTGCATAAAGACCAAGTTCCAAATTTCAATATACCTGTCACCATCCTCCTCAGTTGTTCCTGGAGGACCACCCTGAATATGGTCACCATGGTCATAAAAAATTTCACTGCATGGCCCGCATGGGCCAGTATCGCCCATTTGCCAAAAATTATCTTTTGCTCCACAGCGAGAAATTCTTTCTCTTGGAAAGCCTATCTCATTAACCCAAATATCAGCCGCCTCATCATCGTCCTCAAAGACGCTTACCCATAGCTTATCTTTAGGGAGCTTAAGTTCTACTGTTAAAAAATCCCATGCAAAGCGAATCGCCTCACTTTTAAAATAATCCCCAAAGCTAAAATTTCCAAGCATCTCAAAAAATGTATGGTGACGAGCTGTATAGCCAACATTATCTAGATCATTATGCTTTCCTCCAGCCCTTACGCATCTTTGACAGGATACTGCGCGATTAAATGAACTTTTAGATGCGCCAGTAAAAATATCTTTAAAAGGAACCATGCCGGCATTAACAAATAACAACGTTTTATCGTTATGTGGCACCAAAGATGCGCTCTGCTGTATTGAGTGCCCATGACTTTCAAAGTAACTTAAAAAATTCTGTCGGATTTCTGCAGTTTTCATTTCAAATCAGTTTATTAATAATAAAGTTATTATACTCATGGCACTATTAGAGGGCAAAAAACTCTTGTAGACAATCACATAAAGTTATCTGAACATCTAATTCAAGCTCACCTAATTTTTTTATGAAGCTTGATTTCTCTACAGCTCTAACCTGATCAACCATAATATAGCCTTTAGAGCCTTCAAAATCACACTCTATTCTGCTTGGTAGGCTCACACTCGAAGTAGTCATTGGAGCCACCACCAGGCTTGGTAAGTCAATTAGCTCTTCAGGAGATACAATTACACATAGACCAAGGTTATCAACAACCCTTCCATGTTCAGGATTTTTCATGACCAGCCAAAAATCGAAGCGGTTCATGAATTATTTAGCCACTCCCAATTGGCAGTTAGCTCATTCTGTTTAGCGCTATTCCCCCACCCTATACGGGCTTTTTTATCAGGAGTAATAAGTAAGCCACTATCCAGAACAACAAAATCTAACTCTATATTTTCTAGATTAGCTAGCTCAACTATAGGTTTAGGAATTCTGATTCCTTGTGAATTGCCTATTTTAATTATTTTTGCCATGATGTAATTATATTGTAATTACATCATAAAAACAAGCCCTACTAACCTAAAAAATCAATACTACCAGCGCCTTCTCTTAAGACTAGAACATCGTCACTTGATAGATCAATTACTGTCGTTGGCTCTGGTGGACAGTGGCCTGCATCAATTATAAGATCAATAGATCCATTAAGCACTGCTTTAACATCATTACAATTATAAAATTCAAAACCTTTGATTATTAAAGAAACGCTCATCATTGGCTCGATCAACTCTGAAAGAATCGACTGGACTATAAGATTATTTGAAACTCGGATTCCAATAGTCTTACTTTTTCCATTTAATAAACGATTTGGAATATCTTTTGAGCCTTCTAAAATAAATGTATATGCACCAGGTAATAATTTTTTCATAAGCCTAAAACTTGAATTATTTAATTTTGCATATTCACCAACATGTGACAAATCTTTAAGCATCAAAGTAAAGTGATGACTTTTACTAAGCTTTCTAATATTAATAATTTGATCCATGGTTTTTTTATTACCCAGAGAGCAACCTAGAGCGTAACCTGAGTCTGTTGGATAAGCTATTATCCCGCCCTTTTCCATAATCTCAACGACTTGTTTAATGAGTCGTGGCTGAGGGTTTTCAGGATGGATATTAACTATTACTGACATTATAGATATCTCCAAACAGCTTTTTCAGGGTCTGGTAAATCTCTTAAATTCCCTATACGAACTCTTTGGTTTGGCCATCCATGAAAATCAGAACCACAAGTAGCTAACAAATTATATTTACTAGCCCACTGATTTCCAAGTTGAATTTCCTCGTCCGAACTTGTCCCTGTTACAATTTCTATACCATCACCTAATACACATTTAAAATCATTAAGCATCGTCTTAATTTTTGTATGAGTCATTCGATATCTAAAGGGGTGGGCTATAAAAGCTTTGCCGCCAGCTGCATGGATCCAGCGTACAACCTCATCAAAATCTTCCCACTCAACACGAACTCCACCAGGTTTTTTACCTGTCAAATATCGTCTAAACACTGCCTTCATATCTTTGCAGTAGCCCTCGCTGATTAGCATTTGCGCAAAATGAGTTCGGGTCAACATATCCGTTTTACTAAAACTTTGCGTTTTCTCCAGCGCATCTTTAATTCCGGAGCGCCAAAGACCAAGAGCTATTTTTTCTGCTCTTTCTTTTCGTAATTTTTGATTATGCTCTAACCCAGTTTGTAAGATATCATTATTGATATCTATACCTAAACCTAATATATGAATAGCCATATTTCGCCAAAGTGCCGATATTTCAACTCCATTAATAAGGTTAAGATTTAACTTATCCGCCTCTAATTGAGCCTCAACAATTCCATCGGTAGTATCATGGTCAGTTAATGAAAATAAATCACATTCTGCTTCGCTGGCAAGCTTAACAACTTCTCTTGGCGATAAAACACCATCTGAATAGTAAGAATGATTATGTAAGTCGGCTTTCATTATGTACTTTATTATAATCTAAAAGTTGAATTAGCTTAGAAACCCCTAAAATTTACAGGAAATAGCTTAAATGGTAAAAGAACTTTAAGTCTAAATTACCAAGAGTTCAAAATTGATTATTAACTATAATATTAATCATTATTATATTAGAAACTGCTCATGTGTGGAATTGTTGGTGGCGTTACAAATAAAGATATTACTTCGCTATTATTAGAGGGATTAAACCGTTTAGAGTATAGAGGTTATGACTCATCTGGACTTATAGTCTTATCTAAAAATAACACTTTCGATCGTGCAAGGTCAGTCGGTAAGGTTAAAAACCTTGAAGATAATTTAAAAGCAAGAGATCTAAAAATTAATGGAAACATTGGAATTGCCCATACTCGCTGGGCAACTCATGGTGAGCCTTCTGTTCTTAATGCTCATCCTCATATATCAATGAATTCAGTAAGCTTAGTTCATAACGGCATTATTGAAAATTACATTGAGCTAAAAAATGATCAAATAAATAAAGGTTACTCATTTACCTCTGAGACTGATACTGAAGTTATCGCGCATGCAATTGATTTTGCTATGAAATCATGTAATACTTTAATCTCTTCAGTTCAGCTAGCAATTAAATCTTTTTCTGGGTCTTATGGATTAGGAGTTATTTCATCTAGATATCCAGATCAAATTATTGCAGCTAGAAAGGGATCTCCTTTAGTAATAGGAATTGGAAAAAAAGGAAATTATATTGCATCCGATCAAATGGCACTTTTATCTGTGACTAAGGATTTTATATTTTTAGAGGAGGGAGATGTCGCTGAAATAAAGATAGACAAAATTACTATTTATAATCTAGAAGGTAATTTAGTTGAACGCCCTATTAAAACTTCAAAGTTAAAGATGGGTCAAGTGGACTTAGGTAATTATGACCACTTCATGCAAAAAGAAATTTTTGAACAGCCCCAAGCTATTAGAGACACACTAGAATCACGTATTACAAATAATTCTGTAGTTATATCAGCCTTTGGACATAATGCTAAAGAAATATTTAATAAAGTTAAGCAAGTTCAGATTGTTGCTTGTGGTACGAGTTATAACGCGGGATTAGTTGCAAAATACTGGTTAGAAGATATAGCTAAAATCCAATGTAACGTCGAAGTGGCTAGCGAATATCGCTATCGCCACCCTATACTTTTAAATGACACTCTCTTTGTTACTTTATCACAGAGTGGGGAAACAGCAGACACAATTGAAGCCCTTAAAACTGCTAAGAAAATTAATAGTAGAATTAGTACTCTTTGTATAACTAATTCTGCAGAATCAAGCCTAACTAGACTTTCTGATTTAATTTTTCAAACTCATGCTGGCCCTGAAATTGGAGTTGCAAGTACAAAAGCCTTTACCACTCAGCTTGTTTCTTTAGCACTTTTAACTTGCTCTATTGGAAAAATTAATCAAACCATTAATAAGAATCAAGAAAGAGGAATAGTTGATGGCTTAAAAAGATTACCTGGACTTATTAATGAGGCTCTTCTTCAAGAAACACAAATTAAGAAGTTAGCAATTCGCTTCAAAACCAAAAATAGTGCACTATTTCTTGGAAGAGGGACAATGCATGCTATAGCTATGGAAGGAGCTCTTAAACTTAAAGAAATTAGCTACATACATGCTGAAGCATATCCTGCAGGAGAATTAAAACATGGGCCAATTGCGCTTATTGATAAAGACATGCCTGTAATTGCTATTGCACCAAATGATAAGCTTTTAGAAAAATTAAAGTCTAATTTACAAGAAGTAAAATCTAGGGGCTCTCAAATGATTGTTTTTGAAGATGAAAATTCAAAAGTGCAAGCAATGGATGCAATGGAAGTTATTCCAGTTACTTCAAATCTTGGTCGTATTACAGCTCCAATCATCTTTACCATTCCTTTACAACTCTTGAGTTATCATGTTGCCCTTACTAAAGGAACTGATGTTGACAAGCCTAGAAATCTAGCCAAATCCGTTACTGTGGAGTAGAACCGATTGTTACCCTTTAGAGGTCAATTTCTGACCTTTTGAAGAACTTCAGTAGTAGAATTAACTTCTAGTTCAAAAATGACTCTATTATGAAAAAACTACTCATACTTCTGTTATCAATATACCTGATTGGGTGTCAGTCAAATATTATTGAAACAACTATCAAATCAATTGAGATCAGAGATGCTATAAATGGAGAGGTTCAAGACATTGAATTTGAAACTAATTTCTCTCTTATGGCAGAATTAGACGAAACAACTAAGATTGAACTAGCAAAAATTGAATCTATTAGTTCTAAATATATAGATATTGAAGATTTTGATGTAACTGAGGATGATTATTTTGGCATAACAATAGATGTTGAAGGTGAAATACCACTTCTTTACTCATCAAATGGAGGCATACCTTCCTCTGTTTCAACGCCATGGGTTCTTCTAATAAGTGATAACACTGATAAAGGTGCTCTCAGTTCTTTTAAATATAAGTTAGAGTTCATTGTATCTCCCACTTTCAATGCATTTGCTGGCGAGTTACAAAATGTAAATATAATGATAGGGTTAGAGCAGTTTCAACCAGTTAAATTTAAATTAAGAAATAAAGATAATTCTATTTTTAATATTTTCACAGGTGCAGTTGAAGGTAGTGGAGACAGTCATGCTACATTTGAGTCTGCTGTTGAAGATAAGATTTCTTTAACAATGAAAGGTGGAATTTATGACAAAACTAATCAAGTCATATTCTTCAATATTGATTAATCAAAAAGGGGTGGTCAGAAACACCGACAATCCGTTCTATTCCGCGACTGTCGAGTGAATTTGTATGGAACCCTGATGAAGTTATGAACTCGATAATTTTTTTTCATGCATCTTCCGCTATAGTAGCAATAACACTCGGTTTATTTACTTTTCAAAATCCACCATACCTACATCTTCAGTTGCATCATGGTCGCCATAGTTCATATATCTCTCGGCACACTCCTGCTTAAGTGATAGCCATATTTTATCGCCTTCTGGTGTAAGACTTTCAGCCTTTATAATGTCATCCCACCTATCTCTTGGCATTTTTACATATAACACAAAACATCTTCTAATCCCTTCAATCTCCTCTTTTGAAAATTGTGGCTGATCTAACATTGTCAGATTCATTAATGATCTAACTATTTTTCCTTTCTCAACCATATTGTTATCTTCACTGACTTTTCTTAACGGGACTCCATGAAATGGAACAAATGTGTATGCATTTAAGCCATCTGAATCTATATTTCTATTAAGTTCAATAGTTTCAAATGCCAACTCTCTAGTTTCAAATGGAAAACCCATAATGTTATTTACACTTATTGGTATTTTCATATCTGTAACTATTTTTAGCTTTTCTATTATCTTGCTGTTTTTTAATTTTCTTTCTAAATATTTTTCTCGAAACCACTCACTCCCATGTTCAATACCGAAGGAAACGCGCAATAAGCCAAGATGTTTTAATCTCTCAAAATATTCCTTTTTAATTGTTTCTGGTCTAGTTTGAATCCAAAATGGTAACTTATATTTTTCATACATATCGCAGAATTCGTTAAAATCCTTCTTATTCCATGACAAAAACGTATCCGCCCAAAAATATAATGAATCGGCTTTATATACGTTAATCATGGTTTCTATTTCATGTTCAATCCTAGATATTTCAGCTTTTCTAAAAAAACTAACATTAGTTTCATCCTTATAAACTGAGGTCTGAGATGGTGAATTACAATATGTACACTTATAAGGACAACCTCTAAAAGTCTCAATTGGAAACATGCGACGAACTTTGCCTTGCATAGGACGATAAAACCTACTTTCACTAAATAAGCTATAATCAGGGATTGGAATATCAGCAATAGGGTTGGGAGTTGGTAAAGAGTTATTTATTACTTCGTCCCCAAAAAAAACATCTTTTTTTACATAATACATTCCAGCTATTTCATCAACTGATTCATTTTTCTCCAGCTTATCACAAAATTCTAAAATTGTTTTTTCACCTTCACCCTTTAAAATATAGTCAACACAGTCTTCAGAATTCTCATAGGCAACATCAGCTGCAAAAGTAGGGAAAACTCCTCCCATTACTACAGTTGGTCGATTGCCATTCAAAGCTGATAATAACTCTATAGCCCTAGGAAACATATCCTCAACTACACTTACAGCTATCAGATTTGGCTTAAAACTTTTAACTATTGAATTAAAGTCTTCAATCGGATTAGAGAATATTTTTGCCTCCTCTAACTTAGAAAAATCATTAATTGGCCTTGCATTAAGATTATCAGACTTTTCTTTATCAAAATCTCTATCATCTTCTACATAATCCGTTGTATCAAACAACGCTAAATCATGGCCTGCTTGCTTGAGAATAGCTGTAAATATTCCAAATGCTGGTGGAATCATATTCATTCCATAAGTATTTGGATAAAGTAATAGAATTTTCATAAAAGTTTTTTGAATTTATGTTTAAGTCACAATTGTATACTTTTTTAAAGTCAATCAATCTTCAATGACATCTGAAATTATAAGAAATTTACAAATAACATTATCTCTGAAGAAGTAGAATTGAGTATCAGTGTTTAAATGGACACATACTCTGCTTCGATTTATTATGATTTAAAATTTTACACATTTATGACTAAGTCAACCTACTCTCATGTTTCATATTCTTCAGACTATATGGTTATTAATGTTAAAAAAAATGTATAATTAAACACTTAAAAATAAAGAATAATTTAACCAAAAATCTCTAATTATTATCAGTAAGTATAGTTTTAAAATTAAAAAATATTTATTATTGATTGACTTAAATTAAATGGCTAAAAACAAATTAAAAATCCTTGACTGCACTCTTAGAGATGGTGGTTACTACACAAATTGGAACTTTGAAGATTCTCTTATATTAAATTACCTGGATGCGATTGCAGCTGCAAAGATAAATATAATTGAAATTGGTTTCCGTTTTCTGAGGGAAAATAAGTTTTTAGGTGACTTTGCATATTCAAGTGATACTTTTTTAAAAACCTTACCCTTACCAAAAAATATCGAAATTGCGGTAATGATTAATGCTTCTGACTTGATTAATTTTAATGAAGGCATTGATAAGGCTATTAAATTGTTATTCTCTGAAAAAAAGAATTCTCCAATTCATATCGTGCGAATTGCAGTTAACCCTATTGATGTTGAAAAGTCTTCATATATTGCAAGCTGCTTAAAAGACTTAGGTTATAAAGTTTGTTTAAATATAATGCAAATAAGCTCTCTAGATGCACTATCAATTTCAAATATATCTAAACAAGTTCAAAAATGGGGTTCTATTGAAGTGCTTTATTTTGCTGATTCGTTTGGTAATATGGACGCAGACTCTGTCATATCAATACTTGAGAGTATCAAAGAGCATTGGAAAGGGTCAATAGGCATTCATACTCATGACAATAAGAATCAAGCATTGTCCAACTCATTAAAAGCAATTGAAAATGGAGTGGAATATGTCGATGCTACCCTATTAGGAATGGGAAGGGGGGCAGGAAATGCAAAAATGGAGTCCCTACTAGTTGAAGTTTCAGAAAATGTGGCACAAGCATACAATCCTAGTGCCATTTATCCCATAGTAATGAATGAGTTTAGTATATTACAAAAAAAACATAATTGGGGTCCAAATATTTATTATTTCCTGTCTGCTGTTCATAATATCCATCCGACATATATTCAAGAAATGTCAGTAGATCATAGATATACAAATGAACAAATGTTGTCAGCTATAAATTTTCTAAGGAGCGCTAATGCATCTTTTTATAATAGTGAAAGTATGAAAAATGCTCTCACAGGATCAAAAATTATTGACACTGAGAAGTGGTCTGCTAAAAACTGGGCAAGGGGCAAAGATATACTAATTATTGGCTCAGGGCCAAGTGTTGTTTCTTATCACAATGATTTAATTAGATTTATTGAGGAAAAAAAACCTATAGTTCTCTGTGTAAATGTGAATGTAAATTTTCCAGAAAAACTCGTCACAGCATATATAGCTTGTCATGAATCTAGGATACTAATAGAGTCTGATAGTTATTCAACTCTAGGAAAACCAATTATTCTTCCTTTAAATTTTTTACCAAGTAAGTTAACAGAATTATTAACAGATATTGAAATTTTAGATTACGGATTAACAGTTGAGGATGATGAATTACAGATTTCAAATAAAAGCTGTATTTTGGCAAATACATATTCCATTAACTATGCATTAGCATTTGCGACTGCAAGCAATGCAAACAAAATTTTATTAACTGGTGTAGATGGCTATTCAGAATTAGATCCTAGACAACTTGAGATGATATCAATTCTAGAAAGATATAAGTCACTTGATAAATCAATACCTATTTATGCAATCACACCGACCTCATATCCAATTGATTATCAATCTATATATATGTCTTCAAGATTTAATGAAATGGCATCATTACTTGAAAAAGGAAAATATTTTAAATTAGTCTGTGGTGCTGGAAATGAAGATATTGAAGAGGTTAAAAGATTAACTATCTTATATACTCTTGCAGGAGCAAAAGGTTTAGATATTTCTGCAAATGTTAATGTTGTCAAAGCCACAATGGAAGGAATTGACTTTGCTTTTAATGTAGCAAAAGATTTAAAAATTAATTTAAAAATTCGCCCTTTTATAATGGTTAGTGTGGGAATGCCGGGAGATCATCATGTACGTAAATCATTTATTAATTTAAATACTTGCTTAAAATGTGATTTATGTATTCCAGTTTGTCCTACAGATGCTATCCCAAAAAGTTTAGTTGTGATTAAAGAGAAGTGTATAGGGTGTGGAAATTGTAGTGCAATTTGCCCACGGCCAGATATTATCCACTATGAACATAATGAAAAAAGCTTAAGAACAATAATACCAGAGTGTATTAATGCTGGAGCTGAGCAAGTTGAACTTCATGCGGCAGTTGCAGATGATGAGTCAATAATGCAAGAATGGCAAATGGTAAGTGAACTTTGCCCTAATGGTCACATTTCAATGTGCTTGGATAGACTTCATTTGTCAAATTTTGCATTTGAAAATAGAATCAAAAAAGCAAAAGAAATCGCTAAAGAACGACTAATTATTCAGTCTGATGGATTTCCAATGAGTGGAGGAGAGGATGACTATAATACAACTTTACAAGCTATTGCTACAGCAGATATATTAAATAAAAAATTTAATATGACCTTGAGAAAACGTACTAATACTCTTATTTATAAAAAAAATAATTCAGTAAATCAATTATTATCTGGAGGAACTAACTCAAAAACAGCAGAATTAGCTAAGCAGTCTAATGTTAGGTTTCAAGGCGCTTCTCTAGGAACATATGCTAGAAAAATTGTAAAAGAAATTATTGATGATGCAGAGTTTTATAGTAATAAAAAATTGATAAAAAAAGGTTACATAATTGCTAAAGAGCTAGTTTTTTCTAATATAGGTGATTTAAATGAGTAGCCTACTAATTAATGATGAAATAATATTAAAAAGATTAAAGGCGATAATTTTTGATAAAGATGGAACCTTAATTGATATTCATTACTATTGGTCAAAAATGATTAATCTTAGGGCTACACTTATCACAAAGAAATGGTTTAATAGAAAAAAAAATAGTGAAATTCAGCTATCTTTAAGCAATCTAATGGGTGTCAATATTAAAACTAATAAAATTAAGGCTGAAGGGCCAGTAGGTATTATGCCCAGATCATTTATAGTTGAAATTGTTGCTAATTATGTTCGAGATTCATATCCAAATGTATCCGATAATGAAATAGAAAATATTTTTAAAGTTGCTGATAATATATCTTCAAAAGACATACTATCGTTCCTTAAAATTCTTCCTGGAGTTGAAGATCTTCTTAGCAAGCTAAATCGATGTCAAATAAGCTCTATAATTGTTTCAACAGATATAACTAGTCGTGCAAATCTATCTATGAAATCGCTCAAACTTGACCATTACTTTACGAAAATAATTGGGGCAGATTTGGTTCAGAAATCAAAACCCTTTCCTGATTTAGCTGAGCTAGCTTTAAGCTATTTAGATTGTGATGCTAGTGAAATTGCAGTTATTGGAGACCATCCAGTTGATATAAAAATGGGAAAGTCAGTAAATTCTGGCTTAAATATTGGCGTTTTAACTGGAATATCAACTGCTGAAATGTTTGAAGATTTAGAATGTATCGTAATAAACGACCTTAATAGTATTGATTTAATGTGTTGAAATGATAAAAGTAAACAAATTAAAAGAACAAATAATAAAAGGAAAGCCTATTATAGGAACATGGAATACTTTAGCCTCTCCAAATATAACAGAGGTTCTAGCTCATACAGATTTAGACTTTCAAATTATTGACTTAGAGCATGGGCCATTTATCCTTGACAAGATAAGTCTTCATATATCTGCATGTGAGGCTTCTAAATCCTGTACACCACTTGTTAGGATTCCATCTAATCAAGACTGGATGGCCCTTCAAGCCCTTGATCAAGGTGCGTATGGAATTGTTGTCCCACATATTGAAAATTCTCAAGATGCAATGAAATTAGTTAACTCAATTAAATATTATCCTAAGGGAAATAGAGGCTTCACTCCTTACTCTAAGGCTGGAGGATTTAATAATAATAATATTTCTAGTTATATTAAAGAGTCCAATGATTCTGTAATTTCAGTCGTAATTATAGAGTCTAAAGAGGGGCTAAATAATCTTGAGGAAATTATAAATATAGATGAAATTGATGTTATTTATTTTGGTGCTTTTGATCTATCTCAAGATCTTGGTTGTTCTGGAAATGTTACTCATCCAAAAGTTATTAGTGCAATTCAAAAAGGCATCAACTTAGTTAATAAAAAAGGTAAGTATGCTGGAGGATTTGTCGCTCAATCAGAAGATGATATTAAGCTTTTTCTGGACATGGGTATTCGCTTCATAACTTATCAAGTTGATAGCTCAATACTTTATAAAGATTATCAAAATATATCAAGTTGGTTTCAAGATCAACTACTATGAATAAACTTTCAAAAACTATTGCAATTATTCCATCCCGATTAGAGTCAACTAGACTCCCAAATAAAGCGATCACAGATATATGTGGGCTTCCTATGATTATTCATGTTTATAAAAGATGTCTACTTTCCAAAACCTTAGATGAAGTATACGTAGCAACAGATAGTCTTACAATTTCTAAAATTGTTAAACTATATGGTGGCAATGTAATTATGACCTCCTCTTCACACCAAACAGGTACTGATCGAATTGCTGAAGCATCAATTAATTTAGATTGTGAATTTGTAGTAAATGTTCAAGGAGATGAGGCTCTTCTTGACCCAAATCATATTGATAAGATTATTTGTGAGTTAAAGCAAAATTCTAATATTGATGTTGCTTTGTTAGTAAGTCCTTATTCAAATAACAACATACCATCTGATATAAAAGTAGTCTTAAATAACAATAATGACGTGATGTACTTATCTCGTTCAGATATTCCCTCAGATACTAGAACAATTGGCCCGCCAAAACTAAAAGCTTATCATGTGGTAAATTTTCGAAAGGATTTTCTTCTTAAATATTCTAAATGGAAAAAAACAGCACTAGAAGAAATTGAATCTAATGAATATATTCGTATTCTCGAACATGGTTATAACATCCGTGCAGTTCATGTTGAAAGTGATGCTATAAGTGTAGATACTGAAGATGATCTTGAGTATGTTAGAAATAAAATGAAGACAGATTTTTGGTTTTCAAAATATAAATAATGAACTTAGAGGCTTTATAAATTTCTATAAGATATTCACCTACTGAAATAAGGTGGCACTTAGACTAAAAAAGGTAATGATAATGATAAATAAATGTCTTTTCCCTGCAGCAGGATATGGAACTCGTTTTTTACCGGCCACTAAAGCAGTTCCAAAAGAGATGCTCCCCATTCTTACTAAACCTTTATTGCAATATGGAGTTGAAGAAGCACTAAGTGCTGGAATAAATAATATGGCAATTGTTACTGGAAGAGGAAAACGAGCTATTGAGGATCATTTTGATAATTCATTTGAACTTGAATCTCAGCTTAAAGGAACACCTAAAGAAATTTATATTAAGGAGATACAAAATATTATTAAGAGTGCGACATTTACTTATGTTCGCCAACAGAAAATACTTGGTCTAGGACACGCTATACTCACAGGACAAGCTTTAATTGGTGAAGAACCTTTTGCTGTATTACTAGCAGATGATTTATGTGTGGATACAAATAAATCATTTCTAGGAGAAATGGTAAAAGTTTATCAAGAATATAAATGCTCAGTAATTGCCATTGAAGAAGTGCCTATAGAAAACACTCATATGTATGGAATTGTGAATGCAGAAGTTATAAATACTGATAATGGAATTTTCAGAGTGAATGATATGATTGAAAAGCCAAGTATAGGCACTTCTTATGGCAATTTAGCAATCATTGGTCGATACATCTTAACTCCAGATATTTTTAAAATCTTAAAAAATATACCGCCTGGAAAAGATGAAGAAATTCAATTAACAGATGCAATAAATGAGCAAGCAAAACAAGGTAAAGTTGTTGCTCTAAAATTTAAAGGTAGCCGTTTTGATTGTGGAAGTGTTGAAGGTTATGTAAAAGCCATAAACTATTTTGCAGAAGCGCAAGGAATTTTCAAAAAATAAAAGAAAAATCAACTTATTTATCATGCAAGTAGTCAACAATCTGAGATTGTGGTTTAAACTCAGGAACTATTTGGATGAGTAAATCTCGAATTTTAGGCTGATTTGATTTTAAGCATGCTTTCTCAAGTTCAAGAATAGAAGGCTCTAAAGAGCTCCATTTAATCTCTTCTTCTGGAGCTTTCATAATAGAGTCATGCTCAGTTGAAATAACTTTTCCTCCAATGAGTAATTCTTCATAAAGTTTCTCTCCAGGTCTTAACCCTACTATCTTAATCTCAATATCACCATCAGGATTACTTTTATCCTTTACTTCTAGGCCACTCATCCTAATCATCTTAACTGCTAAATCATAAATTTTAATTGGCTTACCCATGTCTAATAAAAAAATATCTCCACCCTTTCCCATAGATCCTGCTTGGAGTACTAATTCAACAGATTCTGGAATAGTCATAAAATAACGAACTATATTTTCATGAGTAAGAGTTATTGGCCCACCATTAATTATTTGACTATTAAAGAGTGGGATGACTGACCCACTAGAATCTAACACATTTCCAAAGCGCACAATGGTGAAGCAAGTTTTACTATTTACTGAAAGTGCTTGCAAAATTAATTCAGCTACCCTCTTTGATGCACCCATAGTATTTGTTGGTCGCACTGCTTTATCAGTTGAAATTAAAACAAAAGTTTCAACTTTTTTAGAAATTGCAGCTTTAGCAATTGTCATAGTTCCAATTGAATTATTCAAAACACCCTCTGATTGATTAAATTCAACAAGTGGGACATGCTTGTAAGCCGCAGCATGATAAATTGTTTGTACAGAAAAAAAATCTAAAACATCTTCCAGTCTTTTTTTATCTCTTGTTGAGCCCAAAATAGGAATACACTCGATATTGGAGCCCGAAGTGTGCTCAAGTTCCTGATTAATCTGATAAAGAGAGGCTTCACTTATTTCAAATAAAATAAGCTTTTTAGGATTTAATAAAGATATTTGGCGACACAACTCAGATCCAATAGATCCACCAGCTCCTGAAACAAAAACTACTTTATTTTCTACATTAACTTTAAGTAATTTTTGATTTTTTACTACAACTGATCTTCCAAGTAGTTCTTCAATATTTACTTTTTTTAAATCTTGCACCTGTACCTCGCCCCTAGCTAGCTCTGACATACTAGGAAGAGAGCGAACAACTAAAGGAAATAGCTCAATTTTTTTAAGAATGTTAACTCTATTTGATTTTGACAATGAAGGTATAGCAATAAATATTTCTGATATGTCAAATTTTTTAATTAATTTTTCTAGACTTTTAATTGAAAAAATTTTTAATCCATTTATTGATTGGCCTTGCAAATGTATATTATCGTCAATTAATGCTATGGGCTTATATTCACTATCTTGGAGCAATCCTACTAATAGCTGCCTTCCAGCATTACCTGCTCCATAAATTAATATTTTTTTTTGTTTACTAGTATTTATGGTGATAAGTTCAAGAACCAGAAATCTAATAAATATACGAGAACCGATTATAGTGATTATTGCTAAGAGCCAATTAATGACAACTACTGAGCGAGGAATGCCTTCAATCGCTATCATGAAACCTGCAACACCCCAAATTAAAGAGTACAACGACACAGCTCCAGTAATACTCCAAATAAACTTAAAGCTTATATATCGAACTATGGCATTGTAGAGTCCAAATTGTATAAAAACTGGAAGCCCAAGTACTGGTGAAAAAAATATTATAAACAATAGGTTTTCCTCTATCCAATTAAAACTTCCCAGCCTAATATAGAAGGATAAAAAAAGTATTGTTATCAAAAGAATAGAATCAATTAACAGCATTAGTAATTGTTTCTGAAGTCTAGATATACTTGACAATTTAATTAACATTTATTTTTTGAAAAAAGGTATCAAATTATTTACTGAGTAAATGATATTTTATACGCTCAACAATATATTGTGCTTCATGATTCTCTAAGAGCGAATAAAGAGGTAATGAAAAAGTACCATTCCATATTTTCTCCGTATTTGGATAATCAAGCAAGTTAAGGTTGTATTGATTTTTATAATAACTCATTCTATGCAAAGGCTTGTAATGAACTGAAACACCTATTCCATCCTTAAAAAGTAATTCAATGATTTCATCTCTTTTTATACTTGAGTGTTCATTTAAAATTACCGGAAAAAGGTGCCATGCATGACTCGAATTAGGAACCTTTATCATTGGAAGATCTAGTGAACTTAAGCCAGAAAGACTCTCGAGGTAAAATTCAGCAATTTCTTGCCTACGGGCCCTCATTACTTCAACTCTTTCAATTTGCGCTAATCCAACTGCAGCATTTAGATCAGGCATATTGTATTTGTATCCAGGTTCCAATATATCATACTCCCACATAGGAGCATCACTCGTAAAACGCTTCCATATATCTCGGTCTATTCCATGAAGACGCATCAATTTAACTCTAGCTGCAATTTTCGAATCATTTGTCGTAAGCATGCCACCTTCGGCCGTAGTGATTGTTTTATTTGCATAGAAACTGAAACATGTAATATCTGCAATATTTCCAACATATAGTTCATTAATTTTTGAGGGAAAAGCATGAGCCGAATCTGAAATAACTTTAACTCCATGTCTATGGCATAGTTCAAGAATTCCTTCATCAGAATTAGTCGGCAATAGAGGAGCAGGATGTCCCGCAAAGTCAACTGAAATAAGAGCTTTAACATTTTTATTGTTTACTATTCCATCATTAACAATTTTTGTAGTTAATAAAGTTGTTTCATAGGCAACATCAAGAAATATAGGATCTGCTCCAAGATACCTAACAACCTCAGCACTCGATGTGAAAGTCATAGAAGGAACCAGAACCTTATCACCAGGTCCAATTCCAATAGCCTCAAGAGCCAAATGTAATGCAGAAGTACATGAGTTTAAAGCAAACGAATATTTAACACCAATCAAATCAGTAAATAAAGACTCAAATTCTTCAGCTTTTGAAGCTGTAGTAAGCCATCCAGATTTTAAAACTTGCTCAATATACTTTAACTCATTACCAGAGCAATCTACTTTTGAATAAGGAATTTTCATCGAAAAAGAGATATTATTGTTTTAACTAAAATAGTTATATCACCAGAAAAACTCCAATTATCAATATAATTTTCATAAATTGATAATTTATGTGGAAGTATTTTATCTCTATAGGTAGCCTCAGGATTAATTGACCCACTCAAGATTTTCTCCTCATTACGATATACAATTGAAGCTGGATCTGTTATTCCTGGCTTAATACTATGAATTTTAACCCACCTTTGGGGATAAATATTTACCCATTCAATAAGTTCGGGCCTTGGCCCTACTAAAGACATCGAACCAAATAATACATTAACTAATTGAGGTAATTCATCTAATTTTGTCTTTCTAAGGTAGCTACCTATAAGAGTTATTCTAGAAGTATCTCCAATATTAAAATGCTTTTTTTGAAGACTTTGAGAAGACTTCATAGTTCTAAATTTAATTAAAGAAAAGCTCTTACCCTTATAGCCAATTCTGTTTTGAATAAATAGAATTGGAAAATCATCAAATAAAATTATAAGTAAAGCAATAATAAAGCAAACTGGTAGAAAAAAAATTATCAAAAATAAAGATACTAAAATATCAAAAATACGCTTTATATTCATCATATAGCCTTAATCTACCACTTAATCCCGTTAAAGATAACGCCCTCTCTTATATTAGACTTATGTTCCTCAATAATTCTAAACATTTCTTTAACTAAGTCATCATTTAAGTAGTGTGGCTTAAGCCCAAGTGCAGTCAAACCCTGATATTTTGGATTGTAATAGTGTTTTTCTTTTTCAATACGTGGATTTTGTACATTCTTAATTTTGACGTCATAACCTAACGATACTCCTACATTTTGAATCATGCTTGCTAATTTATTAACAGAAAAGGTTTCAGTAATCTGATTATAAATTTCAAGCTTACCTTTTTTAGGTGGGTGTAAAACTGATATTTTTAGACATTCTAATGTATCTTTAATATTTATATAACCTCTAACTTGACTGCCTTCACCATAGACTGTCAAAGGAAAGCCAATAATTGCCTGAACAATAAAGCGATTAATTACTGTACCGAAGATTTCATCATAATTAAATATAGTCTTTAGCCTATCATCAATTTTAGACTCATAAGTTTCTAACCCATACACTGGGCCTTGCATTAGATCAGTGACTTTTAAACCCCATGTTCTAACACCAAGCCAAAGTAAATCAGTATCCATAATTTTAGTGGTATGGTACAAAGAGCTGGCTTGGCGAGGAAACAGAAATAAATCTGATCTATCATTATGTTTTATATCTAACCATCCTTCTTCAATATCTATATTTGGAGTTCCATATTCGCCCATTGTTCCTAGCTTAACAATATGAGTATCTTGAGATAAATCTTTTACGGCAAACATTAAATTATTAGTAATTAATAAATTATTAGATATCGTAAAGTTGGCTGTCTTATAACTCATCAATGAATATGGGGCTGAAGGTTGTTCGGCAAAATGAATTACTGTATCAGGCATGCCTGAAAAATCTGAGTTAATAGCCCAGTCATATGAAAAGTCTCCAGTAAAAAGCGATCTCATTAGTTCGGGATCACTCAAATCACCAATAACTACTTTGATTTCTTTACCAGTAAGCTCATTCCAAATTTGTGCACGCTGATTTAATGTTGGAACTTTATACAGCATTCCTACACCTAGTTCATCACATACATTTCTTCGAAAATAGTTATCAACTACAGTAACTTCATATCCTAATTTAGAGAAGAACATTGAAGCAGGCCATCCTAGATAACCATCACCGCCTAAAATTAAGATATGATTCATACTGAGTTATTTTTCTAGTAAATTACTTTCTAATAAAAATTTTAACAAATCATTTTTATTCATAAAACCATTGTTTTTAGATACATATGGGTGCTCTACTTTATCATTAACTATACCCTCATAATTATAATTAATTTTTTTGTAAGCACCTCTAAAAGCAGGTAAGACTGAATAATAATTACTCAACTCAATCGTTCTTGATGTTTCCTCTTCTGTCATTAATTCCTCATAAAGCTTTTCACCTGCCTTAGGACCAATCTCAATGATTTTAATTTCTAAAGGATCAAATCCATAGATTGGAGCCAAGTAATTAATCATAACTTGAGCAAGATCAGAAATACGAATTATTGGCATCTTCGTGATAAATACCTCACCTCCTTTCGCTAATTCTGCAGTATCAAGAATTAATCTTACTGATTCTTTAACATTCATTACAAAGCGTGTCATATTTTTATCTGTCAAAGTAATCGGGCCACCTTCAGATATTTGTTTTTTAAAAATCTGAACTACTGAACCATTTGAACCCAAGACATTTCCAAAACGAGTAGATGAAAAAATAGGTTCTCTATCTTCTGAATTTATATTTGCAGCAGACATTAAGCGTTCTCCCATTAACTTCGAAGTTCCCATAACATTCGTTGGGTTGACAGCTTTATCTGAGCTAGTAAAAATAACTTTTTTAACTTTATTAATATGTGCAGAGTTAATTATATTTTGAAGTCCAATTATATTTGTATATACAGATTGATTAGGTGAAAATTCATTAAGAATAACATGCTTTAATGCAGCAACATGAAAAACTAAATCCACCCCTTTCATCTTTTGAACTAAATCATCCTTATCTCGAATATCAGCAACATAAAGATTAACATTGTCATTAACACTATATTGCTGCATCATAAAAAAAAGCGCACTCTCATTGTTATCGATTGCAATAATCTCAAGCGAATTACTTTTATCCGCTGAAACTAATTGCTTAATTAACTCTGAACCAACAGTGCCACAAACACCAGTAATAAAAATTCTCATTATATATTTACAAAAATTGAAAAAAATTGGTAGAAAAAATCATTTTATAGGCCAAAGCATGATTATAGACTAGGTATCAAGTACGATAGATTTTTAAACGTTCTTTTTTAATAACCCTGAGCAAACCAAATAAAAATCCAAGATTTGCAAGTAAAAATGAAAAAACACTTGAAGCAATTGGGATCTTAATATTGCTCTTATTAGCTAGCCAACCGATTAAGCCCAATAAATAGAAAAGAAGCATAACTTGGAGTACATAGAAGTAAACTAAGGATTCATAGGATAATATTAGAACACTTATGGTAATTAAAAAAATATAAATTGGCGATAACCATCTTAAAATTTTATGAGACCATAGTGCGAAAGAGTAACCTGGAAATTTAAAAGGGTTAAGAATGCATGACTTACTCCAGGTTCCTTGCCAATTTCTAAGGGTCATACGTGAACGATTAAAAACTTCAGCCAAAACTTCACTATCAATTTGATCATAAGCTATTGCATCCTTAGCATATATTACTTTATGCTTATTAATTACAATATCTAAAGGAACTATGCAATCCTCACCATAAGACTCATCAATAGGGATAAATAGAGACTTACGCACAGCCATACACGCTCCAGATGTAACAGCCAAAATCCCCAAACTACTCTCAATTTCTCTCAATTGAGTTTCATATGACCAATAAAACCCTTGGCTTTCAGAGACTGCATTACTATTTGAAGAAAAACAAAGTCTACCTGTTGCACATCCAACTTGATTACTAGAGAACAACTTAACAATATTTGTTATAAAGTTCTTATCAAAATGTGTTTCTGAATCTGTAAAAATAATAATCTCACCTTTTGATTTTTTAATAGCTAAATTTTGAGTCTCTGTTTTACCAAGTCTAATTTTTGGCCTAAAAAGGCTAACCTTACTCTCTTTTAAATTTCTAACTATTTTATCTGTATTATCAGTTGAGCCATCTGAAGCAACAATAATTTCAATATTATTGTTTCCATATTGACAAGACAGTATATTATCGATTCTTTTTAAAATATTTTTTTCTTCATTGTATGCGGTGATTAAAACAGTTATAGCTGGGAAAAATGCTTTATCTGAAGAAGAGTTTTGACTCTTCCCCCTACAAAATATAAATAACTTTAGAATAACTAAATAGCCAAAATAGACATACACTAAGAGAATAAAAGATAATAAAAAGATAAGTTCAAAAATCATACTAATTAATATTATTTATTTTTATTAGCAAGAAATATTTTTCTTAATGAAAGATATTTTTTACCACCAACAGTTCTAAGAAAACTTTTTAGGGTCCACATTGTATTGTGTTTAATAAGTGTGGGAAACTCCCTTTTTGATAAAGATCTAACATAGCTGGAATTATGATGGACTTGTATTGGGTACCTACCCATAATAAATGAATTATTTTTTACACCTATTTTAAGGGTTGGTTTTGAGGTAAACAAGTATGAAATACCCTCACTTAAAGCAATATCACGTACAGCTGAACTTTCAAAGCCGTTTGGTATTGACCCTACATTTATTTCTTCTCCTAAAATATCTCTAATAATATGGATACTTTTTGCCCACTCATCCTTAATCTTTTGATGAGAAAGTATGGCCATATTTTTTGGATGAGAGAAAGAATGGGTTCCAATAATATGACCATATTTTCTCATTTCTCTTAAATGCTCGGCAGTCACAAAATGCCTTTGTCCAACTTTATTTCCCACAATAAAAAAATGCCCCTTTACTCCATGATTTTCAAGTATTGGAAAAATCTTAGAATAGGCGCTAAGCCCTCCATCATCGAAAGTAAGGAATATATTTTTATGCTTATTATTGAGTTTATTAATTTGATCAACTAATACAATTTTAAGCTCATCAGCTTTTATTAATCCATCTATCTGACTCTTAAAACTACTTTCACTAATTTTGTATAGACTGGATCCTACATCATTAAACCCAGTCTCATTTTTATTATTTTCAGAGTAAATATCATGATAGCAGAGGGATAATACTTTTATCATTTAAGGGTTAACCTCATATAAAAATTAACCAGAAATTTAAACAGGTTATTATTCGTATACTCATATTCACCTAAAAATTTTATTTGCTTAGCGCCAGTACCATTTTTAAAATTATAAACACCAGGATTTTTAATTGGATCAATTCCTGATAAGTCATAGGTTTTTACTTCGATATTTTGACACTCCTCTATTAACTTAAAAAAAAGTGAATAAGAAGCAAACATCGACCGCCCTTCACTTGAAGATGCTGCAAATAAGTCCCAAGCTTGATTATTCAAAAAAAATGCCGCTCTGATAGCTATAATTTTTTGAGAAGTATCCCTTGCCTCAACACAAATAATATTGTTAATATTATTTTTAATAATATTATGTATTTGTTTTTCCGAAGGCTGTCCATTTAAGTTTTTATTTTTAGACATTTTCCTATATAAATTAGAAATATCAACTCCATTAATTGGATCCATTATTTTAATTTCAATATTTAAATCTTTAGATTTTTTTAGATTTCTTTTCCAATTTCTTCTAATATCTCTCTTCCACTTTTCGCCTTCTATATTTAGAATCATTGACAAGCCTTTTGTAAGCATAAAAATAGGCTTAAAAAAACCATTATTCAAGATACTTAGATTATCTTGAGAGTTATATTCTTTTTCTAGTCTGATACGAATATATATAAATTTAGCTTTAGAGCGCTTTTTTAATAATGATGAAAAATTTAAGTTTATTTTACTTAAATCTCCAATCGGCCCACCAGGGCATATAACTACTACAAAAAAAGAAAAGAAAACTTTATAGAAACATTGAGCAGCTGTAACAATTTTCTTATTTTCTTTACATGCACATTTAAGCACCTTCCAACCCATTAATTCTTGGTACCGTCCCCATCCATAGGTTTGTTTAAATGAAACATCAGTGAAATTTGAAATAATATTATTCCACTCGTTATCATTTTCAACTTGGTACCAATCAACCATAATTAATTAGTATTGTATCAATAATGTAATCTCTACCATTTCTTCCAAGGAGCATTACCATCTTCCCAAAGCCGACATAACATTTCCTTGTCTCTAAGGGTATCCATTGGCTGCCAAAAACCACTATGTTTAAAGGCAGCTAATTGATTACTATTGGCCAGCTTACTTAATGGCTCTTCTTCAAACATTGGTGAATTTTCATCATCAATATAATCAAAAACTTCGGGCTTACAAACAAAAAAACCACCATTAATCCAAGCCCCATCTCCCTTAGGTTTTTCCTTAAATGAAGATATTGAGTTATCCAATTTAATATCTAAAGCACCGTACTTTCCAGCAGGTTGAACAGCTGTCATAGAAATATTTTTACCATGGCTTTTATGAAAGGTGACTAGATCTGAAATATTTACATCACTTACTCCATCACCATAGGTAAGCATAAAATCATTATTACCAATGTAAGATTGAGCTTTTTTAATACGCCCTCCTGTAAAAGTTTTAAGACCTGTCTCCAATAAAGTTACCTTCCATGGCTCACTTGCATTATGGTGAATGTCCATAGTATTATTTTTTAAATCAAAAGTTACATTACTTTGATAAAGAAAATAATTAGAAAAAAACTCTTTAATTACATTTCCTTTATAGCCCAATAAGATAACAAACTCATTAAAGCCATAGCTAGAATAAATTTTCATTATATGCCACAATATTGGCATACCACCAATTTCAACCATAGGTTTTGGTCTTAGACCAGTTTCTTCACTTAAGCGAGTACCAAAGCCTCCTGCTAAAATTAATACTTTCATAAATTTAAACTCCATTTATAATATATTTGATGAAGCTCATTACGATCAACTTCATTTTTATTATGTTCAATATCTGCCACATTAAGCAGCATAGAACCACTTTTATTTAGACCTTGAAAACCTACCCAAACCATTGGTGGTACTGTTAATCTGAAATAATTTTCTCTTGAAAGAATTATTTCTTGGAAATATCCTTCTTTTGAATTTCTATCATCAAATAATACAAATTTAATCTGACCAATTGGTACAATTAAATTAAGGGTCATTAATCTATGGCGCTTCCATGCTTTTATTGATTTATAGTCTACATTTGAAAAATACGTTTCACCAAAACTAGTAAAGCCGTCATCAGATTTTTTCATAGCATGCATTACATCTCCACCATCAGTTTTAACTATACCAAGAGGTGTCATTAAAATATCTTTATTCATTACAAGCCCACGCTATATTTCTAGATTGAGCAATACTTGAATAGATTTTAATTTGCTCAAGAGAAAAATTAAACATTGTATCATCTTGATTCTTATAGTAATGTTTATACCATTCTATTGTCATCTTAACTGTCTCATCAAAATTCAATGAAGAGCACCAGTTCAAATCAAATAAAGCTTTATCACAGTTAAGTTTCAATAATCCAGCCTCATGAACTTGATTATTATTGCTTGAAGAATCTCTCCACTTAACTTGACTCCAATATTTTGACATTTCTTCAATTAGCATGCTTACTGAAAAGTTTTGATCTGAAGATGGCCCAAAATTATAGGCCTCTCCATTATATTTGTTATTATTTGATAGGATAACTGCTAAAGTAAGATAGCCACTTAATGGTTCAAGAACGTGTTGCCATGGCCTAGTAGCTTGAGGGTTTCTAATATCAACAGTTTCACTTTTTGACCATGCATTCACACAGTCTGGCACAATTCGATCAATAGCCCAATCACCACCACCAATCACATTACCAGCTCTTGTTATACCTACACAAACATTAGAATCTTCTTTACTAAAAAAGGATTCTATATAACTACGAATTGCAAGCTCAGCCATGCCTTTAGAAGCACTGTATGGATCTTTGCCACCTAAGCGATCAGTTTCTCTGTATCCCCATAACCATTCAACATTATCATAAGCCTTATCGCTAGTAATCATAATTGCAACTGTTTTTTTATTTACGAACCTCAAAGCATCTAATAAGTTAGCAGATCCAATGGCATTAGTAGATAAAGTTTCGAGTGGATTTACATAAGAAGGCCTAACTAAAGCCTGAGCCGCAAGATGAAATACAAAATCTGGCTGCACTTGTTTAACTAAATTTTTAATAGCATTCGAATCTCGAATATCAATACGATGATCCTCAATAAGATTTGAAATAGCAGAGGCTGAAAAATTAGAAGGTGAACTTGGTGTATCAATAGAAACACCAACTACTTTAGCCCCAAGATATACCAGCCAAATTGTTAACCAACTGCCTTTAAATCCAGTATGGCCAGTTATAAGAACAGTTTTTCCTTTAAAAGTTTTCACTAGATTTTATTATTTAACTAAAAGGTAATTATATATTATGAAAGTAATTATTATTTTTTCAAAATTAGAAAATAAATTAAATTAAATAGATTTATAAGAACTACATATTTTTTTAATATCACTTGCAGTAAGATCTATATGCACTGGAAGTAATACCATTAATTGGTTGTATTCATTTGTTACAGGAAAATTTTTTGAGAGTAAAACTTCATTTGGCAGCTCTTTTCCTGGCCAAAGATATGCTGGTACTCCAATTTTTCTTAAATGCAGAACACTTAACTTTGCATTTAAATCTTTAACTACTAATACTTGAGGAACCTCTTCTTCAATGAGTCGCTCTTTATACAATAAAAAATTATTTTTTAATAATTCAGTTGAAAGTATTTTAAAGTTACTTCGATTTTTATATATAACTTTTTCTAGATATTTGAGATTAGAAGTATACTTGTTAAATATTTTTGATCTATATTCATAGGGAAGATTAAAAAAATGACTTGAATTATGATTTAATTTAAATAACCCAAAAGAAGATCTAGTTTTGTTTTTAAAATAAGTAAAGGTTGAACTGTATATATTTGGAAATCCAATTTTGATAATAAGTTTAAATATTAAAAACTTAGAAATAAATAATAAATCAGTACGACTGTATTTTTTAATGTTAGATTTATTATTTCTAGAGTAAGTTTCATCATTTTTTATGCACAAAACACCTCCACCATTTACTGGAAGCGTTTTTCTTAAACTAAATATTGCAGCGTCACCAAGAATTTTATTATTTTGGTATTTTCGACCTGATAAGAAATTATGTGCACAATCTTCTATTACAAGCAAACCATATTTTTTTGAAATTGCTAAAACATTAGTTAAGTCAACCAAAAAGCCAAAGTAATGAGCAGCCAAAATCAGTTTGGCATCATTTTTTATAATAGACTCCTCTAAGTGGTCAATAGATAACTCCATTTTTTCATTTATATCAACATACTTAATAATATATCCATAGTCCTCCAAAGGCTTTATTGTTGAGTAACAAATATATGCAGGCACTATTATACAATCTCCAGCTTTTAGACCCAGTTTAGATAAGCCTACTAGAAGTGCATCCCTTCCCAAACTAAAAAAATAACCGTTAGAAAAAATATTTTCCGATGCTAGATTGCTCTCAGTTTTAAATAAAAAAGGTATAGATAATAAAGGCTTTGATGAAATCATACTAATATTTAATTAAAAAATAAATTATCAACCTCGAGAATAAGAAAAAAGCCATTTCTTATCGCTTAAATAAGCTATTATTCTACTTGAGTATGGAATTAGACATGCAACTAGAAGGCCGAAATCTATCCAATTTGAAGGTTTTGTTTTTATAACAGACATCAAAGCGAGCCTCTTTTGATTTGAAGATAAATAATAGATGGCTCTGAGCCTTAAATTCTTTTTTTTAAATTCTTTAATTGAATCTTTGTACTTAACCTCAAAGCCCTCTATTAAGTTAATCTGTTTTTCAATCCAAACCTCTCTCTCCTCCATAAATTTATTCCGATTAGTATAAGTAAGGCTAGTTGAATATTTTCTCCATTTTCCTAAAATATCTTTACAAACAAAAAGTTTAGAAATCATTGAAACTCTTATGACTATATCAAGGTCCGATGTAACATCAAAATCTGAATCAAAGGCATAAGGGAGAGAGAAAACCGTACTTGATCTCAAAACAACAGTCTCTAATGATACAAAATAATTTTTTAATAGATGTTTAGCTACATAACCTGAAGGGGGATACCCAGCCTCATACATTCTTTTTTCTTTTTTTGTTTCATCAAAATAAATAGTATCACTAATAACAATTCCAATTTCAATATCTTTAAAAATTGGAATTTGCACTTCCAGCTTATTTGGAAACCACAAATCATCATCATCTAAGATGGCAATGAAATCTCCTGAAGCTTTTTTAAGTGCATTAACTCTTGCCATGCCCAAATCTGTAAAACTTGGAGCAAGATAATACTTCATTCTTGAGTCTTTAAAACTTTCAAAAATATCTTTAGAGGAATCTGAAGAAAGATTATCCCAAAAGATAATTTCCCAGTTTTGATATGTTTGATTTAATACACTTACAATGGTTTCTTCTAAATACTCTTCTCCATTATAGCAATTCATTATAATACTAACTAAAGGTTCTTTCAAAATTTTTGAATCCATATTAAAGCTTAATCTAATATAAAAAAAATGTAATAAAATAGATCATTAGTGAGATATTTTATGCCTACTAAATTGAGAATTTAGCCATCTTTGTATTGAAAGGATAAAACGAGCAAAAAAGACCCAAAATTGAAAAACAATAATTGAAAGTAAAGTGAATTTAATAGCACTTGGCGCATCTCCTGCCATAAAATAGTTCATAACAATTGTAAGTGAAATTCCAATTTTAATATAAGGATTATTAAGCCTCCTTGAAATATAAATTATGTACAAAAGTGGCCATAAAAACAAAGGCGCATAAAAACCATAAAAACCAAGATATCCTAATAATGTGAAATATTCACCATAATTTTCTCTAGTACTTTTTGGCTCCATCCTAATACCTTCAGCAATAATCCTCCCGTTTGGAATAAGACTCTGGTCCTTATAAGATTTTGGCAAAAATCTATCTGCAATTCTTCGCAAGGTTTTAACTAAACTAACCTCACTCCCAATTCTATCACGATAAAAAGTACTTTGAGACATCGCTATCCAATCCAAACCACCAAATCTTTTTGATAAAGTAGAAATTGGATATAAAATTGAATCATAATTCAGCTTTTTATATAGACTTAAACTTTGTGTTACGTGAGAAGAACTAACTCCACCCCTGTCAGAAAGATAATTTAAGATAAAGTGCTGTCCAGTTGCCATAAAGCCAGTAAAAATGATAACTAATGGTAATATTATTAGGAATTTCTTTGAAATCTTACTTATACCAAACCACAAACCAATAAAAAATAAAAAAACTAATGGACCTAAGAGTATTCCTTTTCCTCCGCCTGGTATTAATGCAAATACGTATACAATTAAAATTAAAATTGGTAAGAAATTATTTTGCCTAGTAAAAAAATTTTTAAACAAAGTATACATAACAAAGATAACCAAAAAAGAGGTGTACTCAATAAAGTATTGTATGATTATTTTAAAGGTTGAATCAGGCCAAGCCTTGTTGATCAAACTATCAAAAGCTACAAAAGCATAAACGCCCTTAAAGATAATTAAAGCTAAACTAATATATAGTAATAAATTTTCAAGCTTTAAAGAGTAAGGGCTATTAAAAGTGTCTAATTTTTTGTTTTTTGTAATTAAAAATATTTGAAATAAGATAATTACAAGAACTGCAATAATTAAAAATAAGATTGCATTTTCAAAATCAGCTTGGATCAGATTTTCATATCTCATAAAATCATAGTATTGAACTTTAAATGAGAAATGTTCTGACACGCTAAGAAAAAATATCCTAAACCCATAATAAGAAAATAGAATCAAGTGTAAAAATAAAACTTCTGCTTGAAATACTCTTCCAGCTAAAGCTAAAGAAATAAATATTAATACATAATAAAAAATCGCGTACGAAGATGCAACGAAATTAAATAAATTACTATCAAAAAAAGTAATAACTCCTATAAATCCTATAAAAGTTAAGATATTTAGAAAAAAAAATATTTTTTTAATATGCATTAAGTCTACATCTCATAATTTTTATTTATAATTTTCTATAAATTGATTATTCTCAATTCCATTAATAGCAGCCCTACCCATTGCTAATATTGATTCTTTTGAGCTTCCACCAATATGAGGTGTTGCAATGAAATTAGTGAGACCGAGAAGCTCATCATCATGAGGAGGTTCATTTTCAAACACATCAAATGCTGCACCAGCTATAGAGCCATTTATTAATGCATTTTTTAATATGTTTTCATCAACTAAGCCACCTCTTGCAATATTTATAAGTATGGCACTGTCCTTCATTAAAGTAAAACTTTCTTCGGTGATCATATTTTTTGTTGATTGATCAAGAGGAACATGAAGAGAAACAACATCAGATTGAGCTAATAGAGTATCTTTTTCAGCACAAATCACATTATAGCGCTCATAAAATTCATCATAATTTTTAATATCATTTACAATTATTCTGCAATTAAATGGCTGAAGTAACTCAACTAAATCTTTACCCACATGACCACAACCAATAATACCGACTGTTTTCCCAGTTAAGTTTTGCCCAACATTTTGTTGCCAAATACCAGATATAACCTCTTTATTACTTAATGGTACTTTTCGTAATAATGACACTGCAAATGAAACAACTAATTCTGATACTGATCTGCGATTAACACCACCTGTCCATCCAAGCTTAATATTATGTTTTTTTAGTGAATTTAAATCAATCATATCTATACCCACACCATACTTACTGATTACTCTAAGTTCTGGTAATTGACTTATTATATTTTCATTAATAACTTCTAACGCAGTAATAGCATGAGTTGTTCCTTTTAAAAAATCTATTAATAACTGGTCTTTTAGAATAAGGCCATCATCATTAAATTTAACATTATTGTACTTAACATTAATTTCAGCACGAAGAATAGGATTAGCTGAAAGAGATCGAGAACATATTGCTATTATTTTTTCTGAATCATTTATTTTCATTTATTTAACCCTGATAAATCTAATAGTCCATTATCTGCTGTTACTTTTAAAACAAAATCAGAATCACTTTTTAAAACTTTAACTCTTCCACCTGCTCCTTCAACTATAGCAATCCCAGCAGCTACATCCCAGAACATAATTTCCTCCTCTGAGTAACATTCAACTGATCCTTTTGCAACCTGAAATAAAGATTGTGAAGCAGAGCCTAGCATTCTTACTTTAGAAAATTTTGACATTAATTCCATTTGAGTAGAGTAACTACTAGAATTAAATCTAAATCTTGATGGAAAGCCTGTACATAGGATAGATTTATTCATATTACTAATTGAAGAAACTTTAAGAGATTTTCCATTAATAAAAGAACCAATATCTTTCCCACCCCAAACTATATCTCCAGAAGGGTATAAAGCTAAAACACCAAAAATTGCTTCATCATTATCAAATAAAGCAATTGAAATTGAACAACAATGAATTCCTCTTAAAAAATTAACAGTACCATCAATTGGGTCGATTATAAAACGCATCGAAGATTGATGAGATGTTTTATTAAGACCACTTTCTTCAGAAAGAATATTTAAGTCAGATTTACTTAATTCATCAATCAATATTTTTTCTATAATATGATCTGCATCTGATTTAAATTCACGTGGAATTGAAGAAGATAGAGAATAACTTTTTATATTTTTCCTATCTAATTCTTCTAATTTATTAAAAGCAAGTATGGCTGTATTTTTAGATAATATTAATAACTCATCTATAGATTTCATTGAGATTTAACATATCTCATTAGGTATGAGCCTATAAGATGATCAAGTATCATATGAACATCTTCAGCGGGGCCATACTCTCGATTTTGTGTAGGAACATGAACACAGTAGTCCGCTATTTTTTTCAACTTACCTCCATCAAATGCTGTTAAGGCAAATGTAGTAGCGCCAACACTCAAAGCATAGTCAAATGCTTTAATAAGATTTTTTGAATTTCCTGAAGCTGAAATACCAACTAATATATCGTCTTTTTTTAAATGTATTTTTAATTGCCTTACGAAAATTTCTTCATAACCAAAATCATTTCCTAAAGCGGTAAGAACTGGCACGTTATCAGTAAGACTCATCACCTTAAATGGTTTATTGTATTCATTAGTACCATATGATAAGTCATTTGCAAAATGACTCGCAGTAGCAGCACTTCCTCCATTACCAATAAAATATATTGTTGATTCCCGCTCTTTTGCACTAAGAATTTCAGCAACAAATTTCTTTATCTCTGAAACATCAACCTGATCGATTACTTGCTTTAAGTAATCAAAATAAGATGAGGAAAATTGCTCAATATCTTCTGTATAAATTCTATCTAAATTATTCATATTTAATCTTGTATATTATTTGATGGATTTTGAATATTGTACCTTTCTCTCCAAGCATTATCAGCGTAATAAATTCTATAAACAAGCTCCATAGTTTTAAGTGCATCCATGGAAGAACCGTTCAATACTTCCGATTTATCATTAATTGAAGCATAGAACTCATTAATCTCTTGCAACCAGGAAGAATCATTTTCATAGAAAGAAGTTTTACCGATAGGAGTTCCACTTCCACCAGTATGATCAGCTTTTGAAACAGTTAGTCTTTCATCGCCATAACTTTTTGAACCCGAAAGTATCCCACTTAATTCAACAGTACCTCGCTCAAGACCAATCTCAAGATGGAATAAGTGTCTCCACTGTGTTGCAGAAGAATTCAACGTTGCAACAACACCTTCTCTAGTTCTCATAATAGCATAAGCATTATCTTCAACATCAAAATTCCAAAACTTATTAGAAATAAAACTTTTAATTTCTTCAAATTCTCCTGCAAAAAGACGCATCAAGTCGACCATGTGAATTCCCTGATCCAATAAAACTCCACCTCCAGCAACTTCTCTCTTTGTTCGCCAATCTGACTGATTAAACGTAACTATTTTTGATTTTCCATAAACACCTCTAATATTTATGATTTCACCAAATTCTTTTGATCTGATAATTTTGAGAGCGTCCTTAACTGAATCATGATATCTATGATTAAATCCATACTGTAACTTTTGGTTTGGATATTTTTTTTCAACTCGTCTTACTTTTTTAATGTCAGAGATTGATTTACCAGGAGGCTTTTCACAAAACACATGCAACCCATTTTCTAATCCAGCTATAGTAACTTCAGGAGCAATATCATTAGTCATACAAACGATTAGAACATCTAAATTTTCACTCAATAAATCTTTATAGTTAGTATAAAGATTTATATTCTCACCAATGGGGCCCGTCTTTTTATAAATTTCTTTGTCACAAACTGCTACAAGCTCAAGTTCTTTATGATAATTCACACATTCATGTCTTTTCTTACCTACAACACCATATCCAGCAATACCTACTCTTAATTTATTCATTTTAAATTATTTTAAAAAATTGTGACCGATAATAACAGCTACTTAAAAAAAATTATACTTTATAAATTATTAACTGGAGTGTTTGATGTTGAGACTCAAATATTTAAATGTTTACGAAAAAGATGTAAATTTTAAGCCTTACCACATTCCATATTTATTTATAAAGCCTTCACCATATATATTTGAAAATCGAGCTAAAGATGTGTAACGGATCATATCACCAATATTTAGACCACTCTTATGAATAGTATTAAATTTTATAAATGCAGCATCACCTCTATTTAGATTTATCTGTATTGCTTTATTTTCATCAACTTGCTCAGAGTCTAAATAAACTGATCCTCTTTTATTTATTTCAGTATCCTTATGAGCTCCAAATGCGTTCGACTTATGTTTAATAATGCCTGATTTATGAGAGCCTTCAACAACCCACAGAGCCCCATCATCTGGGGAACAGTCCTCTAAAGAAAACCAACAAGTTAAGGAATCAAAGCGAGAAGAAAACTCACTAAAATAGCCACTATCTTGATGCCAACCAAGTAGATTTTTATCACTCTCAGCCTGAGGTGGACTAATAAAAAACTGATGCTCTGTCACTGCCAAGTCGTCTATAGAATCTGTATTACAGAGTAAAGCAGCTACTTCAAGAATTTTTTTATCATTAAAAAATGCATAAAAAGACACGTGACGATTAAATGTGTCGTATATAAAAGCACCTGCATCTGGAGATTTCTTATATATTTCTATTACTAATTGATGTCGAAGGTAATAAGAGCTGTCACTAGTTGGAATTAAGCCAATATACTTTGAAACCTTCAATAAGAATCTAACATAAGTGTCATAAAACCCCTCAAGTTTATCTATATCAATCAAAGATGGAATTACAACATAACTAGAGTCGTTTAATTTATTAAGGTAGTTTTTCATCTGAATCTTCTCTGCATTTATATTTTTTATTTAATTAAAATATTAATTCAGGAGTAAAAATTTTAATATAAATCAAATTCATTAATAATATTAGAAACCATAAAAAGCTTTAAGTTTTTTTATACCCAACTATATAATTTGAAGGAACTCCATTATATCCACGAAAAAGGACGTCAAAGTTATGAATAATTTTCTCAATCTGGTCTAAATCTCTTTTCTTTAATGCTATTAAAAGAGCACAAACTTCTTTCTTGAAAATTTTTAAAGTATTTAATTGGGAATCAGATTGATTATTTTTAAGTTTCTCTATTGAATCACAATACTCAACAAAAGCGTCCTGAAAATTTTCTAAGTCTATTACTGATCCATATTCATAATCCTTTAGATTTGCAGCGCCAAGCATCTGGTTTTTTTTCTCGACAGAGAAGATTGCATCTTCCTGACTTTTCTGGATTAAATCTTGATCATTAATAGAAGCTGTCATAAAGAAAAAGTCAGCTAAAGAAGTTAAAAAAGAATTTTTTTGCATAACTACATTTGAAGGAGGAAGGTGAAGACCATCTATAAGGCCTTCTGGTTCAATTTGAGGATATGAAGAATAATATTGAATACCTTTATCTTCAAACCAACTTAAACAATCTGAAACGGCAACGCCCTTGTGTTTGGGATTAGTATAAAAATCAAAAACTATTTGATCAATTGAACGACCACCATATTTATTGGCTCTTTCTAATGTTTCCTTAAACAATCTCTTAGAAATTTTAATAATCTCATTAATATCACCATCGGTCAGATAGTCAAGAATAAAGCGTTGAAGACTTCTCTGAAAATGTGATGAATCGAATGCCAACTGAAGCATGATAAAGCCATTATCAGCAAGGTGATCGACCATTATATTAAAACCTTTTTTAGGATCAGCAGTATGATGGAGAACACCTTCAGAAAATACAAAATCAAATTTTTTATTAGAAGAAAAGTCAAACAATGACTTGGTTTCAACTGAATCTAAATTATCTTGCAAACCCAAACTTTTGAAATAACTCGAAGCTTTCTTTGTAGAAATAGGATTCATATCTACTAAAGTACAATTTGATCCCCACATACCATACATTATATCTTGCTCTCCGGTACCACAGCCTAAATCAAGAACTGATGCGTCACGAAAAAGCTTTAATGGGAGCTTAAGTCTATCCTGGAATAATATACTTCTTTTAGTTTTATGACCTTCGAAAAAACTACGATTTTCAAAAGGTAGTAGTGAAGGTGAATTTATTAAATAATTTTTTAAAACATTCTTTGACATTTCGTCAATTTTATTTCTTTTCATAATACTTTTTTTTTGACAATTTTATATTAACTAAAACTATTAATAATTATTATTTAATGTTTTATTAGTTAAAAATTACGTTAGAGTCATTTTTTTTTGGTTTGAAAAGGTTTATGAGGAGAAAACATTGACATTAAGAAATATTGCTAAAAAATATCTACCAAATAAATTTATTTTTATATATAGAAATGTTATTCATAAAAAACATGCAAAGATGCTTGATAATAAGTTTAAAGGAGGTAGTACTAAAGACATTTTTTCGACTATTTATAAAGAAAATCTTTGGGGAACAAGGGATAATAATTTACCAATGTCAGGTCACGGCTCACATGATGAAAAATAAACAAAAAAATATATAAAAGAGATCATCGAGTTATTTAATGGGAGTGAAATAACAGTTAATGTTTTAGATCTTGGATGTGGTGATTTTGCTGTAGGAAAAGAGTTAGTTAGCTCAGCCTCTTTATACCTTGCTGCAGATATTGTTCCTGAGGTTATAAAAATAAATTCAGAACTTTTTAATCAATTAAAAGTTAAATTTATCAACATTGATTTGTGTAAAGACAAACTACCAGATTCAAATTATTTACTTTTAAGACAAGTTCTACAGCACCTAAGTAATAAAAATATCTCAGATTTTTTGGTGAATTTAAAAAAAAACAAAAACTAAATATTTAATACTCACAGAACTAATACCACAAACTAAATTCATACCAAATATAGATCTTAATACTAGAGCTTATTTAAGGATTAGCAGAGGTATTAATAGTGGTGTAGTTTTAGAAGAAAGACCTTTTAATTTGAAATATTTGGAACGTAAAGAGTTATTAAAAATAGAATGTGATAATGGGTATTTGCAAACAATCTTATACAAGCTAGCTTAAACTTATTTTTTTACTCTGGTTTTTTTGCCATTATCCAGGCATGCGAGCTAAGATTATTTTCCTTTAAAAAAGTTTGAAACGCTTCAGCCTTATCTTCATCAATTAAAGATTTAATAAATCTATTATCTTCAAGTAAGTCTGGACTATTTTTGATAAAATTTAAAACTATATCTACATCTAATTGTCCAGGTGTTTCAATAAGAATATCGGTATATCCTGCCCGCTCAAATAGAGATTTAAAACCCTTAATTGAGTGGAAATTAATATGATGTGGAGGAGAAATTTGAGATGATTTATCCCATAATACTTGTAAATCAAAACCGTCAATACATAAAGTACTAATAAAAATATATCCACCTGGCCTTACAAGTTTTGTTAAAACGTTAATAAATTCGATTGGGCTATTAACATGCTCAAGAACCTCAAAACAAACAACTAAATCAGCATAGTTGTCATACCCATCAACTTTCTCAACAATTGATTCAACTACTTTTAACTGTTTTTTACGACAATCCTCTGCTAATGAGAATGAAGGCTCTATTGCTAATAGTTGTGTATCTGGGTTTAAAACTCGCCATTCATCAAGAAATACTCCATAACCAGCACCAACATCTATTAACTTCAAAACTTCTAAATTAACGTTGTCACACATTGACATTAAGCGCTTAACTCGAGGTTTAAAAATTTTTTCTCGTCGCGCTTCAGATACAATAGGGAAAAAAACCTCAGCCCAATAGCGAGAAGACTCAGAATCCTTATAAAATGCTTCAAAAGCCTCAATTTTTGGTCTTGGTGATTGAAAAAGTGACCCACATTCATCACATAAGACATAATCAAAAGTATTTTTATTAAATTGAAATGAAGTATTCTGAGAATTACATCCAATACATAATAAAGAAGACCTCTCTCCCCCTTTAAAAAAAAATTTAGCATCTTTAGCACTTAGCTCAGCATATTTAAGCATCAGATTAGCTGGCCGAATATCTTTCTCTTTCATAAGTTAATATACTGTTTCATTACCTCATCTCCTTTTAGAAGATTTTCAGCAATTATAAGTTCTTCTGGGACATCAACTCCAATACTATCTTTCTCTGTAAGAATCATATGAATTTTTCCACCTGTTTCAAGAATTCTATTCATATCTATAGATTCTAATTTTTCTAAGTAAGTTTCTGGTAACGAATTGAAGTAGATCAAAGCATCTCTTCGAAAAGCAATAATACCGGTCTGCATATATCTTATTAAATTACTCTCTTCACTCCAATTCGAAGGAATTGGCTCTCTAGAAAAATACAAAGCATTATTTTTCATATCAACCACAACCTTTACATTATTCTTATCTTCAAAACTCTCTTTTGTTTTTATATGTGACATAATATTGGAAATATGTATAGAACTATCCTGAAAAGATAGAACTGTTTCACTAATTGTAGTGGGAGAGATAAGTGGCTCATCCCCTTGAACCATTACAACAACATCAATATTATCAGTAATACTCTTTTCAATTTTTTCTAATGCTTCCGCTGTTCGAGTGGTGGCGCGTGTATGATTAGATGACGTCATTATTACATCACCTCCTATAGAATTAACATAATCATATATTTCAACATCACAAGTTGCTACATAGGTTTTATCAATTCCTCGAGCAAGCCTAGTTCGGTGGTAGCAGTGGCCAATCATTGGCATTCCATGAATCTTTTCTAATGGCTTGCCAGGAAATCTAGAGGAGTTCATTCGAGCAGGAATAATTCCTATCGTGTTCATTTTCTGGCTATATTTTTAATAATTGATAATCCTTTTCTTGCAGAAACATCAAGCATTCTTATATCTACACTGTAAGCAATAAATTTATAACCTGACTCAACTGCATGCTCAAGCGCCTCATCATCAGGCTCAACAATATGAACACCGCCTATAGCCCCAACCTGAGAAGCCGTAGTCATAATTTCGTTCATAATTTTTATAAATTCTTTATTATCAAATTGTCCTGGAATTCCCATAGAGCATGACAAATCATAAGGACCAATTATAAAAGAATCAACCCCTTGAACATTTAATATTTCATTCAAATTTTTCACAGCATTAATGTGTTCAATTTGTACTATGACAATTGGACCACCATTCACATCATTCTGCCAATGTAAATACTCATTAAAAGAAACCCCATATCCTTGAGCACGGGCCAAACCGACCCCTCTATTTCCAATCAAAGGATATCTAGTTGCAGCAACAGCTTTAGCTGCATCTTCTTTACTATTAACCATTGGAACAACAATACCTTGGGCTCCTGCGTCCATTACTCGTTTGATTTGATGCTTATCATTACTAGTTAATCGGACTAGAGATGGGACACCTGAAAGCTCTATTGTTCTTATAAGCTCACCTGCTTGATCCATAGATATTGTTGAATGCTCTAAATCAACAACGAGCCAATCAAACCCTGCCTTAGCAAAGATTTCTGCAATTGCATTGTTAGGAATTGTAATCCAAGAACCAACTGTTAGCTCTTTGTTTATTATTTTTTGTTTTAAATTCAAACTGAGCCTCAAATATATTATAAACAGACACTTAAAAAAACTCTAGATTTTGAAAATATTTTAACTTATTAAACAGAATAAATATATCTAACTCTGCAAAGAAAATTAATCTTATTTATATGCTAAGTAGTTTTTTCCATTTAGGTAGGGAAGGGTCAACATAGTAATAATTTTTAAAAGTTTTTTTAGCAAGTGGAAGCTCAAAAAATGAATTAAATTTGATTGCTAATTCTTGTGCCGTTGAGACAAAGCAAACTCCTTCAGACCCTCTCAATGGACATAAATTAAGATTCTCAAGACTAAGTAAAATGCACACTTCTAGTCCTCTACAATATGCATCTATACATGCTGATGTAGTGCTACTTGAATATACTATAGAGTAGTTATCAATAATACTCGCAATATTGTCATAAATAACAGTTAAATTTAGATCAGGATAATCTTCTGCACTAACAGGGCAGAGGGGATGGGGCTTTAAGACATATTTTATGTCAATATCAATATAACTTTGAGCAAGTAACAGAAGCTCCATTTGTTGTAGCAATATTTCTTTTAATGAATCACCAAGAATAAGAACTTCATAACCTATAATTTCTTGTTTTTTTGTAACTGTAGTCTTATTAAAGTCACTCTCTAAAAAAAGAAATCGAAGACTTTCAACCTCTAATAAGCACTTTTTATCATACCCCCCCTCTAGATATATTTGTGTTGCAAAATTACTATTTAAGGCAATATAATTAGGAAGAGGTAGGCAAAATTTGCCATTTTGATGATAGGTATCCTGATAAAAAAAATACCTCAAATCCCAAAATCTAATATTTGTATGGGGACATCCAAATAATTTTTTACCATGTCCTTTAGATTTCCACGCATGGATAAATGCAAACTCCCATCCTTGATTCTCTTGGAGATAAAATCCTTTTGATTGTTGAGGTAGTAAAGACATAGCCCTCTGAAACAAGAAAAAATATAGAAGATTACCAATAGCATTAGATCCAAAAAATGTCTCATTAAAATCATTTTTTAATAACGGCCAATGATAATGACTTTTTATTGCAATATGTTTTGAAACTTTTGAGCCCATTTTTCTAATTTTAAACCATCTTTTGATGGTCAAGATTATCAGTTTGATGGTTAAGAAACTATGAAGGGTAGCATGAGTTTGTAAAGGTAAATTACTTTTATTAAAAGTATCAAGACAATTTTTAGCATCTTTGGAGGTTGGTAAAAATTTATCCTCACTATAAAGGTGTAACCAATTTGTCTCAATTTTTAAATCTTCAAAAACATTAGGCAGTTTTGGCCAAAAGTTTGATTCAAATATAATATTATTTGAATTCGGGGGGTTATTAAAAAGATATGAAACAAATGTATGCTTAGCCTTAGTTCTGCTCCATTCATTTAATCCAACTCCCTTTAAAGCCCAGCGCTTATATAAATGCCGAGAGAACCATATAAGTGATTGAATCGCATATGGCATTTTATGAAACAAAGTCACCATATTTATTCTTTTTGTATTCTCAAGTTTCTTGAATTTAAATTCAAATTGTAAGTCTAAGCTTTTAGTAAGAATATTTAATGAGTCTGCAATTAAGCTGTTGTTTGAAACAAAAATAATATGACTATAATTATTTTCTTCTAATAGTTTCTTCAATGCAATCATCTTAATTGAGTTAACAATTTCTGGAGATTTAACATAATTACACTTTTCACTGAAAAGAGTCATCCACCAATAGCTCATGCCTTCTGGCATTCCAAGGTAATCCTCAACAGATGTATTATTAATTTTTAATTTACCTAAGTCATAAATTAATTTTAGATATTGTTCCCTATAAAAAATTGGATTTTTTTCGATTATTTTTAGAATCGAAAAAATATTTTCCTCATTAGATGAAGGAGAACCTCTCCATAACAAAGTATCATGATTAGTAGAATTGTAGTGAGAACTAAATGGACCATCTAAATCCCAAATAATTAATATATTTTTATTTTTAGATTTGATTGTCATAAAGTATAACTATTATTTTTTAAAAAATAGTAATTTAATTCTGCCTATCTTACTACTAAGGTCTTTAATATTATCAACTATTAAGCTTCTATCTAAACCAATTATTGAAGGAAAAATTATTAAAGATGCAAACATTAAAGTTAAGTAAATAAAAGTAGAAATAGTAAAATTTATCAAAAAGTTATCCAAGAAGAAATAGGAAACTAGTATTTTTGATAACCAGCTGAATATGACTACAAATAAAAGAAGGATAATTTGATAGAAAAAATAAAACTTCCAATTAAATAATTTTGACACAAGATAAGCAATAATATTTACCTCAACTATTTGTAAAACTACTAACTTAATAGCAAGTCCTTTTGAGCCCAAATCAAATCCAGGAATATACATAGTTTTTGGAGCAAGCATAAAATATACAACTACAATACTAATCAACATAAATATTGATCCTACAATAACTAAAATTTTAGTATTTTCTGTGGAATATAAAGTAGCCTGATTTATCTGGCCTAAAGCCTGATGTGCAGGATAAAAAAGCATAATCATTAGTGTTAAAGAACCACCTAAATACTCTGGGCCTAAGAAGAAATTAATTATTTCTGAAACCCATGGAACAAGACTTCCAGCAATAAGTACTCCAACAAAAAAAAGTCCTCTTGAAACTTTTTTATATAGCGAATACATTCTTTCATTATTTTTTTTATATTTAGCTTCAGCTATCTCCTTCCAAAAAATCTTTAGTATTGAAGTTGTTGCAAGTAATGAAGCAGCAGAAATTAACTGTCCAACTGAAAAATAAGCTTGCTCAGTTGGCCCGCCCCATATTTGAAGCATCCAACGATCTAAAAATTCATAGGCAAACCCGATCCAAACATAGGGAATTAATGGATAACAGTATGTCCAAAATTCCATAAAAGTACTTTTTAAAGTATCTTCAGAATTTTGAGCATTTGATATAGGAATATCTTTAGTAAAATACATTCTATATGCAAGCCAAGAAGCAATCGACCATTCAATAATTATTGCTATAAATATTATTGGAATAAATAATTTTCCACCAACCCATAATATTATTACAGCAATTAAATGTATACAAACTATAAATGCGTTGAGTATTTGCACTCTAATTGTTTTTCTATTAGCTTCTGCCATTTGCAGAGCGATTGACCAAATATGTTGTTGCATAAAAGTTGCTATTAGTGCTAAAACAAGAATAATTTCTGACTCACCAAGCCAAATACTTGCAATAATAGTGTCTGGAAGAATAACCAAAACTAACATTAAGGCAACTAATAATTGCACTAATACCCATTTCCAGTAATAGCTTATAAATTTCTTACTTCTATTTTTTTGAGAGAGGAATGTAAAAAAAGCACTAGTACTATACATATCTAGCAAATGTTTTATTGCAACAAACGATGCCAATAAAAAAACCATTCTTCCATAGTAATCTGGACCCATCCATCGAGCAAGTAGCATTCCAGTTACAAATACAATAGCACTTCTTACTATGTTAGCAACAAGACTAACTCCAAAGCGTTTTGTAAGTTGATAATTATCTTCAATCATTATAAAAGCTTAACTTATAATTAATTAAGTAACGAATTAATTGGAGCTATCCATTATTTTTAATTTGGGAATTAGAGCCCTATATTATAATTAGCTAATTTTTGTAATCAGATGGTTATTTAGAATTAGCCCATCTAAACCACTTCGGTTAAAGACATCATAGGCATCTTGAGGAGTATTAACAATTGGATACCCATGAAGATTGAAGCTGGTATTAAGAATTGCGCCCCTACCAGTAATTTTTTCAAATTCCTCTATTAAATCATACAACTCCGGATTTGAATTTTTCTCTAATATTTGTGGTCGTGCTGACTGATCTGCAGGATGGCATGCTGCAATCATAGATTCAAAACCTTCTTTTGTTGTATTAAAACCAATAGTCATATGAGGTGATTTTAACCCCTTAGGGTTTATTAAATATTTATCTACATATCGGTCTAAAACAATTGGTGCAAAAGGCATCCAAAAGTCTCTACTTTTAATCATTGAGTTAATTTTGTCCTTTACTTGTAGAATCATTGGATCCGCTAAGATTGACCTATTACCCAGAGATCTTTGTCCAAATTCCATTCTTCCAACACACCTTGCAATGACCTTTCCATCTTTAAGTAAACTCGCTATTAAACTATTTGATGGTAGCTTGGTAATCAAATAATTTGGAATATTTTTAGCAACTTTAATAACCTCTAATTCCTCTGAATCTGAAGCCTCAGGACCAAGGTATAAGTGTGGCAAAGATTCAACATTATTTGAATTCCAAATTTCATTTTTTTTATTTGTAATATCTTCAGCAAGACATATTGCAGAACCAATTGCTAATGATTCATCACTTGCAGAGCCTCCAATAAAGAGATCATGAACACAATCAAGCTCAGCAATCTTTCCCATTGCTTTAATATTCATTGCTACCCCTCCACTCATAACTACTTTATTAATGCCATATTTAACTACTGAATTCTTTACCCACTCTAACAATAGCTCCTCAACCCATAATTGCAATGCAAATGCTACATTATCAAATCTTACGCCCTCTAAGCGCTCTTTAAACCAGAAATAACTATCAGTCGGTTTAATTTTCCATTTGAATTCTGTACCATCTACATATAAAGTACTACGAAAAATATCTAATGCTTTCTGAGCATATTTTTCTTTACCATAAGGAGCTAAGCCCATGACTTTAAATTCATGCTCATTGGGCTTCATCCCTAATAAAAGGGTCATATATCGATAAATTCTACCTATCCCACATTGATCAGTCGCATAATGTTCAGTGTACTTACCAGCTTCATCAAACTCACCAATAGTAGCATTTTTAAAGTCTCCCCAACCATCAACAGTTAAAGAAAGTATTTTTTCTTCTCTAAAATTAGATGCATAATATGAATAAGCAGCATGCGACCTATGATGCTCAACCAAAAAACATTTACTGATATCTATTCCAAGAATTGATGCAAGAATTTCAGGTCTATCATTATCAAAGCTTTCATTAGCATTTTCATCTAAAAGGTATTTTTCTAATATTTGATTTGGATAACGAGACAGATCAATTTTTTCTTTAAAAATTTCCAAATAAGGCATTTTTTTAGAAGTTTTATCTATAAAAAATGGCTTCCATATCTTATACTGCTCAGTAAGATAATCATCAACAGTCCATCTATTTTTTTGAATAATTGTTGCCAGAGCAGCAGCCTTATAACTTGCAATTGCAATATAATCAACTTCATCAATACTAATACCTGCGATATCTAAGCAACTTTGAATTGCACATTCAGGATATCTATCGTCATTTTTTTCTCTTGAGAAACGTTCTTCATGAGTTGCTGCTACAATTCTACCATCGATATACAATGATACTGTTGCTGGCAGTGACAGGTAAACTCCTAAAATCTTCATAGCCTAAATCCCATAATTTACAAATTATTATTTAAATACATATACAAAAAATATTTTATTTATATTTTATGGATACTGATACATCTTGTGATCGACCTGTCAATGTATCAATAGATATTTCTCTTCCATCTACTTTAACTGTCTTAAAGCTTTCATGCTCCCTTGGCAAAAAACACTTAGAGCAAGCTTTATAGGTCTTCATTCCTAAATTCTTTTTATGGACTGATCTGGCCTCATTCATTTGTTTTCCTTCCCAAACCTCTTTAATTGTGAGATCAGAATTTAAATCTCCAAATGCATGGTTATCAAATTCGTCGTTGTAACACATCAAAACTTTACCATCTGCACCTATTGTTAATCTCTGATAAAGGACATGACAATCAAACCCATCTGCATATTCAATTGTATTAACATCATCTTCAGCCAAATAATCAACTAATTGATTACAAGTTACCTGATCAACCAGAGGGCTATAAGTATCATAATATTCTTGAGGATTATCTTCGATAGCTGGCCAAATTGTTTGAACTTTAATTACAGGTTTTACTGAATTTCTTCTTTTTTTTATCTCCTGAAATTGTTTTAATTTCTCAAGAAATTCAGGAAATTTTGCAGGAGCTCTAATTTTTTCATACTCTGCACCGACCCCATCAACTGAGATGGTTAGCCAGTCTAATCCAGCATCTAACATTTGCTCAAATTTTTCAGGGGTTAATAAAAGCGCATTAGTTAAAGTTGAAACTTCTTTAACTCCATATTTTTTTGCAATCTTAATTGCATCAATCCACTTTGGATTTAAAGTTAATTCACCCCTCCAACTAAGTCTTACTGAATAAACCCCACCTTCCCCACACTCCTTCATAATCTTTTCAATCATTTCAGGCTCCATGTTAGTTCTTTTAACGGATGATTTGTATTCATCAGTAATTGTGTAACACATAGGGCATCGCATATTACAAGCAGATGAAAGCTCTACATCAACATGCTCAGGATACTTTGCAATATAGTTTAACTTAGGATAGAAATGCCATTTAATTCTATTAATCATATAACTAAATAGATTCCCCTTTCCTCTTTTGTAATGGAAACTTGCATTTTCAAAAAAATTTGATAGATGAATTTGATCTTGGTTGGTTTTAGACATAAATAAAGTTGCTATATTAAAAAAGTTATTTAGAAAAAAATCTTATTAAAAAAGATTGTATTATTTTAATCTAGTATGAATAGAGGGTAACTTAAATTTTAATATTAATATTAATTAATCCTTAGGCTAAAGTACTGAATCAACTCTCCTCCAAGTGAAAGTTTAAATTTACCACGATCAGGACTATTAACACCCTCTAAATTTACTTGTTTTATATTTTTACTCTTTAAATAATTACACATATTAAAATGAGATGCTGTTCCTAAAAAATTAAAATCATTATCTCCAATTGGCGCGCCAAATAAAAAATATGCTGATATATCATCAAAAGCATAACATACTATATATTTTAGATCTCCATCTATAAAAGCCCCTTGTATTATTGCTTTTTTACTTTTAACTAATGAATAAATTAAATCATACATTTGTATTTTTTGATTATTAGATACTGATTGATTTTGATTATTTAGATGAGATATATGGGCCTCAATTAAAGAATTTATAGTAATATCATAAGAAAAAGTAATACTATTATTTCTTGATGATCTAATATTTCTTCTTCTCAATTCACTAAAATTTTGAAATAACTGTGACTGCAAATCATCAGATTTGTCTAATAAATCAAGATTTAAAATAGTTGTATACCTTAAGTCAACCTTAAATTTCTTATCTTCAGATTCAAAATAGTTATGCCATAGAAAAGGTCTAACATCTTTTATTGAAATGTTTAAATTTATATCTATTTCTTTATAATTTAATACAATAAAACTCACAAAATCTGAAGTAATATCAAAAATTTCATTATTTTTTGAACCAGGATTTTTTTTTAGATTTCTTTCTAATATATATAATCCAGAATGAATTACATAGTCATTATCTATAATTTTTTTCTCATCTTCATCTAGCAAAATACAGAAACAAGCCTTTACTGTTTTTTTATCAAGTATAGCAAATTTTTTGTAAGTAACTCCTAGCGGTTTTACAAAAAAATCTCTAGAAAATATAGAATTATCAACCTCATCTAGAAGGGAATTCCAGATAAATTCATCTTTATTTTCAATAATTTGATATTTCATATAAGCTTAATTAATAAACCTTTTTCAACCAAATGGTCAGCAACTTTTATTAACAAAACTTCAGAACATCCAAGGCTTCTTGCTATTCCATGAATACCTTTAGTACCATCTGAACTAAACAATAACCAAAGGATTAAATCTATTTCAGAAGTACCATTGATCTTTGGTAATTGAGCCCCGCCAGTTTTTGGATAAAGATCATGCTTTGAAAGCATAATTTCACAATTTGGATAGAGATTTTTATAAACTGAGTCATTATTAAGCTTCTCAAGTGCCATTAAGTAAAGTTCAAAGCTTTCAAAGATTGCCCCAGCCTTAACAAAAGATAGATCATCTTTTGATGAATGATAGTAGGGATATTCATAATATTTATCCTTTGTTATAGTGGCAACATTAATTCGAAATCCTTGAGAACTATATTGTCTTTCATCACTTCCGTGAATGTCAAATGGATAAGTAATATAGTCTAATCCTTTTTCTTCAAAAACGTTTTGTATAATTGAGTTAATACTATGATCACTATCAAAGCTTTGCTTATAGCCAAAACCACCCTTTCCACCAACTGTTGTAACTACAAAACCAGATTGAATTGACTTTAGAGCATCCTCATTCATTGCACAATATGAAATCGCCCCTATAGTTTCAGGAACCCAAATAATTCTATAGCTTCTTTCTAAATTATCTTTCTTTAAAAGCTCTCTAGCAATAAAAGCCGTCATTATAGCTCCACTAAGATTATCATTAGCAAGCGAAGGATGGCAAATATAAGTTGAAATCAAAATTTCTTCTTTTAATTTTCCAGGTATGAGGATCTCACCAATTGTAAGACTACCATTTGGATTAAATTCACTATCAATACAGATTTCAATAGGGCCTTCAAGAGATTCTAAAAAATTGTATTGATCATGCGTCAAACAGAAGCCCCAATCGTTGCTATAGTATGAGGTTCGGTAAGGTATTGCATCGGGAATATCTGGATGCACATGCATATGCGATTTTACCTCTCTAAACTCAACCTTTGTGTTTATAGGATTACTATAACTAACTACATGAATATTACATTCATTAAAATCGATAATTTTTTTACCGTTAGCATCTTTAATCCAAGCATCATGAATATGCCATTCATCTGGAATTGTCCAATCATAAACTGCTAAGCCTGATTTAAAATCTTTAATTTCAATTGGAGCAATTTCTTGTAAAACTTTTAATGTCTCCCTATTACCAGGGCCACTAATAGATCGAGTAACAGGGAATAAGCGCTTTAAATAGGAATCAATTTCATTAATTACTTGATTTTTCATTTTAATCATAGAAATCACCCCACTGCAGAACATCATCTTCCAATATATCTTTTAAAGCCTTCATACCAATTAGTCTGTCAAATTCAGAAGGACTTATTCCACTTGCAGGACGCTTCCATGTAATCATATCAGGAGAGATTGTAGTATCCTTTAAAATATTTTTGACTGCTACCAGACTCCTTCTAGCATTTTTTCTAGATATAGCCTCTCCTTGTATTGGATATTTTTCCTGACTTCCATAAATTGAAAATAATCGTTTTAAATTTTTATTAAAAATTTTTAAATCATCAATATCCATAGCGTGGTAATGGTCATTTCCAGGCAAAGTTTTATCAAAAGTAAAATGCTTTTCAATAATCACAGCACCCATCATCACAGCCGTTTCTAGTACCTTCATATCATTCGGCAATGTATGATCTGAATAACCAATTACCTTTTTAGGAAAGTTAACTTGGAGGTCTTTTATCATTCCAAGGTTTGCATTTTGATCAAGAGTAGGATAATTTAAAATACAATGTAACAAAGAAACTGGAACATTTTCAGAATCAATCCATTGAACTGCTTCTTGAATTTCATCCAAATAACTAGCGCCAGTAGACAAAATAATAGGCTTACCAAAACTACAAATATGATGAATAAACGGTTTATTAGTAATATCAGAAGAAGAGATTTTAAAGACATCCATCATTTCAGAAAGAAAATTAGCAGACTCTACATCAAAGGGTGTACTTAAAAAATCAATGCCTAACTGATCACAATATTGCTTTAATTCATCAAACTCAGTCTTCCAAAATTTATCATATTTTTGAAATAACTTAAATTGACTTTCAGTAGGCTCCTTAGAAGTGTCCCAATATGCTGGCGAATCTTTAGATGCAAGTGAACTAGCCTTATAACTTTGAAATTTAATTGCGTGGGCTCCCCCTTCATGAGCCTCTTCGATTAGGCGTTTAGCAAGATTCATATCACCCTCATGATTAACCCCCGCTTCAGCGATGATATAAGGCTGTTTAAATTCAATACTTCTAGGACTATTAATTAAATCTGATAAATTCATTGTATTAGGATTTTTGATAATTTATTAAAATATTACTACAGTGAAATATTAATTATTTCTTCAGCGCTCATAGTAATTTTATAAGGCTTTTCAAGCAATTTGTCATAATCTTCAATATTATCAATGTCAAGTTTTAAATTGGGATAAGCAAGACTTTTTGGAGGGTCGAAAGTTTGAATGTTGTAATCACTAGAATAGCTCCATAAAAAATCAAAAAGATGCTCTCTATGCTCTTTTAAAGAGGATTTATAATAAATCTCCTCAAGAACACTCATAGAGCAAATTTCAGCGCCCAAACCATCTGGATATGAATTATTTTTGGGAATGTGATTATATGCATAATCACAATTCTCTTCATTAAAAAAACTGATGAGTCTATCAATTTCACTAGAGCAAATTAAGGGGTTATCAGCACACACGCGGACTACACTTTCGGCTTTATATAATTTAGCAGCTTGATAAAAGCGATCTACTAAATCATATTCCTTTCCTCTAAAAACTATCGCACCGATTTTTTCCAAAGATTCTGCAAGTATATTGTCACGTTTAGAACTTGGAATAGCAAAAACTACTTGATTTGCAAGCTTACTTTCATTAACTCTTCTGAATACCCATTCATAAATTGGATTTCCATGAAAATCAAGAAGCATTTTATTTTTGAGCCTTTTTGAACCCATTCTAGCTTGAATAATTATTAAATTTTTCATTTTTAACTAATCAATTAAACTATAAATACTATTAATAACAGTACTTTTATTTAAATTAAAATCATATTTGATTAGTTCATTAAACAAACTCTGCCTATACTCATTATTATCTACTAGGCTCTTAAGAGCATCAATAACTTTGAGCTCTGATTCTCCAGCTTTGTATTGACCTATGGATATAAAACCACCACTATGAGATGAAAATGTGTGTAAGGACTCTCTTTGATGTTGTGAAATTACAATAGCAGGAATATTTAAATGAGCTAACTCATAAGTAGTCCTTCCATTAGAAACAATAGCAATTTGTGATTTCTCCATAATTCCAGACATCACACCAGTTGATTTTGTTAAATTTACATTTTTATAAAAACTTACTTCTTCTTTCAACTTGTCAAAATTTTTCGATCCATAACCGGCAACAATATTTACTGTAATATTCATTTTTTGACAAAATGGCTGTATTACTTTAAATATTTTGCGTGCTAAGCCATGTTGATCGGTACCTCCAAAAGACAGTAGAAGAGAATCAACATTATTTTTGAATTGATTTGGCTTTGAGTTAAAGAATTCTTCTCGCAAAAAGAAATATTTAGATCCCCATAAAATATTATTTCCGTTAATTAAAGGCTCATCATATAATTCATTAATTACAAGGTCTGCGCTTTTTGCACCATCACCAAGATCTTCAAAATTTACAACCATAATATCATTTTCTTGAAGTGGATGAACATCATTATCAGTAGTGGAGAGAATATCATTAATAACTAAATCAGGCTTTAAATTAATAATTTTTTCTATGATTTCACTACTGTCATAGACTTCTAATCTATAATCATATCCAGCAAACTTAGTTACTGCAATTTTGTCTTTAGGCTCACAAATAAATAAAATCTCATGGTCTGTAATTTCATGAGCGAGCGATAGTGATCTATAAATATGGCCCATTCCTGAGCTTTTATTACCAATTACTCTAAATATAATTTTTTTTCTATTGAATAATTTTTCACAAACCCACCAATCTTGATAAGATTCAATCTCAATAATATCGCTTGATATATGCCAAGGTAAAATTGAGTTTTCTTGGATGCTTGATTTGATAAGTAATCCAGAATACACTATAAAAAATGCCCTAGAATCTATAGTTTTATCTAAAACTACTTCTTTTTTATCAAAAATATTATATATAGAATCATTTAATTTCTCATTAACATTTTTTTGATAACTTTTAACAGGCCTTAGCACCTTTTTTCCACTAATCAATAGATCTTCAATTGCTTTTTTTAGAAGCTCAACACTGATAAGTGGAGCATAAGGCGAAAGAATTATAGATAATGAGTTAAGTGGTAAATTATTTTGCAGATAAGCTCCGATCTCTCCATCAATTTTAAAATCAATTTGCTTAAGATTCGAATTATAAAAACAACAAATTTTGCTTCTTTGAGCTATTAATTGAATTTCTTCCGAATCTGTTAAGATATAAACCTTTGAAGAATCTTCAACTAATTTAATTGCAAGATTTATAGCTCTTTGAATTAGAAGGACTCCAGAAAATTTCTTGACTAAGTCATCCTGAAATGCAACAGTTTTTTTTAATGCAGGAATTATGACTACATAATTATTATTGATTTTCACTTCTCTAAAATAGATATTTTTTTAAGAAAGTTTTTTAAGTGTTCTTTTTGAAGCTTTAATCATAAGATTAAAATCACTATCAGTCATCATATGCTGAAAAGGAAAAGAAACCATACTATCAAAAAATGTATCTGTATTTGGACAGTTTGCTTCACCATATCCCATTTTTACATATAGATCATAACGATAAAGTGGATAGTATTGAACCACGCACTGAATCCCTTCTTCTTTTGCCATAAGATTAATAAAACTATCTCTTTTTTTTGTACTTTTCATCCTAGCTACTAGCAAATGATAATTATGTCCTTTATTTTCAACCCGATGGAATTCAAGCTCACTATTTCCTTTAAGCTCATCAATAAAAAGTAATGCTCTATTCCTTTTCTGAGAATTCATTTGATCTAATCGGTCTAATAATTTAATACCTAAAGCGCACTCTACTTCACCCAAACAATAATTATTTGGTAATAATACTTTACCATTTAGCTCTGGTAAATCAACATTTCCCATTGCAGGCTTCCAGTAGTCAACTCTTTCATAATCAAAATCACAATGCCCATTGTGACGAAGCATGGGGATAATATCAGCAATATTTTTATCTCTGACAGTTAACATTCCTCCTTCACCAAGAGTAGAAAGATTTTTATGAGAATGAAATGAATAAATTCCAAAATTGCCAAAAGTTCCTGCAATTTTTCCATCAATTTCTACACCAAGAGCTTGCGCAGCATCCTCAATTACTATTAAGTTGTGTTTGGTTGCTAATTCCATAATACTTTTCATATTAGCTCCAAATCCATATAAGTGGACTACAACAATTGCTTTAGTATTTTTAGTTATGCAAGCCTCAATTGTTTCTGCAGAAATTACACGACTCTTAACATCAATATCTGCCCATACAACTTTAGCACCTTTTTTTAGAAAGGGATAAGCAGATGCGGTATATGTATGACCCGGGATAATAACCTCATCTTTGCTAGCAAACAAGCAAAGTTGTGCAGCCATTTCCAATGCAGCAGTGGCATTATTTACGGCAAATGAATAATTAGAACCAGTATATTTACAGAATTTTTTTTGAAACTCGCGCAAATAGTTGCCTTGAGTCAGTGGAATAGCTGAGTTCATAACTCGGGAAACCTCATCAACCTCTTCTTGAGTGTATTTGTGGCCCCTCCCAATAAATGGAATTTTAAATTTTGTTTTATTCATATTTACATCATTTTAAAAAGTTTTATAACTTTTTCTTTATTTAATAAATTTTTAAAATTTTCACCTAATGCATTAAATAGAGGTTTTTCGTGAATAATAGTAGAAGAATATAGTCGATCTAATTGGTCATCAGTCAAATTACTACAAACCCCTTTTGGAATATCAATACCTTGATTTTTAACAATCTTCCAAAACTCTTTATACTCTGTTGGATAGAACTCTTCCATTGCTCGCATTGTTATACAATTTGCAACACAATGATGCAATCCAAGAACGACACTTAACCCGGCAGAAAATGGATGAACAATTCCAACATAACTCATACCAATTGCACAACCACCAAGGTACGATGCAACCATCAATTTTGTTCGATTTTCATCTGACATCATATTTTTACTAAGAAATACTTCTCTACAAAGGTCAATAGTTTGTCTACTATATGAATCTCCAATAGCATTTCTATAGGATCCATTCAATGCCTCAATGCAATGAATGTAAGCATCCATCCCAGTATAAAAATATTGATTAGCTGGAACAGTATTGGTCATCTCTGGATCCATTATAATTTGGTCAAAAACAGTAAAATCACTATTCATACCGAGCTTTAAACCAGAGTCAGTATTTGTCATAACACAAGTTCTTGTAGCTTCAGAACCTGTCCCAGAAAGAGTAGGAATTGCAATTTTAAAAATTCCTTTTTTTCTTACAAGATCCCAACCCTGATAATCAGCAGCATTTCCACCATTAGTTAAAAGATTAGAAACTGCTTTAGTTACATCTAATGTAATGCCTCCACCAATTCCAACAAGTGCTGAAGGGTTATTATTATCCACTTTTATTTTTGAAACTACCTCATCTATATATTTGGTTGAAGGCTCATCTTTAGTAGAAACATAAATCACTACATCAGATTCATGAAGTTGTAATTTTTGCAACAGGGTTGTTGATTTACTAAAAAACTCATCTATAAAAAAAATAATATTACCACTATGAATTCTATGTGCTTTAGTTACACTTGGCAAATCATTTATAGATCCATTGCCTATTGAATAAGTCTGGACATTTCGAACATTTTTTACACCAGTATCAAGTATGTTTGTCATCTATTCCTTACTTAAAATTATGAACTCTTTGAAATTTTTGAGACTTCCATGCACTAAAACACATCTCTTCAAAATTTCTCTTTGATTCCCATTTTAAAATTTTTTGGGCTTTTTTTGTACTTGTATAAGAGGATGCAACATCTCCTTTTCTTCTCTCTACAATCTCATAAGGTATCTTTTTACCAGAAATATTTTCAAATTCTTTGACCATTTCTAATACACTGTATCCCTTTCCATTTCCAAGATTAAAAGCATGCCATCCATTTTTTTTACTAAGAAAGTGCAATGCAGAAAGGTGGCCTTCAGCAAGATCAATTATGTGGATATAATCCCTCACACCAGTTCCATCTGGTGTGTCATAGTCATCTCCAAAGACCTTTAATTTAGGTAGTTTTTTTATAGCAACTTGAGAAATATAAGGCATAAGATTACTAGGAATACCCTTAGGATTTTCACCAAGTTGACCACTTGAATGACTGCCTACAGGATTAAAATATCGTAAACATGCAACCCTCCAATTAGAATTTGATCGGCATAAATCCAATAACATTTCTTCAGTATGAAGTTTTGTTTGGCCATAAGGGTTTAAAGCACTAGTTGGGTGAGACTCATCAAGAGGTAGATAAAGTGGATTACCATATACAGTTGCACTACTGCTAAAAATTAACATATTTACATCGACTTTTGTCATTGCTTTAATTAAGCTTATACTTCCATTCACATTATTATCATAGTATTCAATAGGATTTAAAATTGATTCACTTACAGATTTAAGTCCTGCAAAATGAATTACTCCATCTATATTGTATTTTTTTAGGGTATTTACAAGTAAATCAGTATCTCGAACATCAGCCTCAATAAAAGTTAGCTCTCTTCCAGTAATTTGAGAAATTTTATTGATAATTTTTGAATTGCTATTACTCAAATTATCGTAGAGCACAGGATTATGTCCTGCTTTAATAATAGAAATAGCAGTATGGCTTCCAATATATCCCGTGCCACCAGTAAGTAAAATATTCAAATTAAAGTTTGTTAATTAATAAAAAAAATAGAAATAACATATTAACTGATAAGTCAGCATAATTTATTTCTTCCATATTTTAACATTTTTTAAAATTACTTTATCCTAAGCTATAGAAGAATACATCTTTATGTGTAATTTATATTAAAATTCAGTTGAAAGAATATAAATTAATAAAAAAATTATGAAATATAGTAACTTAAATTTTAATAACAAAACTATTTTAATCACAGGGGGTGCTGGATTTATAGGTAGCAACTTGGCTTTTTATTTTCAAGATAACTATCCTAACTCTAATGTTGTGATATTTGATACTTTTAGAAGTGGAAAAGTTTTTGAAAATGGTAATTTAGAAAGCTTTGGTCATTACAATAACTTGATAGGATTTGGTGGAGATATCCGATGTGGAGATATAAATAATAAGTCTGATTTATCAGAATTAAATGACTATAAATTTGACTATATTTTTCATTTAGCTGCCATCTCTGACACAAGAGTAAATAACCAAAAAATTATATTTCAAACAAATATTAATTCATTTTATGACCTACTAAAAATTGCAAAAAAAGACTCTTCTGTTTTAGTTTATGCAAGTTCAGCAGCAACTTATGGAAGTCAACCATCGCCTCAAACTGAGGGATATGAAAATCCAGAAAATCCATATGGCTATAGCAAATATATTATGGATAAAGTTGCTAATAGATTTTCAATAAACAACCCAAATATTCCATTAGTAGGGCTTCGGTTTTTTAATGTTTATGGTAGCCGTGAATTTTATAAAGGAAACACGTCTTCTATGGTAATTCAACTGGGCCATCAAATCTTAGATGGAAATCCCCCTCGCTTATTTGAAGGATCTGACAATATATTCCGCGACTTCATTTATATTGATGATGTAATACAAGCGACAATAAAGGCGTGTAATCCTAGCTCTAGTGGCGTCTATAATGTGGGATCTGGTATAGCAAGAAGCTTTCAAGATATTGCAGATATTTTACAAAATGAACTAGGAACTGATTATGCTACAGAATACTTTGCTAATCCCTACAATGGATACCAACTTCATACTCAAGCAAATATTGAAAAAATATCAAATGACCTAGAATTTAATCCAAAATTTTCTTTAGAAGATGGAATTAAGAATTACATACCTGAAATTAAACTCTTTCATAATGAAAATATAACATGATTAATTTTCAAAATATGCACCCTAAAATTTTAGTGATCGGTGACCTGATGATTGATCACTACCTTTGGGGATCATGCGAACGTATTTCTCCTGAAGCGCCTGTCCCAGTCGTTAGTGTTGAATATGAAAGCACTGTTTTAGGTGGAGCTGGTAATGTAATTAATAACCTCAGGGCACTTGAGGTAGAAGTTGATGTCATTAGTGTTATTGGGGAGTGTTCAGCCTCAATAGAACTAAGAGGATTACTATCAGATATTAAAGTAGATACTAAATTCTTGATAACTCAAAAAAATCGAATCACTAGTAAGAAAAGTAGAGTAATCGCCTCTCATCAGCAGGTTGCAAGATATGATCTTGAAAATACTGATGAGATTAATATTAAATCTCAAGCTTTAATTCTAGATTTTTTTAATAAAATTGTGAGTAATTATGATGTGATACTTCTCTCTGATTATGGAAAAGGTCTATTAACTTTTGAATTAACCCAATCATTGATTATTGCGGCCAAAGAAAATAATATAAAAATACTTGTTGATCCAAAAGGCCCAGATTACTCAAAATATAAAGGTGCTTACCTTTTAACTCCCAATAAAAAAGAAGCTAGTGAGGCGACAAATATATCTATAAATGATGATGAAAGTCTTTCTCAAGCTATACGAACTCTTAAAGAAAAGTGTGATTTAGATGTGTCGTTAATTACCTTAAGTGAGAATGGAGTGGCAATTTTTGACAATAAATTACGAACTCATCCGACTGTTGCAATAGAAGTGTTTGATGTCACGGGGGCTGGTGATACGGTTCTAGCCTCCCTAGGCTTTGCACTATCATGTAACAAAAGTATTGATGAAGCTGTAAAATTTGCAAACCTAGCGTCAAGTGTTGTAGTTGGAAAAATAGGCTCTGCTACTGCAAGCCTGAACGAAATAATTGAGTATGAACAAAGCTTAAGTAAAAATACTAGTGATGAACTCATTAAGACTAGTGAAGAGCTATCCCATATTGTTAAAGATTTAAAAAATAAAAATAAAAAGATAGTATTTACTAATGGATGTTTTGATATTCTTCATATTGGCCATATAAAATACCTTGAAAAAGCTAAAAGTTTTGGAGATATATTAATTTTAGGGCTTAATTCTGATGATTCTGTTCGAAGAATTAAGGGGGAAATGCGCCCAATAAATAACCAAACTGATCGTGCCTATATTTTAGCTTCGCTAGGAATGGTAGATTATGTAGTGACATTTGATCAAGATACTCCTATTAACCTTATTAAGCTTATTGAGCCTGATATATTAGTAAAAGGAAATGATTATAAAAGTAAAAAGGTAGTTGGAAAAGATATTGCAAAAGAGTTGAAATTAGTTCAGTTTATAGAGGGGAAAAGCACTACTAATACTATTGAAAGGATACAAAATTTATGAAAAAAATTATTAATGATGAGTTTAATCAACATTTAGAAGTTTCGCACTCGCTTCATTTGTTGACTGATCTTGTTGCTAGTTCGGCACAATTATGTATTAACTGTATCAACAATGGTGGAAAAATTTTATTATTTGGTAATGGTGGAAGTGCTGCTGATGCCCAACATATTGCAGCTGAGTTAGTTGGTAGGTATAAAGTTGAGCGCAAAGGCCTTTCAGCAATTGCCTTAACTACTGACACTTCAGTTATTACATCAATTGGCAATGATTATGGCTATGAACAAGTTTTTCAACGACAGGTTGAGGCATTAGCAAATAAAGGGGATGTAATAATTGGAATAAGTACAAGTGGATCAAGTAAAAATGTAGTCAACGCCCTTAAACTGGCATCTAAATTAGATTGTAAGACAATTGGTTTTAGTGGAAAAGATGGTGGAGAAATGAGCAAAATTTGTGACATTAACATTGCAATTCCATCTAATAACACTCCTAGAGTTCAAGAAATGCATATTGTTATTGGCCATACAATTTGTCACTTAATTGACCAGGAATTAAAGCTTTAATCAATACTCTCAATTGCCCTTAGAACATCTGAAGATTCAAGCAACTTCATGCAATTATGATGCTTTAATGGACATGTTCGCTTCATACAAGGCTGGCAGTCTAGATTTTTTTTTAAAATAACTCCTTTTTTATTCATCCATTGTGATGTTTCTTTGTCCCTAGTTGGCCCAAAGATTGATATGGTTGGAACTTGAAATGCTGCAGCTAAATGCATTGGTCCACTATCTCCAGTAATAAATAAATCAAGAGATGCAATTTTACTAATTAGCTCTTCAATGGAGGTTTTAGCTGCCAGATTTTGATAGTTATTAACGCCTTTATCAATCAAATATTTCTCAATTTCTGCAGCAATTTTAACTTCACCAGTTCCACCAAATATTATAATGTCATAGTCGTTTGATAAATCAATAGCTACATCAGCAAATTCCTTAGGATACCAACGCTTGGCACTGCCATAAGATGCACCTGGATTTATGCCAAGTAATTTATTTATTCCACTCTTATGATTTTTTTCAGTGAAGACCTTCAATTCACTTGCAATGGTTTTGATATTAAGGCTAGTATTTATAAAATTATTGTATTTTTCTACTTGATGTCCTTTAATAAATTTATTTTTATCGAATTGATACTTTTTATTTGATGATATAAAAAATTTCATCAAGCGAGAGCGTAGAGAACTCCTAAAAGAAAAATATACATCATACTCATCAAAACTCTTTATAGCTTTGTACAAACTTAAATAATTTTTTTCCAAGATGAATGTTTTAACAACTTTTGGATGATTTTTAAGAGTCTCAATTGCTACAAATGATCCAATCAATGTAATTTCTGAGTTATTGAAATAATTTGCTATATTTTCAATAGCAGGACTTGTCATTACTGCATCTCCAAGCCATGAAGGAAGCTCTATAAAAATTCTCATCAAACTAACTTAAAGTGTTTTTTACTTAAGTCAAAGCCAAAAAGATTTTCAATCATAATCATTACGCGATGTTTTTTTTGCTTTTGTGTTAATTTATAGACTGGATCAGTAACATATACTCCAATATCTCGAGGAAGCCAGGTTTTGATAATATCTGGGTGAGATCCACTAAACTCACTTATGATTTTTTGATCCATTTGTGAATAATCTATTACTGTTGGCTCACCGCCCCAATATTTTTGAACCTTTCTACTCTTTAGGTTCATTTGGGTCTCGCTTCTAACCCAGCCATAATGATAGCAAGTAACTCCAATTTTTTTGGCTCTTGGATATCTACCCTTTTTATTAGAGTCTAACACAAGCCAAAAAAGACCATCTGGAGCATAAGATCTAATTGAATTTTTTATAATTCTAGCCTCTGATCGATACCAACCAGGGGAATTAAGGAAGCTGTTAGCATTTCCATAAAAATGCTTAAAATCAAAAACAAGGGCCTCAACATTAGAATCATTTAAATAGAATTTCATTGAGCTATTAATCTGATCTAACTCTTTTTCATGGTAAACCTCATCCCCCTCAATGTAGAAAACCCAATCTCCTGTGCAATTAAATTGAGCAATCATTTTTTGCTGGCCATAAACATAACCTCGATCACTCATACAATCACTCCATTTAGATTCAATAATTCTAATTTTTTTATCATTAATTGAACGAATCATCTCTAGAGTATCATCTTCACTATCTCCAACATTAATAACAAACTCATCAACTATTGATAAAATAGATTTTATTGATTGTAAAAATGGATACCCAAGTATCTGGCCATTCTTAATAAATGTAAAAGCACTAACTTTCATTTTTCTTCATTAAATTTATTCCATCCTCACACCAATGATTTCGGCTGTTGATAGAGTTTTTTAAAATCTCATCATTTCTTTTTAATGATGATCTAGAGCTTTCATTGTGCCATAAATGAAACTGAATCATATTAAACCGAATAGTTTTTCTTTTAATTCCACTATTTATTAAACGAACCACAAAATCACTATCCTCTCTTCCCCATCCTTCAAATTCATTATTAAACCCATTTATGTTAAGGCAATCATTTCTATAAAAAGCCATATTACAAGATTTAATACCATGCAAATGATTCTTCTTATTTAAAAATATCAAAGAAAGTAATTTTGAATGAATAGAATTTTTTCTATTCTTTAGCCCTAAAGAAAAAAATGAAAAATTAAACAGTCTATCAAATAAAGCTTTTTTTGTTTGTTTCTGAGATAAAAGTACTCTAGAGCCCTGCACAAAGAACCCAAACTCTGCATGATTAACATGATCTTCCAAAAATTTATGGTGCAGTATAGAGTCACCATCAACCAAAATAATATACTCTCCAGATGATTTTAATATAGCATTATTTCTTGACCTAGCAGCTCTAAATCCAATATCCTCTTGCCATGAATGAATAATATTCATCCCAGAGTTATTATAAATATGATTAATTAAATCTTTTGTTTCTTTTGAACTTCCATCGTCAGCAATAATTACTTCATCTGGTTTAATACTTTGAAGTTTGACACTTTCAATTACCAGTAATAATGCTTCTGGCCAATTATAGGTTGTGATAATTAGAGTAAGTTTCATTAACTAATGAGTTATTAGATAAAATAAGAAGAAATTATATGCCATTTATCCTTTTAAAAAAATTTATGAAGAAACAACTGCTATTTTTAATTAATCAAATTTCACTTTCACTATGAAAATTTCTGTTTACATTATCGCCTTTAATGAAGTTGAAAAAATTCGTGACTGTATTAATAGTGTTTTATGGGCTGATGAAATTATAGTCGCAGATTCCCATAGTACTGATGGAACAACTGAAGTAGCTAATGAATTAGGAGCTAACGTAATTCATATTCCTTTTAATGGATATGGAGATTTAAGGAATCAAGCAATTAGCCATTGCAATGGTGAGTGGATTTTAAGCCTTGATTCAGACGAAAGATGTACAATTGAGGTAAGAGATGAAATTATCTCACTCATTGATAATGCTCGTTTTGATATTTACAGGGTACCCAGAAAGAATTTTTTTATGGGAAGATGGATTAAATACTCAGGATGGCATCCTAACTTCAGACAACCACAGCTTTTTAAAAAAGGAAAGATGAGTTATACAATGGATACAGTTCACGAAGGTTATATTAGTCATAGTAATAAAAAAGTTGGAACCATTACTAATATTATATGGCAATTTCCATTTAAAAATACTGAGGAGATAATATATAAGGCAAATCGTTACTCGACCTTAGGGGTTTCAAAACTACAAGAGAAAGGAATAACAGGTGGGATTTTTAAAGCATTTCTTCATGGACTATGGTCGTTTATTAAGCATTATATTTTTAAACTTGGCTTCTTAGATGGTGGACCAGGATTTGTTATTGCATTTGGAAATTTTGAAGGTACTTTTTATAGATATATTAAGCTTACTGAAGCTCAAAAAAATTGGACTCCACCCCCTACTTATCCAATAACAAAACTTAGCAAATGATAGTTCCAGTAATTTTATCAGGAGGAAGTGGTACACGGCTATGGCCTCTTTCCAGGAAACTTTACCCAAAACAATATATAAGCCTAATTAATGAAACTACTTTATTTCAAGATACTGTTATGCGCCTTCCTGATGAAGTATCTAGCCCTCTAATTATATGCAATGAAGAGCATAGATTTATTGTGGCTGAGCAACTAAGACAAATTAACTCAAGTAACAAAGGCATCATTTTAGAGCCTTTTGGCAGAAACACTGCGCCAGCAATTGCAATTGCCGCTTTAAACCTATTGAATGAAAATAAAGATCCCGTACTTTTAGTATTATCAGCTGATCATCTCATAGATAACAAGGAGGAGTTTCATAAAACAATACGCATTGCAAATAAACTAGCTGAACAAGGTAGTATAGTCTCCCTTGGAGTTAAGCCTAATAAGCCTGAAACTGGTTATGGCTATATTGAAGTTGATAATTCAAAAAAAAATCAATATTACAACATTGTCTCATTTAGAGAAAAGCCAAATACCAAAATTGCAAGTAAATACTTAAAATCTGGAAAACACTATTGGAATAGTGGCATTTTTATGTTTAAAGCTTCAGTCTATCTTCAGGAGTTAAAAAAATATGAGCCAGAAATCTATAATATTTGTAAAAAATCATGCATCAATACTCTCAAAGACCTAGATTTTATTCGTTTAGATAATAAGGCCTTTTACAAATGTCCAAACATATCAATTGATTACGCTGTAATGGAAAAGACAAAAATAGGAGTAGTAGTTCCTTTTGATGGAAAATGGAGTGATATTGGATCGTGGGAGGCATTATGGGATGCGAAGTCTAAAGATAGTAACAATAATGTTAGCGAAGGAGATGTTTTACTTAATAAAGTATATAACTCATATATTCATAGCACTAATAGACTTGTGTCAGTTAATGATGTTTCAGATCTTGTTATTATTGATACTCAAGATGCACTTCTAATTTCAAATAAAACAAGCTCTCAAGAAATAAGTAAAATCGTACAGAAACTAAAAAATAATAATCGAGATGAATCTGATAATCATCGAAAAGTATTTAGGCCATGGGGCTACTATGACTCTATAGATTTTGGTTTAAATTTTAAAGTAAAGCGTATTTTTGTAAACCCAGGTGCGAAATTATCATTACAAAAACATGAAAAACGCTCTGAACACTGGGTAATTGTAAAAGGCATTGCTTCAATAACTAGTGGAGAGCGAACTTTTGAACTAAAAGAAAATCAATCAACATATATCCCAAAGGGCGAACTTCATAGACTTGCAAATAATGAAGTAAAGCCCTTAGAAATTATTGAAATTCAGACTGGAAGTTATTTTGGTGAAGATGATATTATTCGCTTTGAAGATGACTATCATCGAAGTTAGTTAAAAATAAAAGCATTAATAATTATCTTCTATCTTCGTACTTAGTTAGTATTTTTATTAAAAATAAATGGGGTAAAGTCCGGTAATTAATTGGTATTCGAGGTAAGCTATATCTTTTTGAATTAGAGTTCACCCTACCTCTTTGCATCGATGTAGCTGAAAGATATCCTGAATCTTTTACCATTCTGCATACTATCTCATTAAACTTACCGAAAGGATAGCAAAAATCTGTAACAGGCACTTTAAAAACCCTCTCTAGTTGGGACTTACAGTCAGATATCTCTAGTTTTGCTTTGATTTCAGAAATACTTGTTAAGTCTGGGTGAGTTTTTGTATGTGCACCAATATCCATGCCAAGATTTAGCCATTCAAACACCTCTCTATTATTCATTAGAGATCGCTGAGTTATGCCCTTATCTAAATCCCAGGTATTTGAAGAACCAATTCTCTCACTTACTAAATAGCACGTTGCACTAAAATTATATTTTAATAGAACTGGTGCAGCATTAATTAAGTTATTTAAATAACCATCATCAAAAGTAACCCCTACAACCTTTCCTCTCTTTTCACCATCTAAATAAGGCTTAAGTTTTTTTAAGCTAAGGGCTTGATAGCCTAATAAGCTCAATAACCACATCTGAAAATTAAAGCTCTTTGGTGAAACATGTAAACTTCTCATAATAGTGGATTTTGGCATTAACTCCACACTATGGTACATCAAAATAGGAATTTTAATATTCAACATTATCTAAAAAATCTAAGAAAACGCTGCTTAAGGATAACAAATAATGGCCTTTTAATTTTGACATTTTGTGACATTCGTATTTGATCATGAAGCTCTAGAGAGCTATTTTCGTTAAAAAAATTTTCAATAATATTTTGCGCATATTCTTTTTTTCTAGAGGTTGAATATAAACCTACATATTTTTTACCTTCAACTATTTTATATTTTTTTAATAGACTTTCAGATAGAGCAAACGGCTCAATTGTGTGCGAAGGAACCATAACAAAAAACTTCAATAAAAGCTTGTCAGCCCAATTAAGACTTTGACGCATTTCAGCTGTGATACCAATCATTAGAGAGCCCCATAAAGCTGATTTTTTAGATAACTCATAAAACTCATTTTCAATCTCAATTTTTTTTCCCTCAAGACTATCAACATAAACAGAGAATCTTTTCCTTTTATAAATTAAACCTTCATTAAGATAAAATAAAGCTTGATCGTATTTTATTAGGTCAAAAAGCTTTAAAGGGGATTTATGAAAATAAGTATCTGTATCAAAAAATAAAATTTTATCCATGCCTTTCAAATTCAAATCATCCATTACAAAAGCTAAACCACGATTTTTTATACGAAAATGGTAAGCACCATTTAAAGACCATTCTTTTTTTTGTTTATCAGTAATTAAAATTGTTTTAACTGGATAACCCAAAAAAAAATCAGGCTTTTCAGTTAAAACAACTATTTCAATTTGATCATTATCTGATAGCCAGTAATTGAATGTCAATAAACTAAATATTGCTCCATTATAGTAAACTTGGTTATCTCCATAAACTATGTATAAAAGAACCTTTCTACTATTATTTTTCATTTTTCAATTGAATATTATTCTTTAATTTTAAATGCCATTCTTGGATCTTTTCAAAAACTTTATTAGGATTGATATTGTCTAAGCAATCGCTATTTCCATGACGATCATCACAACCTGCTTTTCCACAGGCCACACATGGCATATTTGCTTGGAAAATTGTAATATCCCCATAAGCCTGGATTGGCTTATCTTCCATTGTGGACCGCATTAATATATTTGACCATGGTGACCACATTTTTACATTTGTTGGACCAAATATCGCAAAAATAGGCTTATTTTGCGAAGCTGCAATATGCATATTCAAAGTATCCATTCCAATGTATGCTAAAGAAAGTTTGCTTAAAGCAAACAATTCATCCATTGAAGTCTCACCAATTAAATCAATTACATTAGTTAAGGAAGGAAGTTGTTTTTTTATGGATAAATCAAGATGACTGCTACCGCCAGTAACAAGAATTGGAAGCCCTAAAGTATTTAAATGCAGTAATAAAATATCTCTTAATTTTTGTGGATAAATCTTATAACTATATTGTGCTGATGGATGAAATATAACGAAATCATTAATTTTAAGTTTTTTTAATTTTTCTAAAATATTTTTAGATGCTTTATTGGAAGCTAAAGTTTCGTAATGCAAATTTTTAAAATTAATTTTTAATAAGTTTAAAGGCTCAAGATTATTTAGCAAAATATGTCTTGAAGGATTGAAATAATAATACTGATTGAGCAAAAGTTTTTTCCACCACGATTTCCTGCTTTGACTCTCCACCGCGCTTATTGAATTTTGAGAAGACAACAAAGCATAAACAACACTTCTATCACTGGCTGTTAGATTAATACTTAAATCATATTTTTTAAAAATTCTACAAATTATATTTTTTTCCTGGCTCCATCTATTATTTGTCTTTTTTTTATATGAAAATTTATGAATATTTCTAATATGTGGAATTTGTGAAGCAACTGATAAAGTATCATCATTTACAAGTAAATCAATTACCGGAGAATTATAATAATCATAAAGTGCTTTCACAAGAGACGAGCTGAAAAGCACATCACCATTAGAACGTTGGATTATAATAATGATTTTGTTAATTTTTTTCAAAATCTTTATATAAAAAAGAGCTAAAAAATATAAAAAGAAGCGTTGTGTAATGTCCTAGAAGGTAAGAATCACTCCACATAATAAGCAAAAATAATGTTGGTAAGGTTACGCCAACATCTCGAATAAACTTATTTGATGAGCTTAATGCAGCTCTATATTGATAATAAAAAATTGTTAGCAATCCTACTAAACCTATTAATCCTAACTGTACTAAAATTAATATATACATATTATGGGGATTAGTTGGGTTGATCATTTCAGGAGTATTAATTTCATTAATTTTTTTGTATTCACTTGGAAAATCTCCAGTTCCAACTCCAAAAAATAAATTGGCTTTTATCACCTCTAATGAATTAATCGTAAAGGTAATTCTTTTACCTAATGAGGTATTTTTATTATCTGAATAAGTAGCCACATTTTGATATGCTAGATTAACTCTATCATTAAAGATATCACTTGTTTGGTACGCAGTAATAAAAATTATAGGAATCAGAACAGAAGACACTATTAAAGCCTTAATTTTTTGAGTATTAAAATATTGAAAAATTAAAATTACAGCTACTGCAAAAAACATTACTTGGCCTGCTCGACCTCCGGTAATAAACATATTAGTAGTCATTGTGATTGCAAAAAAAACATATAGCGGTTTTTTTATGCGTCCAAGATTATTATTAAAAAGTATCTCGTGACTCACCAAATATATAGCAAATGCAAGAATTGGGTTATACGAAATATGGCTCATAAAAGGAACTGGATTATAAAGAGTGGCATGTTTGAATTGTGGGATTAATTCAAACCATATAAGGTAAGACAAAAATTCAGTTAAAGAGATTGCAAGTAAAAAAGCAGATATATAATATTTAATGTAATCCTTTTTAACTATTGTAAAAAATATTGGAAAAAGAAGAAGGAAATACCACATTTTATGGACAATATGAAGCCCCCAACTTAAATCTTCAGTCCAAATTAACCCAAGAACATGGAGGAAAAAAAAAGCAATAGAGGCACATAATAATTTATTGCTAAATATTTCAACTAATTTACTTTTGTACCCACCAGACAAAAGCCATAAAATAGTAATTATTACAATAATAAGATTACCTCCAAAAACAGTTAATGGCAATAAAAATGCTAGTGTGATTAATAAATATTGATAAGCTCTATCCAGATTAAAACTTCTAAACATAAGAATCCCTTAAAATTACTATGTAAATACATACTACATTATACTTATCTTACTTTATGCCTATAAAAACTATTTTTCTTGACCGTGATGGAGTAATCAATAAAGACGTAAATTATCTTTATAAAATTGAAGATTTTGAATTCATAGATGGTGTTTTCTCTACCTGTAAATATCTTCAAAACTTAGGCTATAGTATTATTATTGTCACAAATCAATCTGGGATTTATCGTGGGATTTATAGCAAAAAAGATTACCAGATAGTTACTGATTGGATGATGAAGACATTCCTTAATCATGGTGTAAAGATATTGGAGGTTTTTAGCTGCCACCATGGCCCTGAGTCAGGCTGTGATTGTAGAAAACCTAAGCCCGGTATGCTAATTAGTGCAAAATTAAAGCATACTTTAGACATGCCTAATTCTTGGATGATTGGAGATAAAGAAGCTGATATTCTTGCTGCAAATAGTGCTGGGATATTCAACACTATCCTTGTCAGAAGTGGTCATAAAATTAATGAAAGTAGTTCTAATGCAAAATATATTCTTGACTCAATCCAACAAGCAAGTCAAGTGATTAATAGCTAATTTTTTCTTACAATTGATTCAATAATTCTTTTGAGGTTTTTAATATATCTTGTACGTCTATCTCTTCTATTGAATAATCATTTTTATCTATTTTGAATGGATTTACTTCAGAATTTGATTCAATAATTTGATTGATTCTTGTTTCATAAGAATTTCTGTATCCTGGAGTAGGGCCAAATAAAGTAATTGATGGAATATTTAATGCCCACCCTATATGTGTTGGACCTGTGTCCGGTCCAATTATAAGATCCACCTGAGAAATTAATGATACCAAAAAGTCTATAGACAACTTTTCACAAACAGTTACTCTGGGAGATAGCGCTTTTAATTTATCCGCCATTATCTTTTCTTTTTGATCCCCCCAAATAATAAGAAAATTAGCATCAAGTAAAGTAGTAAATTGAGCTAATTTAGAAACAGGGTAACATTTTGAATTATGAGATGCACCTGGGACTAGTAAAATATTTTTTTTTGTATTTAACAAGCTAGTACTTAAATGTCTTTGGCTTGAGTACAAAAATGGAAGTTTATTTTCAATCTGCTCTTTACGAACATTCATCCCTAATGCAAACTCAATTAACGCAATATTACGTTCAATCACATTTTCATCGTATCCATAATCAAAAGTTTTATTGTAGAAAATTGAAGCAATGCTCTCTCTTATTGAAAACTTGTTAAAACCTAATGTTGTCCGCGAAGGTATCAATCGAGCAATCAATGCTGATTTAATTAACCCCTGCATATCTATCACTAAGTCATAAGGACCCAATTGTCGAACTTTATTTATTTCCTTATAAAACAAATAAAGTGATTTATTTATTTTAGCTTTTTTAAGGTTAATAACATGGATCTTATTGATGTCTGGATTAGAATCTAATAATTCTTTATATCTTTCTTCCACAACCCAATCAACTTCAATTGCTTGGTTATATGTTTTTATAAACTGCAGAATAATCATTGCGTGAACAATATCACCTAATGCGGAAAGTTTTACAATAGCTATTCTCATAAGAAGTATTTTACAACGTCATTCAGTTTAAAGCGCTAGATATTAAATTAAGCTTTTAATGATATAATTTATAAAGTATTAAATTACCCTTAGAATTAATATAAATGGACCCTAAAAATAAAGAAGTCAAGCATACTAACTTCATACGTAATGTTATAAATGAAGACCTGTCATCTGGCAAACATGTAAGCATTAAAACACGTTTTCCACCAGAGCCTAATGGCTACCTTCATATTGGTCATGCAAAGTCTATTTGCCTTAACTTTGGAACTGCTTCAGATTATGATGGCTTATGTAACTTAAGATTTGATGATACTAATCCTACTAAAGAAGATATTGAATATGTAAATTCGATTAAAAAAGATGTTGAATGGTTAGGGTTTAATTGGGATGGTGAGGTTAAATTTAGCTCAAGCTATTTTGATATATTTTACCAGTATGCTGAAGAACTCATATTAAAAGGCTTGGCATATGTCTGTTTTTTAAGCAGTGATGAAACTCGTAAATACCGAGGAACTCTTAAGGAGCATGGTAAAAATAGTCCTTATCGAGGTACAAATATTGAAGAAAATTTAACTCTTTTTCAAAAAATGAAAATAGGTGGGTTTAAAGAAGGTGAATGTGTATTGAGAGCTAAAATCGATATGTCTTCAAGCTTTATGTGCATGCGCGATCCAACTCTTTATCGTATCCGGTTTGAAACACATCATCAGACAAATAATGATTGGTGTATTTATCCGATGTATGATTTTGCTCATTGCCTTGGTGATGCTATTGAAGGTGTTACTCATTCTATATGTACCCTAGAATTTCAAGATAATCGAAGAATTTATGATTGGACTTTAGAAAACTTAGACGATTTTAATGTCCCTAATCGGCCTCATCAATATGAGTTTTCTCGTTTGAATTTAGAATATGCTACAACATCTAAAAGAAAATTAAAACTCTTGGTAGATGCTAATCATGTAAATAGCTGGAATGATCCTAGAATGCCTACTATTTCAGGCCTAAGAAGGAGAGGATATACTGCTGCCTCAATAAGAGATTTTTGTGAACGAATTGGGGTGTCAAAAGTAAATAGCTTAACTGATATTTCAATTTTAGAATCATCAATTAGAGATGATCTGAATAATTCTGCACCTCGCTCAATGGCAGTAATTAACCCGATTAAATTAGTAATTCAAAATTACCCTCAAGGCAAAATTGAATCTATCCAAGCGCCAATACATCCTCAAAAAGAAGAAATGGGTACTAGAGAAATTTTCTTTAGTCGTGAGATATATATTGATAAAGATGACTTTTTAGAAGTAGCACCAAATAATAAATATAAACGACTAGCAATTAATAAAGAGGTACGCCTTAGAAACTCCTATGTTGTCAAAGCATCTCATTTTGATAGTGACAATGATGGCAACATCAAAACCATCTATTGCACTTATGACTCTGATACTTTAGGTCAAAATCCATCTGATGGAAGAAAGGTTAAAGGCGTTATTCATTATGTGGAATCTACCAAAGCTATTAGTGCTGAATTTAGAATATATGATCGCCTTTTTTTAGAATCAAATCCAGCTAAATTTGATGATTTATCATCATCAATTAACCCAAACTCTCTTGAGATTAAAAATGGTTTTATAGAGCCAAATTTATTGAATTCAAAGGCTGAAAAAGCTTATCAATTCGAACGAGAGGGGTATTTTTGCAGAGATAGTGAGTCTGAAGGACTAGTATTCAATAAAACAGTTGGTCTAAGAGATACCTGGAATCAGTAATCTATTTTTTGAAGCCAGTCATTCATTCGCTTTACTTCAGAGTGCTTAGTTGTATCAATCTGAAGAGGTGTAACTGAAACAAAGTTATTAGAGATTGCATGGAAATCTGTACCCTCTGAATTATCATCCTCTTTCCCATTTTCACCAATCCAATAAAAAGATGCATCTTCTTTACCCATAATACTAGGTTCAGATTTATGTCTACTACCTAGACGAGTACTTTTAATACCTTTAATTTCACTAAGAGGAATATCTGGGACATTAATATTAATAATAGTATTGTGAGATAGTTCAGATTTACCAATCTGAGTAACTATTATCTTGGCAATTTCTCCAGCTGTCTCAAAGTGATTACCCTCCCAACTTGCTAAAGACACTGCAATTGATGGAAGTCCTAAAAAACGCCCTTCTATAGCTCCAGCAACAGTTCCAGAATAAATGGTGTCGTCTCCTAAGTTTGCTCCAAAATTAATACCAGTTACTACTAAGTCAATTGACTCTTTTATGAAGCCGCATAATGCTAAATGAACACAATCAGTAGGTGTTGCATCGATTGCATAAATATTTTTCTCAATTTGAATTGGTTTTAATGGTCTTCCAAGAGTTAATGAGCTACTTGCTGCAGACTTATTTTCACTAGGAGCAACAACAATTACTTCTGCAATTTCACTTAGTGATTTTGTAAGTTGTTTGATGCCCTTAGCTTGGTAGCCATCATCATTACTTATAAGAATTCTCATTAACTAATTATTAAGGCAATCTTATCTTTACTAATACCTACTTTAACAGTCCCACCGGAACTTAACTTACCAAAAAGAAGCTCATCAGCGAGAGGTTTACGCACCTCTCTTTCAATTAATCTCATCATTGGACGTGCGCCCATCATAGAATCATAACCATTTTCTGCAAACCACTTTCGAGCTGCATCAGAAACAATCAATGAAACATTCTTTTTCTCAAGAACATCTTCAAGCTCAAAGAGGAACTTATTTACTACATAGACCACAACTTCTTCATTAAGTTTATTAAAGTAAATAATTTCTGAGAGACGATTTCTGAATTCTGGTGTAAATATCTTTTTAAGCTCCCCTTCATAGTCAAGGGAATGGTCTTGCTCATTAAAGCCTATGGAGGCTCTTTGAACATTTTGAGCTCCAACATTAGAGGTCATAACAAGTATCACATTACTAAAGTCAACTTCACGGCCATTAGCATCAGTAAGTTTTCCATGATCCATGACTTGTAATAGGATATTGAAAATATCAGGATGTGCTTTCTCAATCTCATCCAATAAAAGAACCGCATAAGGATTGCTATTTACTGCTTCAGTTAGAAGACCTCCTTCGTCATACCCAACGTAGCCAGGAGGTGAGCCTATAAGTTTAGAAATAGCATGCCTCTCCATATATTCAGACATATCAAATCTCAATAATTTAACGCCCATAATCCTTGAGAGCTGCTTACAAATTTCAGTTTTACCAACTCCTGTAGGACCAGCAAATAAAAAAGAGCCCATTGGTTGCTCGACTGAAGAAAGTCCAGAGCGAGAAAGTTTTATAGCGGTTGATAAAGACTCAACAGCATTATCTTGCCCAAAAACTCCCAACTTAAGATCGCTCTCTAAACTTTTAAGTAAAGATTTGTCATCACTAGTAACTTGGCGAGAAGGAATACGAGCTAATTTTGCAACAATATTTTCTATATCAGGAACACCAATATTAACTTTACGCTTTGATTTAGGGAGTATTTGTTGAAGAGCTCCAACCTCATCAATGACATCAATAGCTTTATCTGGAAGGCGCCTGTCTCCAATATGTCGATGAGTTAACTCTACTGCAGAAACTAAAGATGCGGCTGAATATTTAACCTTGTGATGTGCTTGATAATATTTTTTAAGACCATGTAAAATTTTGATTGTATCTTCAACTGAAGGCTCCTCAATATCTACTTTTTGAAAACGTCTTGTAAGTGCATGATCTTTTTCAAAAATCTTACGATATTCATCGTACGTTGTAGAACCTATGCACTTAAGTGAGCCATCTGCAAGTGCTGGTTTAAGAAGATTAGATGCATCCAAAGAACCACCAGAAACACTTCCTGCGCCAATTAAAGTATGAATTTCATCAATAAATAGCACTGAATTTTTATCTTTTTCTAAATCTGTAAGTACTGACTTTAAACGCTTTTCAAAATCACCACGATACTTTGTACCCGCGATTAAAATACCGACATCTAGAGAATATATGGTTGTATTTTTTAGAATCTCAGGAACCTGACCATCCACTATTCTCTTAGCTAAACCTTGAGCAATTGCAGTCTTACCAACACCAGCTTGACCAACAAGTAATGGATTATTTTTACGCCGTCTTGATAAAATTTGAACAGTTCTAAGTACCTCTTCCTCCCTACCAAGAAGAGGATCAATTTCACCAAGTCTAGCCTTTTTACACAAATTAGTTGTAAAAGATTCCAAAGACGACAGCTTGGCTTTCTTATCACCTTCAACTTTTTTTGTTTCTTCAGCCGGATTATCAGCCAGATGAGAAGAAATCCCCTCCATAACATCCAATCTAGAAATATTATTTAACTTAAGCATATAAACAGCATGGGATTCTTTTTCAGAAAAAATACTAACAAAAACATTCATCGCGTTAACAGAATTTTTTTGAGCAGATTGCGCTTGATAAACACTCCTCTGAAGAACTCTTTGAAACCCAACTGTTGGAACGATATCTATTTCTGCATCTTCAGAAATAATAGGAGTGTGTGAGTCAATATATTGATCAAGCTCAGCACGAAGTTCGTCGATATTGACTCGCTTTCCTCGAAGAAATGTGATAACTTCATCCATATTTAGAAGAGCTAGCAATAAATGCTCTACCGTTACGAACTCAAGACGACGATTTCTGGCCTCTGTCATCACCATATTAATCTCTTGCTGTAGTCCTTGCTCAATCATAAAATACTGTTTTTGTTATTAACTCAATTAATGCTTAATTTTAACATTACTGTAGGCAATTTGCATCAAAATAAAATTCAAATTAATATTAATATTAATTTGAATTATTAGATAGATCTCAATTTACTTTCAAAATCTTCTCTATTATGATAGCCGCCACATAGTTGGCGATATCCTGTCAAAGATGAGCGCGCATGAAGAAGACGCCAATTATCAAATGTTAATACTTTTCCAGGATCCAACATAAACTCAAATTGGCGATTTGAGTCATTTGCTAGATTATGAAATATTTTATAAGCATTATAAAACTTAACCATTAAATCGTTTTCCAGCCTAAAGGGCGCGCGGTCATGATTATTAAAACTTATTTGAATAACATCACCATTATCATTAACCCTGAATAAAGGTCGATGTGCCTCTAAATAAGTATCTGGTTTAATATAACGCCCAGGGATATTAACATTACATAATATATTAAATTCATCAGGATTCTCATGTCGCATCTTTTCTGCAATTGCAAGGCCATCAATTAATTGATTTTCGCCACCAATAGAATCTCTTTTTATGCAGTGTAAAGTTTGAAGTCCTGGCGCATCATGCAAGTATGTTCCATCTGTATGGGGCTCAATAGCTAGTGATGTAAAAGCAGTATCATCAGGATTCTCAAGTTTATTATCCCAAACAGAAAAACCTCCAAAAATAGAGTTTCTAATATAAGCCATTCTCTCCATAATTTCTTTCGTCACCTCTGGAGTTTCTGGAGCCTTTGTTACTAAAGCAAAGCCAACTCTTTCAATATGATTTAGCCAAGTTTTTATTCCTCCATCACTCACAAGCTCCTGGTAGGTTATTTCAGGGAAGTCTTTAATGTCATTTGAGGAATTCCATACATTGGTGACATTCAATGCATATGACTGAGGAAAGTTTGGCACTGCCATAGTTTGAAGTAATTCAAAAGAAAGACTACTTTCAGATTGATCACTCCATTTAATAAAAATACTTTCAGAAGAGCCATCAAGCCATATGTCGTTGACAGTATTATTTAGTGGCTCACTAAATGAATCAATCTGACGCTGCTTAGTATCTGGATGTAAATCTTCTTTACTTTCACTATGGTCTCTGAGCCAAAACCAAGGATAACAACTCAAGGAACCATCACTCCAAAAAACATTTAATCCTCTGTCTAATGATTCAATAGATTTGATTAACATTTTTCTTCCTTATTTAAATTTATACAATAGTAAATTTTATCATCTCAATAGGCATTAAATTAAAAAAAATTATACACCTAGCTCTCTTAATACAGCCATCAGTGGCTGATCATTATCTCTAGAATAACCTATAACTTGTTTGACTTTTGTCTGTGCAACATCATAAGAATATGATCCACATACTGCCTCTCCATCTATGTGGATTTTAAGCATAATTGCTTCAGCAGCTTTAAACTCTTTATGAAAAAATATCCGCAAAACATCAACTACAAACTCCATTGAAGTGTAGTCATCGTTTAGCAAAATTACGTCAAATCGATTAGGCATTTTTAGTTTTTGCTTTACAGTTTTTAAATTAACTTGACTCATTTGGTTAACTAAAAGATTTTTTTAACAATAAAATTATTGAAATAAACATTACAACAATAGATGGCAATATAGAGCTCAGCAAAGGGCTAAAGTCTAAACTTAGCGCCATTGCGCTAGCAACTCTTGATAACATTTCAAATGATAAGCCAAGCGCAACTCCAAAAAATATTTTTCTCCCCAAGGTTACGTCCCTTGTAGATCCAAAAATAAATAACATCGCAAGTAAAATCATTGCGATAAGAGTTATAGGTTGAATTAAACGCTTATAAAGTTCGACCTCAAAAACTCCTGAGCGTAATTTATTATCGGACAAAAATCGAATCTGCTTAATAAGAGTCAAAGTTGCGAGGTCTTCAGGTTCTTTTTCTAAACTATCTATTAAATCCTGATCAAATGAAACTGTTTTATCATATAAATTTCGCTCTTTTAATGAAATACCATCAAAATAACTTGACTCATCAATAGAAAAAATCTCACTTCCACTCATCTCTAAAGAATTGCCATCAAATAAAGCATTTTCTGACTTAATAACTCTTTCAATCTTATTGGATGAGTTAACTTCAATAATGGTAATATCACTAAATAATGTACCATCGATATTTTTATTAACATTAATAAAGTTACCACCATCTCTAATCCAAAAACCTTCTTGATTAAAAGATGCACTAGAACCTCCCATAGCATTTGACTTACTACTTTTAGCAAAATTGCTTGAAATTGGAGCTAAAAACTCCCCTATACAAATGAAAAAAAGTACAAAGATAAGGGAGTTTTTTAATGTAAGTGATGTAATTTTAAATATAGATGCGCCTGACACTCGGAAAATAAGAAGCTGCCCAGTTGAAGCTAGGTGCCCCATACCTAAAATACAGCCCAATAATATTATTGGAGATGCTTGCTTATAAGCAACTTCGGGTAACTGAAGAAAAATATAAGTAAACGCCGAAAGGATTGTATAGTCTTCTTTTCCAACGTTATTTAGCTCCGCTAAAAAGTTAAAAAAACTATAAATACTAGTCCAAACCACAAGAACAATTATTGTGAAGCTTAAAAGCGTTTTAGCAATGTAGCGATCTCTAATTTTCATTAAAATATAAAGTATTAATAACTGTTTTTAAAAGTATATCTTTTATGGCTTCCATACAACAAAATAAAATCTTGATAATTGATTTTGGATCACAATATACCCAACTCATTGCAAGACGAGTTAGAGAAATAGGCGTTTACTGCGAATTAGTGCCATATGATGTCAACCCTCATTTTATTGAAAAATTTAACCCTAGTGGCATTATTCTCTCCGGTGGTCCCGATTCAGTGAGTCAAAATGATTCAGCACGAGCGCCAAATATTGTATTTGATTTAAAAGTACCAATATTAGGAATATGTTATGGAATGCAAACAATGGCTGTTCAGCTTGGAGGCGAAGCTAAAAGTTCTAAAAAAGCAGAATTTGGCTTCGCTCAAATTAGGGCTAGAAATCATTCAAATCTTTTAAATAATATAAATGATGAAATTAATTTAAAAGGCCATGGTTTATTAGATGTATGGATGAGCCACGGGATAGAGGTAACAAAATTACCAAAAGACTTTGAATTAATTGCATCAACTGATAGCTGCCCAATCGCAGGTTTTGCAAATAGTAAGAAAAACTACTTTGGACTTCAATTTCATCCAGAAGTCACTCACACAAAAAAAGGAGTTCAAATTTTAGAAAGGTTTGTAACAACTATTTGTCATTGTAAAAAGAGCTGGACTACGGAAAATATTATTGATGACTTATTAGAAAAAATAAAATCTCAAGTAGGTGAAAAAAAAGTTCTTTTAGGACTCTCAGGTGGAGTTGATTCCTCAGTTGTCGCAATGCTTCTCCATAAATCTATTGGCGATCAACTAATTTGTGTTTTTGTAGACAATGGCTTATTAAGGCTTAATGAAGGTGACGAGGTAATGGAGACTTTCTCTAAAAATCTTGGCGTAAAGGTTATTAGAGCTGACGCCCAACAGTACTTTTATGATCAACTTTCAGATGAAGCTGATCCTGAATTAAAAAGAAAAATAATAGGCAGAGCTTTTATTGAGATATTTGATCGAGAAGCATACAAAATAAAAGATATTAGGTTCCTCGCCCAAGGGACCATTTATCCAGATGTTATCGAGTCAGCAGGGGCTGCTTCGGGCAAAGCTAAAGTTATCAAATCTCATCATAATGTTGGTGGACTTCCAGATAATATGCAGTTTGAGCTGGTTGAGCCACTTAAAGAGTTATTTAAAGATGAAGTAAGAGAGATTGGAGTAAAGCTTGGTCTTCCAAAAAAAATGCTCTATCGCCACCCTTTTCCTGGACCAGGACTTGGTGTTAGAGTTCTTGGTCAGGTTAAAAAAGAATATGCTGATATCTTAAGAAAGGCAGATTATATTTTCATGGAAGAACTTAATAATCAAGGCCTTTACAACAAAGTTGATCAGGCCTTTGCAGTATTCCTTCCAGTTAAATCTGTCGGAGTTACTGGAGATGAAAGAAGATATGACTTTGTTATAGCGCTTCGTGCTGTTGAGACTGTGGATTTTATGACTGCGCGATGGGCAAGACTTCCATACGACTTCTTAGACCATGTTTCTAATCGGATCATGAATGAAATTTCACGAGTCTCAAGAGTAGTTTACGATATTTCAGGAAAACCGCCATCTACCATTGAGTGGGAGTAAAAAGTCTATAAAAATCAATAACTTACAAGGTTTGTAGAGCGTCAAAGTTAGTAAAATATGGTCATATGTCAAACATATTTCAAACTTTTGAAAGTACTGAGTTTCATAAGTTCTAAGGCAAATACTATGCTTTTTGATTGATAATTATATTTATCATCAGATCAATAAATAGTTTAAAAAATTAAATTATGCTAAACTATTTTTATTCTCTTGGAAATATGGTGAATTAAATGCCTAAAGTTGTGCCTGCAATCTTTATTGCAATTTTTTTAGCAAGTTGCTCAAATACAGCACAAGAGAGTCAACAACAGACCCAAATTTTAATGGAATATGCTCTTTATGATTTTCCATTACCAGCAGACTCTGAAATTCAAATGGACAATACAGTGATATTAGGTAGTGGTGATATGTGGGCAGGTCAAATTATAATGTATAGTTCTTCCTCCCCTGTTAACTTAATAACTTATTTTACTGAAACTGGAAAGTCATCTAGTTGGATATTGGCATCCTCCACGATATCTGAAAGAGTATTATTAGTTTTCAATAAAGATGACAGAATTGCTACTGTTGAAATTTCTAAAGGTAAAAAAAGTTTATTAAGTCTTTCAAAAACAAAAGTAAAAATATCAATAAATCATCCTAATTCTATAAATAATTCTTCTAATCTTAATAATTCAAAACTAAAGACTGTTGAAGCAGAATTAGAATCTGTTGAAGCAGAATTAGAATCTGTTGAAGCAGAATTAGAATCTGTTGAATAGAGATAGTAAATTAAATAGTCAACCAAAAACTACTAATTCTTCCAACCTATTTGTCTATTTGAGAAACCTCCAGGAAAATCTCTAGTAGGTATTTATTAGTATTTTAGTTGTTTAAAATTGTGTCAAAGATTGACACAGGACACTCAAAATAAACAATAATACTTCAAATCTCAATAAATGTTGTGTCAAAGATATGTCAAAGAATTATTACCCCCTCTATAGGTCAAGCACAGCATGGATTGTAGAAATTGCAACTATTGAGTGGGAATGAGTAAAAAAGTATACAAAACAGGCATGGTATTTTGATACAGTCTTTTTTAACTGGTTTTTTTCTTGGATTTTCTTTAATCCTAGCCATTGGAGCTCAGAATAGTTTTGTTCTAAGACAAGGTATTCTTGGTCAACATGTTTTTTATGTAGCTTTATTTTGTGCGCTTTCTGATGCTCTGCTAATTTGCATTGGAATTGCAGGTATATCATTTTTTTTAAATAATTTCATTAGCCAAAATTCAAATATGCTTTTTGGTTTTTCTGCTATTTGGCTTACTGGTTATGGACTTATAAGATTAAGGTCTGCATTTAAATCTAATAACACTATTAAAATTGAGGTATCAAACTTAAAAGGTCTTTTTTCAACTATTTCAATTGCTGCAGTGTTAACTTTTTTAAACCCACATGTTTATCTTGACACTATGATTCTTATTGGATCAATATCTCAACAATTTTCTGGTTTTGACAAAGTTACATTTGCATTAGGTGCTATCTTAGCTAGTTTTGTTTTTTTCTTTGGCCTTGCATATGGAGCAAAAATATTAACGCCACTTATGCAACTTCAATCTGCCTGGAGAACTCTTGATTGCTTAATAGCATTAATTATGCTTACTATTTCATTCCAATTAGCTTCTGAAGCGAACTGGCTTTAAAACATTAAACTTTTTGTTAAAATTAACTCATGAATGAAGATGAAAAATGGATGAATCTTGCACTTAAACAGGCCAAAAAAGCTCAAGAGCAAGGTGAGGTTCCGGTTGGAGCCATTTTGGTTAAAAATGGTCTTCTTGTTGCGCAAGCTCACAATCAACCAATATCTACAAATGACCCAACAGCTCATGCAGAAATTCAGTTGATAAGAGCTGCAGGAAAAAAGTTTAAAAACTACCGTCTTACTGGAACATCACTTTATGTAACTTTAGAGCCCTGTGCGATGTGTCTTGGCGCAATAATGCATGCTAGAATTAAACGCGTTATTTATGGTGCTCATGATATAAAAACAGGTGTTTGTGGGTCTTCAGAAAACCTAATTAAGGCAAATTGCTTTAATCATAAGATTGATTTGGATAGTGGAGTTCTGGAAAATGAAAGCAAGCATCTCCTGAAGAAATTTTTTATTTCACGTCGCTAAATTTATTAGATAAAAGTTAAAGCTTCACAACAGAAATTCTACACAATCAGTTTTTTATTTAGATAAAATAGCCTTTCTCCATAAAAAACACTAAACAATGCAAAAACATATTAAGAAAACAATAGAATCTGACGACGATATATTTGATCTAAAGGAATTAATAATTGCCTTATTAGCAAGAAAATTCTTAATAATAAGTCTCACTTCCTTTGTTACTATTTTTGCAATCCTATATGTATTTAGTCAATCTCCTTCTTATCAAGCAACCACTTCATTTACATTAGCTCCTTCCAGCTCGATAACTAATTTAAATCAAGCAAAATATACACGTATAACAAAGAAAACGCTTTTCACCGATTTTTTAACTCAGTTATCATCAAAAACTCTTCATGAAAAAGTCTTCATTGAGAATAACTTTTTAACTATATTTAACAAAGATCAAGAAAAGATAGATGATATTGATAAGTTTATTAAAAAAACTCTTGGCTCAGTTAAATTGATTAGGCCAGATGTGAATAAGACCGATATGCTGATTTATCTTAATGAAAATCCTTATGCGCTCTCAATGAGCGGATCAGATCCTGTTGCTATTTCAAGCTATTTGGATACTCTTGTTCTCAATGCCAATTCCAAGACTATTATGGAACTGGTCAAACTAAATCAACAAAAGGTTGATATTCGTTTAGATCAAATATTATTAGAAATCAAAACGCTCAATACTACAGCTAAACAAGAGCGAATGAATCAGATCACTCGCCTTAAAGAAGAAGATGATCAAAAAATAAAAGAAATTAATGGTCGAATGGATAGCGTAAGATATAAAGAAAAACAAGCCCGATTAAATCGGATAGTGACATTAAATGAATTTGCCACCATAGCAAATTCAATGGGAATTATAGAAAATAATTTTTATAACAATAAAACGTCACAACAAGATTTTACCATTGCTATTGGTGAAGTCAAAGATTTACCACCGTGGTATCTTTATGGTGAAAAAGCACTACTAGAACAAATTACAATATTAGAAAACCGTACTAATGATGATCCTTTTATTCTGGAGTTAATCGATCTAAATAATCAATTAGATCAAGTTAAAAATAATACCTTATTATCTACTCTTGAAAACAGACAAGATGATAGTCCTTTTATTCCAGAGTTAGTCTCTTTAAACATTGAAAAAAATGCACTCGAATCAACTAAAAATCTCTTAACTGATGACTTGAAATCTATTAATGTAATTAAGTTTTCTGAGGTAGAAAATATTTCTAGAAGTAAAATAGGTTTTGTACTTTTTGCATTTTTTATCAGTTTTCTGATGAGCATTTTCTTAGCTATAATTACGAATGCATTATGGCGTAATGAAGAAATCTCTAACTAGATATATGCTAACTTTTTTAATGCAAGAGAAATAAAATCAAGAGGTCTAAAAATTATTTGACAACTATTCTATGGCGCATACATCCCGCCATTAATATGTAAAGTCTGGGCTGTAATATATGAGCCACTCTCAGCAGCGAGGAATAATACAATTTGAGCAATTTCATCAACCGTACCTAAACGACCCAACGGAATTTGAGATGCTAAAGCCTCTTTTTGCTCTTCAGGAAGAGCATCAGTCATATCAGTTTTTATAAAACCTGGGGCAACTGCATTCACTGTAATTCCTCGAATTCCAACTTCACGGGCTAGTGACTTAGTAAAGCCCATAATACCAGCTTTAGCAGCAGCATAATTTGACTGTCCAGCATTACCCATAGCACCGACGACTGAAGTAATGGAAATAATTCGTCCAGACCTTTTTTTAATCATACCTCTTAAAACAGCCTTTGACATCCTATACACAGAAGAAAGATTAGTATTAATAATATCTTCCCACTCATCCTCCTTCATTCGAATAAGGATATTATCGCGAGTGATACCGGCATTATTAATTAGTATATCTACAGAGCCATAATCTTCAGTGATATTCTTTAAAAGATCAGATATTTGCTCATTATCAGTTACATTTAGCCTCATACCTTTACCAACAATATTATTTTCATTAAATATTTTAGAGATATTTGCAGCGCCCTCATCACTTGTTGCTGTTCCTATTACAGTAGCTCCAGCGTCGCCTAATGTTAATGCAATAGCTCTGCCAATTCCCCTGCTTGCGCCCGTTACAAGGACTAATTTTTCTTTAAGCATTTGATATTTCCTCGATAGTAGATTTTAATGTTGTCACATCTATTATAGCTGAACCACTAAGAGACTTATCAATACGCCTTGTTAGTCCAGCCAATACTTTGCCAGGACCAGCTTCAATAAGTTTTTCTACGCCTGAACTTTTCATTTTTTGAACTATTGAAGTCCAAAGAACTGGCTTATGAAGCTGTTCAACCAATTTCGATTTGATCTCTTCAATATTAATTGAATAATCAGCATCGACATTATGAAGAACTTTCTCACTACCCATTTGAAAATTAATAGTTTCAACTGAGTGCTTAAAATCCATTGCAGCATCTTTCATAAGTGAGCAATGTGATGGAACGCTTACTGGGAGAATCAAAGCACGTTTTGCGCCAGCCTCTTTCATTAACTCACATGTATGGGCTACTGCCTTTTTTTCTCCAGCAATAACAACCTGGCCTGGTGAATTAAAGTTCACAGCCTCAACCACGCCCTCTTCATTAGCAATTGAGCATATTTCAATAACTTTTACGTCATCAAGCCCTAATATAGCAGCCATAGAGCCTGAACCACTTGGCACAGCTGCTTGCATTAGTTCAGCCCTTTTTCTGACTAATTGAACTGCGTTAAAGAAGCTTAAAGAGCCAGAAGCTACAAGAGCAGTATATTCACCTAGGCTGTGCCCAGCAATAGAGATAGGCGCCAAACTAACTTCACTTGCTAAAACTTTATATGTCGCATAGCCTGCAGCAAGCATCACTGGCTGGGTATTCTCAGTAAGGTTTAATAACTCTTGATCTTCATTAATGATCTTCCACAGATCTACATTAATTGCATCACTTGCTTCTTGAAAAATCTCATTGACAATTGCGAAATTACTTCGAAACTCAGATAGCATGCCTAAAGATTGGGAGCCTTGGCCTGGAAAAACAATTGAATATTTCATATAAATACTAATTATAAATGAGATTAATAATAAAAAAGCGCCAGAAGGCGCTTTTTAAAATAAGTAACAGTAAATTACTAGGCTGTTTGAATTGAAACGTATTGACGATTGAATTTACCTTTCTTTTCAAACTGAACTTTTCCATCAGCAACTGCAAATAAAGTATCGTCTTTACCTTTTTTAACATTAGTACCCGGGTGAAATTTAGTCCCTCTTTGACGAACTAGAATGTTTCCAGCTAAAACAACTTGACCACCAAAACGTTTTACTCCTAGTCTTTTGGACTCTGAATCTCTACCGTTATTAGTACTACCACCTGCTTTTTTATGTGCCATAGATTACTCCTTATGCCTTAATTTTATCAATTTGAATTTCAGTAAAGAGCTGTCGATGGCCTTGTTGCTTCATAGAGTGCTTACGACGTCTGAATTTTAGAATGTGTACTTTTTTGCCTTTGCCTTGAGAGATTACTTTAGCTTCAACGCTAGCTTTAGCAACTAATGGAGAACCAACCTGAACTTTGTCACCATCTGCTACCATTAAAATCTCATCAAACGTTACTTTCTTTCCAGGTTCAACTTCAAGTTTCTCAATCTTAAGGGTCTCACCTTCAGAAACTCTGTATTGTTTTCCACCTGTTTTAATGACTGCGTACATAACAAATCCTAATCTGATTGCTAAAAAGGGATGAATTATACTTGAACGTTGCTCTTAATGAAAGCACTGTTAACGAAATAAGTTATAATTCTCTGTTTTAAATGAACAGAGACAAAACATGATTATTTTAAAGACAAATATGGGTGAAATTCATATCAATGTTGACGCGGAAAAAGCGCCAATTACAGCTAAGAACTTCACCGATTATGTAGAGGATGGCTTTTTTGATGGGACTATCTTCCATAGAGTTATTCCTAATTTTATGGTGCAAGGTGGAGGCATGACTGAAGATATGCAGCAAAAAACTACTAAAGCAAATATTGAAAATGAAGCTAAAAATGGCCTAAAGAACGTTAAATATAGTGTCGCAATGGCTAGAACAGCGGCTCCTCACTCTGCAAGCTCACAGTTTTTCATTAATGCCAATGACAACCAATTTTTGGATTTTCCAGGTCAAGATGGATGGGGTTATTGTGTTTTTGGTGAAGTTGTTGCAGGGAAAGATGTTGTTGATAAAATTGAAAAAGTTGAAACAATTAATGTAGGTGGTCACGCTGACGTCCCTGGCGAGGCTGTTATTATTATTAAAGCATCTATTAAAGAGTAATTTATGGGTCAGATTAAGTTCTGGCTAATAAAAGTATGTCAACTTCATTAATCATCTCCGATCTTCACCTTACAAACGTTGAGGGTGATAAGGTTAATTTTTTTAATACCTTTTGTAAGAATCATGCTTCTAAAGTAGATCAGTTATTTATCTTAGGGGACTTATTCAATACCTGGTTAGGAGATGACGTTTCAATTACAAGTCATAAAGATATTATCTCCTCTTTAAAAGAATTAACAAAAGAAACTAAGGTCTTTGTAATGATTGGAAATCGTGATTTTCTGCTATCATATAAATTTGAAACTGAAACTGGCTGCAAATTAATCAATGAGCCTTACGAATTTGAACACAATGCAAAAAAATTTCTTCTTATCCATGGCGATAGTCTTTGTACTGATGATATTAACTATCAAAAATTAAAAAAAGTTCTTAGAAATTCACTGGTTCAATTTATTTTTTTGCATTTATCAAAAAATATACGCCTTAAGTTGACAGGACAGCTCCGCAAAAAAAGTGTTGAAGCTCAGAGCTATAAATCGTCAGAGATTATGGATGTAAACCAACAAGCTACTGACCTTCTAATGTCAAAGTATCCAGATCATGATTTAATTCATGGGCATACCCATCGTCAAAACACTCATATTATGAAAAAATATACGCGATATGTCTTAGGTGACTGGTCTCAAAATAAAGGCAATGCTATAAAGTTGGGTGACAGCCTAGAGTGGCTTGAAATTAACTGAAAGCTCAAAAAGATTAATTGAGCCTACCTTTAACTTTACTTTATCTTCAGTATTAATTTTTGATTTGAATTTTATCTGAGTCATCATTGCAAGAGATGGAATATTTATTAAAGCCTTCTCACCATTAACTTCAACAATAACGCCCTCCCCTTCCCAATCATTATTTTGCTTCAAATAGAGACACTTAAAATGCTCAATACTTTGACGGCTTGCTTTACTTACTTTTGGCAT
>Ga0209482_1000071_pt1 | contig 84102 bp, 78 predicted proteins | sample CoawatmetaG10DNA_FD_187512 | JGI IMG/M metagenome (GOLD analysis project Ga0209482, IMG submission 187512) | Marine microbial communities from the West Antarctic Peninsula - Coastal water metaG104-DNA (SPAdes) (version 2) | ecosystem: Environmental > Aquatic > Marine > Coastal ...
CGGAGCGGCGATCAACACCAAAGTTGGCCTTGCATTGCCTGTCGCGCCGCGACAATCTCGCTCCCGTCACGGCCGCAGAGTCTCATCCTGATCGCCGCTACTGTCTCATCCAGATCGCCGCTCAATACCGTGGCGCATCCAAGATGGACTGCTTTCATACCATTCCGCATCGGCCTTCCTGAAATAGAGGACCGAAGGCAGAGCGCGATGAAAATGCACCCGCATCACGTTCGCCAGCAACCGGCTTATTCGCTCGGTATGGTTGGCTTGCGCCGCTTGGTTCCGCTTCCGCTGCCTTGGCCTTACGGCGTCAAAATCGACAAGCACCCGCTCTGTGAACGCTAGTCCCTCAGGATCGCGTATTTCGATAAACTCGTCGAAAAACGTCCCTCGCCCCGGTTTCATAGCAACTTCGCGGGATTGCTCCGGCTCGGCTGGCTCCACGTCGAAGGCGAACACGTCTAAGGGTTCGGCCAAAAGGCCGGGGTCAAACATCCCTTCCATGTCCGTTAGCCCCGTATCGCGGTTACGAAGGCTTCCACCTCTTCCCGGACGTATCGAGCGCAAGCACCGATGTAGCGGGGTTCAAGATCGAAGGTGCAGGGTTCACCGTGTCTGCGCTTATGCCGTTGCCCCCGCACCCAAGCGGAGGACATGCAGAGGATATGCGCGACTTCTTTGTCGGAATAAAATTCAGGACTCGCATTCATGGCGATCTCACTTTTACCGTAATGCGATAGACGGTAAAATCGAGCCAGAATGCCTCAGGGACTACTCCTCAGTTGCTTCAACCCAAAGGGCAACTCCAGTTACGGACCCCTATCGCAGGGCCATCGCCGGAACTAATGCAACTGGTTCTTCTTTCGTCCCTTAACCCCCAGAGGGGCGCTTTCTAGTGTCCTTCACTTTACGAAGCACCATGCCTCGTGCTTTGGATTATACTCGAAACGAGTCGCAATTGCAACGATCATCGTGCCGCCCTGAGGATTTGAGATGGCCAAGAGCATCAATCTGGAATTGCGCGTCTGGTATGACGAAAAGTCTAGGCATATCAAACTCGCGGGAACAGGGCTTACTGCCTCAACGGTGAGCAACGATCCAAAAAGTAAACGGTATCACCCCAATCTCTTCCGCAAGCTAGCCGTTGCGCTTCGTCAAGCCGGGGCACCAGCGCCAGAGTTGGCGAACAATGAAGGGCCAAGCGACTAGACTTTGCTAGACCGGCGCTAGACCCTTGAACCGGTGAAAATCAGCCGAAAGCCGCCGCTGCCTCCATATCCCCGCGATCAACGGCATAGTGTTTTGCCAGCATTGCCGTGCCGGTATGCCCGAGGCGTCCTGCAACCGTGCGAACGTCAAAGCCCTTGCCGACTAGGATCGTGGCATGGCTCCGGCGCAGGTCGTGCAAACGAACGTCTTTCAGCCCGGTTTCCTTCCATAGGGCGGTTAGAGCGCGTTTAAGTGTGGTCAGAGAAAGGGGGAATAGTCTGTCATCCCCTTCCTCCCGTGGCAGGGCTTGCAGGGCGGTCAGGATTTTTCGCATTTCTGCCGTGCAGGTGACGTAGCGGGACTTACCGTTTTTCGAATTCAGCACCTCGACAACGGTATGATCGGCATCGACCTCCCGCACGTTATCCCATTCTAGCCCCAAGATTTCAGAACGGCGCATCCCGGAGTTGTAGGCCCACGAAACGAAGTGACGAAGCCATCCACGCTTCTCTTCCGGCATCAACTCGCGCCGCTCCTCCCGCTCCTGTTCGATCCGGTCGCAGGTTTCCAGTATGACTAGCCATTCCTTTTCGGTAACGAACCGCTGCCGCTCCTCACCCGCCTTGACCCGCTTCGCGTGCTGTGAGGGATTGGCGTCGATTACGCCCTCTTTCACTGCCTCGTTCATGATCGAATTGAAGGTGTTTAGTTGCCGTTTGACGGTGGCAGGGGCGAGCGTGGCACTCCGCTTCCCAATCCAGCGGTTCACGTCGGCTACGGTGATCGCGTTCAACGCAATTTTGCCGAATGTCGGATTGAGTGCCGTTTTCACATGGCCGTTGCTGATCCCATAGCCTTTGAGCGTCGGCTTTCGCCTTTCCAGCCATGCAGCCGCATAGGTGGCGAAGGTTTCGGCTTGAGCCTGTTCCAATGGTTCATTGCGGTCAGCAAGGCCCTGTAGGCGGTCCCTCTCGGCTTCTAGCTGTTGCCACGTCCAAGACGCCCGGTTGCCCGCTTTGTGCTCTACTGAGCCGCCGGGAGGCACTGAGCGGCCATTATAAATGCCCCCGTGAGGAAGCCGGACCTTGATCCATACCGTGAAGGACTTCGCCCCCCGGAACAGTCCTATTCCCTCGCAGTAGGCCGGACGCTTGGTCATCACGGGAGGAAGCGACGCCTCCAAATCCTCATATTTCGCATATCGACCTGGCCGACCGATTGGGCGCTTCACTCCTGCCATGTCCGATCCCCTTCCGGTTGCATTGGGAGCGACATAGCATCATTTTGAGTGGGGAATCGAGTGGGGAATTTCAAACAGCATCAAAAACGGGTGCCGATTTCACCCCACTAAATCCCCACTTGGAACGCTGGAAAATTCGGGTAAACGTCAAAAACACTAGAAACACGTGGGTTTGAAGACCGGCGGAAATCCGGGAACGGCATGAACAGCGATAACGCCAAAAACGGATGATGCCGACCTTGCCAAGGTTGGGGTCGAGGGTTCGAATCCCTTCGCCCGCTCCAGCGATTTCCTTCCTCGGAAATCTTAGACGACGGTGCCATCGCGGCGGTGGCACGCGCTGCGTGTCTGGGTTAGCGTCGCGCCTATGACCACAGGCAAAATCCGAATCGGCATTGGCGGCTGGACCTATGAGCCGTGGCGCGGGGTATTTTTCCCCGAGAAATGGCCGATCAAGCGCGAACTCGAATATGCGGCGGCGCAGTTGACCGCGATCGAGGTCAACGGAACCTATTATTCCTCACAAAAGCCGGCGACCTTCGCATCCTGGGCGAAAACCGTGCCGGACGGCTTTGTCTTTGCGCTCAAAGCCTCGCGCTACTGCACCAATCGCAAGGTCCTGGCCGAGGCTAGCGAATCGATCGCGCGCTTCACGGGGCAGGGGATTGTCGAGCTGGGCGACCGGCTGGGGCCGATCTTGTGGCAATTCATGGCGACGAAGCAGTTCGACCCCGACGATTTCGGGGCGTTTCTGAAGCTGCTGCCGACGCATCAGGACGGCGTTGCGCTTCGTCACGCGGTGCAGGTTCGCCACGCCAGTTTTCAGGTCCCCGAATTCGTCGCGCTGGCGCGCGCCGCCGGTGTGGCGATTGTCTATGCCGATTCGGCGGACTATCCGGCGATCGCCGATGTCAGCGGGGATTTCGTCTATGCCCGGCTCGAAGCTGCGGTTGAGGAGGAGCCGACCGGCTATGCTCCGGCAGTGCTCGACCGCTGGGCTGAGGCGGCGCGCGGGTGGGCGCGGGGCGAAGCGCCCGATCACCTCCCGCGTCTCGCCGAACCCGCGCCGGTGGTGCCGCGCGAGACCTTTGTGTTCTTCATCAATGGGGCGAAGGTCCGTGCGCCCGCCGGAGCGATGGCGCTGATCGAACGGATCGACGGCTAGCGCGCCGGAACTGTGGGCTGCGGCGTCGGTTGAGGCGCGGCACCCGCGGGTGCCGACACGCCCTGCGCAGCCGGCACTGTTGGGGCGGGTGCGACGACGGCAGCGGGTGCGGCGTTGACCCCGGGGGCAAAAAGGGCGGCGCTTTCGATCGTATCGAGCGCGCGTCGTGCTGCGATGTAGCGCCGTGCCGCGCTCGTCCAACGTTCGGCGCGGGGCGCACCGGGCGTGCGCGAAACTTCGGCCAAGGCGGCCTCGACTTGCCCAGCATCGAGCAATCGCCGCGCCCGGGCCACGCGGTCGACTGGCAAGGGCGACGGTGTCCCCGCTTTGCGCACCACGACCAGATTGCTCAGCTCGCGGGTCAGGCTTTGCCACCAGCCGGTGCTGGCCGCCCCCGTCATCAGTTCGGGCGCAACCCCGTCCAGGCCGATGCGGAGATCTTCGAGCGTTACGGGTTCGCGCGCGGCCTGCACGATCGTGGCAACGGCAGCAGGCTGGGCGTTGCCGAAGCGCTCATGCAACTGATCCTCGAGAAAACCGAGATTAAGCCCGCGATCGAGCGCCCGGCGCGCGGCGAAGGCGACCATCAGCCCCTCACCCCGCGTCGCATAGCCAGAGGCGCGGCGTGCATCGCGATCGATCGTGCCCGACCGTACTTCCAGATCACCGATCTTGTCGGCCAATTCGGCCTCGCGGCTGGACAAAGCGGCCAAGTCGATCGTCGGGACCGGGGCATTGGTCTTGCTGGGTACGATCACCACCGGGGCTTGCCCGTTGCTGCCAACCGGGAGCGTGACCGTTGCGACCGGCTTTGTGTCGCCGCCGCGCACCAGACGCAAGATGACGAAGGCCGTCGCGCTGGCCCCGATCAGGAACGCGATCAACCCGAGCGCGATCGCCCGCCGCCAACCGAGCCCGTCCGACGCCGCGACCCGTGGGGGCGGCACGAAGGGGGGAACGATACGCGGCGTGATCGGCTCTACCCGAGGTGAGTCGGAAGGCGCAGGCGCGGTTTCAGGGACGGGAGGTGGGGTGGCGTCCATCGCCGCCTTATCGGGGCGCTGACGCGGGCGGTCAACGGCTCGTCGCGCGCACCGCGGCGAAGAGCGCGGCGTCGTCCGGTGTCGCTGCGACAGCGACCTCGCGCCACCCATGCCCGGCGGCGGTGGCGATTGCCGAACTGAACGCCGCGATGCCCAGGGTCGCGCGGTCCATGCCCGTTCCGTCGACCAAAGCCCCCAGCCGCCGCGCCGCGCGTGCCGAATGCAGCAGCGCGATCGTCCCGGCGAGCGTGCGAAGCGCGGTCTCCTCGATCGGGATCGGGGCACTTTCATAGACGGGCACAACCGCTGCAATCGGCCCGCCGCGCTCCAGCGTGCGGTCGCGGCCGGTCAGGTGCAAGGCGGTGGTAAATCCGTTCGCGCTGGCGAGCGCAGCGATGTCGGCGGCCGTGCCCTCACCCGTCGCCATGACGTCAAAACTCGCCGCGCGTGCGGCGGCAGCGGTGCGCGGCCCGACCGCCAGAACGGGAAGCTGCCGCAGCGCCTCCAATCCGGGCCCGCCGAAGCGCAGCGCGTTGGCGCTGGTCAGGATCAGCGAATCGAATCGCGCGGCATCGGGGACATCCCAAGCGAGCGCCTGAACCGCGAACAACGGGACCGACACGGTTTTGAACCCGGCGGCCCGGGCGCGGGCGATGGTGGCGGCATTGCCCGGCTCGGGCCGCAACACCGCCAGCGTGGTCACGCCGCGAACAGCCGCCGTACCGAAGCGGGGGCCCGCGCCAGCAGATCGGCCGCCAGTCGCTCGGCCAGCGCAGCATCGCCAACCGCCCCGCTTGCTTCGCCCGCGACATGGGCGCTGCCATCCTCGGCAAACAATTCGGCGCGCAGGCGGATGGTGTCGGCGTCGCGCGTCGCCAGTGCGGCCACCGGGGAATGGCAATCGGCCTGGAGGGCGGCCAGCAGCGCGCGCTCGACCAGCACGCAGCAATGCGTCGCCGCATCGTCGATCGCGGCGAGCAAGCCGAGCATGCGCGCATCGCTTGCCCGCGCCTCGATCCCGACCGCGCCCTGTGCGGGGGCGGGCAGCATGACGTCGATCGCGATTCCGACGCCGACATCGGGGCGGCCAAGCCGATCGAGCCCCGCTGCCGCGAGCATCGAGGCGTCGACCGCGCCTGCGGCGACCTTGGCGAGGCGGGTATCGACATTGCCGCGAAACAGCACGGTCGTCAGATCGGGCCGCATCCGTCGCAATTGCGCGACGCGGCGCGGCGAGCTGGTGCCGACGATCGCGTTCGGGCGGAGCGCGGCGATGCTCTCGGCCCCGATCAGCCGGTCGCGCACATCGGCGCGCGGCAGCATCGCTGCGATGGCGATGGCGGCGGGCCGGATCGTCTCGACATCCTTCATCGAATGGACCGCGCAATCGATCTCACCCGACAGCAGCGCGCGGTCGAGTTCCTTGGTCCACAACGCCTTGCCGCCGATCTCGGCGAGCGCCACATCCTGTACGCGGTCGCCGGTGGTCTTGATCGGCACGATCTCGACTGCGTCGGTCGTCCAGCCATGCGCATGGCACAGCGTGTCGCGCACCATATTGGCTTGCACCAGCGCGAGCGGCGATCCGCGTGTGCCGAGTTTGAGTTGTGGGCTGGTCACGCGCTTCCCCTCCATTGCGAGCGCCCTTTGTGGCGAAGCGACCCGATTTCGACAAGCGCCGCGCAACACGCTACGGGCGGTGCATGGCACTGATCCTTGGCCTTGAATCGAGCTGCGACGAAACGGCGGCAGCGCTGGTGACCTCCGACCGGCGCATTCTCGCCCACCGTTTGGCGGGGCAGGAGGCGGCGCACCGCCCGTTTGGCGGCGTGGTGCCGGAAATTGCGGCGCGCGCGCATGTCGAAGTGCTGGCCCCCTTGGTCGAGGCGGCGCTGGACGATGCCGGGGTGACGCTGGCCGATGTCGATGCGGTCGCGGCGACGGCAGGGCCGGGCCTGATCGGCGGCGTGATGGTCGGGCTGGTCACGGGCAAGGCGCTGGCCCATGCGGCGGGCAAGCCGCTGGTTGCGGTCAACCATCTTGAGGGCCATGCGCTGTCGCCGCGCCTGTCCGATCCCGATCTCGCTTTTCCCTATCTGCTGCTGCTGGTTTCGGGCGGGCATTGCCAATTGCTGCTGGTCGAAGGCGTTGCGCGCTATCGCCGCCTCGCCACCACCATCGACGATGCCGCAGGCGAAGCGTTCGACAAGACCGCCAAGGTGCTGGGGCTGGGCTTCCCCGGCGGGCCTGCGGTGGAGGCGGCGGCGGCATTGGGGCGTCCGATCGTGCCCCTGCCGCGCCCGCTGAAGGGATCGGCCGAGCCGCATTTCTCCTTTGCGGGGCTGAAGAGCGCGGTGGTGCGCGCGCATGACGCCAAGACGTGGAGCGTCGAGGATCTGGCGGCCTCCTTCCAGGCAGCCGTAGTCGATTGCCTGCTCGACCGCACCGTCCGCGCGCTCGATCGCGCTGGCGCTGCGACCGCACTGGTGGTCGCGGGTGGGGTGGCTGCGAACACGGCGGTGCGCGCGGCGCTGAGCGGTTTGGCGGACACGCACGGCTTGCGCTTCGTCGCGCCGCCCTTGTGGCTGTGTACCGACAATGCCGCGATGATCGGCTGGGCCGGGGCGGAGCGCTTTGCCGCAGGGCTGACCGACCCGCTCGACATCGCCGCACGGCCACGCTGGCCGCTCGATCCGGGGGCAGAGGCGGTGCGCGGCGCGGGGGTCAAGGCATGAAGATCGGCGTGATTGGCGGCGGGGCCTGGGGCACCGCGCTGGCACAGGTGGCCGCGCGCGGTGGTGATCCTGTGTTGCTGTGGGCGCGTGAGCCCGAGGTGGTCGCTTCGATCAACCAGACGCACGAGAATAGCCGCTTTCTCGCAGGCATCGCGCTGCCGCGCTCGATCCGTGCGACCGGTGCGCTTGCCGATCTGGCGGGGTGCGATGCGCTGCTGGTGGTCGCCCCCGCGCAGCATGTGCGCGCAGTGCTGGCCGAAACGCCGGTCGGCACGACGCCGCTGGTGCTGTGCGCCAAGGGGATTGAAGCCGGCACGCAGCGCCTGGTCGGCGAAGTGGCGCAACAGCTCTATCCAGAGGCACCGATTGCGGTGCTGTCCGGCCCGACCTTTGCGCATGAAGTGGCGGCGGGGCAGCCGACGGCGGTGACGCTCGCTTGTGCCGATGCAGCACTCGGCGCGGCGCTGGCCGATCGGCTCGCCAGCCCGAGCTTCCGTCCCTATGCCTCAACCGATGTGATCGGGGCGGAGATTGGCGGCGCGGTCAAGAATGTGCTCGCGATCGCGTGCGGCGTGGTCGAGGGCGCGGGGCTGGGCCAGAATGCGCGCGCCGCCTTGATCGCGCGTGGCTTTGCCGAAATGACGCGCTTTGGCCTTGCGCGCGGCGCGCGGGCGGAGACGCTGAGCGGCTTGTCGGGTCTGGGCGATCTGGTGCTGACCTGTTCGTCGACCAGTTCGCGCAACTTTTCGCTTGGCGTCGGGCTTGGCCAGGGCAAGCGCGCGGCAGACCTGCTCGCAGATCGGCTGACCGTCGCTGAAGGCGCGTTCACGGCACCCGTATTGCAGGCGGCGGCAGCCGAAGCGGGCGTGGATATGCCGGTGGTGGACGCGGTCTGTGCGTTGCTCGACGGGCGCGATGTCGCTGCGGTGGTCGGCGCATTGCTCGCGCGGCCGCTTCGCCCGGAATAGACTTACTGTCTCAGTTGCTCTTCCCCGGCGGAGGCCGGGGCCCAGTGGTGGAGCGCCGCTCAGAGAGGACAGCGCTGGATTATACGGGGCATCGCAACTGGGCCCCGGCCTTCGCCGGGGAAGGCGTTTCCGTGGAACCGCGAGCGATCAAAAATCGATCGCGATGCCGTTGAGTTCCCAGTCGCCATAGCGCGTGGGATCAAGGCCATCGGGATCGCCCTTCGCGCTTTGCCCCGCGGCGGGCGCTGGTTTTGGCTCGGCTGTGGGCAGCGGCGGGTTCTTGCTGAGATAGGCAGGTGGCTTCACATGCGGCGGGCGGCGGGCCATGGAGGGTTCCTTGTGGCTGCACGATACAGTGCAGTGCGTGACATCGGCGGTCTTTCCCCGCAATTCAACCCACCGCCTGCTAATGTGAGATCCTGCTTTTGACCCTTCCGCCGCCCCGCCGCTACATGCCCAAGCCCGAACCGGTCGATCCGCCCGGTGTTCCAGCGCGCCGTGCGGCGCTGCGTCTGCTCGATGCCGTGTTGCGCCAGGGCCTGCCGCTGGAGGCGGCGATCGGCCGCGCGACGGCGGGGATCGAGCGTTCCGATGACCGGGCGCTGGCCCATGCGATTGCCGCCGAAGTGCTGCGGCGCTTGCCTGATCTCGACGCGCTGATCGATTCGGCGACCAAGACGCGGCTGCCCGATGATGCCAAGGCACGCTTTGCGCTGCGCATCGCGCTCGTGCAGGCCTTGTCGCTGGGCACGCCGCCGCACGCCGCGATTTCGACCGTGCTGCCGCTGGTCGATGGCGGCCCGCGCAAGCTTGTCCACGGCGTGTTCGGCACGGTGATGCGTGGTGGCGACCAGCTTCCCGAACAGCCGACTTTGCCCGATCCGGTGGCGATTCGCTGGCACGCCGCCTGGGGCGATGATGGGATCGAGGCGGCGGAGCGCGCGATGGCGGCACCACCGCCGCTCGACCTGACGCTCGCCGATCCCGCCACTACGACCGCGATGGCGGAGGCGTTGGGGGGCGTTTCGCTGCTGCCCGGTCATGTGCGCCTGCCTTCGGCGCATGTGCCCGAATTGCCGGGGTTCGAGGAGGGAAGCTGGTGGGTGCAGGACATTGCAGCCTCGCTGCCCGCCCGTTTGCTCGGGCGTGGGCCCGGCGTCGCGCTTGATCTGTGCGCGGCCCCCGGCGGCAAGACGATGCAGCTCGCAAGTGCCGGCTGGAGCGTTACTTCGGTCGATTCGTCGGAAAGTCGTCTGGCGCGACTTCGCGAAAATCTGGAACGCACGCATCTGAGCGCAGAGGTGATCGCGGCCGATTTGCTGTTGTGGTCGCCGCCCGCGCCCGCCGATGCGGTGCTGCTCGATGCGCCGTGCAGCGCGACCGGCATTTTCCGCCGTCATCCCGACGTGCTCCACCGCATCCGCCCGTCGCAGATCACCGAACTGGCCGCGCTGCAGGCAAAATTGCTCGCCCGCGCCGCCGATTGGGTGAAGCCGGGCGGGATGCTGGTTTTTGCGACCTGTTCGCTCGAACCGGCGGAGGGGGAGGCGCAGTTGAAACGCTTTCTGGCGGCGCGCAGCGACTATGCGATCGAGGCCGTCCCGCAGGATGCGCTTCCGGTTGGCATAGTGCCCAATCCCGGTGGATGGGTGCGCACGCTTCCCGGTATGGTCGATCCCGGCGGCAATGATGGCTTTTTCATCGCGCGCCTACGCCGCGCCGGGTAATCCCTTGCTTGCCCGTCGGTGTGGCCGTGCTAGAGGCTGACGCCTTATGACCTACCGTCCCGTCCGCATCGCACCGTCGATCCTGTCCGCCGATTTCGCCAAATTGGGCGAGGAAGTCCGCGCGATCGATGCTGCGGGCGCGGACTGGATCCATGTCGATGTGATGGACGGGCATTTCGTGCCCAATATCTCGATCGGCCCGGCGGTGGTGAAGGCGATCCGTCCGCACACGACCAAGCCGCTCGACGTGCATTTGATGATCGCGCCGGTCGATCTCTATCTCGATGCCTTTGCCGAGGCGGGCGCGGATACGATCAGCATCCATGTCGAAGCGGGGCCGCACACGCATCGCAGCCTCCAGCATATCCGCAGCCTGGGCAAGCGGCCCGGCGTGGTGCTCACCCCGCAGACCCCGGCCAAGGCGCTCGACTATCTGCTGGAAGAGGTCGATCTGGTGCTGATCATGAGCGTCAACCCCGGCTTTGGTGGTCAGGCGTTCATCGAAAGTTCGCTCCGCAAGATCGAGGCGGTGCGCAAGATGATCGACAAGGGCGGCTATGACGTTGATTTGGAAGTCGATGGTGGGATCGATCTGGTGACGGCACCGCGCGCGATCGCCGCTGGGGCCGACGCGCTGGTCGCGGGGACGGCGACCTTCCGCGGTGGCCCCGGCGCTTACGCCGCCAATATCGCGGGCCTGCGCGGCTAGATGGGTATCCCGTCCTCCCTTGGAGCCCCGATCGAGTCTGGCCCCAATGTGCAGGGCGACAGCATCGACGAGGGCAAGCGGTTGATCCGCCAAGGGGGAGACAAGGGGTTGTCGTTGGCCGAACGTCTGGCCGAACACTTTCATCGGCTGACCTGGCGCACGCCCATTCACGGGATGCGGCTGAAAGGTCGGCACCCGCTGAAGCTGATCGCAGTCCCGGACGATCCCTTTTTGGGCGATACCCGGCGCGGCAACGCATTGCTCGACGGTCGGCTGAGCTTCCGCGGCGAATCGCGCGCGATCGCGGCGCTCGATTTGGCGAAGCCCGATTTTTCCAAGGCTTTTGCCGAGTATCTGCACGGCTTTTCCTGGCTGCGCGATCTCTCGACCGTGGCCACGCGGGCGCAGGGAATCCCCGTTGCCGAGGCGCTGATGCGACGTTGGCTCGATGCCCATGCCGACACCGTCAGCGAGCCCGCGTGGCGCGCGGATCTGTGGGGACGGCGGATCCTGCTGTGGACCGCGCACGCGCCGCTCATCCTGTCGTCTACCGATCTCGTCTACCGCAGCCGCGTGCTCAACACGCTGGCGCGCGGCGCGCGGCATATCGACCGTGGCGCGGAAAAGGCCGCGCCGGGCGCGCCGCGCGTCGCGGCGATGTGCGGCGTGGTCGCGGCCGGTTTGCTGATCCCGGGCGGCGATGCGCGGCGCAGTGCCACCGAAGCTGCACTCGCCAAGACGCTGGCGGCGTCGATCTTTGAAGATGGCGGCAATGTCGCGCGTGCGCCCGCCGCACAGGTCGATCTGCTGATGCTGTTGACCGCTTTGCGCGAAGTTTATGCTGCGCGGCGGCTCGAAGCGCCGACGAGCGTCACCAATGCGATCGCAGCGCTGGTTCCGGCCTTGCTCGGCGTCTGCCACGGCGATCACGATGTCAGCAGTTGGCAAGGCGGTGCGCCGATCGGGGCCGCCGCGCTCGACCAGATCATCACCGCAACCGGCGTGCGCACGCGTCCGCTCCGCCAGGCGCGCGAATGGGGCTATCAGCGGCTCGCTGCCGGGGCCACGGTGGTGATCCTCGACGGTGCGCCGCCGCCGATTGCGCGGCTGGTCGAGGGTGGGTGCGCATCCACGCTGGCGTTTGAGATGTCCGATGGCGCGCAGCGGCTCGTCGTCAATTGCGGTGGCGCGCGCGCCGGTGTGGTGCAGCTTCCGGCGGCGCTGGCCGAGGGGTTGCGCACCACGGCGGCGCACTCGACGCTGATCGTCGGCGATAGCAATTCGACGGCAATCCATGCCGACGGTACGCTCGGGCGCGGCGTGTCGGAGGTCGAGCTGGCGCGGCAGGAGAGCGAGGGGTTGAGCCGCGTCGAGGCCAGCCATGACGGTTATGCCCGCCGCTTCGGGTTTCTGCACCGTCGCCAGCTCATCCTGGCCAGCGATGGCCGCGAGCTACGGGGCGAAGATATGTTGCTCCCGGCGACCAAGCGCCGCAAGCTGGCGGCGACTGGTTTCGCCGTCCGGTTTCACCTTGGGGTGGGTGTGCAAGTGTCGCCAACCGCCGATGGCCTTGCGGCGTTGTTGCGATTGCCGGGGGGCGGATTGTGGCAGTTCCGCTGTCGCGGCGGCACGCTGGCGGTCGAGGAAAGCGTGTGGATCGATGCCTATGGCCGCCCGCACGCGACGATGCAACTCGTCATCACTGGCGAATCGCCCGCAGGTGGGGCGGGTGTGAGCTGGGCGTTCAAGCGCGCGGGATAAACCGCACCGGTTGAATCTTCGCAGGCGAGCGGGCAGGGACGCGCAAAGCCATCCCCTGGAGCACCCCATGACCACCATCCCCATTCGCCGCGCGCTGCTGTCGGTGTCCGACAAGACCGGTATCGTCGATCTCGCCCGTTCGCTGGCCGAAGCCGGGGTCGAACTCGTCTCGACCGGCGGCACCGCCAAGGCGCTGCGCGAAGCGGGGCTGAGCGTGCGCGACATTTCGGACCTGACCGGCTTCCCCGAAATGATGGACGGCCGCGTCAAGACGCTGCACCCGGTGGTGCATGGCGGGCTGCTCGCCGTGCGCGACGATGCCGCGCATGTCGCGTCGATGGAGGAACATGGCATCGGCGCGATCGATCTCGTCGTCGTCAATCTCTATCCGTTTGAGGCGACCGTCGCCAAGGGCGCCGAGCGCGACGAGATCATCGAGAATATCGACATTGGCGGCCCGTCGATGGTGCGCTCCGCCGCGAAGAACCACGCCTTCGTTGCGATCGTCACCGATCCGGCGGATTATGCGGTGGTCGCGCAAGGCAGCACTACGCTTGCCGACCGCCGTCGCTTCGCGGCCAAAGCTTATGCGGCGACCGCCGCCTATGACGGGATGATCGCGCAGTGGTTCGCCTTTGCCGATCAGGGCGAACGCTTCCCCGAGACGCTGCCCTTGACGCTCAAGCGCGGGCAGGCCCTGCGCTATGGCGAGAACCCGCATCAGTCAGCGGCCTTCTACACCGCCAGCGGCCCGCACGCACGCGGCATTGGCCAGGCGCGCCAGGTGCAGGGCAAGGAACTGAGCTACAACAATCTGAACGACGCCGATGCTGCGCTCGATCTGGTCAGCGAATTCCGCGAGGCCGCGCCGACCTGCGTTATCGTCAAGCACGCCAACCCCTGCGGGGTCGCGACCGGCGCGACCTTGGAAGAAGCCTATGCCGCTGCGTTCGCGTGCGACACGGTATCTGCATTCGGCGGAATCATCGCCCTCAACCGTGCGCTCGACGGGGCGACGGCGCGCGCGATTTCGGGGATTTTCACCGAAGTGGTGGTCGCGCCCGATGCCGATGACGAAGCGCTGGCGATCTTCGCCGCCAAGAAGAACTTGCGCCTGTTGCTGACCGGCGAATTGCCCAACCCGGCGCGCCCCGGTCTGCTCGCCAAGGCGATCACCGGTGGCTGGTTGGTGCAGACGCGCGACGGCGCGAGCAATCCCGAGCTGCAGGTCGTGACCAAGCGCCAGCCGACCGCCGAGGAACTGGCCGATTGCCGCTTCGCCTGGACGATCGCCAAGCACGTCAAGTCCAACGCGATCGTCTATGCCAAGGGCGGCAGCACCGCCGGTATTGGTGCGGGCCAGATGAACCGGCTCGAATCCGCGCGCATCGCGGCGTGGAAGGCCAAGGACGCCGCCGACAAGGCAGGTTGGGCGACGCCGCGCACGATCGGCTCGGCGGTCGCATCGGATGCGTTTTTCCCGTTTGCCGATGGCTTGCTGGCAGCGGTTGAGGCAGGCGCGACCGCAGTGATCCAGCCGGGCGGATCGATCCGCGATGACGAAGTGATCGCGGCGGCCGATGCGGCGGGCCTGGCGATGGTGTTCACGGGCGTGCGCCACTTCCGCCACTGAGACGAGAGGCGGGGCGGCGTGGGGTTCAGCCCACGACCGCCTCGCCGCCCGGCATCCGCCGGAACAGCGCACGGTCCTCGGGGCCGAACGCCCAGCGGTACAGAACGAAGATATAGACGCCGGCAATGGCCGGTTCCCCGATCAGCAATTCCGCCCATTCGAAGCGATGCGGCAGCGAAGTGAACGCCGCGCCGACCAGCCCTGCCGCCGCGACCGCCCATGCCATCGGCCAGCGCCATCCGGCCACGCGTGCCCGCAGCAGGCGGGCGAGATAGTTGGATTTGATGATCGAGGTCAGCGAGACCGACAGGAACAGCGCCACGGCCGGGCCTGCCGCCTGATAGGCGAGTGGCCAGCCAAGCGCTTGCATGCCGAAGATCAGCGCAAAGCTGAGGCCGACCTGAAACAGCAGCATCCCGATCGAAATCGCCATGTTCTGCAGCCGCGCGATATAGACCAAGGCGGATTCGCACACCGCTCCGGTGGACGCCGCCGCTTCGGCCATCAGCAAAAACGCCAGTGCCGCCGTGCCCGCGACAAATTGTGGCCCGACCGTCCCCATCACCGCTTCGCCGGGGATCGAACCCATCAAGGCGAGCCCGGTTTGTGCGGCCAGAATCCAGAAACCGACCTGGCGCACCTGGCTCGCCACCCCGGCGGTGTCGCCGCGCGCGAGGCTGGAGGTGATCACCGGCCCCAGGATCGGGTCGAAGCTGGTCTTCAGCTTGCCCGGAATCGAGGCGACTTGCTGCGCCATCCAGTAAATGCCGACGATGCGCGGCTCGAACATCAGGAACAGGATCGAGCGATCGACATTGCGCGTGCCCCATTCCAGCGCATCTGCCCCGGCGAGCGGGGCATTGCGGCGGATCAGCGCGATGGTGCGTGCCGGGTGCAGCCGCCAGCCATGCGGGCGGCCATAACTGCGCACGAACGGGACCAGCGACGCGACTAAGGCTGCGATCATCGACAGCATATAGGCGATGACCAGCCCATCATGCCGCGCGATGGGATACAGCACGCCCGCCGCGATCGAGATCGTCCACGGTTCGATCACCGCGCGCGCGGTAACCGTCGCCTGCACGTCGCGGCGATAAGCGAGCGCGGCGAGCATGATGTCGGACCAGGCGCTGGCGACGATGATGCAGGGTAGCAGACGTTCCAGCAGCGTCGGGCTGCTGCCGTGGTACATCAGCTCGGGCACCAGCATCAGCGCTGCGCTGGCGAGGCCGGAGGCGATCGCGGCGACGACCAGGCAATCCCACACGATCTGGACGTGCGGTCGCTCGTCCGCTTCGGCAATGGCTTGCGCCAGCCCGCGCTTGAGGCCGAAGGTCGCGAGCAAGGCCGCGACTTCGACGAACAACACCGCGCGCGCGAAGGTGCCGAGCGTATCCGGGCCGTAGAGTCGCCCAGCGATGAACAGGAACGGCAGCCGCGCCACCAGCCGCATCATGAAACCGATGATGTTGGTGCGGCCGCCCTTGGCCAGCGCGTCGATTTCTTCCGTGGTTCGCCCGCCGGTCGCGCTTGCCACAGCGCTCAATGCGCGGCTCCCCAGCTGAGCCCGGTGCCGATCTCGATGCCGAGCGGCACGCTGAGCGTCACGGCGGGCTGGGCGGCGGTGGCCATGACGCGTTCGATCACCGGCTTGGCGGCGGCGACATCGCCTTCGGGCAGTTCGAAGACGAGTTCGTCATGCACCTGCAGCAGCATCCGCACGTTGGGCAGGCCAGCTTCAAGCAAAGCGGGGCCCATCCGCACCATCGCGCGCTTGATGATGTCGGCGCAGGTGCCCTGGATCGGGGCGTTGATCGCGGCGCGTTCTGCCCCCTGGCGCTCATGCTGCACCTTGGAGGCGATGCGCGGGAAATGCGTTTTCCGCCCGAACAAGGTGGTGGTGTAGCCGGTTTCGCGCACGCTCTCGGTGGTCTGCGCGATATAGTTGCGGATGCCGGGGAAGCGATCGAAATAGCGATCGATCATCGCCTGCGCTTCGTCCGCCGTCACATCGAGCCGACCGGCCAGGCCCCAACGGCTGATGCCGTAAAGGATCGCGAAGTTGATCGTCTTGGCGCGCCCGCGCGTGTCGCGATTGACCTCGCCGAACAATTCCTGCGCGGTCATGCTATGAATGTCGGCACCGCTCGCGAACGCCTCGCGCAGCGCGGGCACATCGGCCATGTGCGCGGCAAGCCGCAACTCGATCTGCGAATAATCGGCGGCGAGCAGCACATTGCCCGGTTCCGCCACAAAGGCATCGCGGATCTGGCGGCCGATTTCGGTGCGGATCGGGATGTTCTGCAAATTGGGGTCGGTCGAGGACAAGCGCCCGGTCTGCGCGCCGGTCAGGCTGTAAGAGGTATGCACGCGGCCGGTCGCCGGGTTGATCTGCGCTTGCAGGGCATCGGTATAGGTCGATTTCAGCTTCGACAATTGCCGCCATTCGAGCACCTTGGTGGCGATGTCCTTACCCGGCGAATCGCGGTCGGCGGCGATGCGTTCGAGCTCGTTGACGTCGGTCGAATAGACGCCCGATTTGCCCTTGCGGCCACCCTTGATGCCCATGCGTTCGAACAGCACGTCGCCCAATTGCTTGGGGCTGCCGATCGTGAACGGTCCCCCGGCGAGCGCATGGATCTCGACTTCGAGCGCGCCGATCTGGCCGGAAAACTCCCCCGAAAGTTGCGCGAGGCGCTCGCGATCGACCTTGATTCCGTGGCGTTCCATCTGCGCGATGACGGGCACGAGCGGCCGGTCGACCATTTCATAGACGCGCGTTGCGCCCTCGGCGGGCAAGCGCGGCTTGAACCGCCGCCACAGACGCAGCGTGACATCGGCATCCTCGGCGGCATAGCGCGTCGCCGCATCGAGATCGATTTCGTTGAAGGTCCGCTGCGATTTGCCGACGCCGACCACATCCTTGAAGGCGATGCAGCTGTGCGAGAGATGCGTCGCGGCGAGTTCGTCCATGCCGTGGCCGTGCAGCCCGGCATCGAGATCAAAACTCATCAAGATCGTATCGTCAAAAGGCGCGACGTTCACGCCCAATCGCCCCAGCACGATCATATCGTATTTCAGATTGTGCCCGATCTTGAGCACGCCCGGATCCTCGAACAGCGGCTTGAGCTTGGCCAGCGCCACCTCTGCGCTCAACTGCACCGGTTTTTCCGCAAAGAGTCCGCTTCCGCCATGCGCGAGAGGTACGTAGCACGCGAGATTGGGATGCAGCGCCATGCTGATTCCGACCAGTTCGGCGCGGGTCGCGTCGATCCCTGTGGTTTCGGTGTCGATCGCGATCCAGCCCTGGTGGCGCGCGATGGTGATCCAGCGGTCCAGTGCCGCCTCGTCGACCACGGTCTCGTACGAATCATGCTCGCACGGCGGGTCCTGCTCGGTCGGCACCGCTTTCGGCGCGGCGACAGGGGCATCGGCTACGGCGGACAATTTGGCGATCAGCGACTTGAAGCCGTGATGCTCCAGAAAGGCGCGCAAGGGGGCATCGGGGATGCCCTGCAATTCCAGTTCATCGAGTGGCTGCGGCAGCGGCTCGTCGCATTTGAGCGTGACCAGCACCTTGGACAGCCGCGCATTGTCGGCCTGTGCGATCAGATTGTCGCGCAACTTGCCCGGTTTCATCGTCGGCGCAGCGGCGAGCACCCCCTCCAGATCGCCATGTTCGGCAATCAGCTTCGACGCGGTCTTGGGCCCGACGCCGGTGACGCCGGGCACATTATCGACGCTGTCGCCCATCAACGCGAGTACATCGCCCAATTGCGCGGGTTCGACGCCGAACTTCTCGCGGACATGCTCCGCGCCAAGGCGGCGGTTGTTCATGGTGTCGTAGAGATCGAGGCCCGGCTCGATCAACTGCATCAGGTCCTTGTCGGCCGACACGATCGTCACCGCCCAGCCTTGCGCGAGCGCGGCCTTGGCGTAGCAGGCGATGATGTCATCGGCCTCCAGCCCCTCGGTCTCGATGCACGGCAGCGAAAAGGCGCGCGTGGCATCGCGAATCATCGGGAATTGCGGGACCAGATCCTCGGGCGCGGGCGGGCGGTGCGCCTTATATTGATCGTAAAGGTCATTGCGGAAGGTCTTGCTCGATTTGTCGAGGATGACCGCCATGTGCGTTGGGCCATCGGCCTTGTGCAGTTCATCGGCCAGTTTCCACAGCATCGTGGTATAGCCATAAACGGCACCGACCGGCTCGCCATGAATGTTGGTGAGCGGGGGGAGACGGTGATAGGCGCGGAAAATGTACCCCGAGCCATCGACAAGATAGAGATGCGGCATTGCGGGGGGATAGCCCAAGCTTCGACGAGGACAAAGCCCCGCTTTCGTCTCGGCTATCCGTGATTGGCGACGACGCTTGCCACCACCGCCTGCATCAGCGCCTGGCGGGCGGGAATCGGCTTGGGCGTATCGCCGATCATCACCGCGATCGCATAGCTGCGGCCATCAGGCGCAATCAGCAGGCCGACATCATTATAGCCGGCGGTGCGCCCGGCGAGATCCTGGCCGGTGCCGGTCTTGTGGCCAAAGGTCCACCCGGCCGGCACCGCGCCGCGCAGGCGCTGCTTGCCGGTGTGCGAGGATTCCATCGTGGTCAGCAGATATTCGGTCGAACTGCGCGACAACAGGTCGCCGCGCTTGAGCCGCGCCAGCGCCTCGGCAATGGCGCGCGGGGCGGCACCGTCGGGCGGATCGGCGACATAGCGTTCATAAGCCGCGATACGGTCGGGGCGGGGCAGGCGCGCGCGGGCAAGCGCAAAGGCGTTGCCGAAGGCGAAATCGGGTTTCCACACCAGGCCTGCGGTCTGGCTTTGCAACAGCCGCTCGCCCGGCCCGAAGCGAATGTCGCCCAGCCGCTTGCGCTGCAGGAAATCGCGCACTGCATTGGGCCCGCCGACATAGCGCAACAGCCGATCATTGGCGGTGTTGTCGCTCATCGTCAGCGCGCGCTGCAACAATTCGCCGACGGTGGTCTGATAGCCCTGTTCGCCCTTGATCAGCGCGGCGATCGGCTGATGGAAGACGGTGAGATCGTCGCGGGTCAGCGTGATCGGATCTTCGAGTTTCAAGCGCCCGGCATCGCGGAAATCGAGCACGGTCATGGCGACCCACAATTTGCTCACGCTTTGCTGTGGCAGGCGCTGCTCGCCGCCAGTGTCGACCGCCCAGCCTTCTTCAATGCTGCGCACCGCCACGCCAACCCGCCCATCAAAGGCGCGCACCAGCGCCGCGACATTGGCGACGAGCGCCGAAGGCGGCGCGACCGGGCGCGGGGCAGGGGCGGCGGCGACGGGGCTTGGCACCGCGACCGGAACGGGCGGAGTGGACATGCGCGCGACATGGACGTTGGCATCGTGACCGCAGGCGCACAGAGCAGCGGTCAATAGCATCGCCGCCGCCGGTTTTGGGAATCGATACGGAAGAATGCGCGTCACCGTTTACTGGCCCCAATGTCCCGAGAAGACCCTCTCACCCGAGCCCCAAACCCCATGATAGGGCAACAATAGGGTTGAGGAATCCTTTCGCGGCAACCGTGCGATGAATCGCCTGTGTCACAGGATGAGACGAGCGTTCGGCGGGAACCGGTCAGGCCGTTGATTTCACGGCACCAAAATGGTGTCGAGCGCTTCCGGCAACATCTCGGGATAATCCAGCGTGTAATGCAGCCCGCGCGATTCCTTGCGGTGCAGCGCCGAGCGCACGATCAGCTCAGCGGTTTGCAGCAGGTTGCGCAGCTCGATCAGGTCGGGCGTGACGCGGAAGTGGCCGTAATAATCGTTGACCTCGTCGGTCAACATGCGGATGCGGTGCTGCGCCCGCTCCAGCCGCTTGGTGGTGCGCACGATCCCGACATAATTCCACATGAAGCGGCGGATTTCGGTCCAGTTCTGCTTGATGACGACTTCCTCGTCCGAATCCTCGACACGGCTTTCGTCCCATGGGCGGATCGCCGGCGGCGGGGGCAGATCGTCCCAATGCTCGGTGATATGCTGCGCGCACGCCTCGCCGAACACGAAACATTCGAGCAGGCTGTTCGAGGCAAGCCGGTTGGCCCCGTGCAGCCCGCTCTCGCTGCATTCGCCTGCGGCATAGAGGCCGGGCAGATCGGTGCGGCCGTCGAGATCGATCACGATGCCGCCGCACGTGTAATGCTGCGCGGGCACCACCGGGATCGGATCGCGCGTCATGTCGATGCCGAGGCCGAGCAGCTTTTCCTGGATGTTGGGGAAATGCTCGTGGATGAAGTCCGGCCCCATATGGCTGATGTCGAGATGGACGTAATCGAGCCCCAGCCGCTTGATCTCATGGTCCATCGCGCGTGCAACGATGTCGCGCGGGGCGAGCTCGGCGCGCGGGTCGAAATCGGGCATGAAGCGATAGCCATTGTCGGGCAGCAGCAATTGCCCGCCCTCGCCGCGCACCGCTTCGGTAATCAGGAAATTCTTGACGTCGAGATTGTAGAGGCAGGTCGGGTGGAACTGCATCATCTCCATGTTGGAAACACGACACCCGGCGCGCCACGCCATGGCGATGCCGTCCCCGGTTGCGCCGCGCGGTGCCGTGGAAAACAGATAGGTGCGCCCCGCGCCGCCCGTTGCGAGTATCGTTGCGCGTGCGGTGTACAGTTCGACCCGCCCGGTCGCGCGGTTGACGGCATAGACGCCCCACACATGGCCCGCGCCCGAATAGCGTTCCTCATGCCGACTGGTGGCAAGGTCGATCGCGACCATATCGGGGACGAGCGTGATATTGGGATGGTCGGTCGCGGCGCGTTGCAGCGCCTCCTGCACCGCCCAGCCGGTCGCGTCGGCAACATGGACGATGCGGCGGTGCGAATGCCCGCCCTCGCGGGTCAAATGCAGCGCGCCGCCATTCTCTTCGCTTTCGGTGGCAAAGGGCACGCCCAGTTCGCGTAGCCGCGCGATCGCGGCGGGTGCGCGTTCGACCACCATTTCCACGGTCGCACGGTTGTTCAGCCCCGCGCCCGCGATCATCGTGTCTTCGATATGGCTTTCGAAGGTATCGCCTTCCTCGAGCACGGCGGCGATGCCGCCTTGCGCCCAGGCGGTCGAGCCTTCGTCGAGCCGCCCCTTGGCGAGCACGGTGACCTTGAAACGATCAGCGAGGTTGAGGGCGGCGGTGAGCCCGGCGGCACCCGAGCCGATGATGAGCACGTCCGAAGTGTTGGTCTGGGGCAAAAGCGAATCCGTTCGTGTCGAGCGCAGTCGAGACACCTGTCGCGGCGGCCCGCAGGGTTCTCGACTACGCTCGAACCGAACGGGAAGACAAGCGGATTAGGCGGCGTTCGATGCCCGTGTGAGGTTTAGGAACACGTCCTCCAGATCGGCCTCGCGCGTCGATACATCGACGATGCCGTAACCATCGGCCTGCACGGCTGCGAGCACCTGGCCCGCATTCACCTGGTCCTTGGCATAGGTGATGGCGAGCGTGCGCGTGCCCTTGAGCGCGATCTTCTGGAAACATGCCGCCGTCGGCAGCGCGGCAACGTCGCGGTCGACGGTCACCTCGACCAGTTTCTCGGTCGCCTTTGCGAGCAGTTCGCGCGTCGGTTCGTTGGCGATCACCTTGCCATGGTTGATGATGGCGATGCGGTCGCACAATTGTTCGGCTTCCTCGAGATAATGCGTCGTCAGCACCACTGTGATTCCCGCATCGTTGAGCGAGCGGACATAGGCCCAGAGCTGCTGGCGCAATTCGATATCCACGCCGGCGGTGGGCTCGTCCAGCACCAGCACGGGCGGGGAATGGACCATGGCCTTGGCGACCATCAGCCGCCGCTTCATCCCGCCCGACAGCGTGCGCGCATAGGCATTGGACTTGTCCTCCAGATGCACCGCGCGCAGCAATTCCATCGAGCGCCGCTTGGCCTTGGGCACGCCGTACAGCCCGGCCTGAATCTCCAGCGTCTCGAACGGCGAGAAGAACGGGTCGAACAGGATTTCCTGATTGACGATGCCGATCGAAACCTTGGCGTTGCGCGGGTGCTGATCGATGTCGAAGCCCCAGATCGACGCGCTGCCGCTGGTCTTGTTGACCAGCCCCGCCAGGATGTTGATCAGCGTCGATTTGCCCGCGCCATTGGGGCCGAGCAGGCCGAAAATCTGCCCGCGCGGCACATCGAAGCTGACGCCGTCGAGCGCGCGTTTGCCGCCCTTATACGTCTTGCACAGGTTCGCGATGGAGATAGCGGCCTCGGTCATGGCTGCTGCCCTACGCGCGCAGCACGCCAAGCTCAATCCTCCCGATCCTCTGCCGGGGAGGATTGTTCGCGCGCGACTCCGCTGCTAAACGCCCCGCATGATCGCACCGCCCGAAATCGTCCGTGTCACCCACACCCGCAATCATTGCGATGGCGCGTCGGATATTCCCGGCGGTGCCAGCCTCGGCCATCCGCGCGTGTTCCTCGAGATTGACGAGAGCGGCTATGTCGATTGCGGCTATTGCGACCGGCGTTTCGTGCTGATCGGTGGCCCCGCCGATGGGGTCGATCCGGCGACCTTGCGCGACCATGGGGATGGCGCGGGGCGTTGAAAGCGCGTTGGCTGCTGCTGACGCCGCTCGCGCTCATCGCGGCAGCGCCTGAAAGGACCTTGATGCAGCACGCGACCGGCACGTTCGAGGTCAAGATGACGCCCGAGGCAAAAGGCGATGCGCCGACCGGCGGTTTGCCGACCAGCCGGATGGGGATCGCCAAGACCTTCATCGGCGGCATGACCGGCAGCGCGACCGGCACGATGCTGGCAGCGGGTACGCCCAAGCCGGGGCACCCGGCGGGCTATGTCGCGATCGATCAGTTCAATGGGAGCGTCGATGGCAAGGCGGGAAGTTTCCTGCTGCTCCACCGCGGCACGATCGACAAGGTCGGCGGCGCCGATCTGTCGGTGATCATCGCGCCCGACAGCGGCACCGGCGCGCTGGAAGGGATTAGCGGCAGCTTCGCGATCACGATCGAGGGCGGCGTGCACCGTTACGATCTGGCCTATACGCTGCCGACCAAATAGTCGTCGGTCACCCCGGCACGCGGCCGGGGTGACGGCGAACGGGTGCCCATAACACCGCAGTCACGACCTCTGTGCCATTTACGAAGGCAGAGCGCCTCCCTATCTCTGCTGGATGACCAGCCCCACAGACCCCCGCGCCTTCCTGTACCACGATGGCCAGCTTGATCCGGCCGAGGCGCAAGCGCTCACCGCCGCTGCGCTCGGCAAGGCCGATGATGGCGAACTGTACCTGCAATATCGCAAGTCCGAAGCGTTCGGCTTTGATGACGGGCGGCTGAAGACGGCGAGCTACGACACGCATTCGGGCTTTGGCCTGCGCGCGGTGTCGGGCGAGATGACCGCCTTCGCCCATGCCAATGAACTGAGCGCCGCCGCGATCCGGCGTGCGAGCGAGACGATGGCGCTGATCGATCCATCCTCCGCGCCCAAAGCGGGGCCGCCGCGCAGCACCAACCGCCACCTGTATACCGCCGCCGATCCGCTCGACCTGATCCCCTTCGCCGACAAGGTGACTCTGTGCCAGACGATCGATGCCGCCGCGCGCGCGCGTGATCCGCGCGTGGCGCAAGTGTCGGTGTCGCTGATGGGCAATTGGAACGTGGTCGAAATCGTCCGCGCCGATGGCTTCGTTGCCACCGACGTGCGCCCGCTGGTGCGCTTGAACGTGTCGATCGTGGTCGAACAGAATGGCCGTCGCGAAACCGGCAATTTCGGCATGGGCGGCCGCTATCTCTATACCGAGCTGATGGAACCGGCGACGTGGAACCGCGCGATCGACCAGGCGCTGTCGCAGGCGCTGGTCAATCTCGATGCGGTCGCGGCCCCGGCGGGCGAGATGACCGTGCTGCTCGGGCCGGGCTGGCCCGGCATCCTGCTGCACGAGGCGATCGGCCACGGGCTGGAGGGGGATTTCAACCGCAAGGGCACCAGCGCCTTTTCCGGCCGCATTGGTGAACGCGTCGCGGCCCCGGGCGTGACGGTGGTCGACGACGGATCGATCGCCGACCGGCGCGGATCGCTGTCGATCGACGATGAAGGCACGCCGACGCAGGAAAATGTGCTGATCGAGGACGGCATCCTCAAAGGCTATATCCAGGACCGCCTCAATGCGCGGCTGATGGGCGTGGCCCCGACCGGCAATGGCCGCCGCGAGAGCTTCGCCCACGCACCGATGCCGCGCATGACCAACACGTTTATGCGCGGCGGCAGCGATGATCCGGCCGAGCTGCTGTCGCGCGTGAAGAACGGCATCTTCGCCAAGAGCTTTGGCGGCGGGCAAGTCGACATCGTCTCGGGCAAGTTCGTGTTCAGTTGCACTGAGGCGTATCTGGTCGAGAACGGCAAGCTCGGTGCGCCGATCAAGGGCGCAACGCTGATTGGCGATGGCCCGTCCTGTCTGACGCGCGTCGAAGGGATCGGCAACGATTTCGCGCTCGACGAGGGCGTCGGCATGTGCGGCAAGGGCGGGCAGAGCGTGCCGGCTGGTGTCGGGCAGCCAACGCTGCTGGTCGGCGGGCTGACGGTCGGCGGGACGGCGGTCTAAGGCTGCAGATCGCCAACGGGGTGCGCTTATGCTAAACGCTCGCCATGGAGTTCTTTCGCGCCCTTGACGACAAGCACCGCGCTTTCATTGCGCGGCAACCGATGTTTTTCGTGGCGACGGCGGCGGAGGGCGCGCGCATCAACCTCAGCCCCAAGGGGATGGACAGTTTTCGCGTGCTCGGGCCCAATCGCGTTGCCTATCTCGATCTTGGCGGATCGGGCAATGAGACGCAGGCGCATCTCGCCGCCGATGGGCGCATCACCATCATGTTCTGCGCGTTCGATAATCCGGCGCTGATCTTGCGGCTATATGGGACGGGGCGTTTCGTGATTGCGGGGGAGCCGGGTTTTGACGACCTCGCCCAGCATTTCCCGCGCCTGCCCGGTGCGCGGCAGATTTTCGACATCACGGTCGACAGCCTGCAGACCAGTTGCGGATGGGGCGTGCCGCACCTGACGCTCGATCGCCCGCGCGATACGTTGGTCAAATATCACGCCCAGCAGGAACCGGCGGCGCGCCTCGCCAAAATCGCGGATCGCACGACCAGCATCGATGGCTTGCCCGTGCGGGTGCAGGCGGTGTTGCCGAGCTTCGACGCGCCGTCCGCGTGACGGCCCGATGAGTCTGGCGGAACTCGGCCGTTTTGCGCGCAACGAAGCGCATATCGTGATCGGGCGGCTTGAATCGGAGGGCATCCCCGCCCTCGCGCTCGACGGCAACGCCAGCATTGTCGATGGCAGCCAGTTCTTCATCCCGGTGCGGGTGATGGTCGATGCGGACGATATCGCGGCGGCGCGCCACATCATTGCAGCACTGCCCGATTCTTAGGCAAACCTTCGCAACTGCACAAAAATTTACCTCGCGGTAATCTTTCATGACGCATTTGTACGCAGAAACGCGTCTTTCCAACTCTGGCACGCTCATTGCGTAAGAGCTCTTGGGGTCCATAACCAGGGGCGGTTGTCGCATGAAGCTCGTCATAGCCATCATCAAACCCTTCAAGCTTGATGAGGTGCGCGAAGCGCTCACCGAAATCGGCGTCGCGGGGATGACCGTTACCGAGGTCAAGGGATTCGGCCGCCAGAAGGGCCAGACCGAAATCTATCGCGGCGCGGAATACAGCACCAACATGGTGCCCAAGATCAAGATCGAGATCGTCTGCGGCGCGGATCTCGCCGACAAGGTCGTCGAGGCGATCCAAGCGTCGGCCAATACCGGCGCGATCGGCGACGGCAAGATTTTCGTGCTCGATGTCGGTCAGGCGGTCCGCATCCGCACCGGCGAAACCGATGAGACCGCGCTGTGAGCGGGGCTGTTAAGGGGGTAAAGATGAAAGCATCGACCAAATTGGGGTTGGCGGCGCTCGCGGGGGCTGCCGTCTTCGCCGCGCTCCCGGCCTGGGCGCAGACCACGGCGGCAGCGGCCGTCTCGCCAATTCCAAAGGCGACCGTCGACAAGGGCGATACCGCCTGGTTGCTGGTTTCCTCGCTCTTGGTGCTGATGATGTCGGTGCCGGGGCTCGCTTTGTTCTATGGCGGCCTGGTGCGCACCAAGAACATGCTCAGCGTTCTCACGCAGGTGCTGATGATCGTGTGCATGGTCGCGGTGATCTGGGTCACCTACGGCTATTCGGTCACCTTCACTGGCGGCAGCGCCTATTTTGGTGGTTTCTCCAAGGCGTTCCTGATGGGCGTCGACGCCAACAGCCAGGCAGCGACCTTCTCCAACGGCGTCTATGTTCCTGAATTCGCCTATATCTGCTTCCAAATGACCTTTGCCTGCATCACGCCGGCCTTGTTCATAGGCAGCGTGGCGGAGCGGGTGAAATTCTCGCCGCTAATGCTGTTCACCGCTTTGTGGGTGACGTTGGTCTATTTCCCGATCGCGCACATGGTGTGGTATTGGGGTGGCCCGGACGCGATTGCTTCGGCGGCTCTCAAGGGCGCAGCCGCACTCACCGCGCAGAATGCCGATGCGGGCAAGCTGTTCCAATGGGGCGCGCTCGATTTCGCGGGCGGCACCGTGGTGCACATCAACGCCGGTATCACGGGCCTGGTGATGTGCATCCTGCTCGGCAAGCGCCTGGGTTACCCCAAGGAGCCGATGCCGCCGCACTCGCTGACCATGACCATGATCGGTGCCAGCCTGCTGTGGGTCGGCTGGTTCGGCTTCAACGCCGGTTCCAACCTCGAAGCCAATGGCGTCACCTCGGTTGCCTTCATCAACACCTTCGTCGCGACCGCCGCTGCTGGCCTGTCCTGGCTGCTGGTTGAACAGATCGTGCGGGGCAAGCCGTCGCTGCTCGGTGCTGCCTCGGGTGTTGTGGCGGGGCTCGTCGCTGTCACCCCGGCCTCGGGTTATGCCGGGCCGATGGGTTCGGTCGTGCTTGGCCTGATCGTCTCGCCGCTCTGCTTCTTCTTCGTCGCCAAGGTGAAGGCGTGGTTCAAATATGACGACTCGCTCGACGTGTTCGGCGTGCACTGTGTCGGCGGCATTACCGGCGCGATCATGACCGGCGTGCTGGATGCACCGTATCTCGGTGGTCAGGGCCTGGCCGATTATTCGACCAAGCCCGGCACGATGGTCGCGGGCACCTATGACATGCTGAGCCAGGTCATCATCCAGTGCTCGGCGGTTGGCCTGACGCTGGTCTGGTCGGGGGTCGGTGCTGCGGTGCTGTTCGTCCTGATCGACAAGACCTGGGGCATGCGTGTCAGCGCCGATGTCGAGCAGGAAGGCCTCGACATCGCCGAGCATGGCGAGCGCGCTTACCATTATTGAAGAGATTGGCTGCCGGGTTCGGGGGAGCCCGGCGGCCAAACCATGTTCCTCCTGCGGACGACCTAAGGCCGGTGCGGCAACGCACCGGCCCTTTTTCTGTGGGAAGACTCCGGCATAAGCGACGGTGGTTAGGGCCGCGCGGCCAGACCGTTGACCAGCATATCGGCGATCACATCGGCGACCGCTTCGGGGGCGAGGTCGTCGGTCCACACGCCGTAGCGCAGGCCTAGGAACACGTTCATTCCCATCACCGCCCAGGCGTGGACTTCGGACACGTCGCTGCGGATTTCGCCACGCGCCGCGCCCGCCTTCAGGCGCACCGCGATCCGCTCCGCGGTGGTCGCATAATGCAGGTGAAAGGATTCGGGGTCGACGAATTCGGCTTCGTCGATGATGCGGTAGATTTCCTTGTGCCCGCGCACAAAGGCAATGAATTCGAGCAGCCCGGCGCGTTCCGCCGCGATCTGGTCGGGGGCGGCGCGAATCGCCGGGGCGACGCGCTCGCGGACCTGATCCGACATGTCGCGCACCAGCGCGCGGAACACCGCGTCCTTCGAATCGAAATAGGTGTAGAAGCTGCCCAGCGCGACGCCGGCGCGGCGCGTGATGCCGCTGACCGAGGCTTCGTGGAACCCGCGCTCGCCAAATTCGATCGCCGCGGCGTCCAGAATGGCGCGCAACGTCTTGCGGCCGCGCTCGGTCCGCGGGGCTTTGCCCGCGCTTGCCGAATCGTCGAGACGCACAGCGTCGCCGCCCGCAGCCGGAGCGCCCGATTGCGCCGGGTCGGCTGTTGCCACCACGCCACGTTTGGCCGCCATCCGATCGTCCTCCCCAATTCCCAAGTTGAAACCTGGTTCATGTTTCAGTAAAGCGAGAATCACAGGCGCACAACCCGGATGCATATCGGGCCATGTGGATGCGCCGCAGGAGGGGAAAACCGATGACACGCCTGAATTCCGTGCGCTTGTTGCTCAGCGCCAGCGTCGCGCTCGCTGCCATTGCCGCCGTGCCTGCCATGGCCCAGACCGCCCCCACACCGACGACAGCAGAACCGGAAGCGGTGGCGGAGAGCAGCGACATCGTCGTCACCGCGCGTCGCCGTGCGGAGACCTTGCTCAACGTGCCGATCGCGGTGACCGCCTTCAGCGCGGATCGGCTCGAGAAGACCGGCGTGGTCGATTTGACCGACATCCAGAACGTCACCCCCAACACCACGCTGAAGGATGCGCGCGGGACCAATTCCACGCTCGCCGCCTTCATTCGCGGCGTCGGCCAGCAGGATCCGGTGCCCGGGTTCGAGGCGGGCATCGGCATCTATCTCGACGACGTCTATCTCAACCGGCCGCAGGCGGCGGTGCTGGATGTGTATGAAGTCGATCGCATCGAAGTGCTGCGCGGGCCGCAGGGCACGCTCTACGGCCGCAACACCATTGGCGGCGCGGTCAAATATGTGACCAAGCGCCTGGCCGATGTGCCCGAGGCGAGCTTCAAAGCGAGCTATGGCTCGTTCAATCAGGCGGACGGGATCATCAGCCTGTCGACGCCGGTCGGGCCGCTGTTCAAGATCGGCGTATCGGGCGCGCGGCTGACGCGCGACGGTTTCGGGCGCAACACCAACCTCAACATCGACAATTATAACAAGGACGTCTGGGCCGGGCGCGGCACGATCGAGTTTGCCTCGCCCGACGGGCGGATGTCGCTGCGGCTGACCGGCGATTATACCGAGGACAAATCGAACGCGCGCAACGGTTCGCGGTTGATCACCAGCTTGGCCAGCGCGACGCCGGTTCAATCCAATCCGTTCGATACGCGCGCCGGGCTCAACAGCCCGCGTCAGAATATCCAGGCGGGCGGGCTGTCGCTGGTGGCGACCGGCGAACTGAGCGATCATCTGACGCTGAAAAGCATCAGCGCGTTCCGCAAGGACCGCTCCTTCACGCCGATCGACTTTGACGCACTGCCTGCGGTCGATGTCGATGTGCCGGCCGTCTATCGCAACGAACAGACCAGCCAGGAATTCCAGCTCGCCTATAAGAGCGACAAGCTCAACGGCCTGGTCGGCTTCTATTATCTGGGGGCGAAGGCTTCGACCGGCTTCGACGTGCTCCTGTCGACGACGCTCCCCAACTTCGACGCCTATACCGCAGGCGACGTGCGGACCGAGACGAGCTCGATCTTTGGCGATTTCACTTATGATTTCACGCCGCAATGGAGCCTGTCGCTGGGCGGGCGCTATACTTGGGACCAGCGTGAGTCCTATATCTTCAAGGCCAGCTATTTCGGCGTGACCTCGGAATTCGGCGGCAATCCGACGCTGGTCGGTGCGCCATCGACCAATTTCCGCGGCACCGCCAATTTCAAACGCTTCACCCCGCGCGCCTCGCTGAGCTTTAAGCCGACCGCCGACCATCTGTTTTATGCGTCTTATTCGGAAGGCTTTAAGGGCGGCGGGTTCGATCCGCGCGGGTCGGGCACCTCGGCCCCCGACGTCAATCAGGATGGCGTGCGCAGCTATCAGGAAATCTACAACTATCTGTTGTTCAAGCCCGAAGTGGTGAAGAGCTATGAGGTCGGCTGGAAGGGCGCGCTGTTCGACAAGCGCCTGACCTTCGCGCTCGACGGTTTCTATTCGGACTATAGCAATGTGCAGGTGCCGGGATCGGTCGGCTGCATCATCGGCGGGGTCCAGTCCTTCTGCGGCATCACCACCAACGCCGCCAAAGCGACGATCAAAGGCGTTGAACTCGAATCGAACGCGATCCTCGCGCGAGATTTTGCCGGGGCCGGGTCGAACGTGACGCTGGCCGGGACGCTCGGCTATATCAGCGCCAAATATAAGACGTTCATCGGGCCGACCGGCACCGATGTCGCCAATGTCCGCGTGTTCCAGAACACGCCGGACTGGACGCTGTCGGGCACGCTCGGTGCCACGCTGCCGGCCGGGCCGGGCAAGGTCAACGCCTCCACCACGGTGTCGTATCGCAGCCTGACGCACCAGTTCGAAACCGCCAGCCCGTTCCTCGACCAGCCGGGCTATGCGCTATGGGATGCGCATTTGACCTACACCTTCGGCAAGGGGCGCTATTCGATCGGCGTCCATGCCAAGAACATCACCGACAAGCACTATAAGACCTCGGGCTACCAATATATCCGCACCGATCTGGCCGGGAATCCGATCAATCTCGCCAACGTGGCGGTGCCGAATGGCCCCTATGTTCCGACGCTGGGCAAGGAAGGGATTGCAACCGCCTTTTACGGCAATCCGCGCCAGGTGTTCGGGACGATTACCGCGAAATTCTGAATCGCGGCGGTTACAAACATGCGGGCCGGGCACTCGACACAGGGTGCCCGGCCCTTTTTACGATTGAGGGCAGGCAGCATGACCACCGACACCCCCCGCCCGGCAAACCGCGCGCTCGTCCTGGCGATGCTGCTGCTGGTCTACACCTTTAATTTTCTTGATCGGCAGATTCTGAGCATCCTCGCGCAGCCGGTGAAGGCATCGTTGGGGCTGACCGATACGCAACTCGGGATGCTCGGCGGCCTGGCCTTTGCCGCGCTCTATTCGACGCTGGCGATCCCGCTCGCCTTGCTGGCGGATCGCACCAGCCGGTCCTGGGTGATTGCGCTGTCGCTCGGCGTGTGGAGCGTGTTCACCGCATTGTGCGGCACCGCGCAGAGCTTCGGGCAGATGTTCGCCTTTCGCCTCGGTGTCGGCGTTGGCGAAGCGGGCGGGGTGGCACCCTCTTATGCGCTGATCGGCGATTATTATCCGGCCAACATGCGGGCGCGGGCGCTGTCGATCTATTCGCTCGGCATCCCGGTGGGCGCGGCGGCAGGGGCCCTGCTCGGCGGCTATATCGCGCAGACGGTCGAATGGCGCAGCGCGTTCCTCGCGGTTGGGGTGGCGGGGCTGCTGCTCGCGCCTGCGTTCAAAGCGATTGTGCGCGATCGCCCGCGCGCGGTGGCACCGGTGGATCAAGTGCCGATCACCCATGTCTTCGGCATCCTCGCCGCCAAGCCGAGCTTCTGGCTGCTCGCCTTTGGCGCGGCAGCGGGGTCGATGTGCGGTTATGGCGTCGCGTTCTGGCTGCCGAGCATGATCATGCGCAACTACGGTCTGGGCTTGAGCCAGACCGGGCAGTTCTTCGGCGCGCTGCTGCTCAGCGGCGGGGTTGCGGGCATTGTGCTGGGCGGATGGTTGGGTGACCGGCTCGGCGCGCGCGGGCGGCGCTGGTACGCGCTGTTTCCGGCGATCTGCTATGTGGTGGGGACGCCGCTGTTCATCGCCGGGGTATTGGCCGAATCGTGGCAGGCGGCATTCGCCTTGTTCCTGCTGCCACAGGCGCTGGTCTATGTCTGGCTCGGCCCGGTCTTGACCGCGGTCCAGCATCTCGTCCCGGCCCATATGCGCGCGACCGCCTCGGCCAGTTTCCTGCTGATCAACAATTTGATCGGGCTCGGGCTGGGTTCCTGGGTGATCGGCGCGCTGTCGGATCATTTGACGCCGACCTATGGCGCCGATGCGCTGCGCTACGCGATTGCGACGGGCCTCTGCCTGTATCTGGTCGCCGGAGCGTTGATGGCGCTCGCCAGCCGGTTTCTCCCGCGCGACTGGGTGGAGTGAGGGCAGGGTCTTGCAAGCTTAGGGGGCCGATGCCTCGTCTCATTAAAAGGGGCACCTCGATCACCGCAGAATTTACCTCAGTCGCCAGTTATCTCACCTTCATCATCGGGAAGTTTGGCCTTGACGCGGCTGCGCCGCGCATCACGTAAAATATCCTCGATCTCGAAGAGTAGCGCACGCCCCTGGTCGGTCTTGCCGTTGGTATCGTCCTGATCGGCGGCGAACAGCGCCTTCGCGCGCGCCGCGAGATCGATCAGCGCAGCGTAGCGCTCTTCCCCCAGCTTTTTCCGGACGATGTCGAACCCTTTGACCAGCGTGTCGAACTCGCTGTCGATGTTCCGATCGGGGAAAACGAGCGTTCGGTCGAGAAAAGTGGGGGCATGTAATATCATTGATCCAAGCTGATCGTAAATTTCGCTGAGTGACGCCGGGATGTACGGCTTTGGATTGAAGTAGGGGTTAGGGCTCATCGTTTCGTCTCCGGGCGGGAAAGAACATAGGTATGATCGATACCGAGCTGACGAGGACGGATGATCACGACTCGGCTCGGTCGAAAGTCAGTGTTGAAAAAGCCGCGGACTTGGGGCGTTCTTAGCGTCTTGCGCGTCAAAGTAACGTCGAACGCAACGTCTTTAACGCGCGCGTCTGGTCGCCGATAGGTGAGGTCATTGCCGGAAGTGTCGTCTTCCCTCCGGTTTACCCGCACAGGCCCCTGCCCGCTTGAGACGATGCCCAATTGACTATAGCGCACGCGAAGATCTCGCCGAACTTCCCGATCGACGTAGTTTCCTACTGCCTCTCTGTCCGAGAGTCTCGGGGTCAGGCGGCCAGCCTTGAGCAACGCAAGACCATCGCTATACGCGCCGTCAGCGCGTTGCTGCACAAAACGCAGTGTTTCGACCTGGAGTGGACCATAGTCACCCTTCACCCGCGCAAAGGCTGCGGCGCGTTGGAAGCGCAGATCGTCGACCTTTGCGCTTAGGCCTTGGACCGTCACGATCGGCATTCCAAATGCGTCGGTCGGACCAATCTCATCGTAATGCCAGTTTGGATCGATCGCCTTGATTTGGGATATGAGGTGCCTGGACTGATCCTGAAGAAACTGCGCCATCGATTCATTCGCAGGTCCGGTAAAATCGAACAGAGTATCCGCGACCGCAATCAGCGCGCCTCCAGGAGCATTTTGTAGTCCTGGAAACGACTGTTCCAACGTCATTGGGATTTCGAACGCTCGACTGTTACTGCCTCGCGCCGGTTCCCGTTCCGCTTCTGAGGTAGCCTGCGCTGTTTGTTGGCCGCCAGGGGGGGCTAAAGGGTTTCCTCCGGCGGTTCCGCCCGTGCGGAAGGTGAACCTCCCGTTCTGCCGATCATGATACGGATTGAATTTGAATTCTACGCCGTTCGCGTTGCGCACAGAGGGCAATCGGCCGGTTCTTAACCAGCAGGAAAATGCTCGTCGCCGCTCAGCTGTTGATATTTCCATTTGTGCCACCCCCGTTGGAGAGGTTGGAACATATCAGCAACATTTTCCAACATTGCAAGCGCTACATCATGATTGCTTGCCTGCCGCCTTCCAAACAGTCCGCTGCAGGGACTATAAAAAATTCGGCACTTTAAAAAGTGGTGCGGCCGAGAAGACTCGAACTTCCACGGGCTTTCGCCCACAACGACCTCAACGTTGCGCGTCTACCAGTTCCGCCACGGCCGCACGTAACATCACCGGGCACGCCCGGCAGCTGGTAGGCGAGCGCCCCTAGCAAAGCATCGCGGCGGGCGCAATGCCTATCGCAATCGGGATGATGCGCGTAGCAGGCCCGGATGCCCGTTGCCCAACTCCCAACCCGCTCCGACCGATGCGTTGCGGAGACGCGGCGTATTCTCACGCTGGCATGGCCGGTGATGCTGACCAGCCTCAACTGGACGATTTTGAGCGTCACCGACATTGTGGTGGTCGGTTTGACCGGCACCGACCAGGTCGCCGCATTGGGCGCGAGTCGCGCGCTGACCTTCGTGACGATCGTCGCCGGATTGGCGTGGTTGTCGGGTACTTTGGTGTTCACCGCGCGCGCCGATGGCGCGGGCGACCTGCCGCGTACGGGCGCGACGCTGCGCGAAGGGCTGGTGCTGGCGCTGGTGCTGGGCGCGCTGGGTGCGCTCGGCTTCGGGCTGTTTGCCGAAGCGATGTTGGGCGGTATTGGTGTCGCGCCCGCTTTGGTGGGGCCGGCGGCGCGCGTCGTGCGGGTGATGGCATTGTCCTATCCGTTCCAACTCACGACGATCGCGGCGAGCTTCTTTCTGGAGGCGATTTCGCGGCCACGGCGGGTGATGGTGGTCAACCTTGCGATTCTGCCGCTCAACGCGGTGCTGGCCTGGGCGTGGTCGGGCGGGCATTTGGGGCTGCCCGCTTTGGGGGCGGTCGGGGCGGCTTCGGCTACCGCAAGCGCCTCGCTGATCGGCGCGGTGGCGATGCTGGCGGCGGTGTGGACGACAGACACTGCGCGGGCGCGCGGGGTGCGCGATCTTTCGCGGCGGGCCTGGGGTGCTGCGGTGCCTGGTGCCATGCGGCTGGCGCGCTTCGGGATCGTGCCTGCGATCGCCTCGGGCCTGGAACTGGCGGGCTTTTCGATTCTGATCGCGCTGTCGACCGATTTCGGACCGGTGACCGCGCACGCATTCCAGATCGTCTTCTCGGTCCACAACGTCACCTTCGGGGTCGCGTTGGGGCTCGGATCGGCGGCGGGCGTCCGCGTCGGCAATGCGGTGGGCGAGGGCACGCCGGCGCTGGCAGTGCCCCGCACGCTGATCGCGGCTGCGCTGGCGGCGCTGTTCACGGGCTTGCTGGCGATCATGATCGTGGTCGCCGGTTGGCCGATCGTCGCGGCGTTCCCGGCGGCCGCTGGCGTGCATGCGGTGGCGCTGGCGATGCTGCCGATCTGGGCACCGTTCATTCTGTTCGACGGCGTGCAGGTGGTGTTCGTCTACGCGCTGCGGTCGCTCGGCGACCAGATTGCGGCGGGGGTGAACAGCATCATGGCGTTCTTCGTCGTCACCGGCGGGGCGGGGTGGCTGTTCGTGCAGGCGGGCTTTGGGCCGCTTGGGCTGGTCTATGCCTCCGGGCTAGGGATGGTGGCCGCCGCACTTCTGCATGGCGGCCGCTTCGCCTGGATCAGTGCGCGGCTTCGCCCGAAAAACTGAGCACCAGTTCCTGCGCGTTGACCGGCACGTTGACTTGGGCTGAGTTGAACTGGACTTGGCCCTTGGGCGGCAGCGTGGTCGCTTCCGGCCGGATGATCCAGCTGAACACGATCCGCTTCTGCGCATCGCGCAAGTCGGCGCGGATGTCGGGGATGGGCTGGCGGGTGTCGGTCGGGTTGAGCACGATGCCGCTGACCGCGAAAATCTCGTTGCCGTTAAAGGTATGCTGGTCGACGGGCTTGCTGACGATTTTCAGCGGGGTGCCGGTTGCCGGGCGAAACAACTGGCCCGCCAGCCCGGGCAGGTCGGCATAGAAAACCAGCGCTGCTGCCGCGAGCATGGCGATGCCGGCTGCGATTGCCGCCACGGTCCAGCGCCGCGCCGGGTTGCGGCGCGGGCGAAACGGCGGTTCGTGCGCGAACGCATCATAATCGTCATAGGGTGCCGTCGCTGCGCTGGCCGCCGGTGCCGAGACAGGTTCCGGCGGAGTCTCGACCGCCGCCTCCGTCCGGGGCGCGACGGGGGGCGGCGCGAGCGGGGCCGCTTCGGCCCGCGCAACCAGATCGAGCACGGGGGCACCCGCCTGGAACCAACTGTGCTTGCAACTTGCGCACCGCACGGTCCGCCCATCCGCCCCAATGGCGGAATCCGGGACGAGGTAACGCGTGTGGCACTCGGTGCATTCGAGGATCATGATACGGCTTTGGCCCCGTTACCGCCCTGTGGCAACGTATCTGCCGAATCTAAGCCCAGGCAGCCGGGCTAGGCAAGCCTTTCGCAAGTCGATCATGCTGCCCGCGCTTGTGGCGGCGCGCCGGATCGTGCGATGCAGGCGCAGGGCATTGATTAGAGAGCGAGCAGCACGCGCCACATGGCGAATATCGTCCAGTTCGAGAATGTGGGGCTACGCTACGGCACCGGCCAGGAGACGCTGTCCGACGTCAGCTTTACGCTGTCGACCGGGGCATTTTATTTCCTGACCGGCGCATCGGGGGCGGGCAAGACGTCGCTGTTGAAGCTGCTCTATCTGGCGCAGCGCCCGACGCGCGGCAGCATCCGGCTGTTCGGCGAAGATGCGGTGACCTTGCCGCGATCGCGCTTGCCGGGCTTCCGGCGGCGGATTGGGGTGGTGTTCCAGGATTTCCGCCTCGTTCCGCATCTCTCGGCCTATGACAATATCGCCTTGCCGCTGCGCGTGTCGGGCGTGCCGGAGAGCGATGTCGAGGCACCGGTGCGCGAAATGCTGGCCTGGGTCGGGCTCAGCGACCGGGTCGACGCCAAGCCGCCGACGCTGTCGGGCGGCGAACAGCAGCGCGTGGCGATTGCGCGCGCGGTGATTGGTCGCCCGGAAATCCTCGTCGCTGACGAGCCGACCGGCAATGTCGATCCCGACATGGCGGAGCGGCTGCTGCATTTGTTCGATTCGCTCAATCGCCTGGGCACCACGGTCGTGGTTGCGACGCACGATTTCCACCTGCTCGGGCGCATCCAGAAGGCGCATATGATGCGGCTCGATCATGGGCGCTTGCTCGATCCGACCGGTTCGCTGCGCTTTCCCCCGCCCAACGCGCCGGGCGGCAGCGAATGAGCGTGAAGGTGATTGCAACGGCGGCGGACCGGCGCTTGCTCGACGAAAGTCGCGGCACGCGGGCGATGACGTGGATCATGGCGATCATGCTGTTTTTAACGGTGCTGGCGGCGGCGCTGGGCCTGGGCACGCTGGGGGCGGCGGCGTTGCTCGACCGGCAATTGGCCGGGCGGTTGACGGTGCAGATTGTCGAGGCGGTGGAAACCAAGCGGCTCGACCAGACGCAGCGCGCGCTGGCGGTGCTGCGCACCGATCCGGTGGTAACCCGTGCGGTCGAGGTCGATCGCGCCAAGCTGACGACGCTGCTGCGCCCGTGGCTGGGGGCGGATGGGGCCGATCCCGATTTGCCGATTCCGGCGATGATCGATGTCGATCTCCGCGTCGCCAGCGATGCGGCGGTGGCGCGCGTGCGCGACGGCGTGCGCGCGGTTGCCCCCTCGGCGCGGATCGACCGGCATGAAAGCTGGATGTCCCCGGTGCGCAGCTTCATGGGGATGGTCACGCTGCTCGCGGCGGGCCTGGTGCTGCTGATGGCGGCGGCGACGGCGGCGGTGGTCATTCTGGCGGCGCGCGCGGGGCTGGAAACGCACCGTGACACGATCGAGGTCCTGCACATGCTGGGCTCGACCGATGTGCAGGTCGCGCGGCTGTTTCAGCGCCGGATTGCGCTGGATACGCTGATTGGCGGTGTGCTTGGCACGGTCGGGGCGGTCGGCGTGGTGCTGCTGGTCGGCTGGCAATTGACGACATTGGGCTCGGATCTGTTGGGGGGGCTTTCGCTTGGCACCCGCGATTGGGTGTTGCTGGGCGCGTTGCCGTTTGCGTTCGCGGTGCTGGCGACGCTGGCGGCACGGCAGGCGGTGCTTGGCGCGCTTGGACGCTATCTGTGATCGCGCGGGTTCTCGGGGTGCTCGCCTTGCTCTGGATGCTGGGGTTTGCGGTGTTTCTGGCGACGATGCCGGTGCCGCTCGCTGGTCCGCGCACCGACGCGATCGTCGTGCTGACGGGCTCGGCCGGGCGGATCGATCGCGGTCTTGCGCTGCTGCAAGGGCATATGGCCAAACGCATGTTGATCAGCGGCGTCGCGCCCGAAGTGCGCCCCGCCGAACTGGCGCATGAATATCGCGTCAGCCCGGCTTTGTTCGCCTGCTGCGTCGATTTGGGCCATGAAGCCGTCGACACCCGCTCCAATGCCGACGAGACGGCGGACTGGGTGCGCACGCATGGTTACAAGACGGTGCGGCTGGTGACCTCCGACTGGCATCTGGCGCGGGCGCGGCTCGAACTGGTCAATGCGCTGGATGGCGACGCTACCGTGTTCGGTGATGGCGTGCCGAGCAGCCCGCGTTATGCGGTGCTGATTGGCGAATATAACAAACTCATCCTGCGCAAGGCCGCCTTGCTGATCGGGGCCGTCACGTGATCGCTGTGCGCAATTGGCTGTTCCTGCTGGTGTTTTACGCGGGCTCGGTCCCGATCGTGCTGACCTCGCCGATCTCGGCGCTGTTCGGCTGGCGCGCGATGGTGGTGCATACGCATTTCTGGACGCGCTTCCATGGCTGGGCGACGCGCACCATCCTTGGCATTCACCAAAACATTGAAGGCGCTCGCTTTGGGGATACGACCGGGCCGGGCCATATCGGGGGCGTGCCCGTGCTCTATGCCGCCAAGCACCAGGCGATGTACGAAACGCTCGAACTCGGGCGGATGCTGCGCAACCCCGCGATCGTGATGAAGCAGGAATTGACCGACATCCCGGTATGGGGCTGGGCGGCGCGGCGTTACGGGGTGATCGTGGTTGACCGCGAGGCATCGGCGGGCGCGTTGCGGCGCATGTTGCGCGAGGCGCGCGCCGCGCTGGCCGAGCGCCGCTCGATCCTGATTTTCCCTGAAGGGACGCGCGTCGCGCCCGGCGAACAGCCGCCGCTGCGCGCCGGGTTCGCGGGGCTGTACCAGATGCTCAAAATCCCGGTGGTGCCGGTGGCGATCAACAGCGGGCTGGTCTGGCCGAAACACGGGGCCAAAGTGCCGGGGGTCGTGACGTTCCGCTTTGGCGACCCGATTCCGCCGGGTCTGCCGCGCGCCGAGATCGAGCGGCGCGTCCATGCGGCGATCAACGCCTTGGATACGCCGCAAACCTAGCACCGCAGGCGCTTCTAGTCGTGCGCGCGTCCGAAGTCCGGAGCCGGATCGTCCTGCCCCTGTTCGATAATGCCGCGCCGCACCGCGCGCGTCTTGGTGAACAAATCGAACAGTTCGTCGCCTTTGCCCCAACGGATCGCGCGTTGCAGCGCGGTCAAATCCTCGGAGAAGCGCTGCAGCATGTCGAGCACCGCCTCGCGATTGGACAGGAACACGTCGCGCCACATCGTCGGGTCGGACGCGGCGATGCGGGTAAAGTCGCGGAAGCCACCGGCCGAATATTTGATGACTTCAGATTGGGTAACTTCCTCCATGTCGGAGGCCGTGCCGACGATGGTATAGGCAATCAGATGTGGCAAATGGCTGGTAATGGCGAGCACGCGGTCATGATGGTCGGGGGCCATCGTCTCGATTTCCGCCCCCAATCTGCGCCAGAATTCGGCAACGCGCGCGGTGGCGAGCGGATCGGCATGCTCGGGCGGCGTGAGGATGCACCAGCGTTTGTGGAACAGCGTCGCAAAGCCTGCTTCGGGGCCGCTGCGCTCGGTCCCCGCAACGGGGTGCGCGGGAATGATCGTGGCCCCGGGCAGCGCTTCGCTCAGCGCGCGCAGCACTTCGGCCTTACAACTGCCGACATCGCTGACCACGGCGTCGGCGGGCAGATCGGCGGCGAAATCGGCGGCGGCTGCCCCCATCGCGCCAACCGGGACGCACAGGATGACGAGGTCGGCGTCGATCACCGCCGCACCGCTGCTATCGGCGACATCGTCGAACAGGTGGAGCTGATCGGCGATAGCCCGAACCTCGGGGTCGGCATCATAGCCGGTCAGCCGGACGGTCGGCATCGCGGCGCGCGCCGCGCGGGCGATCGAGGAGCCGATAAGACCGATACCGATGATCGTGATGCGGGCAAAGGGCAGCATGGCGTCGCGCATGGCGGATGCTCATTCCAATGGCAAGCTGGCGTTGTCCGCCTGGCCTGCTAGGAGGCCGCGTGGGGAGATAGGAATGCGGGGAAGTGAAACGGTCTGGCGCGCGATGGCGATGGCACGACAGGCCAATCTTACCGACGCCCATCTTACGGCACCGGTTGCGGGGGAAACAGGCGAGACGCGGCGCGCGGTTTTAGCGGCGCTCGCGGCGGCGGGGGCGGCGAGTGCGTTGCCGCGCCCGGCCATGGCAGCGACCCCCAGCGCCGGGCCGGTGGCAATCATCGGTGGAGGCATCGCCGGGTTGACCGCATTGTGGCACCTCACCCGCGCCGGGATCGACGCGCGTCTGTATGAAGCGCGCGCGCGGCTGGGCGGGCGCGTTTATACCGCACGCGAGCCGGGCAAGCCGACGTTCGAGGCGGGTGCCCAGCTGGTCAATACAGACCATGCCGATATGCATGCGCTCACCCGCGAATTCGGTCTGGCGCTGATCGACCGCAAAGGTACGCCGCACCGCACGATGATCCTGGCCGACGGCAAGGAGGTGCCAGAGAGCAAGCTGGCGGCGGCCTTGCGCGGGATTGCCGGGCAAATCGACGCGGATTCGGTACGGATGGACCAGGATTATGCGCGGGTCGGGCCCGAGCTCGATGCGCTGAGCTTTACCGATTATCTCGACCGGCATGCCGATCTGATGCCCGAACCGTGGGTCCGCCGCCTGATCGAGGCGACCGCGCGCACCGAATATGGGGTGGAACCGGATGACGCGTCGGCGATCGAACTGGTGTTCAACTTGCCGACGGTCAAAGGGCGGCGGATCGACGTTCTTGGCCGCAGCGACGAGCGCTATCTGATCTCCGGCGGCAGCGGCGCGTTGATCGATGCGATGGCGGCGCGTCTGTCGGCCCGCATTCAGCTCAACCGCCGCGTCACCCGGATCGATCCGTTCGGGGCGGGGGTTCGCTTGGTGTTTGCCGATGGCAAGACCGTTGATGCCGCCAACGTGATCGTGACGACCCCAGCCTCGATCACGCGCAACATCGATTTTCGCGTGCCGTTGCCGCCCTTGTGGACGCGCTTCATTGCCGAGGTGGGGTTGGGGATGAACATGAAGGTCCAGGTCGGGATGACGGCACGCCCGTGGGATGCGGTGGTCGGGCGCGGTGGCGACATCTGGCAAACCAATGCGCGCGCGGGCGTGGCAAGCGGCTGGGACGGCAGCGTGCGCGGCGGCGGCGCGTCGGGTGATATGTGGACGTGGTTTTTGGGCGGTGCGCAAGTGGCGGCGGCCGACCGACCCGAGCCGTTATCGCTGACCGCCAAATATGCCGTCCAGGCAGAACCCGGCGTGCCCGGGATGCTGGCCGCGACGGGGCCATTCGTGCGCCGCACCAACTGGCACCGCGATCCGATGGCGATGGGGGCCTATGTCAATTTCCGGCCGGGCCAATTGACGCGCTTCGGGCGGCTGATCTGGACCGAGGTCAATGGCATTGTGAAGCCGCCCGTGGGTGCCGGCCCCGTTCTCTTCGCGGGCGAACATCTCTCCGACGCATATCCTGGCTATATGAATGGCAGCGCCCAGACCGGACGCCTCGCCGCCTCAACCATCATCGCGAGCCGGGCGCATGCGCGACGCTTGAGTTGATCGCCGCATGATCCTAACCAGCGCGCAATGACGGAAGATGCGCGTTTCGGGCTTGCCCGCCATGTACGTTTGCCCGGGCCGCTCAGGCTCGATGGCGGGGCGCTGCTGTCGCCGGTCGAGATCGCTTACGAAACCTACGGTACGCTGAACGCCGATCGCAGCAATGCGGTGCTGATCTGCCACGCGCTGACCGGGGATCAGCACGTCGCCTCGCCGCACCCGGTGACCGGCAAGCCCGGCTGGTGGGCGCGCATGGTGGGCCCGGGCAAGCCCGTCGATCCGGCGCGGCATTTTGTCATCTGCACCAATGTGATTGGCAGTTGCATGGGGTCATCCGGCCCGGCCACGATCAACCCGGCAACGGGCACGCATTGGGGCATGGCCTTTCCGGTCATCACCATTCGCGACATGGTGCGGGCGCAGGCGCTCCTGCTGGATCATCTCGGCATTGCCACGCTGGCGGCGGTGATCGGCGGATCGATGGGCGGGATGCAGGCGCTGAGCTGGCCCGCCACCTTCCCCGATCGCGTGCGCGCCGCCGTGGTGATCGCCTCCACGGCGCGGCACAGTGCGCAGAACATCGCGTTCCACGAAGTTGGCCGACAAGCGATCATGGCCGATGTGAAGTGGCGCGGCGGTGCCTATTATGAAACGGGCGATCCGCCGGCGGCGGGGCTCGCCGTGGCGCGCATGGCGGCGCACATCACCTATCTGTCAGAGGCCGGCCTGACCGAAAAGTTCGGGCGGCGCTTGCAGCAGCGGCCCGATCGGCCCGATGGCGCGATCAGCTTTGGTTTCGATGCCGATTTCCAGATCGAAAGCTATTTGCGGCATCAGGGCATCAGCTTCGTCGACCGGTTCGACGCCAATTCCTACCTCTATATCACCCGCGCTACCGATTATTTCGATCTGGCGAGCGAGCATGGCGGGCATCTCGCCAACGCTTTTCGCGCGACCAAGGCGCGCTTTTGCCTGGTCAGTTTCGATACCGACTGGCTCTATCCGACCCCGGCCTCGCGCGCGATCGTGCACGCGCTTAATGCAGCGGGTGCGCCGGTCAGCTTCGTCGAACTGTCGAGTCCGTACGGCCATGACGCCTTTCTGCTCGACGCACCCGAGATGAACCGCGTGGTCGACGGGTTTTTGAGGGCGGGGGCATGATCGAACTGTCAGACGACAAAGCGATGCTCGACGTGGCCCGCGTGCATGGCTGGCTCGCCTCCAGCTATTGGTCGCCGGGTATCGCGCGTGATCTGGTCGAGCGCGCCATTGCCGGGTCGCATTGTCTCGGTGCGTACCGGGATGGGGTGCAGATCGGCTATGCGCGGGCGATCACCGATTATGCGACCTTCGCCTGGATCGCCGACGTGTGGGTCGACGATGAGGCCCGCGGTGCCGGGCTCGGGCGGCGCATGGTGCAATGGTTCGTCGATCATCCGCGCTATCACGGCATCCGCCGCATCGCCCTGGTCACACGCGACGCGCACGGCGTTTACGCAGCACTTGGGTTCCACGCGCCGATCCGACCGGAAAACTATATGGAACGGCTCGATCCAACCTTTGCCGCGAGCCTGCGCGCATGACATTGCGTCCGGATCTTGCGATCATCGCCGACCATGTCGCGCCGGGCAGCCGCATTCTCGACGTTGGCTGCGGCGATGGCGCGCTGATGGCGGCGCTGCGCGATAGCAAGGGCGTCGATGCGCGCGGACTGGAGCTGGATTCGGCGAATGTCGCGGCGGCGGTGTCGCGCGGCTTGTCGGTGATTCAGGGTGATGCCGATATCGATCTCGCCGATTATCCCGATGCGAGCTTCGATTACGCGATCCTAAGCCAGACCTTGCAGACCGCACGCCGCCCCGACGTCGTGCTCGATCATTTGCTGCGGGTCGGTCGGCAAGCGTTCGTCTCCTTTCCCAATTTCGCCCACTGGCGCGTGCGCATGTCGCTATTGTGGGGCGGGCGGATGCCGGTGACGCGGCTGCTGCCGGAGCAATGGTTCGACACCCCCAACATCCACCACGTCACGATCGAGGATTTTCGCGCGTTCGTGAAGGCGCGCGGAATTGAGGTGCAGGGTGCCTGGTTCCTGTCCGGCGATCAGCAGACCGGATCGGTGCAGGCGAACTTGCTGGCCGAACATGCGGTGTTCAAATTGGGTGGGGTGGTCCGAAAGGATTGAGCGAGATCAAGGAACCATCACCCCCGATACCGGGTTAGATAGTCCCAAACCCCCAATGCGAATGAAAAAACGCCATGCCCGCCACCGCCCTGATTGTCGAAGACGAGATTTTTGTAGCGCTCGACCTCGAACGCATTCTGGTTGATGCCGGTTATGCGGTGAAGGCGATTGCGGCGGATCGCGACGGCGCGCTCGACGCCGCCAGCGACTGCAGTTTCGCGCTGGTGGATATCAATCTCCGCGACGGCCCGACCGGACCCGAACTCGCCCGCACGCTGGCGAAAGATTATGGGGTCAAGGTCGTGTTCGTTACCGCCAATCCCGGCCAGATCGCGCATCCGAGCGGGGCGCTCGGCTATGTCCGCAAGCCGTTCAGCGAAGCGGCGATCCTGGCTGCGGCGGCGATCGCCAGCGCCTCGGCCGAGGTCGACACCGTCGCCGCCGGCGACTTCGTTCCGCTCACCAGCTAAGGCTCAGTTCCGGCGCAGCGCCGGATTGGGAATGGTGATGGCCACGCGGAGCCCATCCGGTGCCCAACGCTGGTCGATCGTCCCGCCCAATTGGCGCACGACGCTCAGTTCGATCAATTGCGAGCCGAACCCGGTCTTGGTGGGAACCGTGACGGCGGGGCCGTCGCGCTCCTGCCATTCCAGTACCGCGTGTTCGCCATCGCGACGGGTCGCGACCTCAACCACGCCAGCGTCGCTCGACAAGGCCCCATATTTCATCGCGTTGGTGGCGAGTTCATGGAACAGCAACGCGAGCGGGGTCGCAGAGCGGTCATCAATTTCGAAATCGGCACCCTGCACAAAAATGCGGGGGGACGTTTCGGGCTGATAGGGCAGGAACAGCTCGCTTAGCAGACCATGCAGGCTGTTCTGCGACGCCGACGGGCGCGATTGCGCACTGTGCGGCCGCACGAAATCATGCGCACGGCCGAGCGCCGTGACACGCTCGCGCAAGTCGCTGGCGATCGGGCCAAAACCGGGATTGCTGCGCGCGGACAGGTTGATCAAACCCGAAATCACCGCGAAGATATTCTTGATGCGGTGGCTCAGCTCGTGCGCGACGATTTCGCGTTGCTCGCTCGCTTCCTTTTGCTCGTGAATATCGGTGCAGGTGCCGAACCAGCGAACGATCGTGCCGCTCTCGTCATACATGGGCAGCGCGCGGCCGAGCGTCCAGCGATATTGGCCGTCGGCGCGGCGCAGGCGATATTCGATCTGATATGGCGCGCCGGTCGCCAGTGATTCCTGCCATATCGCCCAGGCGCGATCCTGGTCGTCCGGGTGAAACATGCCGTTCCATTCCGCACCATCGGTCGAGCCAACCGGCATTCCGGTAAATTCATACCAGCGGGCATTGTAATAATCATGGAAACCGTCGGGTCGGGTTGACCAGACCATTTGCGGCATCGTGTCGGCAAGGACGCGAAAGCGCCCTTCGCTATCGTCGAGCGCGGCGCGCGATTGCGCGGCGCTCCGGTTGTCGCTCAGTCGTGCCAGAACGTCGGCGGCAAGCACGCGCAGCCCCTGACGCTGAAGGTCGTTCAGGCCAGCGCGCGGTGCCGTATCGATCACGCACAGCGCGCCGAGCGGCAGCCCGTCGTCGCGGACAAGCGGTACGCCTGCGTAAAAGCGAATTCCAAGCGGGCCCGTAACCAGCGCATTGTCGGCAAAGCGCGGATCGCGCGTTGCGTCTGGCACTTCGAGAAGATCGTCGAGCACCATCGCGTGCGCGCAAAACGAGGTTTCCCTGGGAGTCTCGGTCGCCTCGACCCCCGTTCGCGACAGGAACGTCTGGCGGTGCTCCTCGACGATGCTGACCAGGGCAATCGGCGCGTCGCACAGCGCCGCCGCAAAATCGGTGATCCGCTTCAGCGCGGCGTCGTCGCGCAGCCCTTCCAGCCCATATTCGGCGATGGCAGCTGCGCGCGCGCGTTCGTCATTTCGCCAGCCCGAGCTGTTGGACATGGCGGGAGAGGGGGAGTCAGTCATTGCAGAGCGTAACGCGGCGGCGCGCGTTCGGTTCAGAACGGCACGTCGTCGTCGAGATCGTCGGCAAAGCCGCCGCGCGCGGCACCGCCACCGGCCGGGGCCCCGCCGCCGCGTGATCCACCACGATTGCCGCCACCATAACCGCCGCTGGAGCCGCCACCGAAATCGTCATTGCCGCCGAAATCGTCGCGCGGTCCACCGCCGCCGCCGCCGCCGCCCGAACCGGGCGCACCGTCAAGCATCGTCAGCACGCCGTTAAAGCCCTGCAACACGATCTCGGTCGAATATTTGTCGTTGCCGCTGGCGTCCTGCCATTTGCGCGTCTTCAGCGCGCCTTCGATATAGACCTTGGAGCCCTTGCGCAGATAGCGCTCGGCGACGCCGCCCAATGCTTCGTTGAAGATCGCGACCGAATGCCATTCGGTCTGTTCCTTGCGCTCGCCGGTATTCTTATCCTTCCACGTTTCCGACGTGGCGATGCGCAGGTTCACGACCTTGCCGCCATTTTGGAAGGTGCGGCTCTCCGGGTCGCGCCCCAGATTGCCGACGATGATTACCTTGTTGACGCTGCCGCCCGCCATAGTCTGTTCCTGCGCTGTCCGGGGCTAAAGCCCGAGTCCGATGGCGGCCCAATAGACCGCTCCTGCAGCGATGTAGGCGAGCGCGAACAAATAGCCAACCATGAAGGCAGGCCACTTCCAGCCATTGGTTTCGCGGCGGGTCACCGCAATCGTCGAGATGCATTGCGGCGCGAACACGAACCACATCAGGAAGGCGAGCGCGGTCGGCAGGCTCCAGCGCGCGTGCAGCGTCTGCGCCATCTTGGCCTCATCCTTGTCGCCTGCGGTATCAATGGCATAGACGGTGCCGAGTGCCGCCACCGCAACCTCGCGCGCCGCCATGGCCGGGATCAGCGCCAGCACGATATCGCGGTTGAAGCCGATCGGGCGGAAAGCGGGCTCGATGCCATTGGCAATGCGCCCGGCGACCGAATAATTGACCGCGGAGACCGGGCTGCCCTCGGGCGGCTTGGGGAAGCTCAGCAACGCCCACAGCACGATCGTGGTGAAGGCGATGGTCGTGCCCGCGCGCTTCAGGAAAATCTCGGCGCGGCTCCACAGCCCCAGCGCCAAGTCGCGCGCGCGCGGCAACTGATATTTGGGCATTTCCATCATGAAGCCCGAAGACGCGCCCTTGGTCACCGTGCGGCGCAGCACCAGCGCCACGACGAACGCCCCGACCACGCCCATGATGTAAAGCCCGAGCATCACCAGCCCCTGCAAGCCGACGAACGGCAGCACCTTGGTGTTGGGGATCAGTGCGCCAATCACCAGCGTGTAAACCGGCAGCCGCGCCGAACAGGTCATCAACGGCGCGACCAGAATGGTGGTCAGCCGGTCCTTCTCATCCTCGATCGTGCGCGTCGACATGATGCCGGGCACTGCGCAGGCGAAGCTCGACAGCAGCGGGATGAAGGCGCGGCCCGACAGGCCGACGCTTGCCATCACCCGGTCCATCAGGAAGGCGGCGCGGACCATATAGCCGCTCGCCTCCAGCACCAGGATGAAGAAGAACATGATCAGGATTTGCGGCAGGAATTTCACCACCGCGCCGACGCCGGCGATGATGCCATCGGTGATGAGCGAGCGCAGCACCGAATCGGGCATCGCGCCCTTCACCTGGGCGCTCAGCCAGTCGAACCCGGCGGCAATCGCGTCGGCTGGGTCGGCCCCTGCATAAAACACCGCCTGGAACATCACGAACAGGATCGCGAACAGCAGCATCAGCCCGAAGATCGGGTGCAGAGCGACCGAATCGAGCGCGTGCGTCCAGCGGCGCACTGGTGCCTCCGACACCGTCGCCGCGGCAGCGATCTTGCGCGCGCGGCGCTGCAGCGTGACGATGTCCTCGCCGATCGTGCCATTGCTCGGCCGCAGCCGGATCGCCGCACCTTCGTCGATGATCGTTCCGAGCTTCGCCTTCAACTCATCGAGCCCGCGCCGCCGCACCGCCACCGTCGCCACAACAGGCACGCCGAGTTCGGTCGACAGCCGTGCCGGATCGAGCGTCAGCCCGTCGCGTTCGGCCAGATCGAACATGTTGAGCGCCACCACCACCGGCAGCCCGAGCGCGATCAATTGCAGCGTGAAGCGCAAATGATTGTCGAGATTGGAGGCATCGACCACCACCACCAGCGCATCGGGCAAGCGCTCGCCGACTTGCGTGCCGGTCACGAAGTCGCGCGTCACGCGCTCGTCGGGGCTCGACGGTTCGAGGCTATAGGCCCCCGGCAGATCGACCAGCTCGACGATGCGGCCATCGGGCAGCGCCAATTTGCCCGAATGGCGCTCGACCGTCACGCCCGGATAATTGCCGACCTTCTGGCGCGCGCCGGTGAGGGCATTGAACAGCGCGCTCTTGCCGGCATTGGGATTGCCGACCAGCGCCACCAGCGGCGCGGCACCGGGGACGGGGGGCATGTTAGCGCGTGACGGGCGAAACGAGGACGGCACCCGCGACGGCGCGGCGCAGCGCGACGGTCATCCGCCCGATCCGGCACGCGATCGGCCCCTTGCCGAGGCTGGCGCGGTGCAGCACCTCGACGCCGACGCCTTCATCGAAACCCAGTTCGCGCAAGCGCCGCGCTTCGGGGGTCGACAAATGTGCCCAATCGATCGCGGACACCGTTGCGCATTGCCGCTGCGGCAGCGACTCGAGGCTGAGCAATGGAAGCGACGACGCAGTCTTCACCGGGTTGGACATATCCATGATGCGACTGATTATCAATGACGCGAGCGCAATACCAGCTTTAAATGCGAATCACTCTCAAACGGCGGGGTAGCGCAGTCGTCCGATGAAGCGCGACAGGCTCGGGCGCAATTCGGTGCGGCCGAGCAGCTTCGCCTTGGCTTTCTCGAACTGCATGATCCCCGCGATCCGCCGCGCGAGAAAGGCGCGGGTGTCGGCATAGCCGTCGCTTTCGTCGTCGAGGAACACCGTGACGGTCGCCCCATACACCGCCGCCAGCATCGCCCGCTTGGTATAGTGGTTATAGTCGGTCGCCACATCCCCGGCGGCGCGCCACATCACATCGGCGGCATGCCAGCCAAGCTTCACCCCGCGCGCGGCGTTCTGGGGCAAAGCGAGCAGCGCAAGCGCGCGCCGCAGCGCCTCGCGGTCAGGCGCGGTTTCGGCCAAGCGCGCCTCGACCAGCGCGGTGATCTTGTCGCGAATCTTCATCGTCGCGAGCCGCTCGGCCGGCAGGCTCTGCACCATCGCATGGTCGATATGGGCGAACCATGCCTCCACCATGTCGACCGCACCACCGGGAAAGGCGAGTCGCGCGACATCGCGGTCGACCCCGGCACTGTCGGCGGCGAGATCGCGCGCGTCGTCGCCCCACCCGTCAAACCCGGCATTGGCGGCGATCAGCGGGGCGAGGGCCGCGCGGATTTCATCGAGCGTTGCATCGGCCAGCGGCGTGGGGGCGATCGAGTCTGTCATGCCGTTTATCTAGGCGCGCGCGCGGCGGCTGACCAGCACCAGCGCAATCGCGACCAGCAGCGTGCCTATCCCATCGGCCCAACCGAGCTGTTCGTGATAGACGATCCAGCCAATCTGCGTGCCGACCATCGGCTGCACGAGCAGGGCAAGCCCGACCGTCAATGGCGGCAAACGCCCGAGCCCATAGATCATCAACCCCTGGCCGACGATCTGGCTCACTAGCGCAAGGCCGATCAGCGGTGCCCAATCGGTCGGCAGCAGTTTCTCGCCGAGCAGCAGCGCAAAGCACAGCAAGGGCACGATGCTGGCCGCCGTCGACAGCGCCAGCGCCGGGAGCGGGGCGAGCACCGCGCGCACCCGCGCCATGAGGATGAAATAGGCCGTATAGAGCAGCCCGGCGAGAAGGCAGAGCAGGTCGCCGACGAGATGCTGCGGGTCGAGCTGATAGGACCGCCCCAACAGCAGCCCCGCGCCAATCGCGGCGAGGGCCAAGGCAAACCCCTGCAGGCGCGTTGGCCATGCCCGCATGATAACGAAGCCATAGAGTGGGAACATCAGCGTCGCGACATTGCCGAGCAACGTCGCATTGGCGAGCGTGGTGCGCAGGATGCCGAGGTGCCAGCTCGCCAGATCGGCGGCAAAGCACACGCCGCCCAGCGCGATCATCCACCACAGGCTGGGCGAAAGGCGGCGCGGCGTGGTACCCACGGCTCGCCAACGCGGTGACAAGGCCGCCCCGACGAGCAATGGCGCGGCGAGGGTGATCCGCCAGAAGGCGGACGCGACCGGGCCGGTATCGGACAAACGCACGAACCACGGCCCGAATGCCAGCGCCGCATTGGCGACAATCACCGCAAGAAGCGCGAGCGTGCTGGCGGATATTGCAGGCGTAACAGTTATTCTTTTGCGCTGGGTGTCGTGCATGCCGCCCTGTAGCCCCCTATTTATGGTGCGTCACAGCAAAAGGACTTGTCCGCAATGCCCAGCCTCTTCGACCCGATCCAGCTCGGTACGATCCATGCCCCCAACCGGATCCTGATGGCACCGCTCACGCGCGGGCGCGCCACGCGCGATGCCGTGCCCACCGAGATCATGGTCGATTATTATACCCAGCGCGCGAGCGCCGGGCTGATCATCACCGAAGCAACCGGCATCAGCCGCGAAGGTCTGGGCTGGCCGTTTGCACCGGGCCTGTGGACCGACGAACAGGTCGAGCATTGGAAAGCCGTCACCGATTCGGTCCATGCGAGCGGCGGCCATATCGTCGTGCAATTGTGGCATATGGGGCGGCAGGTGCATTCGTCGGTCACCGGCGTGGCACCGGTTTCGTCCTCTGCCACGCGCACCGCAGGCCAGGCGCACACCTATGAAGGCAAGAAGGATTTCGAAGTCGCGCGCCCACTCGAACTCGCCGAAATCCCGCGCCTGCTGGCCGATTACGAACATGCCACGAAGAACGCGCTCCGCGCTGGCTTCGACGGGGTGCAGATCCACGGCGCGAACGGCTATCTGGTCGACCAGTTCCTGCGCGACAACGCCAATTTGCGCGATGACATTTATGGCGGCAGCATCGAAAATCGCATCCGCCTGATGCGCGAAGTGACCGAGCGCGTCGCCTCTGTCGCGGGGACCGAGCGCACCTCGATCCGCCTGTCGCCCAATGGCGATTCGCAAGGGGTGGATGACAGCAACCCGGTAGCCTTGTTCACCGCGGCGGCGAAGGCGCTCGACGAGATCGGCATCGCCTTCCTCGAACTGCGCGAACCCGGCCCCGACGGCACCTTCGGCCGCACCGACGTGCCCAAGGTCAGCCCGGCGATCCGCCAGGTCTTCTCCAAGCCCTTGGTACTCAACTCGGATTATCGCACCGTAGAGCAAGCCCAGGCGGCGATCGATTCGGGCGTGGCCGATGCCATTGCCTTCGGTCGCCCATTCATCAGCAATCCCGACCTGCCCGAACGCCTGCGCACGGGCGCGCCGCTGGCTGAGGGCAATCCCGCGACGTGGTATAGCCAGGGCGCGGAAGGCTATAGCGACTATCCCGCGCTGGAAACGGCGACGGCGTAACGCCGATCCTCCCCGCGCCGGGGAGGATCAGCCAAGCGGCACAAAGCGTAGTGGCAGGCCATCCTTCGGTCGTGGGATCGGCCAGGCCTGCCACTGCGCGCCCGCGCCCTCGTCGAGTTCGATGCGGTAGCGGCTGAGCAATTGCGCCACCAGAATGCGGATCTGCATCGTCGCGAAATGCAGCCCCAGGCACATATGCGCGCCGCCGCCAAAGGGCACCCACGCATATTTGTGCCGTGCGCGCACCGCTTCGGGCGTGAAGCGGAGCGGGTCGAAGCGCTGCGGATCAGGCCACAGCTCGGGCATGGTGTGGGTATAGGTGACGCTCACGCTGACGGTGGTGCCCGCCGGAATGTGATAGCCGCCGAAGTCGAACGGCTTGATCGATCGCCGCGGCAGCGAGGGCACTGGCGGGATCAGCCGTAGCGCTTCCTTGAACGCCATGTCGGTCAATTCGAGCCGGTCGAGCTGGCTATACGGCAGCGCACCCTCTGCATTCATGCCGAGGTCGGCGATCTCGGCGCGCAATTTCTCCTGCCACTCTGGGTTGCGCCCCAGCAGCATGATCAGGCTGGTCGCCGAGGAGGTGATGGTGTCGTGCGCCGCCATCATCAGGAAGTTCATGTGATCGGCAATCGCATCGGCGGGCAGCGGCTGGCCGTCATCGCCGGTCGCGCGGCAGAATTGCGAGAAAAAATCCTGGCCCTCGCCAGCCCGCCGCGCCGGGATTTCGCGCGCGAACAGGTCGATCAGATAGGCGCGCGCGCGCACCCCTTTGCGCATTTGCGATCCTGGCAGCGGAACGCGGATCGGCGTGATCGAGGCCTGCACTTCATCGACAAAGGCCTGGTTGATCCGGGTCGCCTCGGGCCCGAGCGGCATGCCGAGAAAGCTCTCCGCCGCCAGATCGAGCGTCAGTTCCTTGATCGCATCATAGAAGCGAACGGGTTTGTTACCCCACGTCGCGACCGCGCGCGAAATCCCGGCATTCAGCGTCTCGGCATAATGCCGCATCGGCTCGGGCTTGAACGCCACCGCCATCACCTTGCGGTCGGCGCGGTGCTTTTCGAAATCCATCAGCATCAGCCCGCGCGGGAACAGCAAATTGAGCAGCGGCCCCCAGCCTTGTTCGGACGAAAAGACGCGGTCGCGGTCGAACAGCACCAGTTCGTTGGCCTCGGGGCCGACCAGCGTCACCGTCGGGCCGCCAAAGGCATTGTTGCGGAACACCGGGCCGTACGTGTCGATCATCCGTTTGCCGAAGGCGACGGGATCGCGGAGCATGCGGAAGGTATTGCCGATGAAAGGCAGCCCGTCCTCGCCGGGAATGGCATGGATCGCGGACTGCTTTTGGCGGGGCAGCCAATGGGGGTTCGCCTGAAAGGTGTGCGCATAGGCCATCGATCACTCTCCCGCTTATTGACACGAGTATAAGTAAGATCGCGGCCGATGGAAGCCTCAGCCGGTGGTCTCACCGAGCGAATTCAGAAACCGTGTTACCATGGGGAGCCCAGCCGTGGCTGCGGCGCTGCTCAGCACCGCGCCGACAACGATAAAAGGCAGTATCCATTCGATATTGGCGATGGCCAGCAGCAGCAAGGCAGCGAGCACAATGACGGCGAGCAGGAGCACCATCCCGACGCGCTTTTCCCCCTTCGGCGAAAGCGCGATCACGCGCGGGCCCTCTTGATCCCAGCTTGTCCCCGTGGTCAGCAAGCGGCGGCCGCTTTCATCGAGGATCGGCAAAGCAATCGCGAGCAGCATCGCCTGGAGCCGCGCACCCGTCGCCCTGCGGTCCGGTCGCATGGCGGAGGTCGGCCGGGCGGAGGTCGCTTTGTCCGCCCAGGTGTCGATGGTGATCAGCCGCCCGTCGCGCTCGAAAATCTTGTAGCGAGGCGGGGGCGGCTGCACCTTTGCCTCAGCCGAAGCGGCGCTTCAGCGCCAGCATCGCCAGCGCTGCCTTGGCGGCGGCACCGCCCTTGTCGAGCTGCGCGCGGTCGGCGCGGACGATCGCCTGCGCTTCGTCCTCGGTGGTCAGAATGCCGTTGCCGATTGGCAGCCCGTCCATCGACAGCGCCATCAGTCCGCGCGCGCTTTCGCCCGCGACGATCTCGAAATGATAGGTCTCACCGCGAATGACGACGCCCAGCGCGACAAAGGCATCATAGGCCCCGCTCTCCGACGCCAGCGCGACGGCGGCGGGAATCTCCAGCGCGCCCGGCACGGTGATCGTCTCGTGCTTATGGCCCGCCTCCTCGATCGCGGCGCGCGCGCCGTCGAGCAGCATGTCGTTGAGATGGTCGTAGAAGCGGGCTTCGACGATGAGAATCTTTGCCACGATCAATCCTTGGGAATGCCAGAGTGCGAAATTGCGCCGCCTTGATAGCGCGGGTCGTTGCTGATGTCGCGGACTGCCCAACTGGGTGAGGGCAAGGCCCTTAATCCCGCATCGTCGCTCCATTCGATCTCGGCGAGTTCCAGCGGTGCCACCGCACCAAGGAATTGATCGAGTCCGAACGTGATTCCTTGATCCATCACCTGATAGCGCCGCTTAATGAGGGCGGCGGCGGGCAGCGTCTCGAGCAGCGCATACTCGTCTTGGGTCAGGTACGTGGTCACAATCGGTCGTGCGAGCGGATCGCTGCATTCGTATTTCTTGGTGAGCTTCAACGCCTGCTCGCCGCTGGCGCTCGCCGTCATCCGCCGCAAACGCATCCGCGTGTTGGCGATGTAGCGGTCCTCAATCAGAACGTACGGCAGCGCCGACAGGTCGGGGCGCGTCGCGGGATCGACCAGCCAGCGCCGCTCGCGTTCGATATGCGCATATTTGGGATCGCGTGCCTCGTCGATCCCGGTGCGCATTATTCGCCTCCAGTACCGGGAATCGCGCGCTCGTCGACGATCGACAGGCCATAACCTTCGAGGCCGACCAGCGCATGATGGGTGTTGGTCAGCAACACCATTTCTTCAACGCCCAATTCGGCCAAAATTTGCGCGCCGACGCCGTAATCGCGCAGTTCCTCGACCTCGGGCGCGCCCGCGCCCTTGCCCTCGCCGCGCAGCTTGATGAAGCGCGTGACCGAATCCTTCATCGGGCGGTTGATCACGACGATGACGCCGGCCCCTTCCTCGGCGATCACTTCCATCGAGCGCGAGAGCAGGCCCGAGCGTTCGGACACCTCGCCGAACATGTCGACGAAATAGGAGGCGGTGTGCATCCGCACCAAGGTCGGCTTGGCCGGGTCGATCTTGCCCTTGACCAAAGCGATCGTCTCGTCGCCGGTCGCCTTGTTGTGGAAGGTCATCGCCTTCCACTGGCCACCCCATTTCGACTCGAACGCCATTTCGGCGCGCTTCTCGACGAGATGGTCGTGACGGCGGCGATAGGCGATCAAGTCGCGGATCGTGCCGATCTTGAGATTGTGGAATTGCGCGAAGGTGACGAGATCGTCGAGGCGGCTCATCGTGCCGTCCTCGTTCATGATCTCGCAGATCACGCCCGACGGGTTGAGCCCGGCCAGGCGTGCGACGTCGACTGCCGCCTCGGTATGGCCGGCGCGCACCAGCACGCCGCCATCGCGCGCGACCAGCGGGAAGATGTGACCGGGCGTGACGATCTCGTCCTTGCCTTTGGACGAATCGATCGCAACCGAGATGGTGCGGGCGCGGTCGGCAGCGGAAATGCCGGTGGTGACCCCATCGCGCGCCTCGATCGAGGTGGTGAAGGCGGTTTCGTGCCGCGTGCCATTGTGGCGGCTCATCAGCCCAAGGCCCAGCTCATCGACGCGCCGCTTGGTCATGGCGAGGCAGATCAGCCCGCGACCATATTTGGCCATGAAGTTGATCTTCTCGGGCGTCGCCATTTGTGCCGGGATGACCAGATCGCCCTCATTCTCGCGGTCTTCGTCATCGACCAAGATGAACATGCGGCCATTGCGGGCCTCGTCGATCAACTCCTCGGGGCTGGACAGGAACCCATGGCGCAGACGCGCGACTTCAGGCTGTGGCACGATAATGCTCCATGCGTTTCAAATAGCGGGCGAGGACGTCGATCTCGATATTGACGGCGTCGCCGGGGTGAAGATCGCCCAGCGTGGTCATCGCCTGGGTGTGCGGAATGATGTTGAGCGAAAAATGCGAGGTGTCGCCGTGATCGGCGACGGCATTGACCGTCAGCGACACGCCATCGACGGTGATCGACCCCTTTTGCGCGACGAAGGGCGCAAGATCGGCGGGCACCGCAATGTCGATTTTCCACGAGTCGCCTTCGGGATGAACGCCGACCACGGTGCCGATGCCATCGACATGGCCGGTCACGATATGTCCGCCCAGTTCCTCGCCGAGCTTCAGCGCGCGTTCGAGGTTGAGGCGGCGTCCGGCGGTCCATTGTTCGGGCGGCGTGCGCGAGACGGTTTCGCCCGAGACGTCGGCGGCGAACCAGCCGGGCTCGCCTGCGCCCGATTTGTCGACGACGGTGAGGCACACGCCCGAACAGGCGATCGACGCGCCAAGATCGACGCCTGCCATATCATAGTCCGTCCGCACGAAGATGCGCCGGTCGCCGCGCGCCTCGACCCGGTCGATCGTGCCGATATCGGTGATGATGCCGGTGAACATCGCGCTATCCTCTTTCGCCTGGTGCAGGCTCCCTTACGCGCTCGTAAACCTCGAGCCGGTCGCTGCCAAGGCTTCGCGAATCGATCAACCGCCAGCGGCCATGCGCGTCGGCAAGATCGGTGAGGCCAATGTCGGGCAGCGTGCGTCCGCCGCCGATCAGGATCGGGGCGCGATACAGCAACAGCCGGTCGACCAGGTCGGCGGAGAGAAAGGCGGCAGCGGTGGCCGGGCCACCTTCGACCAGCACATGATCGACCGAATCGAGCGTTGCAATGTCGGCGGGTGCGGCGATGCGCGTCCAGCCATCGGCTTCGGTGCGCGACAGGAGCAGGCGTTGCGGGCTGCGCGCCTCCAGGCCGGCGAGTCGGACGTCGAGGGTCGGAGCATCTGCCTCAAATGTGCCGCGTCCAACCACAATCGCTTCGTGGCGCGCGCGTTCCAAGTGCGCGTGCGCGCGGGCTTCCGGACCGGTGATCCAGACGCTTTGCCCCGACGCCAGCGCCATCGCACCGTCGAGCGACAGCGCGAGTTTGAGCGTGACCTGCGGGCGCGCGAGCAGGCGTCGGGCAAGAAATCCCGCCATCGCCCGGCGCGCTTCGTCGGCGCGCACGCCGACCTCGACCGTGATTCCGGCGTCGCGCAGCCGCGCGATACCCGCGCCGTTGGTGCGCATATCGGGGTCCCCCAACGCCACCACCACCCGCGCCGCGCCCGCCAGCTGCAGCAGATCGCTGCACGCGGGGCCGCGCGGCGAGACATGCGCGCAGGGTTCCAGCGTGACATAGACCGACGCGCCGCGCGCCTTTTCACCGGCCTCAGCCAGTGCCATCGCCTCGGCATGGGGGCGGCCGCCGGGCTGGGTCCAGCCGCGCCCGACGACGCGGCCGTCGGACACGATCACGCAGCCGACATTGGGGTTGGGGGCGGTGCGCCCGCGCCCGCGCTCGCCAAGCGCCAGCGTGGCCCCCATCCAGCGATGGTCGTCGATCATGCTCAGAGCCCGTAAGCCTTGAGGCCGTCATTCACTTTCTTGAACTGCGCGCGCCGTTCGGCCTGCAGCCGCTTCAGCTCATTTTCGCGCTTGGTCTGTTCGATGCCGTCGATCTTCTGCTGCGCGACGATTTCGGCATCGGTGCGGTCGAGCCGCCATTGCTGCACATAGATGATGTCGCGGTGATAGGGTTTCGGCGGGATCCGCGATTCATAAATCACGCCGACCACCATCACATAGGTCAGCGCGAGCGCGACGCCCATGAAGCCGAGCTGATGCCGCTGCCGCGTGACGATGTAATAACGCAGATCGCGCCAGGCACGCAGCGGGGAGAAATAGCGCAAAAAGTTCATGGAAAGGGAGATAGGCGCGGCGGGGCACCGATGCCACCCCCGCCGCGCCTCACCACGCTTTGCTATTCGCCGTCGAGTTCAAAGCGCACCGCCATGGTGCGCCATGCCTCGACCGGCACGCCGTCGCGCGTGCCCGGCGTGAAGCGCCATTTGGCCAGTGCCTGCTTGCGTGTGGCCTCGAAAAAGGCGGTGCTGGCGGCGCTGAGTTGCCGCACCTCCTTCACGCGCCCGTCCGTCCCGATCAGCACAAGCACGACGACTCGGCCCGTGTGGCCAGCCAGGCGTTCGTCGCTCGGGTAAGCGGGTTGAAACAGGTTCGCGTAGCGCGAATCGAGCTGGGGCGCGACGATCGTCGGAAGGTGTGGCGGGGTGCCGGTGTGAACCTCGCCAGCGCCGTTGCCGACCTCCACCTCGATCTTGGAGGGAGGAGCGATCGGCAAGGCTACGGCGGTGATGTCGGTCGTGGATCGCAGTTTGGAACTGTCGACGGTTTCCGGGGGTGGGTTGGTCGGGACTGGGGCCTTCAGATGCGGCGCGGGCTGGGTCTTTTCCGGCGGTGGCGGATCGGTCGGGATCGGGATGTTGATGGTCGTCAGCGGCGGATCGACCAGATGAGTGACGAGATTGGGGGCGGTCAGCGAAAGCCCGAACAGCAGCACCCCGCTCGCGCCGAGCGCGAAACCGACACCCCCGGGGCTGAGGCCTTGGCGGCTGGAATAACGATCTGCGTACATCGTTTCTCTCCCACTATGGCGTCCGGTCGCACGCCGGACAGGAGAGAATGTTACATCATAACATTTACGACGCAAGAGACATTATATCAGATCGTGGAAAGCCGCGCTGCCGCACGATCGCGACCGATCAACGGCAGCAGCGCCTTCATGTCGGGGCCGTGATCGCGCCCGGTCAGCGCGCGGCGCAGCGGCAGGAACAGCGTTTTGCCGCTGCGTCCGGTTTCGGCTTTTAAAGCGGCGGTCAGTGCGTGCCACGGGTCCGCGTCCCACGGTATAGCGGCGATATGGCGCGCGGCGGCGGCGAGGAAATCGGCATCGGCTGGGTCGCGCACCGCGTCGATCGGCCCTTCGATCACCTTCCACCAATCGGCGGCTTCGGCAACGGTCGAGAGGTTTGGTCGCACCGCTTCCCATTCCGCCGCCCCCATGCCCGAGGGCAGCCGTTCAGCCACGCTGGTAAAATCGAGCTGGTGGACGATTTTGGCGTTGAGCCCGGCCAGTTCCGCCTCGTCGAAACGCGCGGGCGCGCGGCCGAATTTGGCAAAATCGAAGGTTGCGACCAGCGCGGCGGTGTCGACCAAAGGTTCCACCGGCAAGCTCGTCCCGATTCGCGCGAGCAACGCGCGCACGGCGGCGGGCTCGATCCCGACCTCGCGGAAATGTTCGACACCGAGCGAGCCAAGCCGCTTCGACAATTTGCCTTCGGAGCCGACCAGCAACGCTTCATGCGCGAAGGCAGGGGCGGCGACGCCCATCGCCGCGAACATCTGCAATTGCAGCGCGGTGTTGGAGACATGGTCCTCGCCGCGCACGACATGGGTGATGCCCATGTCGGCATCGTCGATCGCCGAGGGCAACATATACAGCCACGATCCATCGGCGCGGCGGATCACCGGATCGCTCATCGTCGCTGCATCGAATTTCTGGGGGCCGCGAATCAAATCGTCCCAGAGGATCGGCGTGTCATGATCGAGCTTGAAGCGCCAATGCGGGGCGATGCCGTCGGCCTCCAGTCTGGCGCGGTCGGCATCCGACAACGCCAGCGCGGCGCGGTCATAGATCGGCGGCAGGCCACGCCCGGCGGCGATCTTGCGCTTGAGATCGAGTTCCTGCGCGGTTTCATACGCCGGATAGACCCGGCCCGCCGCGCGCAACGCGGCAAAGCGCGCCTCATAGAGCGCGAACCGCGCCGACTGGCGTTCTTCGCCGTGCGGTGTGAGACCAAGCCAGCCGAGATCGGCGCGGATCGCGTCGACGAACCGTTCCTCGCTGCGTTCGGCATCGGTATCGTCGATGCGCAGCCAAAATTCCCCGCCTTGCGCTTGCGCCCACACCCAATTGTGGAGCGCGGTGCGGATATTGCCGACATGCAGCATACCGGTGGGCGAGGGGGCGAAACGGGTGCGAATGGTCATGGATTTGCTCTAGGCAGCGCTGGTTCGTGCGGCAATGCCCCTTTACCGCGCGCAAAGCCCGCGCCTAAAGGACGCTTTGCCAAGAGCGCGCGCAGCCAGACGCGGGGCATGGGGACGACAGGGAGTTTCGAACGCCATGAAATTGATGACCGGCAATTCGAACTTGCCCCTCGCGCGCGATATCGCGTCCTATCTCGAACTGCCGTTGACCGACGCCTTGGTCCGCCGCTTTGCCGATGAAGAGATTTTCGTGGAAATCCGCGAGAATGTGCGCGGCGAGGATGTATTCGTGCTGCAATCGACCGGCTACCCGGCGAACGACAATCTGATGGAATTGCTGATCTGCATCGACGCGCTGAAACGCGCCTCGGCCAAGCGCATCACCGCCGTCATCCCCTATTTCGGCTATGCCCGGCAGGACCGCAAACCGGGGCCGCGCACGCCGATTTCAGCCAAGCTGGTCGCCAATCTCATCACCGTTGCGGGCGCTGACCGCGTGCTCTCGGTCGATCTCCACGCCGGGCAGATCCAGGGCTTTTTCGATATCCCGACCGACAATCTGTTCGCCGCGCCGGTGATGTCGGCGGATATTCTCACGCGCTATGGCAAGCGCAATTTGATGGTCGTCTCGCCTGACGTCGGCGGTGTAGTGCGCGCGCGCGCGCTGGCCAAGCGACTCGACAATGCGCCGCTCGCCATCGTCGACAAGCGGCGCGAGCGCGCGGGCGAATCCGAGGTGATGAACATCATCGGTGAGGTCGAGGGCCGTTTCTGCATTCTGATCGACGATATCGTCGATTCGGGCGGCACGCTGTGCAACGCCGCCGCTGCGCTCAAGCAAGCGGGGGCCGAGGGTGTCGCTGCTTATATCACGCACGGCGTGCTGTCGGGTGGTGCTGTGGCGCGCGTCGAAAGCTCGGCGCTCGAGGAACTGGTGATCACCGATTCGCTTGGCAGCCATGACATTGTCGCCGCCGCCAAGAAGATCCGCCATCTGACGATCGCCCCGCTGCTCGCCGAAGCGATCCGCCGTATTGCCGATGAAAGCTCGGTGTCGTCGCTGTTTGACTGAGGGCGCGGGCGCTTAGGCCAGCGCGTCCCAGATCAGCTTCACTCCGACCAGCACCATCAGCGCATAGATGGCGGTGTAAAAGCGTGCGGGCGACACGCGGCGCACCAGCCAGACCCCGGCAAAGGTTGACGCAATCGCGACCGGCAGCAGCAGTGCCGCCACGCCCAAAGTGTCGCGGTTGAACTGGCCGAGCGCCCAATAGGCCGGCACCTTGATCCAATTGACCGCAGCAAAGAAGATCGCCGTGGTGCCGACCAGTACATCGCGTGGCAGGCGGCGCGGCAGCACGTAGATTTGAAAGGGCGGTTGTCCGGCATGGGCAACCTGGCTGGTAAAGCCCGAGGCAATGCCCAGCAGCGTACCGAGCCAGCCCGGCGCCTGGGCCGCGACGGCGACTGCGCCGCGACGATCGGTCCATAACCGGTACAGACCGAACACCACCGAAATCGCCCCGACCAGCGCCAGCACCGCCGTGGTGGGAACCTGCGCGGCAAACAGATAGCCGAGCGCGATCCCGATCGCGGCACCGGGCAGCATCCAGCCCAATATGCCCGCATCCCAATCGCGCCGGAACGCCCATACGCCGACCACATCCTGCACGATCAGGATCGGCAGCAGGATCGCGGCTGCGCGTACCGGTGATGTTGCCATCGCCAGCAGCGGCAGCGACAGCGCGCCAAGCCCAACAAAGCCACCCTTGGACAGGCCGAGCAGCAGCACCGCTGGAATCGCCAGCGCGTAGAAGAAAGCGCTCTCGTTCAAGGGGAAACGGGCGTTGCCTGCTGTGTTGCGGCGCGCACGCCGGCATGGCCGCGGCGTTTGAGTTCGGCCTTCAGCGCTTCGGGGCTTGGCGCGACCAGAAAGCCGAAGCTGACGGTCCCACTTTTGGTTTCCACCACATGGTGCAGCCGGTGCGCCTGGATGATGCGCTTCATATAGGCCGATTTCGGCAGATAGCGGTGGTTGAAACGCTTGTGCACGATCACATCGTGAAAGCCGAGATAGATCGCCCCATAAGCGGCAATCCCCGCGCCGACCCAGATCGTCCAGTCGCCCCAGCCCCATTGCACGCCGCCGAGCAACAGCGTGATCGAGGGCGCTGCAAAGATCACGAAATACAGGTCGTTCAATTCCCAATTGCCGGTGCGCGGGCGGTGGTGACTTTTATGCAGGAACCAGCCCGGCCCATGCATCAGCCAGCGGTGCGCGCCATAAGCGAACCCCTCCATTCCGGCGACGGTGGCGACGAACAGCAGCAGGCCGATAATCCAGGACATGGACATGATATAGCGAGCCGCACACGCAATGGCGAGCGATGCGCGTGCCTACGGGGTGGATTCGCGCGGGCGGCTGTGCTTAAGGCCACTCTATCCCCGATCTTCGAAAGGCACGCAGCCCATGAACATCCATGAATATCAGGCCAAGGAAGTCCTCGCGAAATTCGGCGTGCCGGTGCCCGCGGGTTTCGCTGCGCTGACCGTAGAAGAGGCTGTCGCCGCCGCCGCCAAGCTTCCTGGGCCGCTCTACGTGGTCAAGGCGCAGATTCACGCCGGTGGCCGCGGCAAGGGCAAGTTCAAGGAACTCGGGCCTGATGCCAAGGGCGGTGTCCGCCTCGCCAAGACGCTCGACGAGGTGCGCGCTGCGGCAACCGACATGCTCGGCAACACGCTCGTGACCGTGCAGACCGGCGAACATGGCAAGCAGGTCAACCGCCTGTACATCACCGACGGTGTCGACATCGCCAAAGAATTCTACCTGGCATTGCTCGTCAACCGCGCCACCGGTCGCGTGTCGATGGTCGCCTCGACCGAAGGCGGCATGGACATCGAGACCGTCGCGCATGAGACGCCCGAGAAGATCCACGCGATCGACATTGATTGCGCAACCGGCTTCCAGCCGCATCATGGCCGCGCCGTGGCCGCCGCGCTCGAACTGAAGGGCGATCTCGCCAAGCAGGCCGCCAGCGTCGCGTCCAAGCTGTATGACGCCTTCCTCGGCACCGATGCCGAGCAGATCGAAATCAACCCGCTCGCCGTCACCGACGACAACAAGCTCGTTGTGCTCGACGCCAAGGTCGGCTTCGACGGCAATGCGATGTTCCGCCACAAGGATCTGCTCGAACTGCGCGACGAGACCGAGGAAGATCCGGCTGAGCTCGAAGCCTCCAAGTATGACCTGGCCTATATCAAGCTCGACGGCGACATTGGCTGCATGGTCAACGGCGCAGGCCTCGCGATGGCGACGATGGACATCATCAAGCTCAACGGCATGTTCCCGGCCAACTTCCTCGACGTTGGCGGCGGCGCCAATAAGGAGAAGGTGACGGCTGCGTTCAAGATCATCCTCAGCGATCCGAACGTGAAGGGCATTCTGGTCAACATCTTCGGCGGCATCATGCGCTGCGACATCATCGCCGAGGGGATCGTCGCGGCGGCCAAGGAAGTGAACCTGTCGGTGCCGCTGGTGGTTCGTCTCGAAGGTACCAACGTTCAGTTGGGCAAGGACATCCTGGCCAATTCCGGCCTGGCGATTGTGCCTGCCAACGATCTGGGCGATGCCGCCAAGAAGATCGTCGCTGAGGTGAAAAAGGCTGCGTGAGCGATAGCGGCTCCAGCGATGGCGGCTGCCGATGCGGAGAAATCCGTTTCAAGGTGTTTGGCGACCCGCTGATCACTATGGCCTGCCATTGCCGGGGCTGCCAGCGAATGACTGCCAGCGCTTATTCGGTCAGCGCCTTCTACCCGGCCGACCGTTTCGAAGTGTTGGCGGGCGAGCCGGTGGCGGGGGCGCTGCGGGGACCGCAGCGTCACCTCTATTGCCCGTCCTGCTTGAGCTGGGTGTTCACACGCCCCGAGGGCATGGACGATTTCGTAAATGTCCGATCGACGTTGCTCGACTCGCCCCCAAGTGATGCGCCGTTCATCGAGACGGTGACCGCAGAAGCCCTGCCCTGGGCGCGGATTGGCGCTGCACATGCATTTGAGGGGTTTCCACCCCGAGAGCAGTTCCCGGCCCTCATTGGAGAATTCATCGCGGCGCGCGCCAATGCAACATCGGTGTGATCGATTGCTTGATCTTTTCGCGCGACATCGCCACATCTGCATTGGATTGACGTAAACGTAAAGAACCGTTCGGAGAGCGTGCAATGAAGGTGCTGGTCCCGGTCAAGCGCGTGCTTGACTATAATGTGAAGCCCCGCGTGAAGGCGGACGGGACGGGGGTCGACCTCGCCAACGTCAAGATGAGCATGAACCCGTTCGACGAAATCGCCGTCGAAGAGGCGATCCGCCTGAAGGAAAAAGCGGGCGTTACCGAGATCGTCGTCGTGTCGATCGGCGAGCAGAAGGCGCAGGAAACGCTGCGCACCGCGCTTGCGATGGGTGCCGACCGCGCGATCCTGATCGTATCCGAAGACAAGGTCGAGCCGCTCGGCGTCGCCAAATTGCTCGCCAAGATCGTCGAGGAGGAACAGCCCGACCTCGTCATCCTCGGCAAGCAGGCGATCGATGACGACAACAACCAGACCGGCCAGATGCTCGCCGGGCTGCTCGGTCGCGGCCAGGCGACCTTCGCGTCCAAGGTCGAACTGTCGCCCGGCACCGTCGTGGTGACGCGCGAAGTCGATGGGGGTGCCGAGACCGAATCGCTGCCGCTGCCCGCGATCATCACGGTCGATCTGCGCCTCAACGAGCCGCGTTATGCCTCGCTGCCCAACATCATGAAGGCCAAATCCAAGCCGCTCACGCAGAAGACCCCGGCCGATTACGGCGTCGATGTCAGCCCGCGCCTGACCACGCTCAAGGTGGTCGAGCCGCCCAAGCGCTCGGCAGGGATCAAGGTCGCCGATGTCGATGAACTGGTGGCCAAGCTCAAGGCAATGGGAGTCGCAAAGTGAAGACGCTCGTTTGGGTTGAACATGACGGCGCATCCGTGAAGGACGCCACCCTCTCCACCGTCACCGCCGCTGCCAAGCTGGGCGAAGTGCACCTGCTCGTCGCCGGCCAGGGTGTCGGCGCGGTGGCCGAGGCCGCCGCGAAGATTGCGGGCGTCGGCAAGGTGCATGTCGCGGACGATGCCGCCTATGCCCATGCGCTGGCTGAAAACGTCGCGCCGTTGGTCGCCAAGCTGATGGAAACGCATGACGCGTTCCTCGTGCCCGCGACCACCAACGGCAAGAACATCGCGCCGCGCGTCGCCGCCTTGCTCGACGTGATGCAGATTTCTGACATCCTCTCGGTCGAGAGCGAAGATACCTTCACGCGCCCGATCTATGCCGGCAACGCGATCGCCACCGTGCAAACCCGCGATGCCAAGAAGGTCATTTCGGTGCGCGGTACTGCCTTTGAAAAGGCTGCGACCGAAGGAGGCACGGGCACGATCGAAGCGGTTGCCTCCACCGGCGATGCGGGTGTTTCGACCTATGTCGGTTCGGAAATCGCCAAGTCGGAGCGGCCTGAGCTGACCTCGGCCAAGATCATCGTTTCGGGCGGGCGTGCGCTCGGGTCGAGCGAGCAATTCCATGCCGTGATCGATCCGCTCGCCGACAAGCTCGGTGCGGGCGTCGGTGCCAGCCGCGCTGCGGTCGATGCGGGCTATGCGCCGAACGATTATCAGGTCGGCCAGACCGGCAAGATCGTTGCTCCCGAAGTCTATGTCGCGGTCGGCATTTCGGGTGCGATCCAGCATCTGGCGGGGATGAAGGACAGCAAGACCATCATCGCCATCAACAAGGACGAAGATGCGCCGATCTTCCAGGTCGCCGATCTCGGTCTGGTCGGCGATCTGTTCAAGATCGTGCCGGAGCTGACCGAAAAGCTCTGATCGTCCGCATGTCGAAACAAAGACGGGCGCTCCACACGGAGCGCCCGTCTTTGTTTGGAGCGATCAGCCTGCCTTCGCGCGCGGCGCGATGTAGCGCAGCACGACATAGCCTGCGATCGCCGACAGGATCGATCCGCCCAGCACGCCGATCTTGACCGAATCCTGCAGCTGCGCGTCGCCCGGAAAAGCGAGGCCGCCGATGAACAGGCTCATCGTGAAGCCGATCCCGGCGAGCAGGCCGACTCCATAAAGCTGCATCCAGCGCATTCCCTTGGGGCGCTTGGCGATTCCCAGACGCTCGGCGATGGCCACACCCCCGACGATCCCGGCTTGCTTGCCGAGGAACAGCCCACCCGCAATGCCCAGCACCAGCGGATCCCCCAGCGTCGCCGTCGACACGCCCAGCAGCGACACCCCCGCATTGGCAAAGGCGAACAGCGGCACGATGCCGAACGCCACCCACGGCGACAGCGCATGTTCGAGCCGGTGGAGCGGCGAATGCGCCGCATCGGGCGCGCCGGGTGAGGTGGCGACCGGGATGAGCGCGGCGGTGATCACGCCCGCGACGGTGGCGTGGACGCCCGACAGCAGCACCAGCCACCACAGGCCGACAAAGCCGAGCAGATAGGGCCACAAAGCCACCACCCCGCGCCGGTTGAGCGTGAACAGGATCAGCACCGTACCCGCCGCGCCCGCCAGCGCGATCCAGTCGATGCCGTGGCTATAGACGAGCGCGATGATCGCCACCGCGCCGCAATCGTCGACGATCGCCACGGTGGTGAGGAACAGCTTCAGCGCCGGGCTGACGCGCTTGCCGAGCAGCGCCAGCACGCCAATCGCAAAGGCGATGTCGGTTGCCGCCGGAATCGCCCAGCCGGGGCTGAGCGCAGGGGCACCGCCGGTGATGGCGAGAAAGACCAAGGCCGGCATCGCCATCCCCGCGCCCGCCGCGATGATCGGCAAGCGCCGTCGCGCGGAACTCGCCAATTGCCCGTCGACCAGCTCGCGTTTGATCTCCAGCCCAACCAGCAGGAAGAACACCGCCATCAGGCCGTCATTGATCCACAAATGCACCGTCATCGGGCCGATGGCGGGGGCCAGCACCGGCCCCGTTTCCTGGTGCAGAAACGCGAAATACGCGTGCGCGAGCTCCGAATTGGCGAAGATCAGCGCGAACGCCGCCGCCGCCATCAACACCATGCCGCCTGCCGCTTCCTGGGCGAGGAAGGTGCGGAGCGCCGAACGGATGTTCCGCGCTACGCGGCGCGATGTGCTGGAATTGGTCATGCCGCAGCCTAGCGGCACGGGGCGCTGCGGGGAACCGAAACCGGAGCTGTTCGGGGGTTTTACCTCGCCGCGCGGGCAAAGGCGGCGGCGTCGGCGACTTGGGCGTCGCTGGGGGTGACGCCGGTATAGAGCACGAACTGGTCGAGCGCTTGCAAGGTCGCGATTTCGGTGCCGGTGATGATCCGCTTGCCGGCCATTTGCGCGGCGCGCAGCAGCCGTGTTTCCGGCGGATATTGCACCACGTCGATGACGATTTGGCTCGCCGCGATCATCGCCTCGGGAAAGGCGAGCGCGTCGGCGTCGCCGCCCGCCATGCCAATCGGCGTGACGTTGATCAGCAACGGCGCACCCGCCGCGCCAAGATCGGCCTGCCAGCGAAAGCCGTAGCGCGTCGCCAACGCCTGTCCCTGCTCGGCGTTGCGCGCGACGATCGTGCCGTCGCGAAACCCGCTATTGCAGAGCGCCGCGACCACTGCCTTGGCCATGCCGCCCGATCCGCGCAGCACGAACGGCGTCGCGGGGTCGATATCGGCGATCAGCCGCGCCACCGCCGCATAATCGGTATTGTGCCCGGTCAGCGCGCCCTCATCGTTGACGATGGTATTGACGCTGTCGATCGCGGCGGCGGAGGGGGCGATGCCGTCGAGCAGCGGGATCACCGCTTCCTTGAACGGCATCGAGATCGCGCACCCGCGAATGGCGAGCGCGCGAATGCCGCGCACCGCGCCCTCCAGATCGCGCGTCGAAAACGCCTTGTAGACGAAATCGAGCCCGAGCAGCTCATAGAGCCGGTTGTGGAAGCGCGTCCCGAAATTGCCCGGGCGTGCCGATAGCGACATGCACAGCCGCGTCTCGCGCCCGATCAGCGGTTTGGTGGGCATGGGCGGCGTCCTCCTCAGTCCGCCAGCGCTTCCGCGATCAGCGTGCGGGTGTTGTCGATGCCGTACAGCGCGATGAAGCTGCCCATGCGCGGGCCTTGGGCGGAGCCGAGCAGCGTTTCGTACAGCGCCCCGAACCACGCCCGCAGCGGATCGAACCCGCCTTCATTGCCGATCGCATAGACGATGTTCTGCAAATCGACCGCCGAGGCATCGGCGGGCGCGGCGGCGAGCTCGCGATCGAGCCGTTCGAGCGCGGCCACCTCGATCCCCTCCGGCTTGCGGCGCTGGAGCGTCGGCGCGACGTAATCGCGGTTATAGGCGAGCGCATGATCAACGAGTCTTGTTAACTCGTCTTCTACGTAAGACATACCCTTTGAAACGACGAGCCTATCTCTAGAATTGGCTTCTTCCAAAGATTCTCCAAAGTACTTTCCTAGGTAATTTAGTACCTGCTGTCGGGTAGCATGCGGGCCAAGCACACCGACCAAATTCAAAAGCAAACCGAAGGTCACAGGCGGTTGTCCGGCAGGCACATCCCCAGCGTGAATGTGATGGACTGGATTTCCCAATTTTTGCTCGACAGGCTGATTCCACCAACTTTCGCGGAACTGGAAATAGTCGTCCACCGCGCGCGGAATGACGCCGATGTGCAGCTGCTTGGCCTTTTTCGGCTCGCGATAGGCGAAGAAGGCGAGGCTTTCCTGCGTGCCGTAATCGAGCCACTGCTCCAGCGTCAGGCCGTTGCCCTTGGACTTGGAGATCTTCTCGCCCTTTTCGTCGAGGAACATCTCGTAGATCAGCCCCTCGGGCGGGCGACCGCCGAGCACGCGCGCGATCTTGCCCGACTGCACGCCGCTGTCGATCAGGTCCTTGCCGTACATCTCATAATCGACGCCAAGCGCGACCCAGCGCATTGCCCAATCGACCTTCCATTGCAGCTTGGCCTGGCCGCCGAGCACGGATTGGACGAGCACTTCGCCATCGCTGTCGGTGAAGCGGATCGTGCCCTCTTCGACATTCACGACCTCGACTGGGACCTGCAGCACGACACCGGTCTTGGGGCTGATCGGCAGGATCGGCGAATAGGTCGCGGCGCGCTCCTTGCGCAGCGTCGGCAGCATCACCCCCATGATCGCCTGATAGTGGCGCAGCACGCCCTTCAGCGCATCGTCAAACACGCCCGCTTCATATTGCGAGGCGGAGGAGATGAATTCGTATTCGAAGCCGAAGCGATCGAGGAAGTCGCGCAGCATGGCGTTGTTGTGGGCGGCGAAGCTTTCGAACTTCTCGAACGGATCGGGAATGCGGCTGAGCGGCTTGCCGAGGTTTTCGGTCAGCATCGCCTGGTTGGGCACGTTGTCGGGGACCTTGCGCAGGCCATCCATATCGTCGCTGAACTCGATCAACCGCGTCGGCGCATCGGTCAGCGTCTGGAAGGCGTGACGCACCATCGTCGTGCGCAGCACTTCGTTGAACGTGCCGATATGCGGCAGACCCGACGGGCCATAGCCGGTCTCGAAGATGATCGGTGCGCCACCCGGCTTGCCCTCGGGATAGCGTTTCAGCAGTTTGCGCGCTTCCTCATACGGCCAGGCTTTGGAATCGAGGGCGGCGGTGCGGAAAACGTCGGTCATAAGCGGGGGCGTAGCGCATGGGTGCGGCGCGGCACAACCTCCATCGGGCGGTATGTGCCGCAAGGGGCGGTTGAAGGTTGCCCTTTCGTTCCGGCTCGCGCACTGTCGGCGCGATGTCGCCGCTCCCCGATCTTGCGCTGCCCTATCCGGCGCTGCACGCCAGCCATAGCGGTATCTGGATTTCGGATCAGGACGGCACGCGACCGATCGGGCGGGGGGAGGCGATCCGGATTGCCGCCGATACGCCGGTGATCCTGCTCAATGCCGCCTTGGTCGGGCAGCGGCTGGGCTATGCGGATCTGTCGGGGCTCGATCTGCTCGAACTGTTCGCCTTTCTGTGCCCGGCGCGCTTCATGGTGCCGACGCCGCGCGGGCTTGCGCGCGTGACCGGGCTGACGCCGCCCGCGGCCGATGCGGAAGTCGCGACCTTCCTGCGCGCAGCCGCCGGGGCATTGCTCGGCATGATCGAGGGCGAGTGGCCCGAACGCGAGGGCGCGTGGACGGCGGCGCAGTCGCTGTTTCGGCTGCGCTGGACCTGGGCACCGGTGCTGACCCAGCGTTTGAAAAAGCCCCAGACGGCCGAACGCTGGCTGTTCACCAAGCTCGGCGAATGGTCGGAGGGCGCGCCGCGCGCGCAGCCGCGCACCGTCACGCTGGAAGCGGACGAAACGCAGGCGCGGCTCGCCCGCTTGACCGGCAGCACCGCCGAGCAACGGCCAGGTCAGCGGGCTTATGCGCAGGCGGCGCGCGAGGCGTTTGGGCCGCGCATGGCGGCGGGGATGCCCAATATGGTGCTTGCCGAAGCCGGCACCGGCATCGGCAAGACGCTCGGTTATCTCGCGCCCGCTTCGCTCTGGGCCGAGAAGGCCGATGGCGCGGTGTGGGTGTCGACCTTCACCAAGGCGCTGCAGCGGCAATTGGGGCATGAAAGCGCGCGGCTCTTTCCCGATGCGACAACCCGCCGGGCGAAGGTGGTGACGCGCAAGGGCCGCGAGAATTACCTGTGCCTGTTGAACCTGGAGGATGCGCTGCAAGGCGGTTTCGCCGGGCGGGCCGCGATCCTCGCGCACCTGGTCGCGCGCTGGGCCGCTTATAGCGCGGACGGCGATATGGTCGGCGGGGATCTGCCGGGCTGGTTACCCACGCTGTTCCGCCGCAACGGCGCGACCGCGCTCACCGACCGGCGCGGCGAGTGCGTCTATGCCGGTTGTCCGCATTACCGCAAATGCTTCATCGAAAAGGCAGCGCGCGCGAGTGCCGATGCCGATCTGGTCATCGCCAACCATGCTTTGGTCATGGTCAACGCCGCGCGCGGGCGCGAATCGAATACGCGCCCGACGCGCTATGTGTTCGACGAGGGGCATCATCTGTTCGATGCCGCCGACGCGATGTTTTCAACCGCGCTGACCGGTGTCGAGACGATCGAGCTCAGGCGTTGGGTGCTCGGCCCCGAATCGGGCGGGCGCGGGCGGCGGCGCGGGCTCGCGGCGCGGCTGTCCGACGTCGCGAGCTATGACGAGGGCGGCGCGCGCGCCATCGCCGATGCGGTGAACGCGGCGCAGGCGCTGGCGAGCGATGGCTGGCTGCAGCGCCTGGGCGAGGGCGCGCCGTTCGGCCCGATCGAGGCGCTGCTCGCCGCCGTGCGCGGCCTGACCTATGCCCGCGCCGAATCGGGGCGCGATCCGGGCGGCGATGCCGGTTATGGCTTGGAGACCGAGCTGGCCGAACCCGATCCTGGCTTGATCGAGGCGGCTGGCCCGGCGGCGGAAGCGCTGGATGCACTGGTGCGCCCGCTGGTGGCGCTTGGGCGGCGACTCGAGGCGGTGCTCGACGAAGCACCCGACTGGATGGACGGCCCGGCGCGCGCGCGCATCGAAGGGGCGATCGCCTCGCTTGGCTGGCGCGCCGAGACGGTGGCGGCGTGGCTATCGCTGCTTGCCAGGATCGGCGGCCCCGCCTCGCCCGATTTCGTCGACTGGATGGCGGTCGATCGCGTCGAGGGGCGCGATTATGATGTCGGGCTGCACCGCCATTGGCTCGATCCGACGCGGCCCTTTGCCGAGACCGTGCTGAAAGCCGCGCATGGCGTGCTGGTGACCTCGGCGACGTTGCGCGGCGGCGGCGATTGGGATGTGGCCGAGGCGCGCACCGGGGCGACGCATCTGCTGCGCGGCGCGAGTCGATTCGAGGCGGCATCCCCATTCGATTATGCGCGCCAATCCGAAGTGCTGATCGTCACCGATGTGAAGCGCGGTGACATGGGGGCGCTCGCCAATGCTTATGCGCGGCTCGGCGTGGCGAGCGGCGGCGGAATGCTCGGCCTGTTCACCGCGATCCGGCGGCTGCGCGGCGTCCATGCCCGCATCGCGGATCGGCTCGCGCGCGAAGGGCTGCCGCTCTACGCCCAGCATGTCGATCCGATCGATACCGGGACATTGGTCGATATTTTTCGAGATGATCCGGCGGCTTCGTTGCTCGGCACCGATGCGTTGCGCGATGGCGTTGATGTGCCGGGCCGGTCGCTGCGGATGGTGGTGATGGAGGGGGTGCCGTGGCCCAAGCCGACCGTGCTGCACGCGGCGCGACGTCTGGCAGGCGGCGGCAGCGGCTATGATGACCGCATCGTGCGGGCGCGGCTGGCGCAGGCGTTCGGGCGCTTGATTCGCCGCGCGGATGATCACGGCGTGTTCATCTTGCTCTCGGCAGCAATGCCGTCGCGACTGCTGACGGCCTTCCCGCCGGGCGTGACGATCACCCGCGTTACGCTGGATGAAGCGGTGGCGCGTGCAGCAGCGCTTCCCTCCGCCGCGCAAACGGGGCATGAGGCGCGCGAAACCGCCTGACGGAGATCCGCATGACCGCCGGCACCAAGACGCTGACGTTGCTCCGCCACGCCAAATCGGGGTGGGATGACCCTGCGCTCCGCGATTATGACCGTGCCCTCAACGCGCGTGGCAAGCGCGCCGCCGCGTTGATCGGCGGTTATTTGCGCAGTGGTGGCGCGGTGTTCGATCACATCATCGCCTCGCCCGCGCTCCGTGTGGTGGAGACGCTGGCGCACGTCGAAACGGGCTATGGCCGGACGCTTGCGCCCGAGTGGGATCGGCGCATCTACCTCGCTTCGGCGGTAACCCTGCTCGATATCGTCCACGAATTTTCCGAGGATAGCGCGCGGGTCCTGCTGGTCGGCCACAATCCCGGGCTGGAGGATTTGGCGATGCTGCTGGTGCCGAACTCGGACGAACCCGCGCGCGTTGCGCTCGAGGCCAAATATCCCACCGCGACCATCGCCGAACTCGCGTTCGAAGGAAGCTGGGCGGATCTGGCGGCGGGCAGCGCGCGGCTGGTGCGCTTCGTGCGCCCGCGCGATCTTGATCCGGCATTGGGGCCCGAAGAGGATTAATCCTTTGCCAGCAGCCCCTTCAAACCGGCCAATGCTCCCGCTGGCTTGGCCTCTTCCTCGCTGATCACCCCCGCCGCGCGCAGCGCCGCCGCCGCATTGGGCCCGCGCGGGAACGGGTCAAGCGCCAGTGCCATCGTCTCCGCCGCCGCTTCGCCCAGATCGATCGCCGCGCCATCATAGGGCATGGTGTCGAGCGCATCGAGATCGAGTTCGATTTCCTCCTCGGCGGCGGCTTCCTGTTCGGTCACGAAGCGCAAGGCGACGTCTTCGCTGACGGTGACGGGCAACGGCTCCTCGGTCACCGAGCACGCCTGCACCACCGCCGCGCGCACTTCGCCGCGCGCCACCACGCCCGCCGCATCGCGCTGCACGCGGAAGGTGGCCTCCAGCCGATCGACCGCGAGCAGACCAAAACGCTCGGCGAGCGCGCTACGCTCGGCCGCATCGGCGGTGATCGAGACGCTGCGGGCACCCTCGCCAATCGTATCGATTCGCTCCAGGCGCGAAAATTCGGGGGCCGTCATGGCAAGTCTCCAGCAATCACCGCAGCAACGGGGGTAGCCGCCAGCGCGTCTCGAAAGGCGATCAGCGCGGCTTGGGTATGCGCCAGCGCGGCTGGGGTGGGGGCGATGCCGCGATAGAGGTTGCGCTGCAGCGCCGTCGTAAGATCGCCGAGCGCCAGCCCGTCGCGATATGCGCCCAGCCGCCCGCCGAGCATGCTCATCATCTTGCCGATATGCTTGCCAACGCCAATGTCGCCAATGCCGCTTTCGCGCAATTGCCCGTCCATGTCGGTGACGAAACGCTCGGTCAGGCGCGCGCTGACGGCGGCGGACCCGGCGTCGCCCTCCAGCCGCAACAGCACCAGCGCCAGCACCGCCGCCACCATATCGAAGCGCCCGTCGAGCGTATCGGGCACCCCGCCCGCCTCATACCAATGTGGCGCACGGGCGCGTTCGATCACGCTATTATACAGCAGCAGCGCTACCGTATCGCGCTCCCCGCCCAGCAATCTGGTAAGCCAGCCCAAAACCTTGTTCCCCATGCGCCCTTGTTTGGCCGCGTTTCCCGGCATATTGAGGCTCCCTGTCCGCGATGCAATGCGTCTCGGAGCTTTGCGTGCCTGTGGAGAGTGTCGATGAGCCCCAAGTCCGTCCGCCTGATGACGGCCGCCGCCCTCGCCACCAGTGTGTTCGGGGCCAGTGCCTGCGTTCCGCTGAAGGGACATCAGGGTTATGTCATCGATTCCGATCTGGTGAATTCGGTCCAGGCGGGCACCGATAATCGTCAATCGGTGCTCGCGGTGCTGGGCAAACCCACCTTCACCAGCGAGTTCAATCAGGGCGACTGGTATTATATTTCGCGCGATGTCCGCAATTTCGCGTACAACAATCCGCATGTGCACGATCAGGTGACGCTGCGCATCAGCTTCGATTCGCGCGGTGTCGTGTCGGCGGTGCGGCGCTCGGGGGCCGAGCAGGTCGCGTCGATCAGCCCGTCCGGCAAGACCACGCCGACCTTGGGCAAGAAGCGCAGCTTCTTCGACGAACTGTTCGGCAATATCGGCACGGTCGGCGCGATCGGCGGCGGTCAGGGCGGCAACAACAACACCGGTGGCCGCGATACGCCGTAACGGCGGCGACACGCTTTTGCGACAACCCTGACAGATCGCTGTCACCGGCGTTCGTAAAGCGTTCAGGGCGCGTTTGCCAAAATCCTTTGCATGGCTCGACCTTTTGATCCGGTCGGCCAGATATGGAGGATATGATGCGCAAATTCATTGCCACCGCGTTGCTCGCCGCAACCTTGGTGCCCGTTGCCGCCAGCGCCCAATCGAACGAAGAACTGCGCCGGGATCGGCAAGACATCCGGCGCGACCAGCGCGATCTTCGCGACGCGCGCCACGAGTATCGAGAGGACGTACGCGATCGGGAGCGTGCGTGGGGCCGCGATGACTGGCGCGGCTGGCGTGATCGCAACCCGAATTGGTATGCGCGCGGCCGCTGGGAAGCTCCGTTCCGCTATACCGCCTTCCGCCCCGGCCTGCGCATCGGCGCGCCTTATTATGGCCCGCGCTACATCATCGCCGATCCGTGGCGCTATCACCTGCGTCGCCCGGCTTATGGCCAGCAGTGGATCCGGCATTATGACGACGTGATCCTGGTCGATACGCGGCGCGGGTATGTCATCGACGTGATCCGCGGCTTCTATCGCTAAACCGTATCGCATCGGCCGCGCCCCTCGGCGCGGCCGGTGTTTCAGCGAATCGTGAACATCACTTGGTCGACCACGCGCCCGCCGACATCGGTCAGGCGCAGGCGGTGCGTCCCCGGGCCTGCAATGATCTCGGGCTGCGAATCGGCCGCTCCAATGTCGGTCTTGTCGAGCCACAAACGGTGCGCGGTCACTGCCCCTGAGACATCGACCGCAAGCCGTTGCCGGTCATGCGGAATGTCCGGGTCGATCGCATAGACGCTGCCTGAGACCGGATTGGTGATGCGTGGGCGGCGCGATTCGTCGGGGGCAAAGGCGATGTGGCTTTGCCCGGTCCCGGCCAGGAAATATTCTATGCGTGGCTGTTCGATCGCGCCCGCAAAGGTGATCGCGCGCGCTTCGACGCCCGCCGGGCGCGGCGGCGGGGCACCGCGCTCCTCGGCGTTGAGCGACAGCATGATGTCGCGCCACACCGGTGCCGCGCCGCTGACGCCCGACACCGCGCGCATCGAATCCCCCTCCAAATTGCCGACCCATACGGCGACCGTGTATTTCTGCGTGAAGCCGATGCACCAATTGTCGCGCAGCGCCTTGCTCGTCCCCGTCTTCACCGCCGCCCAGAAGGGCAAATGCAACGCCGAATCGAGCCCGAAGGTAACCGCGCGGGCATTGGCATCGGCCATCATGTCGGCGACGATCCATGCTGCTTGCTGGGTGGTGACTGCTCGGGGCGCGGTGTGGGGCGCATCAAGCGTCAGCCGGAGCGGTGACCAGCGCCCGCCTTGCGCAAGGCTGCGGTAAGCATCAGCCTGTTCGAGCAAGGTGACTTCGGCGGATCCCAAAGCGAGTGAATAGCCATAATAGTCGCCATCCTCGACCAGCCCGCGATAGCCCGTATCCCACAGCCGGTCGCGAAACGGATCGACCCCGACGAGCAGCAAGGTGCGGACGGCAGGCACGTTGAGCGACCCCGCCAGCGCCGAACGCGCCGACACCGGCCCCTTGAAACCGCGATCGTAATTTTGCGGCACGTACAGGCCCGACGCGGTGTCGAGCTGCACCGGCGAATCATCGAGGATCGAGGCCGGGGTCAGATAGCCCTTTTCGATCGCCTGGGCGTAGAGGAACGGCTTCAGCGTCGATCCCGCCTGGCGATAGCTGTTCGCGCCATCGACCGCAGGCGCGGTCGAGGCCCCACCGATGCCGCCGACATAGGCCAGCACGTCACCGCTGGCATTGTCCACCACCACCACCGCGCCATCGCGGGCGCGCGCGCCGCCCAGGCCCTGCAACTGCCGCTTCAACGCGACGATGGCGAGCGTCTGGATGCGGCGGTCGAGCGTGGTGGTCACCTTGAGTCCGGGCTTGGTCAGCAACCGATCCGACAGATGCGGGGCGAGCCCCGGATCGAGCGCGAGACTGCGCGCGGGCCCGAGCATCGAGGCCGCTTCCCCGGCAAAACGCCCACAGTCTTTTTCGTGCGACACGGCGCACGCACGCCGCGCGACGGTTCCGGCATCGGCCTGCGGATCGGGCAGTAGCGCCGCCAGCAGCAGCGCGTCATCGCGCGCGAGCGCGTCGGGGGTTTTGCCGAACAGCCCGAGTGCAGCGGCACCAATGCCTTGCGCTTCGCCCCGGAAACCGGCGAGATTGAGATAGGCTTCGAGGATCTGATCTTTCGACCAACGCGATTCGAGTGCCCAGGCGGCGCGCATCTGGCGGATCTTGTCCCAGAAATGGCGCTGACCGGGGGCGGCAAGATCGGGCGCGAGGAAACCGGCGACCTGCATCGACAGCGTGCTCGCCCCGCGCGCCCGTTCGCCCTTGGCCTTGTCGCGCGCGACCCCTGCAAGCGCGAGCCAGTCGACTCCATTATGCGAGAAGAAGCGGCGATCCTCGACCCCGACGATCGTCGTGCGCGCCACCGGGGCGACATGGTCGAGCGGGGTCCAGGCGAGGCGGCGCGCCTTGAAATCAACGCGCGCGCTGTCGATCAGCACGCCGTTGCGATCATAGAGCCACGCTTCGGACGGGTGCCATGTGGCGCGGACCTGGGCGTAACCGGGGAGCGGCGGGGGCAGGGTGGCGTAGTCGAGCGCGACGAAGGCGAGGAGCAGCAGCGTCACCCCCGCGATGCTCGCGCCCGCCCGAGTCTTGAGCGCGGCCCAAACCTTATCGCCACCCCGGCGAACGCCGGGGCCCAGTCGCGACAGTTTCTGCAAGAGAGCGCCACGCTCGATCATTCAACGGCTCGATACTGGGCCCCGGCCTGCGCCGGGGTGGAGTTAGGAGGGAAGGAGCAAGGCTATCGCTGCACGACCGTCATCGTATCGAGCGGCAGTTGCGCACGGATGGCGGGCGAATACATCGCCTCGACCCGGCTCGGCGGCAGGTTGAAGCGCCCGGCCCCGTTCAGCCGCAGCATGTACGACGCGCTGAACGCCCCGCGCGGCACCCAGCCATAATAAGCGCGCCAGGTGTCGTTGCGCCGCTCGACATAGGCGGGGACGACGCCGACCTGAATGTCCCACAGCTTGCCATCGGCATCGCGCGCCTCGAACTTGGTGCCGGGTCCTGCCTGCGCTTGCCCGGCAAGGATTTGCGACTGCCCGCCCAGATCGCCGATGATGGTTGCGCCCGCCGGGATCGGATCGTTGATCACCACCCAGTTGCGCTCGGCACTCGCCTTGACCGTGATCGTCACTTTCACCACGTCTCCCCGCGTGAGAACGCCCTTGGTGCGCGCTTGCACCACCTCGACACGGCGCTGCATTTCATAACCGGCGAACAACGGCTTGGTCAGCGGCACCGCCGCCGATACCGAGACGGTGGCCCACGGCCCCGCGCCACCCGACTGCGCGAGTTTCAGCGGCGTCTGGGTTGTCGGCAACGCGAAGCTTGCGGTGCGTGCGGTGGCGGCAAGCGGCCAGCTCTTGCTGATCGTCTGGTTGCCCAACCCCAATGTCGTCGTGCCGATGATCGCGCTGGCGGGATAGAGCGCGCCGAACTTGCGCGCCGCTATCGTGCCCCAGGCATTGGCGGTGGTGGTGTCCCACCGTCCATGCGACTGGCGCAGCGCCACGCCGACCATCATCTTGGCGGCTTCGTCCTGCCAGCCGGGCCGTCCCAGCGTGGCGATCACGGTCTTGATCGACGCTTCATCGCCCGACGACATCAGCCACCATGGCTGGTTGCTGCTGTCGGAGAGATCGAGCCGCGTGCCTTCATACACCAGCCGCGTGCGCAACACCGCCTCGGCGGCGCTCTTCAGCGCGGGGGCATTGGCAAGGCCCTGGAGATGATCGAGCGACACGAGATAATCGGCGAGCAACGCGGTCGGCATCTCCTTTGGCGTCATGCTCAATTGGCCGAGCATGGCAGGCGTCGCGGCTCCGGCGCGGGCGAGCGCGTTGAAGGCATAGACGCGCTGCCAGCGCACATCGCCATAATCCTCATGCCGCAAGCGCCCGTCGAGTACGGCCTTCAGCCCCTCGATCATCTTCGCGCGCGGCCCCGCCGGGATCGGCAATCCCGCGTCCGAGGTCATCGCCAGCACATAAGCGGTCAGCGCTTCCGAGCCGTTCAGGCTGCCCGAAGGCCAATAGCGCAGCAGGCCGTCATCCGCCTGATAGGCGGGAAGATCGCCCGCCAGCGCTTGCCACAGCCCGGCATCGCCGAGCGCAACCGCGCGCGACAGGCGCTGTTCGAAGCAATCATAGGGATAGCGCGCCATGAACTCGCGCACCCCGGCGAGCGGCGGTGCCAGCGTATCGTCGAGCCGGATATCGACCGTGCCGCGCCCGGCGATCGCGCCCGCAGGCGGCTGGATCGGGATAATGGTGTCCGCGCCGACGCGCGCCAGCGTGCCCGCCCACACTTCCACTGGATAGAGCGGCACCACCGCCTGATCGGTGGTGATCTGGTCGACCGCCTTGCCGTTCGATGCCTTGGCGCTGACATGCCAGCGCAAGCGATCGATATTGGCGGGCGCGGTGAGATTCCACGCCACCGGCACCGCGCCGCCTGCCGGGATCGTCACCGTCAGTGGTTTGCCCTGCGCGATGGCCGGGGTCAGGTCGACCGTTGCCGTCACCGTCATCGGCTTGTCCGAGCCGTTGCGCAGCGTGAAGCTCGACGCATAGAAATCACCGGTGCGCACGACCGGCGGAATGCCAGCATAGATCGATAAATCCTGCGCGGTGCGCACGCTGGTCATGCCGGTGCCATAGAGTTGCGCGCCATCGGTGGCGATCGCGACCAGCTTGAACGACGACAGCGCGTCGCTCAGCGTAACCGGAATGCGGGCATGGCCGTTCTCGTCGAGCGCGACGCGGCCTTTCCACAGGATCACCGGCTGGAAATTCTCGCGGTTGAGCCCCGAGGAATCGCCGCCCCCGCCGCCACCGGCCTCGACCGCTTTTTTGCCATAATGACGTTTGCCGACGACTTGGGTCTGCGCGGTCGAGGTGAGCACCGACAGCGGGCGTTCGCCCATCAGCGCGGTCAGCACGTCCCAGCTATCATTGGGGGCGAGTTGCAGCAGCGCCTCGTCGACCGCCGCAAAGGCGACATCGGCGGTGCGCGCGGGCTTGCCGTCGGGCGTTTTCACCGCGACATCGACTTGCGCCACGTCGCGCACCGCGTAGCGCGTGCGATCGGCCTTGACCGCGACTTGCAACTGATGCGCTTCCCAGCCGACCTTCACCTTGGCGATGCCGAGGCGATAGCTCGGCTTGGCGAGATCGACCAAAGCGGTCGGCTCCTGTCCCTCCGGCGGGCTGCTCGCCAGCCCAACGGATTGCGCGATGCCGTGCAGCCACGTCCAGATGCCGCTTTCGGTGCGGCCGCGCACGACCATCACGGACACGAACACGTCGGGCGCGTAATTGCCCGGCATCTTGACCTCGACCACTGGATACGTGCCGCTGAGCTCGGTGACGAAGCTCGACAGCACGCCTTCGCGCTCGACCGTGACCAGGGCGGTCGCCTTGCGGAACGGCATCCGCACCTGGAAGCGCGCGGTGTCGCCCGCTTTATAGGCTTGCTGTTCGGGCACCACGTCCATGCGGTCGCCATTGTCGCCGCCGAACCACCAATCGTCATTGCCCGCCAGCCACACGCTTTGCGTCGCGCGCGCTTCATTGCCATTCGCGTCCTTGGTCGTGGCGACGGCATAGACTTCGCCCGAAATGCCCGGCGCGATCTTGCACGTCGCCAGCCCCTGCGCGTCGGTCGTCGCGGTGCAACTTTGCGCAAGTTTGGTCGTCTTCATGCGGTTGTCATAGGCATAGAAGCCGCCAATCAGACGCCGCCTGGCCGTCAGGATCTGGCGGCTGTAGAGCGCGACCGAAATCGCCTGGTTGGCGATGGGCTTGCCACTGGTGTCGAGCGCGACGAAGCGCAGCCGCAAATCGTCCTGCTTCATCAGCCAGCCATCGGTCTTCACGCCCAATTGCACGGCGCTCGGGAAGATCGGGATGCGCTTGGACGCCGTCAGCATTTCGCCATTGGCGTCCTGATAGTCCATTTCGACCAGCATGTCGGTAACGCCGTCGAGCGTCTGCGGCACGGCGACGGTCTGTTTGCCGGTCCCGTCCCCGCCAAGCGTGGTTGGCAGGGTCTGTGTCGGCGGGAGTGCGGTCTGCTCCTCTTCGCCATCGCCATTGAGCGGCTTGGTGCCCTCGGCGATCGCCTTGCCGCCGAAGCTGTAGCTTTCATAGCCGTCGGGCTTGGTGTCATGCGCGAAATAGCCGATGCGCATGTCGACCGGCAGGTTCGACGCGCCGCCACCCGACAGATAACCGATGAACAGATCGAGCAGCAGATTGGCGGGTCGGATTGCGGCGTCCTTGGGGCCGGTGACGCTCGCACGCATCGTCGGCAATTTATATTCGTCGACCTTGAACGATTGCGACGTTTCGATGCGGCGGCCATCGACGATCACCGACAGGTCGTAATCGCCCATTGGCGCGCCGGCCGGGGCGGTCCATTCATTCTCGCCAATGCCATTGGCGTCGATCGTCAGCGGCAGGTCGAACTGCGTGTCGGACCCGCGATGCTGCAGCCGCAGCGTGCCGGAAACCGCCGGAGCCATGCCGAAGCCGTCGGCGATCGACGTGCGCAGGATGTGCTTCATGTGGATCGTCTCGCCCTGGCGGACGAGCATCCGGTCGAACACGGTGTGCAGCATTTCGCCGCGCGCCTGATAGCCATAGGGCAGATCGAAATCATAAGGGCGGATGCCTTCGCCCCATGCCGTCAGCGTGAAGCTGAAATCGTCGGCAGCGCGCGCGGAAACCATCAGCGGATGGCTGCTGGTGCCTTCGCAACTGCCCCAGGTTTCGGGTTCGGGCAGGCCCGGCGGGGCATAGACGCCGCCGCTCTTGTCGGTCACGCCGCGCGCCAGCACTTGGCCGGTGCAGCTATCGCTCACGCGCACCTCGGCCCCGGCGACGGGCTTGCCGGTGTCAAGCGCGGTCACCCAAGCGAGGCTTTTCGCGCGGCCCCATTTGAAGTGGACGCTCATATTGGTGACGAGCGCGGCGGCGGCGACATAGCGCGGGGCCTTGCGCCCGAGCAGGGCCTGGCCGAGCACGGGGCTCGCCAGTTCGACGACATAGAAACCGGGCTTGCCGCCACCGAGCGGCATGCCGACCACTTCGAAATCCTTGCCCTTGCCGGGCAGGCCGAGCTTCAGCGACGCGCCTTGCTTGCCGAGGATCGAGGTCGCGCCGGTATCGTTGATGCGGACCTTGTCCTTGCCGCGCGTTTCCTCATGGCTGGCCGTATCATCGGCATGGCCGACGGTGCGCAGCCATTCGGCGATCTTGCCATCCGAGGCATCAATGCGCAGCGATTGCCCGGCGATGCTGAGGTTGGTGCCTTGCAGTGCGGGTTCGACATTGCGCACCGTCACCGGCAGCACGCCGCCCTGTTTGGATTCCAGAATGCCGAAGGGCGCGGCGAATTTCACCAGCGGCGGCGCGGCATCGAAGCGCACGTCCAGCGGGAAGCGTTCGGCATTGGAAAGCGCACGCCCGCTCTCGTCCTTAACGCCTGTTGGCAGCAGCAGCTTGGCGGTCTGCGATTCGGGCAGCGGGCTCTTGAACCCGACCGAGGAGACGGTCGCCTTGCTCTTGGCGTCGCCATGCCCCGAATCCTCGGACGAATCATCGAACAGCGTCGGGGTCAGCAGCTTGCCATCGGCGGTCTGGATACGGATTTGCTTGGCGAGATCGGTCGCGACCGGCGCGGAGAAGCGAACCCATGCCTTTTCGACCGGATTGCACCCGGCCTGCGCATTGACGCGGCCGCATTCGAAGCGGGCGGTGAAGGGCTTGCGCACGGTATAGTCGAAGCGCTGGTCGGCACCTGCGGTTTTGCCGCTGACCCCGGCGATGTTGGCACCCCACACCAACGCCATGTCGGTGCCCGGCGGCAAGGGACGGCGGCACTTCAATGCGGTCACCCCGGCATAGGCCTTGGCACGCTCGGCGGCAGGCGGAATCGCAGCGGGGAGCCCGGCGCTTTCCAGGAAGTTGCGCACGTTCCAATTGTCGGTGCCCATTTCGCCCAACAGCTTGCCGGGCACATCGGCTGCGAGCACTTCGACCGGAATCTTCTCGCCAATGCCCTTGACCGCGCAATAGGCGTTGCCGGCAACCGAGGCCGGGGTGGCGGGCAGGTTGGCGGCGACCAGGAAGACCTGATCTTCCTCAATCTCGCTATCATATTGGCTCGGCAGCACGGCGCGCGCGACCGGGCCGCCGGCATCGACCGAAAACTCCTGTTGCCCGGTCACGGCATAGCCGGACACGCTCTTCAGCCCGGAGCGCAGCTTGAACTTGCAGACGGTGCCGCCGGGCAGGCCGTTTGCAAAATCATAGACGAAGGTCTGCGGATCGACCCAGCGCCCCTGCCCGCCAACGGCGCAGGTGACGTCGAAGGGCGAAGCCGCACGCGGATCGCCCAGCGGCACGATCGGCTGGCTGAAACGCGCGGTGAAGCGTTCGATCGCGCCGTCGCCAATGCCAGGGGTGGCCAGGATGACTTGCGGGCTGGAGTCGCCAAAAGCGGTGATCGGAGCCAGCGCCAAAGCGAGCAGTGCGACTCGGAACGCGAGCTTCATCGAATCCTCCCCAAGACCTTATCGCATGCTATAAAGCGACGAACCGTGCTAGTACAGCGACGAATGGTGACGGCGTGATGACAGCTTGCTACGCCGTCACAGCTGTTAGACACTCCGTGTAGATCGACTCGGGGGGCCGGTCGAGGGGAGGAACGCTCTTGGGGGGAGAGTGGATCATCGCCGCGCTGGACGCGGTCGCGCGCGAGACGATGCTGTTCGCCGCGCTTGGCTTTCTCGTCGGTGGCCTCGATGATGTCGCGGTCGACGTTGCGTGGATGGGGACGCGGCTGTGGCGGCGGTCGGACGGGTTGCCCGCCACGCTGGAGGGCTACACCCGGCGCGTGCCGCGTCGGATCGCGGTGTTCGTCGCCGCCTGGGACGAAGCGGGCGTGATCGGCGCGATGTTGCGGACTTGCCTCGCACGCTTCGACCATCCCGATTACCGCCTCTATGTCGGCACCTATCCCAATGATCTTCCGACCATCGCCGCCGTCGCGGAAGTCGCGGCGGACGATGACCGGATCCGGTTGGTGATCGGCCCGAACGATGGACCGACGACCAAGGCCGATTGCCTGAACGCGCTTTGGGCGACGCTGCTGCGCGACGAGCACCGCGAGGACGTTCGCGTGGCGGCGGTCGAACTGCACGACGCCGAGGACATGGTGCATCCGGGCGAATTGCGCGTGATCGATGCGCTGATCGGGCGCTATGCCGCCGTACAATTGCCGGTCTTGCCGTTGGTGGACGGCAAAGCGCGGCTCGTATCGGGCCATTATGCCGACGAGTTTGCGGAGGCACACGGGAAGAATCTCGTGGTGCGTCAGGCGCTGGGGGCAGGGTTGCCGCTGGCGGGCGTCGCGTGCGCGATCGAGCGCGGGATGCTCGAGCGAATTGCGGCGGCGCGCGGCGGCATGCCGTTCGATGCCGACAGTTTGACCGAGGATTATGAGCTCGGCCTGCACATTGCGGGGCTGGGCGGGCGTGGCGCGTTCGCGCGCGTGCGGGAGCGACCGGGCGGGCCGTTGGTCGCAGTGCGAGCCTATTTCCCCGCGACGCTGCAAACCGCAGTCCGGCAGAAATCGCGCTGGATGACGGGCATCGCGCTGGCGGGGTGGGAC
>Ga0209482_1000072_pt1 | contig 83107 bp, 82 predicted proteins | sample CoawatmetaG10DNA_FD_187512 | JGI IMG/M metagenome (GOLD analysis project Ga0209482, IMG submission 187512) | Marine microbial communities from the West Antarctic Peninsula - Coastal water metaG104-DNA (SPAdes) (version 2) | ecosystem: Environmental > Aquatic > Marine > Coastal ...
AAAAAAACGAATTAATAAAGTAATCTTCATAAACAAAAAACCAGGAATCCATTGTAAATAAAACAAAGAGTAGAATGGCAGGTTGAATTAGGGTAGGTAAAACAGTAAGAGAAATAAGCTCGATAGTAAGATCATCTTTAGATCTTTTATCATTAAAATATAACCCTCCTAGTGATTCAATTATTCCAAGAACTACAAGAATTATTGCAGGGATTAATTTACTGATACTTTCGTTATCCATATTTATTAAAAATAGCAAAAAAACACTAATTAGTTCAAGATATAATTATCAGAACCAATTAGACAGTTTTAAAACTTTAGACTCTTTCAATTATAATTGAACTAGCGCCACCTCCTCCATTACAAATCACTGCACACCCAACTGATGCGTCCTTAGATTGTAAAACAGTATTTAAAGTTGTCACTATTCTAGCTCCTGAAGCCCCTAATGGATGCCCCAGTGAGACTGCTCCTCCAAGAACATTTACTTTATCTATATTGATATCTAATATTTTATTAAAAGCTAATGGTACTACTGAAAAAGCTTCGTTTATTTCAAAAAAATCAACATCATTAGTTGTCATTTTTGCTAACTTCAATGCTTTAGGTGCTGCTTTAGTTGGAGCCGTTGTAAACCATTGTGGTGCTTGCGCTGAGTCAGCAAAAGATAAAATTTTGGCTATAGGTTTTAAATCATATTTTTTAACAGCATCTGCACTTGCCAGAATTAACGCAGAAGCCCCGTCATTAATTGTAGAAGCATTAGCAGCGGTCACTGTTCCGTTTTTAGAAAATGCAGCTCTTAGCTGAGGGATTTTTTCAAATTTTACATTTTTGTATTCTTCATCTTCATTTATAATTAGAGGATCGCCTTTTCTTTGAGCGATGGAAACTCCTACAATTTCCTTTTTGAAAATCCCACTTTTAGTAGTCGCTTCAGAATTTTTATAGGATCTAATAGCATAAGCATCTTGTTCTTCCCTGGAAATATTATATTTTTCTGCTGTTTTATCTGCAAATACTCCCATAGAAATTTCATCGTATGGATCAAGTAATCCATCCTTATGTAGACCATCAATAAATTCTGAATTTCCATACTTATATCCAAACCTTGCTTTTGGTACGTAATATGGAATATTAGACATGTTTTCCATACCTCCAGCAACTAAAATATCAGCTTGACCTAACATGATACTTTGTGCAGCAAGCATGATAGATTTTGCGCCAGAAGAACATACTTTATTAACGGTTGTGCAAGGAACTGAGTCTGGAATACCAGCAGCTATGGCTGATTGTCGAGCTGGTGCTTGACCTAAATTAGCAGAACATACATTTCCCATAAATACTTCATCAATATTATTTGAATTTACATTTGCTTTTTCTAAAGCTCCTTTAATGGCTATAGAACCTAGTTTAGTAGCTGAAATATTTGCAAAAACACCTCCAAAACTTCCTAATGGTGTTCTAACAGCTGAAACTATATATACTTCTTTTTTGGTCATAGTGTTTTAGATTTTTAATAAAAATAATTCAATTTATAAGAATTAACAATTTAAAATATTCATTATTGTTGCTAATGCAACAATTTTATTGTTTATTAAATTATAATCTTTATTTTTATAATTGGTTTTAATTTTTGAAAGTTAGTTTTTAATGTAATGAATTTAAAGCTTTTAATTTTTAAAATATTAAAACAAAACTATTGTTTGGTACATGTTTTGTGTGAATTATTTAATAAGTAATTTTATAAAATGTACTGATATTTTATGAAAATAAGTTTAATGTTACAAAGTTAATAATATTCAAAAAATGCACTTAAAAAATACTCAATTCGGTTTAAATGAAGAGCAGGAAGCTGTGTTAGATGCTGCTGATAAATTTGGAAAAAAAGAATTATACCCTTTAGCTGAAAAAATGGATAATGAAGAGTGGTGGCCTGAAGGTATTTTTAAAAAAATGGGGGATGCTGGTTTAGTAGGTTTAACAGTTGATCCTGAGTTTGGAGGAGCTGGAATGAGTTATTTGCAAGCAGGTTTAGTTTGTCAAGCATTTGGAAGGTGGAATCACGCGATGGCATTAAGTTGGGTAGCTCACGATAATTTATGTTTAGACAATATTTACCGAAATGGTTCACAATATATTAGAGAAAAATATTTACCTGGACTTTGTAGCGGGAAATTAGTAGGAGCTTTAGGTTTAACAGAACCAGGAGCAGGGTCTGATGCGTTGGGTTCAATGCGAACCACAGCAAAAAAAGAAGCAGATCATTATGTTTTAAATGGAAGTAAAACATACATTACTAACGGTTCAATTGCTGATGTTGTCATAGTTTATGCAAAAACAGATGTTAATAAAGGAAATAAAGGAATTACTGCTTTTGTAGTTGAGACTAATAATCCAGGCTTTAATGTTGTGTCAAAATTGAAGAAAATGGGTTTCAGAGGAAGTCAAACTTCAGAGTTATTTTTCGAAAATTTAAAAGTTTCTGAAAAAAATATTTTAGGTAAAGAAGGTCAAGGTCATGTTGTTGCTATGAACGGATTGGATTTTGAACGTGCCATGATAGCCCCTATATCTCTTGGGATTAGTGAAAGAGCTTTAGAAATATCTATTGAATATGCAAAAATAAGAGAGCAATTTGGAAAGCCCATTTCTAGCTTTCAAATGATTCAGTCTAAGTTAGCTGACATGTATACATGGGTTCAGTCTATTAAAGCATTAGTCTACGTAGTGTTGGCGGAATGTGATGCAACTGACAAGAAAGAAGGGGGAAGGGGACAAATTCATATGAATACTGCTGCATCAGTAATGCATGCCGCTTCTACCTCTAATAGAGTATTAGATGAAACGCTCCAAATTCATGGAGGAATGGGGTATATGTGGGAAAGTGAAGCTAATCGTCTTTATAGAGCAAATAAATTACTAGAAATTGGAGCAGGAACTACTGAAGTTCGAAAAATGATTATTAGCAAAGTTTTATTAAAGTAAAAAATAATTAAAGATTAGATGATTAATAAAAAGTTATTAAATGCTCAAGAAGCTTTAGTTGGAATCAAAAGTAAGATGACAATTATGCTTGGAGGATTTGGTCTTTGTGGGATTCCTGAAAATTCTATTTCCGAGCTTGTTAAATTGGGAGTTAAAAACCTTACATGTATTTCAAATAATGCAGGAGTTGATGACTTTGGGTTAGGTTTATTATTAAAAGATAAACAAATAGACAAAATGATTTCATCTTATGTTGGAGAAAATAATGAATTTGAAAGGCAAATGTTAAGCGGTGAATTAAAAGTTGATTTAATCCCTCAAGGTTCATTGGCGGAGCGTTGTAGAGCTGCAAAGGCAGGAATTCCAGCATTTTTTACACCAGCTGGTTATGGAACTGAAGTTGGAGAAGGGAAGGAATCAAGAGAATTTAATGGAAAAATGCATTTAATGGAATCTGCTTTTAAAGCAGATTTCTCAATAGTAAAAGCATGGAAAGGAGACGAAGCTGGAAACTTAATATTTAAAGGAACTGCTAGAAATTTTAATCCAAATATGTGTGGTGCTGCTAAAATTACAATCGCAGAAGTAGAAGAGCTTTATCCAGCAGGTGAACTTGACCCTAACGAAATACATGTTTCCGGAATTTTTGTTCAAAGAATATTTGAAGGAAAAAATTATGAAAAAAGAATTGAGCAACGAACAATAACCAATAGGTAATGTTAGATAAGATAGGTATTGCTAAAAGAATAGCGCAAGAGGTTAAAGACCGTTATTATGTTAACTTAGGGATAGGGATCCCAACTCTAGTAGCAAATTACGTTAATAAAGATATTGAAGTAGAATTTCAAAGTGAAAATGGAATTCTTGGTATGGGTGCATTCCCATTTGATCAGGATGTCGATGCCGATGTGATTAATGCTGGAAAGCAAACTATTACTACATTACCTGGAGCAAGTTTTTTCGATTCTGCAACTAGTTTCTCAATGATTAGAGGAAAGCATGTGGATCTTACTATTTTGGGCGCTATGGAAGTTTCTGATAATGGAGATATTGCTAATTGGAAAATTCCAGGGAAAATGGTTAAAGGAATGGGTGGAGCTATGGATTTAGTTGCTTCAGCTGAGAATATCATAGTGGCTATGATGCACACAAATAAAGTAGGAGAATCAAAACTTTTAAAAAAATGTTCCCTTCCTTTAACTGGGTTAAATTGCGTTAAAAAGATTGTTACTAATTTGGCAGTATTAGATGTAACATCCTTGGGATTTCAGCTTATAGAAAGAGCTCCAGGGGTTTCTATTGAAACTATAAAAGAAGCTACCGCAGGTCGTTTAATAGTAAAAGGAGAAATCCCTGAAATGAAAATTTCCTAACTATATTTCTTTAACATTTCGGTCTGTTCATTAATTGAAGTTGTAAACTCTTCTTTTAATGAATTGACAAGGTCTTTGGTGCTTGGAGAATCTTCTATTGAAGTGACTCCTTGTCCTGCAGACCAAAGGGTTTTCCAAGCTTTTGCTTCTGTATCCATTTCTTTACCGAAATCTATTTTACCTTTTTTACTCCAAGTCTCTTCAGTAATCCCCATAGCTTCTAAGCTTGGTTTTAAGAAATTCGCTGCTACGCCAGAAACTGAAGCAGTATATATAATGTCGCTTGCTTTAGAATTGATAATCATCTCCTTATACTCTTCTTCAGCCATGCTTTCTTTAGTGTTTATAAATCTAGTACCCATATAAGCAAGATCTGCTCCCATTTGTGTTGCAGAAGCGATATCTCTTCCACTTGAAATACAACCTGAAAGTAAAATTGTTTTTTTAAAAAAAGTTTTAACTTCCGAAATAAAAGGCATTGGATTTATAGTTCCTCCGTGTCCTCCAGCGCCAGCGGCAACTAAGATTAATCCGTCAACTCCAGCTTCAGCTGCTTTTTCTGCATGTCTTTTTTTAATCACATCGTGAAATACTAATCCTCCATAAGAATGGACAGCGTCGACCAATTGACTCACAGCTCCAAGTGAGGTAATTATAATTGGAACTTTATGTTTAATGCAGATCGCTAAGTCAGCTTGTACTCTTGGATTTGTTTGGTGAACTATCAAATTTACACCATAAGGAGCTGCTTTTTTTCCTGTTTCTTCTTCGAAATCACTTAACTCTTTTTTAATTGTAATTAACCACTCTTCAAAGCCTTCGCTTGTTCTTTGATTTAGTGCGGGAAAAGTACCTACAATTCCGTTTTTACAGCACTCTATAACAAGTTGTGGTCCTGAAATCAGGAACATTGGTGCTGCAACAGCAGGAATATTTAAATGATTTATAAATTCTGGTTTAGACATTATAATATGAGTTAATAATTTGTTAGTATGTAAATTTAATACTTATTTATAAAAAAAAAAAGAGCAAAATTAATTGCTCTTTTTTTTAAATATCGATTATTTTTTTTTAAAAGTCATGTTTTAAAGAAACAATAACTTGTCTTCCCAATTGTGCCATATTTGGAAACACACTGTATTGCTCATCCATTAAGTTAATAATGTTTAGACTTAATGAAGTTTTTAAATTTATATCGAACCCTAAATTAGTGTCTACAAGATTTCTTTTCAGCGAGGTTCCTGAATAAAAATTTCCCATGTCGGCTTCAAATCCTGAATCATATTTATAAGCTAATCCAAAATTGAATTTTCCTGAATCATACATCATTCCCCCTTTAACTCTATTTTTCGAATGATTCAATGACCATTTTCCTGTTTCTAGTAAACTACCAAGATCATCTTGTTCAAATGTTGTTTGACTCACTGTAGAATAATTTCCGTAAAAAGTCAATTTATCGTTAGCCCTCCATTTCATACCAGTTTCAAATCCCCAGTAATTAACTTTTCCAAAGTTTTTGTAACCAATCATAATATTAGGTTCTCCGTCTGTTGTAGGAGCTTGATCACTTTCTATAACCCCTAAAGGTCCAGTTGCAGAAACCGTTCTTGCTATTTCTGTATATTGATTAGCTAGAGCCGTTGCTGTACCTAAAGCAACTGGGCCCGACATGCCTTGTGCAATAAATTGAGCTGTAAAAAATGGCAATAAGGTAGCGCCTAAGTCTGAACCAAGTGTTGGTAAAGCAACCAATGGACTTAATTGAACTGTAGCTATAAAATTTTCTTTTGTTGTGTTATAGATATTAAAATTCCAAGTTAGTTTATCAGATAACATTCCTTTATATCCTAATTCATAATGTGTTTCAGCTTGAAGCGTTCCCTTGTCTCCATTTTCAAGTGGACCAAATGATTCTCCATTTAAAGTTAACAATGCTCCATTTGTGAATCCATTTAAACCAGCTACTAAAGCTAGAGTGTTTTGACTAGCTAAGAAAGGTATGATACCTGCATATGGAGTGCCTACTAAGCCAGGTAATAAAAAAGAATTAACTAAGCCAAATGCTATTGCGTGAGACATTCCAATACCTGCATTTTTACCAAGTGCACCATCTCCTACTAACCATGTTGTTTGAATATTATTAAATGTCTGAGCTTCTCTATTTCCGTAAATCCATACATTCCCATATGGTAATGCTTGAACTTGCTGATCAACGTATAAATTTAATGCAGAAGGAGCGATATAAGCTTTATTAAACGTAGCTCTTAAACTATGTCTGTTACTAGGCTTGAAAACAAGAGCTGCTCTTGGTGAAAATGAATTTTCTCCAATTGCAGGATACTTATCATATCTTCCAGCAAGTTGTAAGTTTAATTTTTCTAAAATATCTGTTTTAGTAGAAAAATATGCACCGTATACTCTATAGTCATCATCATTTTCGTTTCTACCAAAAGTACCTCCTTTAGTTTCAAAACTTGACGCTGAATGCTCTACTCCAATAGACATTTTTGTGTTTATCTTATCAAAAGATAGTTCATATTGAACTTGTAACTGAGATTGTTTACTTGCTACACCGCTTGTAGCTCCAGCTCTGTAAGCAAATCCAGCGTATTTATCTTCTTTATTAGGTTGGATATTTGTAAAACTGTATTGAGCAAATAAGTTTTTACTTTGTATTCTACCTTGAATAAACGCTTGTGCTTGAGTGGCTCTAACTTCTCCTGTTGAGGGAGTTAAAAAGTTACCAGCTGTTTCGTTAATTCCACTTGCTAATGTAAAAGAAAAATCATTTGAAGGTCTGTAGTAAAGAGTTGCATCTGCTCCCTTAGTTGCTGCTCTTTCTTGCCACTTTCCACCAATTGATCTAACTACCCTACCAGATGGATCTTTTATTTCATCTGCAAATTGAGCAACTGTACTTTCGGGTAAATCAAAATCTTCGTTTTCTTGATATTTTAAATTAAACTTATAACCAAAAGTTTTTTCTTTATTACTTGCAGCATGTCTAAAAGTCATTCTATACATGTTTAAGTCAAAATTCATAAAAACACCTTTTTTATCTCCTCCTTTATCAAAACCACCACTTTGTAGTAGTATAGTTGTACCAGGGTGTTTGAATGGATCTTTACTTAAATAATGTATAACTCCAGCTCCAACACCTGGTCCGTATAACGCTGATGCTGGTCCTCTAACAACCTCAATTCTTTCAAGGTCAATATTGCTTAAGTTACTAGCATCAGCATCAAAAAAATTAAGACCACCAAGATTCATTGTTCTATAATCTAACATTACAAGAGTAGAGGTAGTGAAAATATTGACACCATCTCTTAATGAAATGTTAGTTCTGTTTGCACCTTGTTTGTCAATTTGAACTCCTAAAACATCATCTAATAAGGCCATAGCGTTAAAAGCAGATTTATTTTCTATTTCTTTCGCTCCTATCACTGTTATTGAAGAAGCAGCATTCATTACTTTTTCCGCCTTTCTTGATCCAGAAATAACTACTTCATCTAATATTTCACCTGATGAAAGGCTAATTGAAACAACTTCAGAAGTTGAATTGACAATAAGTGTTTGTTTTTGAAAACCCACAGAGCTTACTTCTAAAGTCCACGGTAGTTCTTTTTCAGATGTCAGAGTGAATACTCCGTTATCTCCAGTAACTACGCCATCTGTCGTACCCTGTATAATAATATTTACTCCATATAGAGCATCTACACCATCTGTAATTTTTCCTGTTACAGTGTTAGTTTGAGCATTAACCATAAAAAATGTGGCTAATAATAACATCAAACTGGATAAATAAAATTTAAATTTCATAATTTTTTTTTTTGGTTTTTATTCAAAATTAATAATACAAAAGAGTATTAAAATACTAATATAAATAAAACTTTATACTTTTTTTAAGAATTATCTATTATATGTGGTAATATCATACTATTTATTCGACTTTTATAACTTTTATTAAAGTCATGACCCATTCCTTTGATAATAACCAATTTAGATCCGTGAATTAAGGAAGCCATTTTTTCTGAGTGACTTGGTTTAATTAACAAATCATCAGATCCATGAATAATTAGAGTTGGAGCTTGAATTTTCTTTAACTTTCTGTATCTAGAACCAGAATTTTTAATTGCTTTTCTATGTTGATTAATAGCTGTCTTGTTAAATCCATTTCTATGTTTTATTTCATATAAATTTTTTAATATTTGTTTTTCTGTGTTAAAGACATAATTATCATCACCGTGCCATAAATGATCTAACTTAAATTGAAACTTCAATACTTTATCTATGTTTCTAGAGTTATTTCTATAACCAAATATCATTTTCTTTAATTGTCCAAATCTTTTTTTATCTGTTTTTTCAGCTTCTGGATCAAATAAATGTGCGGTGGACATTATCGCAGTTAAAGAAAGGATTTTTTCAGGATAGTTTATAGCTAATATTTGGGCAATCATTCCACCTGTGGAATAACCAATAACATGAAATTTTTTAATATTAAGATGGTTAGCAACTGCTAATGTGTCTCTAGCCATTTCTTCCAGATTATATGAATTTGAATTGGACCAATCAGAAATCCAGTCAGATTGCCCTAGTCCTCTATTGTCAAATCTAATAACTCTAAAATTATTTTTAAGTATGGTTCTGATCATTTGATCAGGCCACTGAATCATTGTTTCTGATGCTCCATTAATCAATAAAACTGTAGCTATAGGATTATCAGTATGGCATATTTCCTCAAAAAATAATTTAACATCTATATTTTTTGCATAACCAGTTTTTCCTTTGATTAGTTCAGGAATGTCTTTTGATTTAGCAATTGAAATTAGTTTATCTATGTATGAATCAAGAAGATTATCTTTTATAAAAGATTTTAAGTAAAAGCCTAATAGAAAAGCGATAGAAATTAATAAAAAAACAAGTATCATTAAATTTATTCCCAGATAACAGATTCGTTATTTTTCTCCCAATCAACATAGTTTTGAGAAAACTTTTCATCAATTTTAGCTCTTTTAATTTTAAGAGTAGGAGTGGTCATTCCGTTTTCAGGTAACCAATCTTCTTTTACTAATATAATTTTAGAGATTTTTTTATAACCATCTAGATCGGAATTAACTTTCTCTAAAATATCAACTAATTTTTTGGTTGTACGTTCTTTATTTTTAATAGCTAATTCTGTAGGTACTGCTAAAAGAATGGGTTGAACGCAGTTAAGACCAACAATACATGTTTGAGAGAATTCAGAAACATTTCCAAAACATGATTCTAAAACTCCTGGCTCTATATACTCCCCCTTAGAAGTTTTGAACATGTCTTTAATCCTGCCAGTTATATAAAGGAAGCCATCATTATCAATACGTCCTTTGTCTCCTGTATGCAGCCAACCACCTTTTAAGGTTTCTTGAGTTATCTGCTCATTTTTATAGTAACAACTCAATATGAACGGGCCTTTCATTAAAATCTCTCCCTGATCACTGATTTTTAATTCTACACCCGGAACGGCTTGTCCTACTGACCCCCTTCCTAAAGGTTGGTACGGGTTTAAATTTGTACATGTAGCGCAGTTTTCTGTCATACCGTAACCATTTGTAATATAGATGCCGATACTTCTATACCAGTCTAATAGCTCTAATGGCATTGCTGCAGCTCCTGTCACTAAAGCTTTAGCCCTAGACATTCCTAAAGCCCCTTTTAATTTCTTTTTAACTAACCAGGAAACTACCGGAATTTTTAGAAGTTTTGAAAGCTTCTTTTGTGGCATTTTCATTAATATTTTTTCTTGAAACTTTGTATAAATTCTTGGAACTCCTTGGAAAGCCGTTGGTTTTATATCATTTAAATTTTGTCCAAAAGTTTCTAAAGATTCAACAAATGAAAGCGTTCCTCCAAACCTAAAAGCAGTATGTTCTATAACAATTCTTTCAAAAATATGATTCAACGGCATGTATGAAATAAAGTCATTATCCCCTTTCATGTCAACTCTTAGTGGATTTCCGTTTTCTGTAATTCTTTTAGTATTATAAAGTGTCTCATATGAAAGAACAACTCCTTTTGGGTCTCCTGTTGTTCCAGAAGTAAAAATTATAGTCCAAATATCTTTTAATTTTGGAATAAAATTTTCTGTTTGTGGATCAAATTTATTTAAAAAATCATGCCATTGATGTCCTGTGCTAATTTTAGAATGGTCTTTATAGTGGGGAAATGCTATTGTAGGCATATCGCTACTAACGCCTTTTTTCATTTCTTCCCAGTTTTCTAACTTTCCTACAAAAAGAGCTTTAACATCACCAAATTCTAATAAATTACCTACTTCTTTGGAATTTAAGGTTGGAAAAAATGGAACAGAAATGTATCCAGCCATTGAAATGGCTAAATCCGCTATAATCCATTCTCTACAATTCTTAGAAATTAGTCCAATATGACTGTCTTTTTCTAAACCTAAACTTTTAAGACCAGTTGCTAATTTTCTAGCCATAAGACCAGCTTCGGTCCATGTATAAGTTTCCCAAAGGGATCCAAATGGTTGTTTAAGAAATGGCTTATCTGCTAATTCTTTTTCCCATCTATAGAAAGGAAAATCAAATAATTCATCATTCATATTGTTTTGTTTTGTTAATTTTTAATTCAGAAATATCAATTCCTTTTTTTAAAGCCTTAGACTACAAGATATAAATCTTTTTGGTATCCTTTATTGTTTTGTTGAAACTATGTTGTAATCGGAAAGTTTTACTTTTTTTGTTTTTATTCAGTAAGAAAGTATTGTTTCTGGCCAAATAGTTACATTTTTTTTATTTTTTCCTGAAATACACCAACTTTGACAACCTTTCATGAACCAAATTAATTTAGCAAGTCTTTTTTGAATATTCAAATTAAATTTTTCAAATACAGATTTTTTTAAATTTAAAAAAGTATCAGGATTCATTTTTAATTTATTTTGTATTTTTAAAATTAATATTACTCAATATTTTTATTTAATGAAAGTTCGAAAGCCCATTGTGGATGTTTTAAGTTCAAATTTTATCGAAAATGAAATTTCAATGATGAAATTATTGAAAGAGCTTAACTCGTATTACAAATTATCAAAAACTGAAGGAAGCAAAGAGAAAATTAAAAGAACCCGAATTAGAAAAAAACTCCTTGCTAGAGAAAAAATTGATTTGTTGCTTGACAAAAAGAAACCTTACATAGAGTTAATGCCTCTTGCTGGTTTAAAGCATGAAAATGGATTTGGTGCTGGGGGAACTACAGTGGTAGTATTAGGATATGTGTCTGATGTACTTTGCTTAATAAATGCCAATGTTGCTACAAGAAAAGCAGGTGCAATTGATTATGCCACAAGTTTAAAAAACCTAAGATTATCGAAAATTGCTAGTGAAAATAAATTATTAACCATAAATCTTGTTGAAAGCGGTGGAGCTAATTTACCAGATCAAGATAGGGTTTTTAATAATTACGGTAAGTTTTTCTTGGAGATGTCCAGAAGATCTAAAGAAGGAATACCAACAATATCTGTAGTTTTTGGCAATGCAACAGCAGGTGGAGCTTATGTTCCAGGAATGTCTGACTATTCAATTTTTCAAAATAACGCCGCTAAAGTATTTTTAGCTGGACCACCTTTAGTGAAAATGGCAACTAACGAAATTGCTGATGATGAGGAATTAGGAGGAGCTCAAATGCATAGTAGTATTTCAGGTGTTTCAGACTTTTTAGCTAAAGACGAAAAGGACGCTTTAGAAATAACAAAAAATTTAATCAAAAAAATTAAGCAGCCAACAGAAAACCAATACGAAAAGGACGCCACTGCACCAAAATTTGATAAAAAAGAGATTTTAGGAATTATTCCTTCATACTTAAAAAAACCTTTTGACATAAGAGATCTTGTTAAAAGATTTGTTGATAGTTCTGAATTTATTGAGTTTAAAGAAAATTATGGTAGAACAATGTTTTGCTGTTGGACCAAAATCAATGGTTATCCTGTTGGAATTATTGCAAATAATGGAGTGATTTTTATAGAGTCGGCAAGAAAATCAACACATTTTATACAATTGGCTAATAAATCAAATACTCCTTTACTATTTATTCATAATACAACAGGATTTATGGTAGGAAAAAAGCATGAACAAGCTGGTATGATTAACGTAGGATCTCAACTAATTCATGCAGTTTCTGGAAGCACAGTCCCACATATTAGTCTTCAGGTTGGTAATTCTTATGGTGCTGGAAATTATGCAATGTGTGGTAGATCTTTTGAACCTCGATTTTTATTTTCATATCCCAATGCAAAATCTGGAGTTATGGGAGCAGATCAGTTGTCTGGTGTAATGGAAATTGTGAAAAGAAATTCGGCATCTTCATTAAATAAAGTTATTGATGAAAAGAAACTTAAAATAGAAAAGAAAAAGCTAGCTGAACAGGCTGATGAAAAGGCTAGTGTTTGGCATACTACATCCGAAGTGTGGGATGATGGAGTTATTGATCCAATAGAAACAAGAAAATATTTATCCCTAGCATTAGCAACTGTTTACAGCAGTAAAATAAAAGGATCTAGTTCTTTTGGAATATTTAGAATGTAATATTTACTATGAATTATTTTAATGAAAAAGATATTCAAAATATCAAATCATATAAATTTGATTTTATTGAATTAGACGAAACAGATTTTGTCTTTACAGTCACTTTGAATCGTCCAAAAAAGAAAAACGCTTTACATCCTCAAATGATTAATGAAATAGCATTTGCCTTTCAATATGCACATTATGAAAATAAGATTAGAGCAGTTTTAATACGAGCAAATGGAAATGTGTTTTGCGCTGGATTGGATTTAAAAGCACTTAGCGGAAATATTGAAAAGAATAATTCTACGGTTCCTGAGTCAAGTTCGAAAATTCTAATTGGGGAACTTTTTAATAAACTATATAAGCCAAAGCTTTGTGAAATAAACGGAGATGTTTATGCAGGGGGGTTTTTAATTATTGCTGGTTGTAATTACGTTGTAGCTAGAGAAGGAATAAAGCTTGGTTTACCTGAAGTTAAAAGAGGAATTTTTCCAATGCAAGTAATGGAATCACTGTCTAGAGTTATGCCAATTAGAAATATAATGGATTGGTGCATCAGAGGATATAATCTAGATGTTTTAAAAGCTAAAAATTTGGGATTGGTTTCTAAGGTTGTTAAATCACAGGATTTAGAGAACGAATCTCAAACTTGGTTAAAAGAAGTTGTATCTAATTCGCCAATAGCAATTAAGTTAGGCTTAGAAGCTTGTGACAAAATTAATTCTAGTAAATCAAACCACGAATATTTGTCTAATATTCTTAAAAAAGTGTTACAGTCTTCTGATGCGAAAGAAGGTATAGATGCCTTCAATAATAAAAGAGTTCCAAAGTGGAAATAAGAAAATAATTATTATGCATGCATAATAAATTCCATACATTAGTAAAATAATACTAAATCACATTTATATGAAAATAATTAATAAAACAGTAAGACTGTTAAAAAGACCAGTCGGATTTCCTGAACAAGATACTTGGAAAATAAGTGATGAAATATTACCCTCTTTAAAAGATGGCGAAATACTTATAGAGAATAATTACATTTCTTTAGATCCTGCGATGAGAGGATGGTTGAATGAAACAAGGTCTTATATTGAGCCTGTTAAAATTGGAGATGTTATGAGAGCTGGGTCAATTGGCAAGATAATTGAATCAAAAAATTCAAAATTTTCTATTGGAGATATAGTTTCTGGTGGAGCAGGGGTTCAACAATATTCAATTAATAATGGTAATGGATTTTTTAAAATTAATCCTGGCAAATTGGATTTACCAGTGTTTATAGGGACTTTGGGAATGCCAGGCATGACAGCATATTTTGGAATTTTAGAAGTTGGAAAAATTAAAGCTAGTGATACTGTTTTAGTTTCTGCTGCTGCTGGAGCAGTAGGAAGTATAGTTGGGCAAATTGCTAAAATTAAGGGCTGTAAAGTTGTAGGAATTGCAGGTGGAAAAGAAAAATGTGATTATGTTATTAATGAGTTAGGCTTTGATGGTTGTATTGATTATAAAAATGAAAGTGTTACTAGAGGAATTAAAAGAGACTGCCCGGATGGCGTAGATGTTTATTTTGATAATGTTGGAGGGGATATTTTAGATGCTGCTTTAATTTTTATTAATCAACATGCTAGGATTGTAATTTGTGGAGCTATATCCCAATATAATGAAACATCAGCTAAAGGTCCAAACAATTATCTTTCTTTGCTAGTGAATAGAGGGACTATGACAGGAATGGTTGTTTTTGATTATGTTAAAAAATACCCCATAGCTGTAAAAGAAATGAGTAAGTGGATTGAAGAAGGTAAGTTAAAATCTAAAGAAGATGTTTATGATGGTATTGAAAATTTTTATGAAATTTTCAAAAAACTATTTAATGGGGAAAAGAAAGGAAAATTAATATTAAAAGTTAAAGAAAAATGAGAGAAGCACTAATTGTATCTACAGCTAGAACTCCTATTGGTAAAGCTTATAGAGGAACTTTTAATAACACTACAGCACCAACTATGGGCGGATTAGCAGTAGAAGAAGCTGTTAAAAGATCTGGAATTGATCCAAATAAAGTTGATGATGTAATTATGGGCTGTGCTATTCAGCAAGGAACTACTCATGGAAATATTGCTAGAAATGTGGCCTTAGCTGCAGGTTTGCCAACAACCGTAAGTGGAATGAGCATAGATAGACAGTGTTCTTCTGGAATGATGGCCATAGCAACTGCTGCTAAACAAATCATAGTTGATGGGATGGATGTTGTAATTGGTGGTGGTTTAGAATCTATAAGTTTGGCTCAAACTCACAAAATGAATTTAGATAGGTATGTAGACAAAAATTTAGTTCTAAAACATAAACATATATACATGCCAATGCTACAAACTGCAGAAGTTGTAGGAAAAAAATATAATATCTCTAGAGAGTCTCAAGATGTTTATTCGTTAGAAAGTCAAATGAGAACAGCTAAAGCTCAAAAAGAAGGTAAGTTTGATCAAGAAATTTTTTCTGTAACAACTTCAATGGGAGTAATGAACAAGCAGACTAAAGAAGTTTCTTTTGTTGAAAACACTTTATCTAAAGATGAAGGAAATAGACCAACTACTAATCTTGAGGGATTAAGCTCATTAAAACCAGTAATTGAAGGTGGTTTAATTACTGCTGGAAATGCTAGTCAATTATCTGATGGAGCTTCAGCTTGTGTATTAATGGAGTCCTCATTAGCTGCTAAACAAAACGTTACTCCTCTTGGAATATATAGAGGAATTGCTGTTGCTGGTTGTGAGCCTGATGAAATGGGAATAGGTCCAATATATGCTGTTCCTAAATTATTAAAAAAGCATGGATTAAAAGTGAGTGATATTGGTCTTTGGGAGCTAAATGAAGCTTTCGCAGTTCAAGTAATTTACTGTAGAGATGTTTTAAATATTCCCAACGAACTATTGAATGTAAACGGTGGTGCTATTTCAATTGGTCACCCTTATGGAATGAGTGGTTCAAGAATGGTTGCTCATGCCTTAATTGAAGGTAAAAGAAGAGGAGCTAAGTACGTTGTTTCAACAATGTGCGTTGGAGGTGGAATGGGTGCAGCTGGTTTGTTCGAAATTATATAAACAGTGTTAATTTTCTTAATTTAGTATTTTGACACTAAATTAAGAAGTATAACTTAATAACTTAATAAATAAAAAAATGAAAAGATTAGAAGGTCAAGTAGCAATCGTAACAGGAGGAGCAAGGGGCATAGGAAAAGGTATTTGTGAGGTTTTTTGTCGTGAAGGAGCTACAGTTGCATTATGGGACGTTTTAGATGGAAATGATACTGTTGAAGAAATATCAAAAACAGGAGGTAAAATATTTTATCAAAAAGTTGATGTCACATCTCAAGAGTCTGTAGATAAAGCCATTTTAGAAATCATTAAAGAGCATGGAAAAATCGAAATTTTAATTAATAATGCTGGAATTATACGAGACAAATCATTTTTAAAAATGTCTGAAGAAGAATGGGATTCAGTTATTAATGTAAATCTTAAGTCTCTGTTTGTGGTAACTAAATCAGTAGTTCCACATATGAAAGCAAATGGTTACGGAAGAATTGTTTCTGCTTCTTCTATCAACGGAACTGCTGGAGCTTTTGGTCAAACAAACTATTGTGCTACAAAAGCAGGAATTTCTGGTTTTACAAGAGCACTTTGTAAAGAAGTTGGTAAATATGGTATTACAGCTAATGCTGTAGCGCCTGGGTTTGTAAAATCAGTTATGTCTGACAGTATGCCTGATGAAGTAATAAAAGCTGGTGTAAAAATGATACCAGTTGGAAGAATTGGAACGCCTGAGGATATGGGACATACTTACCTTTTCTTAGCGTCTAAAGAATCAGGGTTTGTTAGTGGAATAACTCTACACGCAAACGGAGGAGCTATGCCTATGTAAAATTTAAATACTTAAATAAATGGAAAATAAAGAAGCCTATAAAACTCATTTTAAAAATTTAGAAGAAATGAGTAAAAGTGTTGGAAAAGAATTGGGAGTTTCAAATTGGATTGAAATTTCTCAAGAAAAGATCAATTTGTTTGCTGAAATTACTGAAGATGAACAATGGATTCATATTGATAAAGAGAAATCTGAAAAACATTCACCTTATAAAACCACAATAGCTCATGGATTTATGATATTATCCTTAGCATCACGTTTTTCATATGATACTGTAACTATTGGAAGTGTTAAAATGGGAGTTAATTATGGTGTCGATCGAGTTAGATTTACTAGTGCTACTCCGTCAGGTGGAATGGTTAGAGGAATAGTTTCTTTATTAGAATTTGAACAAAAACCTGGAGGAGCAAAATATAAATTAGGAATCACAGTAGAACTTAAAGGTCAAGAAAAACCAGTCTGTGTTGCTGAAACTTTAGCAATGGCTTACGAATAAAATTTTTATATGGATAAAGCAGTATTAGTTGAAATAGAAGGGAGTGTAGCTATAATTATATTAAATAGACCAGAGAGGTATAATGCAGTTAATCAAGATTTACTTGATGGCTTTAATGAATCTTTCTCAATAGTTGAAAATGATGATAGTATTAGAGCGGTAATTTTAACAGGAAAAGGAAAAGGTTTTTGTGCTGGAGCAGATATGTCAACTTTTGGACTTATTACACCTGAACAGAGCCGAGATTATATAATTGAAAAATACAAACCTTTAATGAAACGTTTCTTAGCATTAAAAAAACCAATTATTGGTGCAATAAATGGATCAGCTGCTGGAGTTGGTGCAGCTTTTGCTCTTGCTTGTGATTTTAGAGTAATGAGCAAAGAAAGTTCAATTCTTTATGCATTTATAAACATTGGTTTAGGCCCTGACGGAGGGGCAAGTTGGTTACTTTCCAGACAAGTAGGGTATAGTAAAGCTTTAGAAATTGCCTCAAACGGAAAAAAAGTTTTAGGAGAAGAATGCTTGAACTTAGGTTTGACAAATAAATTAGTTGATAGTTCGGAAATTTTAAATACTGCTAAAAAATGGGCATTTGAACTTTCTGAAAAAGCTACTGTCGCTATAGGGATTACAAAAAAAGACATGATTTTTTCGTTAGATAATAATTTGTATGATACTATTGAATTTGAAGCGAAAGAGCAAGTAGCTGCATTTTATAGTCACGACCTTAAAGAGGGTGTTAATGCATTTTTAGAAAAAAGAAAAGCAAAATTTACAGGAAAATAAAAAACCAGTTTAAATAGAATATAGATAATGGAAACACAAGTAAAAGTAGATCTAACTAGCTTTAGAATGGAAACCAGGAAATGGTTAGAGGATAACTGTCCCGATAGCATGAGAGAAAAACTTACAGATCCTAACCAAGTGTATTGGGGGGGGAGAAAGGGGGAGTTTGATAATAAAGATCAAAAAATTTGGTTTGAAAAAATGCTTAAAAAAAAGTGGATTGTTCCATACTGGGAATCGAAATATGGAGGAGGAGGATTAAATCCTGAACAGAACAATGTGTTAAACCAAGAAATGGGAAGGTTAGGATGTAGAAAACCTCACATTAATTTTGGTATTACTATGCTTGGACCAGCCATGTTGAAGTTTGCTAGTGAAGAACAAAAACAATATTATTTACCTCAAATTTCCGAAGCCAAAATAAGATGGGTTCAAGGTTATAGTGAACCAAATGCTGGAAGTGATTTAGCTAATTTGCAAACTAAGGCAGAAGACAAGGGAGATCATTTTTTAGTTACAGGATCTAAAGTATGGACTTCATTTGGAGATAAAGGAGATTGGATTTTTTGTTTAGTCAGAACAAATCCTAATTCTAAACATAATGGAGTTAGTTTTCTTTTAATTGATATGGCTTCTAAGGGAGTTACAACAAGACCAATTAAGCTTATAAGTGGAAATTCTCCTTTCACAGAAACATTTTTTGATTCTGTAAAAGTTCCTAAAGAAAATTTAGTAGGAACACTTAATGAAGGTTGGACTATTGCAAAGTACTTATTGACCCATGAACGTCAAATGATTGGAGGCATAGGTGATACTGATAAAAAGGAATATCTAAGAGATGAAGCTATCAAAGTTTTGGGAAAAAATAATAATATTTTGTCAGATACTATTTTAAGATCTAAAATAGCTGAACTGGAAATGAATCAAGAAATATTTGATTTAACTATTCAAAGAACCATGGACGAACATAAAGCAGGAAACAATTCTGGAGCTGCTTCCTCTTTTTTTAAATATTATGGTACAGAATTAAGTATTCAAAGTGAAGAATTGAGACTTAGTGTAAATGGTTTCAATGCAAGTGAATGGACTAGTAAAGAATCAAATAATGGGGTTCAAGCTAGATATTTTTGTAGAACAAAAGGTCATTCAATCGAAGGAGGAACCCACGAAGTTCAATTAAATATCATCGCAAAAAGAATCTTAGGTTTACCCTCAAAATAAAATATAAATGGCACTAATAATAAATGAGGAGCAGCAAATGCTCAAAACATCAACTAAAGAATTTTTAGATTTAAAATCTCCTCTATCGTGTTTAAGAGATTTGAGAGATAATAGCTATAAAACACATGATAAAGAGTTGTGGATGGAGATGGTTGAGATGGGATGGACTGCATTGACTATCCCAGAAAAATATAATGGATTAAATTTTGGATATGTTGGTCTAGGTCAAGTTTTGGAGGAAATGGGCAGAAAATTAACTCTTTCTCCTATAATATCTACTGTTTTATTGTCTTCTACATTAATATCTTTATCCAAAAATGAGATCTTAAAAGCAAAGTTATTTCAAGAGATAATGAATGGAACCAAATTAGTTTCAGTAGCTCATGAAGAAGGAGTTCATCACAACCCAAATATGTTAAATTCTTTACTTTCTAAAAAAGGAGAAGGGTATGTTTTAAATGGTAATAAGAATTTTGTAATTGATGGTAGTATGTCAGATTATATTATTGTGTCATCAAAAGATGAATCTGGATCAAAGACTATGTTGGTTTTATTAGATTCAAAATCCGATGGAATATCATTTAACAATAAAGTTCACATGGACTCAAGAACATATTCTGATATATCTTTTAATAATGTTAAAGTAGAAGAATCAAGTTTGCTTTCTCAAGGAAATGACGGTAATTCTATTTTAGAAAAAACCTTTGATATTGCAAGAGTGGGCTTAGCTGCAGAAATGCTAGGAAGTATTCAAGAGGCTTTTAAAATGACAATGAGTTACTTAAAAGAAAGAGAACAGTTCGGAGTTAAGATAGGCTCTTTTCAAGCACTTCAACATCGATCTGCTATCATGTTTGGTGAGATTGAATTGTGTAAGTCTATTGTTTTAAAGGCCTTGCAAGCTATTGATTCTGACAATTCTAATCTTCCTAAATTGGCCAGTTTAGCAAAAGCCAAATTAGGAATGACTTTTAAGCTTGTAAGTAATGAAGCTGTACAAATGCACGGAGGGATAGGGGTAACTGACGATGCAGATGTTGGATTTTTTCTTAAAAGAGCAAGAGTTATTCAAAGAACTTTAGGAGATTCTAACTACCATCTAGATAAAGTAGCAAAAATGAACAATTATTAAGAATTATTTTTCTATTTGTTTTGTATAGGTGCTCTCAAATATTTTGTCAGCATTGGATGCTTCAAATCCATCTCTTCTATGGATGGATTTAATTTCACTAACATTACTATACTTAGGAAGTATTCTTCTTTCAGCAAACTCAACATAACTTCCTGAGATTAAAGAACTCCCCTGAGTAAAATTTGCCTTAACTTTATTAGATACTGAACTACTTTGTAGTAATAATCCATCTTTACTTTCTTTGATCACACCACCTGAGTCATTGAGTTTTATACCGATTTTTGTTACAAAAGCATTAAACTTTTCTAATGTATTATACTGATCAATAAGCTCATGTACACTGATAGTATAATGATTTAAGTAGTATCTATTATAAATGACCCAAGATCCATATTCTGTTTCCTTTAATAGGTCGTTAAAATCATTTAAGGATGGCAAACTCCAAAGAGGGTTACTTAAAAAACTGATTACATCATTTGCATTACTTAAATCTAATTTATCAACTGGATCTTCAGTTACTTGATCTGTATATTTAGATATAATTTTTCTTGAATTTTCACTTAAATCGTTGACTTTTAGTTCACTTATGAAAATTCTTGGCATATTTTCATCCGAATGTGAATACCAAAAAGCATTTAACTTTTTAGTTTTAAATGAATAAAAATCTTTTTTTATGTAACCATGGTGAAGAAATATTTTTTCTAAAGATTGAATTCCAAGAAACTCTACTCCCATAGTTCTAAATGCAATATGATCATTAACTATCTCAGATTGATTAGAAATTATATTGCTCTCAATTAGAGCACTAGTTATTTTTTTCACGTCAGGAACTCTATTAGAGTAGGTGTCAAACAATGATTCTAAAATAATATTTATTGTTTTTTTTTCTTTAAATCTCATGAATTAAATTTAATCTAAAAATAACTTTCCTGAATCAGTTTTTAAAAAATCTTCAAATGGAATTTCTTCTTGTTTTATAAAACCTTTATTTGGAAGTTTGCCGTTATTAACCATTTCAATTACAGCAACTAAAGATGCAGCTGTTGTCCATGAAATAGCTCTCCACTTATTTCCTCCAATTTCAATTGGATAAAATGCTTTGAAGTATTCACTTCTTGATATTTTTTCTTTTTTCCATCCCTCAACCACAGCATACACATAAACAACATCATCCTCTACCGGAGGTTTAGCATTACTTAATATTTCTTTTAGTTTAGGCTTATCATTTTTTAAAATCAACTCATACATTAAAAACCTCATTAATTTCCCATGTCCTGGGTACCTTATGGTTTTGTAGTTTAGAGTATCAACCTTACCCTCATAGGTATCACACATAGTTCCTAGTCCACCTGAGGTTGCAAATGCTTCAAACTCTTGACCTTCAATATTTATATATTCAAAACCATCTAGAGAAGGAACCATTTTTTTTACACCATTTTGAATTACTTGGGCATCGTTTATATATTCATTAATAACTCCTTCGGGAGACCAAGTGAAAGAGTAGGCTAATTGCCCATTTGGATACCTTGGTAGAGCTCCAACTCTTAACTCTATATCCCTTAGCTTGTCAAACTTAAGCGCTAGATCATTACCTATTATACCAATAAGTCCTGGAGCTAAACCACATTGAGGAGCCATTACTTTATTTGACTTGGCACTTAATTTTTTAATATATTCTGTAGTTTCTATGTCTTCGGTTAAATCAAAGTAATTTAGATCTAAATCGAAAGCTAGTTTTGCTATATTTTTATTTAAAAAGAATGGTAGTGCAGATACGACCGTATCATATTTTTTAAATATAATTTTTAATTTTTTTCCATCACTTACATCAGATTCAATCACTTCAAATGGAAGTTTAAAATCATAATGAGGTTTATTTTGATCTAATCCCGTAACGTTAAAGTTTTTACTAAGTAATACGCCAACTAATGTTCCAACTTTTCCTAATCCAAGTACAAGTATTTTTTTCATATATAACAAAATAAAGAAATATTGTTATATTTATAACAATAACTTGTGTGTTTTATTAAATATTTTTTAACATTTTTATGTTTAATTGTATGTGTTTAAAAATCTATATTTAAAAATGAGTTATTTAAAATTAATTTGGGATTTTAAGGGGCCTAATTCAGAACATATTGCAAAACATCATGAAATACATTTAAAAGAGTTTTTTGATTTAGAAAAAAAACAACTAATTAAATCAGGAATTGAATCACTTAATTTATCTCATCACTTAGCTTATGCTATTATTGATAAATGTGATTTAGAATGTATTAAAAAATCACTTAAACCTCACAGGGGACAAATAGTGAGTTAACTTAAAAATGAGATAATGAAAAAATCATATTTTAAACAATATCTATTTGTAGGAATAATAATTATTATTGGAATTTTTTTAGGAAAATTATTGTATCCTATAATTGAAAAGCTTTAAATTAAAAAAAGTCCAAGAATAATGACCATAAAACTCTTGAACTTTTAATACGTGTTGTTGGGAAAACAACAGTACAAATTTATAATTATTAATTGGATTATTAACAACATATACTAAATAATGTTTAATATTGATTTATGAAGAAAACAAGAGAGTTTGATGTTATAATTTGGGGAGCGTCTGGTTTTACAGGAAGATTAGTTGCAAGCTATATATTTAAAAAATATGGCTCCAACAAAGACTTGAAATGGGCTATGGCAGGTAGAAACTTAGACAAGCTTAAACTGGTTAGGTCTGAAGTCGCAAATGAAAACGTTTCTTTGCTATTAGCTGATAGTAATGATCAGGTTAGTTTGAATGATTTGACTAAACGTACTTCTGTAATTTGCACAACCGTTGGACCCTATGCAAAATATGGTTCAAAACTAGTTCAGGCATGCGTGGAAAACCAAACTCATTACTGTGATTTAGCTGGTGAGGTTCAATGGATTCGAAAAGTAATTGATAAACATCATGAATCTGCTAAATCTAATGGAACTAAAATTGTGAATTGTTGTGGATTTGATTCTATTCCGTCTGATATGGGGGTTTATTTCATTCAAAATGATGCTAGAAATAAAGGCATAAAAATTGCTAAACATATAGAAATGAGGGTTGCAGGCGTTAGTGGGGGAATCAGCGGAGGGACCTATGAAAGTCTAAGTCAAGTTAACGCAGAAGCATTTAAAGACAAAGATGTTTTTAAGGTTCTAATTAACCCTTATGGACTGAATCCAGTTGGAGAACAAAATGGATTAGATAGTTATGATTTAAGATCAGTAGTATTTGATAATTCTTCAAAAAACTGGATTGGACCATTTCTTATGGCAGGAATTAACACAAAAATCGTTCGTCGCAGTAATGCATTAGATGAATATCCTTATGGAAAAGATTTTAAGTATGACGAAGCAACTTTATGCGGGAAAGGATTTTCTGGAAGGATAAAAGGTATTATTGGTGTAATTCCTCTAGCAATATTGATGTCTGCCAAACCTGGTTCTTTTGTTAAAAAAATAGTTGATAAAATTCTGCCAAAAGCAGGTGAGGGACCTGATAAAAATAAAAGAGAAAATGGATTTTATAATTTACGTTTCTATATTACATATGATGATGGATCTAAGGATGTTGCTAAAGTAATTGGAGACATGGATCCAGGGTATGGTTCTACTTCTAAAATGCTTGGAGAAGCTGCAGTTTGTTTAGCAAAAGATCAGCTTACTGATGTAGGTGGAGTATTGACTCCTTCAGTTGCTATGGGTGATAAGCTTTTGATTCGACTTAAAAATAACGCTGGTTTGACTTTTAGTTTTAAATAGCAATGAAGCTATTTACTTTAAAATGTATTTATGAAAAAAATATTTTATTCTTTATTATTTTTGATTTTAGGGTTTTTTGTAATTATTGGATTTAATTATATTGATTTAAATAAAGTTATTGATGTTAAATCAACAAATAATCAATGGGAGTATTTATTCAACGGAAAAGATTTAGACGGATGGAAAATTAAAATTAATGGACATGAACTCGAAGATAATTACAAAAATACTTTTAAGGTTAAAGATGGCGTAATAAAAGTTTCCTATGAGAATTACGATTCTTTTAATGATAAATTTGGTCATATTTTTTATACTAAAAATAAATTTAAAAATTATCACTTAAGTTTAGAATATAAGTTCAATGGACTTCATTTAAAAGGAGCCCCAGGGTGGTCAATAAAAAATAGTGGAATAATGCTTCATTGTCAAGATCCCGAGACTATGTTAATTAATCAAGATTTTCCTGTTAGTGCTGAAGTTCAACTATTAGGTGGTTTAGGAAAGGGAAATAGACCAACAGCAAATATTTGTTCACCTGGAACTGACGTAGATATTGATTCTAAGTTAGCTAATGCACATTGTATTAGTTCTAATTCTAAAACTTACCATGAAGATGATTGGGTTAAGGTAGATGTAATAGTTTATTCTAACAGGTTAGTCCATCATGTAATTGATAATGATACAGTTTTGTCTTATTCTAACCTTAAAGTTGGTGGAAATAAAGTGCCTAAAAATTTTTTAGATAAAATAGGTAATCCTTTATCCGAAGGTTATATTTCTTTACAATCTGAGGGGCATCCGGTAGAGTTTAGAAATATAAAAATTAAAAAGATAAAATCTATTTTTTAATTTTTCCAGAAAAAACAGATGCTTTAGGATTAATTGGGTTTCCGCTAGCTCTTCTTAATATGGCTAATTGACCTGAATGCCAAACAGCATCTTCAATGGGTCCGTTTATTTGATTCCAGAAAGGATATTCACTTTTATTATTAGTTCTTTGGAAAATAATTTTAAAGCTTGACAAATCGTTAGATTTGGATAAAATTTTTGAAGAACGTTTTAAGTTAAATAAAATTTGTTTTCTAGTTTCTTTAAACCCTAGTTTTTCATTTTTATTATCAGTATTTGGTAAGCCCTCTAAAGAATTAAGTATCACAATAGATAAATCATAAATATGGTCAATAGTTTCATGACTAGATCTCGATTCACTGTTAATTCTATAACTTAAATCTGTATTTCTTAAACCTTCTGTTGCCCAATAGAATCTAAACCCTAAACCATCTATCATTCTTGACATAATATTACCACTTGAGTAGGAATTAGGGTAATCAGGAATTTCATAATAAGGCAAACTTTCTTGCGAATGAGACATAGAAATACTAATTAAAAAGATTAAAGTAAATATTTTTTTCATAATTTATCCTAAAAATAAATTAAAATAATTTAAGGTATCATTTTTGTAATATTAGTTGAAATTTTAAAAATAAAAAAAATATTAATTTTTTTTATTGTTCTAATACTTATTAATTGTTCTGTTGATACTGACGTTTTAGGTACAGAAATTTTGCCAGGGAATACCTCAATTCAAAAAATAAATCATGATGGGTTGGAAAGACAATATTTAATATATGTTCCTAATTCATATAGTGGACAATCAAAAATTCCTTTGATGATTAATTTTCATGGATATGGAGGTCAAGCTAATGATTACATGGCTTATGCTGACTTGAGAACTTTAGCTGATTCTAAAAATTTCATATTAATCTATCCACAAGGCAGTGAGTTAGAGGGGATATCTCATTGGAACGCTGCTTTAAATAGTGGAGATAATAAAAGCAACGTTGATGATTTAGGCTTTATTGAATCGCTAATTAATTTACATTCTGACATGGTTGATTTGAAAAGAGTTTATGCTGTTGGTTATTCAAATGGTGGGATGATGAGTTATGCTCTAGGTTGTTATAAAAGTAATCTAATTGCTGCTATCGGTTCTATTTCAGGATCTATGTTACAAAATGATTGCATTCCTTCACATTCTATCCCATTAATTAAGTTACATGGAACATCAGATAGTGTAATTTCTTATGATGGAGTAGGAGATTACAACTCTGTTGAATCGACACTTAATTTTTGGATAAACTTTAATAAAACTAATGCTAACCCTGTTTTTAAAAGTATAGTTGACAATGAATCTACTATTGAAAAATATTTTTATGGCGAAGGAACTAATGATGTTTCAATAGAACACTACAAAATTGTAAATGGTTCTCATGTTTGGTTTGATATAAACTTTGAAGAAAACAATACAAACGAACTGATTTGGAACTTTGTATCTAAACATGATATTAATGGTTTAAGGAAATAATTTTTTATTACTTTTAAAAAAAAAATTAAATATTATGAAAAAAAATAAAAACTTTTTATCAGGACTTATTGTATTGCTATTAACTATGACAATTATAAGTTGCAATACTCCATCTGAGAAACATGTAGAATTAGAAAATGCTCAAACACAATTAGATGAGAATATAAACATGTATAAAACTGTTTGGGATAAAGTAATTAATGAAAGACAAATTGATTTAATTAACGAAGATTCTTTTAATAAAAACATAACAGGTATTACTAAACCTGAAAATATAGTTGGAATTGAAAATTTCAAAGCATATTATAATAGCTATTTGAATGGTTTTTCTGATGGTAAGATTACATTTATAAATGTTTTTGGTCAGGGAGATGATATTGTAAAACAATGGAATTTTAAAGGAACTCACGATGGTGATTTTTTCGGAAACCCTGCTACAGGAAAAAAAGTTGATGTTTCTGGGTCTACTATTGTTAAAATGAAAGCTGGTAAAATTCTATCAGAAGAAAATTACATGGATAACCTAGATTTTTATACTCAATTAGGATTGATGTAGTAAAAGTGATTTTAAAAAAATTAAAATGGAAGATATTTGTCTTCCATTTTTTTTGCAATAATTTTCATATTTAAAAACAAAGTGTTTTTATTGCGTCTAATATTTTCTTTTCTTCTTTTTTAGGAGTTGTAAATCGTGAACCTTTTAAAAATCTTTCAATGTCATTAGCTTTTTTGATAGCTTCTATTTCCTTTTTATAAAAAATTATGTTGTTTATAGATTTAATTCCATTATTGCAAGTCGCTTTAACATCAATAATAAGTTTAATTATGTCATCATTAAAAAGAACTGATTGAATTATTTTTTGTTCCAAAATATAAGTTCCTATTTTAGATTCATTATCATTTTTAAATGAACTTCTTTCAGTGAAGTTGTACATGTCCTTATTTATAAATTTATTTATTCGTTCAGAATTTGACTGCATTGAGGATGATTCCTTATATGTATCTTTGTCATCTGTGAAGTATCCAATATTATCTTTGATTTTCAACCAATTTGGATTTTTTAATTGGTTTATTTTTTTTTCCTTTTTTTCTAACTTTTTTATTTGCCTAATTTCTTTCTTTGTTTGACTATTTAAATTAAAATTTAAAAAAAAGAAACATAAACAAATTAGGCACAGTTGTTTTTTAAAATAAAAAGTATGTTTCATAGGTTTTAAATTAGTGATTTTAAAACAATCAAACCAAGACAGTAATAATAAACAGTTATAATTGAAGATTACTGTTCAAAGACAGAATTGTTTATAATTAAATAAGATTAATTATTAACTTCATCATTATCTTTTGATAATTTGCGTCTTGCCTTCTCTTTGTCATTCTCAACAGCTTTATCCTGAGAATCGTTGGCATATTTTATCATATATAAATAACCTGTAAGATATAATCCGCATACAATAAAACCCATAACGAACATTCCTATATTCTCCATTACTTTCTTTTTTCTTTTCGAGAATCAGTTCTTCTTTGTCTTAAAGCTACTGATGCTGATAATATAGAGGGCACCCAAATGCCTACAAATATTCCTTCCAACTGATTTCCTGTAAACCAAAGTGTGACAGAATATAAGAATGAAAGAAATGCCAATACAATAGGGTAATAAACTCCCCAAAATTCCATAAATTTTTTCATAATATTATTTATCTTTTAATCACAATATAGCAAATTATAACGCTAAAACATACGCATATCTTCATCTTTTAATTCAGGAAATCTAATCATTATTTTAAATGAAATTTAGTTTAGTGATTTAAAGAATCTAGTCTATAAACTGAAAAAAGGAATTGCCGATTAAGACAATTCCTTTCTTGTGACCTCGATAGGATTCAAACCTATAACCTCTTGAGCCGTAATCAAGTGCACTATTCAGTTATGCTACGAGGCCTTTATATCTTTTGAAGAACTGTTTTAAAACAAGTTATAATTAAAACAGTTACAACTCAAGTTACAACAACTTAAATTTTAGTTAGTATTTCTAACTCTAAAACCGAATGCGAATTTAAACAAATTTCATTTAAAATAATGATTTGAATTGCTGAATAAAGGTAAATATTAGAATGTAATTAAGTAATAAAGAGTTAAGGCAGCAAATAGTGCGTGAACAAAGCCAATGTTAACCTCTCTAGTTTGTTTACAAACAAACGATATCAGAACTGCAAGAGCTATTGCAGTATGAAAAATAAAATAAATCAATAAAAACGGTTCAGTAAGAATTTGATTTTCAAAATCAGACACAACATAAATAGCGAAAATCGCAATTGATAAAGCAGCTCCACCATACATCCTAGCTGTTGTAATTAAAGCACCAGTTGCTTTTTTATATGAAGGAATAATTTTTGGATTGATAAGCATAGTCAAGCCGACAATTAATTCTAAAACACCAGTGATTAAAATAAATAATTTCATAATTTATATTTTTCTTAAATCTAATTAAATTTAAATAATTTTTAGTGCTATACTTTTCTTTTCGAAAGAATAAATTAAATTTGCGTTTTAATTTTATATGATCAAAAAAAAACCTGATAGTGTTGTTTACGATTCCTCTTCAGAAAAGTACGATGCTCATCTTCTTCCTTATGGTAGTAATGTTGGTGCACCGTCTATTAAAATTGAGGACAATAAAAGCTGGAAAGAAAGAGGAGTTAGTAAAGTAAACAAGAATATAAGTTCAAAATTCACTGAACTTAAAAAACAATATCAAGATTTATTAGACGATTTCAAGTGGAACGAAATTATTTATAATTCTAAGTTTTCTTTTGAGCCTGTAATTGGCGAAAAATATTTTCTTTACTTAAATGATAATGAAACTTATTTTTTGTCTTTAATAAATCCAGATTCTTGGAATAAAACTTTTGTCGGAGAATTCATGTTAAACTCTGAAAATAAATGGGTTAAAATCAGTTAAAAACTTTATTTAAAGTTTCCTTAAGACCAAAACTATTTGACCATCCCCAATCTTTATTAGCTATTGAATCATCAATTTTCTTTGGCCATGAATTTGCAATTTTTTGTCTAAAATCTGCTTTGTAATCTACTGCTATATCAAACCCTCTTGATTTTATTTCTTCTGCTAGTTCAAAAGGAGTAATGCTAAATCCAGTGATGTTATATGATGAAGAGATTGTAAGCTTCTTTCTATCAACAGACATTAGCTTTATAGCAGCTTCGATTGCATCATCTATATACATCATAGGGAGTCTAGTCTCTTTATCTAAAAAACAAGTATAATTAGTTCTTTTTTTTGCAGCATTAAGCATTTCAATTATGTAATCTGTAGTTCCTCCACCAGGTAAGGTGTCAATTGTTATTATACCAGGGTATCTTAATGAGCGAATGTCTAATTGAAATTTATTAAAATAATAGTTTGCAAGTTTTTCTCCTGCTAGTTTTGAAACTCCATATATAGTTTCAGGATTCATAGAAGGGTTTTGAGAAACAAGATCTAAATTTGACTCAGTTCCAAAAACTGCTATTGAACTTGGCCAAAAAACTTTTTTAATTTTATTATTTATAGAAATTTCAATAATATTTTGAAAACTTTCCATGTTGACTTTCCATGAATTATAAGGGTTTTTCTCCCCGTTTGCTGAAAGAACAGCAACAAGGTGATAAATTGTGTTTATCTTATATTTCTTTACTAATAAATCTATTTTCTTTTTGTTTAAAACATCAGCAAATTCAAATAAACATGGCAAATCTTTGGAAGGATCTTTTATATCAGTTGCAAGTACAAATACATCTTTCTTATTAAAGTATTTTATGAATTCATGTCCAAGTTGACCTAATGCCCCTGTAATTAGTATTCTTTCCATAAGTTAATTTAAAATAATAGTTTAATTTTGAACTTTAAATATAAACCATGCACGAATCTATCAAAAATAGACTTAAAAACGAATTAGAAAGTATAAAAAATTCTGGTCGTTATAAAAGCGAAAGAATCATAGAATCAAGTCAGAGTTCTGAAATTTTAGTAAATCAAGGTAAAGAAGTATTAAATTTTTGTGCGAATAATTACTTGGGTTTATCATCACATCCTTTGGTAATAGACAGGGCGAAAAAAACATTAGATTCTCACGGTTTCGGAATGTCTTCTGTTAGATTTATATGTGGAACTCAAGACATTCATAAGCAATTAGAAGAGAAATTATCAAATTTTCTTGGTAAAGAAGATACTATATTATATGCTGCTGCATTTGATGCTAATGGTGGTTTTTTTGAACCATTATTTGATCATCAAGATGCAATTATTAGCGATTCATTAAATCATGCCTCTATAATTGATGGTGTTAGACTTTGTAAGGCGCAGAGGTTTAGATATAAACATAATGACATGAAAGATCTAGAGTCGCAATTAAAAAACTCTAGTGATTGTCGTAATAGAATTATAGTGACAGATGGAGTTTTTTCAATGGATGGTACTATCGCTCAGTTAGATAAGATTTGTGAATTAGCTAAAAAATATGATGCTCTTGTTATGTCGGATGAATGTCATTCAACAGGATTTATTGGCCCATCTGGAAAAGGAGTTCACGAAGAACTTGATGTGATTGAAGAGGTTGATGTTATCACTGGAACATTAGGTAAAGCATTAGGTGGAGCTTCTGGTGGATTTACTAGTGGGCCTAAAGAGATAATTGAAATTTTGAGACAAAAATCTCGCCCATATTTATTTTCAAACACATTAGCACCTGCAATTGTCGGAGCTTCTTTAGGGGTGTTAGAGATTTTAGAAACTGACAACTCTTTTTTGAAACAATTGAATAACAATACAAACTTATTTAGAACTGGAATGGAGAAATTAGGTTTTGATATAAAGCCTGGCAATCACCCTATTGTTCCTGTGATGCTATATGATGATCATTTAGCTCAAAAAATGTCAAAAAATTTATTAGAATTAGGCATTTATGTCATTGGTTTCTTTTTTCCTGTAGTTCCAAAAGGTGAGGCTAGGATAAGAGTTCAGCTTTCAGCAGCACATTCTAACAAAAATATTCTACAAGCTTTAGATGCTTTCGAAAAAGTTGGAAAAGAACTGGGTGTAATCAAATAATTTTAAAACAATGAGGTATTGACTGTAAAGCTGAAGCCAGTGCTTTCAGGAACATATCTACAAATTCCTCCAGTACAAACTAATCCTCCTCTTTGTCTACCATAATTAATTGTAAAGCGATTAATACCTTTACTGTAGCTTCCTCCCAAATTATAATAATGTATTTTTTCATCAATATCAGGATTTTGATAATTATATAAATCTGAAATATATAACGAAACTGCTGAGCTTAAGTTATATTCTAAGCCAATAGCAGACCAATTTTTTGTATCGTCTTGAGTTGTAAGATGCTGAATTTCTAGTCTTAAAGATTTATTGTTTATCTTAAAAATGTTTTCTAAAACCAGAATATTTGAATCAACTTTACCAGTTGAATCAACTATAAATTTTTTACTATAAAACTGATTTACATATAAAAATGTATTATGAAATTTTTCAGACCATTTTTTTCTTATTTCAAAACTTAGTTCAGTAAAATATTTATCTCCAAATCCAAATAGATTAGTTTCATATTTTTGATTATTAAAATCAAAATCTCCATCTAAATTGTTCCATAATGACCAATTAATAGCTAGGTTAGTTCCATGTTTTCCTCCAAAAAAAGTTTCCTTTTCAATAGAATAATATAGATCAGTTTGTATTCCAATTTCTCCTGCTTTGGTTATATTAGGGCTTTGAAAAGATACACTAGGTTGAGCTGCATAAACATAAAGATTTGTTAAAGAATAGTCGTGTTGCTTTGTTAATCCTGGAAGGTAATTTACAATACTTTCATTATATGGATTACCAGAAGATTCTTTTTCAGAAAAAAGTGACATGTTTTCTAATCTTCTAAAAGTAAAATCAAATCCTAGACCATTTTTAAAAAAACCTGAATTAAAAAGTAAAGCAGAACCTTTTTTCATAAAAGTATCAGAAACGCTTCCAAACATAATTACAGGATCAGTTGATTTATTTACTGCTTCAAAATTTGAATAAAAATACGTAGCTGAGTAATCTATCCTTAATGAAAATAAAGTAGACATTTTTTTATAAAAAATACTTTTTGTTTTTTGATCATTTCTGCCAACATAACTTAGGCCCAATAGAAAAGTTGATTCTTTTTTTAATAACTCTGAAACATCAAATTCTGAATCAAATCCAATGATATATCCTTTTGAGTATTTGAAACCTTTTTTTTGATCTCCAAATAAAGTAGTTAAATTAATTTGATCGTTTATTCTATATTTGATATTTAATCCTCTTATGGAATTATTTATTCCTAAATTTTTGTCTTCCCAAGTCCTAAGAATCATACCACTTCCAAACTGTTCGTAAAAATTTCCTAATTGTATGTTTAATTTTTTTTTATTGTATTGAACATTAAATGTAGATATCCCAACTTCTTCAAAATTTGAAGAGTAGTTTAATAAAGCCTTTGGTAAATATGATTCAATTTGTAACTCAAAATTCCAGTTATTATCTGTGTAGGTTTTTAAATTTAAATAATTATTTGATCTAAATCTTTTGTCAAAAATAAAGTCACCAGTTCTTGAATCGTCTAAATAATAAGCAGAATTTGATTGAAAAGAAGAGGTTATATTTTTTAATATTTGAGATTTTATATTAAACGAGTTTAATAAAAAAAACATTATCAAAAATTTGAAAATATTTTTCATGGATTAACTTAATTACTTTTAGAAGAGTTTTTTAAGACAAATTCGAATAAATCATTTTCTTCTCCTGGTTTATATCCAATTTTTTGATATATAATATTAGAACCTTTAGTAACTATAGTATGTGGAATTCCATTAATATTTAAAGCTCTTTTAAATGCTTGATTTTCATCAGTTAAAATTTTAAAATCCCATTTTTTTCCATTCACAAGTGGTCTAACTCTTCTTTTTGTTCTTGCATCGTCTGTAGAAACAGCAATTAGTTCGACATTAGTTTGAGCTTGCCAATCCTTAAAGTCTCTATTTATGGCATCTAGTTCGTTAATACAAGGCAAGCACCAAGTGGCCCAAAAGCTATAAATTGTTAAGCCGTTTTTATTAAAAGTTGATTTTGAATTGATTGATTTTCCTTCAAGAGTCTTAAGAGTTACATTAGGAATTTTATCTTGGGATTGTAAATTAATGGAAATAAAAAGTAAAAAAGTTGATAATATTATAAAATTTAATTTCATTGCATTTTTATTACTATAAAATTAATTAAATCTATTACATTTACTACTCAATACAAGTATTATTTTTTGTAAATATTTTATACATACCTAATCATGAGAACTTTAAAAATAAATTTATTAACTTTTCTTTCTTTGTTTATTTTTTCCTGTGAAGGTACTTATGAAGAAGTTGGAGACTCGGGAGGTTCCTCTTCTCCATCCAAGACTGTTAAAAGTATGACCGTTTCACTACCGTCAGGTAGTCTCGTGATAAATACTGAAATTATTTTTAAAGTTTTAAGTGATTCAGATGAAGATATTACAGCGCTATGTAAGTTTTTTGTAGATGGAGTTGAAATTAGTGGTTCTAAATTTACAGCCACTAAAGAAGGTGATTATGAGGTTTACTGTACTTATAAAGAATTAAAAAGTAATACTGTGACCTTTACAGTTAATTCTTCATCAGAATCTTCAAAAGAATTTAAGTCAAATGTTGTAGTTGAAGATTACACTGGAACATGGTGTCCTTTTTGTCCTAGAATTGCTTACAAGCTTTCTGAATTAGAAAAAAAGACAACACAGCTAATTCCTGTGGCTGTTCACGACGCTTCAGGAAGATCTGATCCATTTCATTATGATAAAGCTGCAGAGATGGGAACAGCTTTTGGTGTTACAGGATTTCCTTGGGCAGTGTTAAATAGAAGTGTAAAATGGAATGAGGTTGAAGCCTCTGTTCTTTCTCTAACTGAATTAAAATCAAAAGTAGGTGTGGCTATTGAATCCTCTTTAAGTGGAGTATCTTTATCTGTTAAAGTGAAAGCAAAATTTTCAGATGACTATAGTACTTCCAATTTAAAATATATTGTTTTACTTTTAGAAGATGGTTTAATTGCTGATCAGAGAAATAACGCTGATTACGGATATGGAGATGCAGATCCACTTGTAGACTTTGTACATGATAATGTATTAAGAATAGTGTTGACTAGTAGTCCGTTTGGTGAAGCTATTCCATCTGGATCAACAAAGAAAGGCAGTATATTTGAAAAGTCTATTTCTTATGAAATTCCTGATTCATACACAAAAGAAAAATTAGAAATAGTTGCTTTGATTGTTAAAGAGGATAAAAGTGTTATCAATGCAAGACACTCTAGTATAGGTAAAACTCAAACATTTGAAGAGTTGTAATTTTAATTAATCCAAACTATTTATAGTTACGTAATATCTCCAACCTATTAAAACTAATTGAAGTCTTGAGGCTTTTACAGGATCTAATCCTTTCTTAGTAAGGCTAGGTAGTATAAGTTTATTTAAATAAGCTAAAATCTCAAATAATTTTCTCATAACTCACCCAATATACAATTCATATGTTATCTTTGCAAAATTAAAATTATGGATATAAATTCTATTTATTTATTAATAGCAGGATTAGTTGTTTTGGTTATAGGAGCAGATTTTTTATTGAAATCTGCTGTTTCTATTTCTTTAAAATTTAAGATACCAAAACTTTTGATTGGATTAACTGTAGTTTCACTTGCAACCTCTGCTCCTGAGCTGATAATAAGCATTAAATCAGTATTAATTGGATCCCCAGATTTAGCTGTTACAAATGTATTAGGTTCAAATATTGCTAATTTAGGTCTAGTCCTAGGCTTGACTGTACTTATTTCCCCAATTAAAATAACTAAAGATATTTATAAATATGATTGGCCAATAATGATGTTCTCAGCTGTGAGTTTTTTTATAGTTGTTTCAGATAAAATAATAAAAAGCTATGAGGGTGTTATTTTGTTTACTCTTTTAATATTAACAGTCTCTTTTTTAATTAAAAATCAACATAAGTCAGATGAAGACATTGATTTAGAAGTTAAGACCATAAAATCTATGCCTCAATCTCTTTTGCTTTTGTTAGTTGGTGGCATATTTCTTTACTTAGGATCAGAATGGTTTGTTTCTGGGGCTATTGACATAGCTAATTCTTTTGGAATCAGTGAAAGAATTGTCGGAATCACTGTTGTGTCGATAGGAACAAGTATACCTGAACTTGCAACCTCGATGGTAGCGTTATATAAAAAAGAGAAGGGTATTTCAATTGGGAACTTATTAGGATCTAATATTTTTAATGTTTTTGCAGTATTAGGAATTACTGCAATTATTTCCCCTATAAATGTTAGCGATTCAAATATTATAAATTTTGATATTTATGTAATGTTATTTTTCTCACTAATTATTTTCCCTTTGATGTTCTATCCTAAAAAGCTTTTGTTGGGAAGACTAGAAGGTTTTTTAATTATTTTATTTTATTTTATTTACATTTATTACATTATAAAATAAAAAAAGCATCTAATATATTAGATGCTTTTTTTTATAAAAAATAATGTTTTTAAACTTTTGCTGATTTAACAGTTGTTACGATTCTTCCTGCTATTTTGTATGGATCTCCGTTTGAAGCCGGTCTTCTGTCTTCTAACCAACCTTTCCAACCTTGCTCTACAGTTATTATTGGAATTCTAATTGAGGCTCCTCTGTCAGATATTCCGTAACTAAAGTCATTTATAGATGCTGTTTCGTGTAGTCCAGTCAATCTTTGTTCGTTATATTGTCCGTAAACTGCAATATGTTCTTTGACAACAGGTCTGAATGCTTCACATACAGCTTCATATTTTTTCTGCGAACCGCAAGTTCTTAACAATGTATTTGAGAAATTAGCATGCATTCCACTTCCATTCCAGTCACCTTTAATTGGTTTTGGGTGATAATCTATATAATACCCATATTTTTCAGTTAGCCTGTCCAATAGGTATCTAGCTATCCATATTTCATCACCAGCTTTTTTTGCTCCTTTTGCAAACAACTGAAATTCCCACTGTCCACTAGCAACTTCTTGATTTATTCCTTCAAAATTTAACCCAGCTTCAATACAATGATCAGCATGTTCTTCAACTATGTCACGGCCATGAGTGTTTTTACCTCCAACAGAACAATAATACATTCCTTGAGGGCCAGGATATCCACCTATAGGAAAACCTAAAGGAAGAAGTGTGTCACAATCCATAATAAAGTATTCTTGCTCAAAACCAAACCAAAAATCATTATCATCATCATCTATAGTAGCTCTTGCATTTGATTCGTGTGCAGTTCCGTCAGCTTTTAAGACCTCTGTCATCACTAAAAAGCCATTAATTCTATCAGGGTCAGAATATATAGCTACAGGCTTAAGTAAGCAGTCTGAAGATCCTCCTACGGCTTGCTTTGTTGAAGACCCGTCAAAAGACCATACGGGGCAATCTTCAATTTTTCCACTAAAGTTTTCAATAACTTTAGTTTTACTTCTCATGTTTTGGGTAGGTTTATAACCATCTAACCAAATGTATTCTAATTTTGATTTACTCATTTTATAAATATATTAGTATTTCTACAATAAAAATAAAAATATAATATTGATTCTAACGTTTTATGTTTTTAAAAAATATAAATATTATACATTTTTATGAATTACATATTTTTTGAGATTTAAAATTTATAATTTCATAATTTTTATAGCTATAAAATATTTTTTTTGATAAATTAGAAAACCAATTCTTTCAATTATCATGTTGAAATTAATTTTAAATTGTAATCTTTACTTGTATCTTTGTGTTTATAATAAATAATGAGCTTAAAACCTTCCAATAGATATATGCAAAGAGGCGTCTCAGCTGACAAGACTGATGTACATAATGCTATAAAAAATGTTGATAAAGGTTTGTTTCCAAAAGCTTTCTGTAAAATTGTTCCAGATTATTTATCAAATGATCCTGATTATTGTTTAGTGATGCATGCTGATGGTGCAGGAACTAAATCTTCTTTAGCTTATGTCTATTGGAAAGAAACAGGTGATATTTCTGTCTGGAAAGGAATTGCTCAAGATGCTCTAGTTATGAACTTGGACGATTTGTTATGTGTAGGTGTAACAGATAATATTTTATTGTCTTCAACTATAGGAAGAAACAAAAACTTAATTACTGGAGATGTTGTTAAGGCCATTATTCAAGGAACTGAAGAACTAATTAAAGAAATGTCCTCTTATGGTGTAAATATTAAATCTACAGGAGGAGAGACAGCTGATGTTGGAGATTTAGTGAGAACAATTATTGTTGACTCTACTGTTGTTGCGAGAATAAAAAGGACAAACATTATTAATAATGCTAATATTTCTAATGGAGATGTAATTGTTGGTCTTTCATCTTTTGGTAAAGCTAATTACGAAAATAATTATAATGGAGGGATGGGGAGTAATGGATTAACATCAGCTCGTCATGATGTTTTTAACAAGAATTTAGCTGAAAAATACCCTGAAAGTTTTGATCCCAAAGTTCCAAATGAATTGATCTATTCCGGATCATTAAATATTGATGAAAAAATTATAGGATTAGAATTAGATGCTGGTAAACTTGTTTTGTCTCCTACAAGGACTTATGCTCCAGTAATAAAAAAAATATTAGATCAATTTGATTCAAAAACAATTCACGGTATGATTCATTGCAGTGGAGGAGCGCAAACTAAAATTTTACATTTTATTGATAATTTACACATTGTAAAAGATAACTTATTTGAAACTCCTCCCTTGTTTCAAATCATTAAAAGAGAATCTGACACTTCATGGGAAGAAATGTATAAAGTTTTTAATATGGGACACAGAATGGAGTTGTATGTGAGCCCTGAGTCTGCAGAGAAAATAATAGAAATTTCAAAATCTTTTGGAGTTGATGCAAAAATTATTGGCAGGGTAGAGAGTAGTGAGGAAAAAAAATTAACAATTACATCAGAAAATGGTACATATATTTATTGTTAAATTAATATAGTTTTATATAAAAAATAATGTTAGATAAATTAAATATAGTTCAACAAAAATTTAATGAGGTTTCGGATCTTATTATTCAGCCTAATATTATTTCAGATCAAAAAAGATATATAAGTTTAAATAAAGAATATAAAGACTTAGGAGCAATTATTGAGAAGAAAAAGTTGTACATAGAATTGCTTTCTAACATAACAGAAGCAGAAGAAGTATGTAAGAACGAGAAAGATAAAGAAATGATAGAAATGGCTTCTGAGCAACTTAGTGAAGCTAAAGAAAAAATATCTATTCTTGAGGAAGAAATTAAATTTTTGTTAATTCCAAAAGATCCTGATGATTCAAAAAACGTAGTTATTGAATTAAGAGCTGGAACTGGAGGTGATGAGGCAAGTATTTTTGCAGGTGACTTGTTTAGAATGTATACTAAGTTTTGTGAAGGTAAGGGTTGGAAAGTGAGTTTAGTTGATTCAAATTCAGGCACATCTGGTGGTTATAAAGAAATAATTTTTGAAGTCTCGGGAAAGGATGATATATATGGTTTATTGAAATTTGAATCTGGTGTTCACCGTGTTCAAAGAGTCCCTCAAACAGAAACTCAGGGCAGAGTGCATACTTCAGCTGCAACTGTTATGATACTTCCTGAAGCAGAAGAATTTGACGTTGAAATCAACATGAATGATGTAAGAATTGATTATTTTTGTTCATCAGGTCCTGGTGGTCAGTCTGTTAACACAACTTATTCGGCTGTTAGATTAACGCATACTCCAACTGGAATTGTAGCTCAATGTCAGGATCAAAAATCTCAACATAAAAACAAGGATAAAGCTTTAAAAGTTTTAAGATCTCGTTTGTACGAGTTAGAATTAAATAAAAAACTTGAAGCAGATTCTTTAAAAAGAAATTCTATGGTTTCTTCAGGTGATAGATCGGCTAAAATAAGAACCTATAACTACCCTCAAGGTAGGGTAACAGATCATAGAATAGGTTTAACTCTGTATGATCTTCAAAACATTATTAATGGAGATATTCAAAAAATTATTGATGAACTAAAATTAGTTCAAAACTCTGAGATACTCAAGAATTCTGAAGAAGTTTTTTAATAAATCACTAATGAATCTAGATAATTTATATAATCAAATTAAACTTAAAAAATCATTTTTATGTTTAGGTTTAGATTCTGATATTTCTAAAATTCCAAATCATTTGTTAAAAGAAAATGATCCAATTTTTTCATTCAATAAATATTTATTGGACTCATTACAAAAATTAATTGTTGCTGTTAAAATTAATACAGCCTTTTATGAAGCTAACGGATCTGATGGGTGGGTTACTTTAGAAAAGACAATTAATTATATTAATGAGAATTATCCAGATCTATATACAATTGCTGATGCTAAAAGAGGAGATATTGGCAATACTTCTGACAAATATGCTCAAGCTTTTTTTAAAACTTTAGATTTTGATTCTATAACAGTTTCTCCTTACATGGGAAGTGATTCAATTGAGCCTTTCTTAAAATATGAGGATAAGCAAACTATTTTATTAGGACTTACTTCAAACAAAGGAGCTGAAGATTTTCAGTTATTTCCAGATTTAGAAAATAGTTTATTTAAAAGAGTCTTAAATAAATCTAAAAATTGGAAAAATTCTCATAACTTAATGTATGTTGTTGGTGCTACGAAATCAGATTACTTAAAAGATATTCGTAAAATTATTCCTGACAACTTTTTACTTATTCCAGGTGTTGGCGCACAGGGTGGGAGTCTTAAAGAAACTTTCGAGAATGGTGCTAATGTTAATGTAGGATTACTTGTTAATTCATCAAGATCAATTATTTATGCAAGTAATAAGGAAGATTATTTAATTGAAGCTTATAAAGTAGCCTCTAAGCTACAAATAGAAATGAAAGACTTATTATTATCATATGATTAATTATAGTGTTTATAAAAATAGTTTTTCTAAAGAGTGGGTGACTTTTATTCACGGAGCTGGTGGTAGTTCCTCTATTTGGTATAAACAAATACGTGACTATAAAAAACATTTTAATGTATTACTATTAGATCTAAGAGGGCATGGAAAGTCTAAGTATAATATTAAAAGTGTATTTGAAACTAGGTATACATTTTTCTCAATTGCTAATGATATAATTGAAGTTTTAAAAAAAGAAAAGATTAAAAACTCACATTTTGTAGGGATTTCTCTTGGAACTATATTAATTAGGCATATTGCAGAACATTATCCGAAAATGGTAAAAAGTATGATTCTTGGAGGAGCTATTATGAAGCTTAATTTAAGATCTCAATTTTTAATGAAAGTTGGCTTTATTTTTAAATCTGTAGTTCCTTATATTTGGATATATAAACTTCTTGCTTTTATATTAATGCCTAATAAAAATCACAAAGAATCTAGAATACTTTTTATTAGTGAGGCTAAAAAACTTTATCAGAAAGAATTTATTAGATGGTTTAAATTAACTTCAGATTTAAATCCATTGTTAAAGCTTTTTAGGCAGGTTGAACTCTCAATACCAACTCTTTATGTAATGGGCTCTGAGGATTATATGTTTTTAGAATCTATTAAAATTCTTTCTAAAGAACACAAAAATTCAAAGTTATTAGTAGTTCCAGATTGTGGTCATGTTGTGAATGTAGAGAAACCAGTTTTTTTTAATAATAAAACTATTGATTTTTTAAATGATTTAATAAAAATTAAAAGCAGAAATCACTAATTTATTCCTGGCTGCTTTAATTTAAAGCCTTCTTTTCTTTTAGCTTGTTTTACCATTTCTTTTACTTGATTTAAAAGTTTTTTAGAGTCGTAGACTATTCCATCTTTAACTGTATATTTTACTCCTCCAACTCTAGTTACTTGATTATCTTTATTTAGTTTGATTGCACCAGTTCCATATAAAACTTTCAAATTTTCTAAAGGATTTTCTTCAATTATTAAAAAATCAGCCATTTTCCCAACTTCAACTGAGCCTATTAACTTATCAGCTCCCAATGCTTCAGCACCATTTAAAGTAGCAGCTCTTATAACTTCTAGAGGATGAAAGCCGGCTTCTCTTAACAGCTCTAATTCTCTGACATAAGCAAAACCATATAACTGATAAATAAATCCAGAATCCGACCCAGCCGTAACTCTTCCTCCTCTATTTTTATATTCATTAATAAAAGTCATCCATAACTTGTAATTGTTTTTCCATGCTACTTCTTGTTCAGTTCCCCAATAATGCCAGTATGAACCATGTGAAATTTTACTTGGTTGATAAAATTTCCAAAGTGAAGGTAAAGTATATTCTTCGTGCCATTCTGCTCTTCTGGCTCTGTGCAAATCTCTGCTCGCTTCGTATATATTAAAAGTAGGATCAATTGTAAAATCTAAATCAATCAATTCATTCATTACATTATTCCAGTGATCTGAATAGGGTTTTGCAGCTTGTTCCCAGAGTTTTCCTGCTTCTTCGAATCTATGTTGTTCGTTTTGATAGTTGTAATTTGCAGGATAATTTTGAATTGTCTTGTCAGAAAATAAAGCTTCAGGCAAACCGTACCAGTGTTCCATTGTAGTTAATCCAGCTCTGGCAGAATTAAGTACATTCCATCTAGCTACACTCATTTGAGAATGATGACATGCTGATTTTAATCCTAATTTTTTGTTTTCGTCCAGAGCAGCTTTCATTATGTCTGGAGAAGAACCAAAGAACTTAATTCCATCAGCTCCTTTTTTGGCATTATTTCTGACCCATTCTCTTGCTTCTTCAGGGTTATTTATTTCTACAGATGTCTCATCGCCAGATCCAAAACCAGTATATGAAAAAATTCTAGGAGCTATAATTGTATTGTTCTCACTTTTTTTCTTTAAATCCAATGTGAAATCAACCCCACGTCCACTAGGCTCTCTTATTGTTGTGATTCCATGTGCTAGCCATAGTTTAAAAACATATTCTGGGCTTGCTCCTTGCGAGATTCCTCCAATGTGACCATGCATATCAATAAGTCCAGGAAGTAAATACATTCCTGAACAATCAATTTCCATTCCATTTTCATTAAGCTTAGGTCCTTTTCTGTTTGTTTTTACACCTGGATATCCAACTGTTTGAATTTTTGTAATTATATTTTTTTCTACAACAATATCTACAGGACCAATTGGGGGAGCTCCATTTCCATTTATTAAAGTAACATTTCTAATTATTAACTGTTTAAATGGTCCTTGGCTTATATTATTTTGTGAATAATTGAAAAAAAACTGCAATATGAAAAAAAGAACACATTGCAGTTTTTTGAAGTTTATTTTTTTCATGAAATTTAATTTGTCATGAAAATAGTTATAATTTTTTAGTTTATAGAAAAGTCTCCGTATGCACGTGTTCCATGTTCTGCTAAATCAAGACCTTTTTCCTCCTCTTTTTTATCAACTCTTAGTCCAACAGTAGCCCTAACAAATAATGTAATAATGGTAGCTGAAACTATACAAAATAATGCTGTAATTCCAATGCAAGCTAGTTGAATCATGAATTGATCAAAACTAGCCATATTTCCAAATATTCCAACAGCTAAAGTCCCCCACATTCCACAGAAAAGGTGAACAGGGATTGCTCCTACTGGGTCATCAAGTTTACACTTGTCTAGCAATGCAACCGAAAGAACTACAATTACACCAGCGATTAAACCTATTAGTATTGCTGAGGTTGGTAACATTTGATCAGCTCCTGCAGTTATACCAACTAATCCTCCCAAAACTCCGTTCATAAACATTGTTAGATCCAGATTCTTATATAAAATCCTAGAAAACACAGCGGCTCCAATTCCTCCAGAAGCAGCAGCTAAGCAAGTAGTTACTAGAGTAAGAGATGTTAATGAAGGATCTGCAGAAAGAACAGATCCTCCGTTAAAACCAAACCATCCAAACCATAAAATCAATACTCCAGCTGCAGAAAGTGGAAGATTTGATCCAGGGATTGCTAATGGTTTACCTTGATAGTCAAATTTACCTTTTCTAGCACCTAAAAAGTAAATTACAACTAAAGCTCCCCAACCTCCAACAGAGTGAACTAGAGTTGATCCAGCAAAATCATAGAAGCCTAAATCTTCTGAAATAAATGTACTAAAAAAACCCCCTCCCCATTGCCAAGAACCTACAATTGGGTAAACAATTGCCACATATAATATTGCAATTAATATAAAAGAATTGATTTTAATTCTCTCTGCTACAGCTCCAGAAATTATTGTAGCTGCAGTTGCAGCAAACATACCTTGAAATAGAAAGTCAGTCCAGTATGTATAACCTTCGTTATATGAAAGATCTGTTGCAGCTACTGAATCAAGTCCAGTAACAATATTCCCAAGAACTCCTTCTATTATCCATTCACTAGGATACATCAGATTGAATCCTACTAAACAGTAAATGATTAATCCAGATGTGATGACAAAAAAGTTTTTAAATAATATATTGATAGTATTTTTCTGTCTTGTAAGTCCAATTTCTAGAAAAGAGAACCCTAAGTGCATAACAAATACAAGAGCAGTACAGATCATCATCCATACGTTGTTAATAGTTAATAATTCCATGATTAAATTAGTTTAGTGATGTTTTACCTGTTTCCTTTGTTCTTATCCTATAAGCCTCTTCGACTGGAAGAATAAATATTTTACCATCACCTACATCACCAGAATATGCGGATTCAATTATTGCATTTATTGTTCTCTCAACAAATGGTTCAGAAACTACAATTGATAAATATCTTCTTTGAATATCTGTTGTACTGTAGGTAACCCCTCTGTAAACATGACCTTCTTTTTCGTTACCCACTCCAGTTACATCCCAATAGGAAAAGAAATTCACTTCTACATTATGTAGAGCTTTTTTAACATTTGAAAATTTTGATTTTCGAATAATTGCTTCAATTTTTTTCATAATTTTTTTTCATAATTTTAATTACATGCTCATTCCAAACACTAAAAATGCTGCTTCACTCTCTGGATTGTAAATAAATGATCCAAATACTGGCAATGAATACTCTTCTGTTATTTTAATGTCTTTAGATCCTCCAAAGGACAAGTTTACTAACCCACTGTCTCCACCTGCATAAAAGACACCTTTACTGTCACTTCCAAAGCCTATTCCAATGTTAACTGCTCCAATTGGAAACGCTGCTTCTATATATAAAGCTTCTGCATCAGTGAAATACCCAACAGTTACTCCGATTGAACCAAGGTTTGAAGATCCTGATATTTCCATCCAATCCCCATCAAATAAACCAGGATTGTCAGCTCCATATCTACCGTCTTCGTTAGGAAATGAATAATTAGTAACTGTAATAGCTAAGGGACCAAGGTTGTAAGAGACCCATAGATCTAGTTCATTACCACCACCACTAGCAGTTGTTGGAAAACTTCCCCAAATACCTGCAGTTAATGCTCTAGATCCAAGCTTCATCCATGGTTGTATATGAGCTCCAGAACCAAATTGAGTTCCTCTCCATACGTAGGAACTTACTAAATCTGCTCCAAAATCTTGAGTTTGAGCTGTGTTAGTGTTTAGTAGAGAAAATACAGTCATTATAATAACTGTAAAACCAAAAAATTTGTTTGTAAATTGTTTCATACTTTAAGTTATTGTTGATTAATAATACTTTTATGTAAAATATTCACATCAAATTTATGTAAAATGATAATTATTAATAAAATAAATAATGAAAATTGAATTATTATTATTAATAATATAATTAAGAACTAATTATTTTTTCAAAATAGTAAAATAAGGGGGGTATAATTATTGATTTACACAAATTTAAAATAGACAAGAAGACTATTTTATGAGTTGAAGTCCAACAAAAACAGCTGAAAACCCAAGTACAAGAGAAATTAATGTATAAATGAACAATTGACTAAGCTCTCCACTTTTTATAAATTCTATGTTTTCGTAAGCAAATGTTGAAAAAGTAGTTAGTCCTCCGCAAAAACCTGTTGCAAGTAAGATTGTTTGTGGAGAGTTTAAATGATTATTTTTAATTGCATAGCCTAGAACTAGCCCTAAAATAAAACATCCGATGACATTTGAAATTAGTGATGAGGAAGGGAATTTATAATAGCTAAAAACAGATATTTTAGAAATTAAATATCGAAACACACTACCAAGTCCTCCTCCAAAAAAAACTAATAAAAATTGTTTCATGACACACTTAATTTTTTTAAAACAACTAATAAGAATACGAAGGATAGAAAACCAATTATAACCCACCTTATACCTTTGTAAGAACCTTTTAGTTTTTTTAAATCTTTTTTATAACTAATAGTTATTACTATTATAAAAACTACAAAGAATATAATAGCGAAAAGTAATTGACTATTACTAAACATATTTATTTATTTTAGATCAAAAATAACATTAAATAAATTATGAAACACCAAATTGATTCCGTAAAAAAATTTCATGAAGTATATAAGTTAAGCTACAAGAACTCTCCGTCAGTTGACTTAGATCGTGACAAGCTACAATTAAGGCACAGTTTAATGAGTGAAGAAAATGATGAATATTTAGAAGCAGCAAAAAATAATGATTTGATTGAAGTAGCAGATGCACTTGGCGATATGCTATATATATTGTGTGGAACGATTATAGAACATGGAATGCAAAATAAAATTGAAGAGGTTTTTGATGAAATTCAAAAAAGTAATATGAGTAAGTTAGGCTCAGATGGAAACCCCATTTACAGAGAAGATGGTAAAGTATTGAAGGGCCCAAATTACTTCAAACCTAATATTTTAAAAATATTGAGTTAAGCTTCAACTCTCCAATTAAAAGGATCGTCAGAAATATTATATTGTATATCATTTAATTTTTTCTTTAAAAAAGTTGAAAAAGGATTTTCTATTTTTGGCAAATCATATTTTTCGTTTTCATAACCAAATCCAACAATAGGTAATACTATTACAGCAGTTCCACTTCCAAAAATCTCTTTAAGTTGTCCGTCTTTTTGAGCCTCAACTATTTCAGATACTTTGATAGCTCTGACTTCTACTTTTATTCCTTCTTTTTTAGCAACCTCAATTAGACTTTTTCTTGTTATTCCATCTAAAATACTATCGCTAGTTGGAGCAGTTAATAAAGTGTCTCCAATTCTAAAAAACAAGTTCATAGTTCCTGCTTCTTCTATATATTCATGATTATTGGAGTCTGTCCAAATGATTTGTTGAAAGCCTTCTTTTCTTGCCAAAATTGTTGGGTAAAATTGAGCAGCATAATTTCCTGCTGCTTTAGCGTATCCAACCCCACCTTTTGAGGCTCTACTAAAAGATTTTTCAATTTTAACTCTAACCTCTCCTGTGTAATATGTATTTGCTGGAGCACAAATTATCATAAATTTGTATTCGTCGGATTCAGCAGCAATTACACTTGCCTGATCAGCAAAAATAAATGGTCTTATATAAAGTGAATTTCCTAATCCAGGCTTCACCCAATCTTTATCCAAACCTATAAGCTTAGTTAAACCCTCCATAAATATTTCTTCAGGAATACCTGGCATAGCTAATCTTTCAGATGATTTAACTATTCTATCGTGATTGTCTTTTGGTCTAAATAACCAAATTTTATCATTTTGATCTTTATAGGCTTTCATTCCTTCAAAACAAGCTTGCCCATAATGAAAAACTCGAGCAGATGGACTAATTGAAATTGGTTGATAAGGTTTTATTTCAGGATTAGTCCATTCCCCTTTTTTGAACGAGCATACAAACATATGATCAGTAAAAACACCACCAAAAGTTAAATTATCAAAATCAATATTTAATATATTAGATTTTTCTATTTTTTGAATTTTCATAGCAAACAATTGTTATTAGTAAAATTACAAATTAACTTTGATCATTAATTAATAATAATAATGAAATTTTTAATTGCTGGAGCAACTGGATTAATTGGAGAAAGACTTTTAAATGCCATTAAAAATAGAGGGAACGAGGTTAGTGTTTTAACAACTAATAAAGATTTAAATCAATCTAACGATTATTTTAATTTTTTTTACTGGAATCCAGAACTAGGTATTATAGATGAAAATTGTGTTTATCGAGTCGATGTTATTATTAATCTTGCAGGATCTCCTATAGCTCAACTTTGGACTAGAAAAGCAAAAAAATCTATTTTACAAAGTAGGGTAAGGTCAATTGAACTATTACACAAAGCTATTTTAAATAATAAGAGCTGTAAAGTCAAACAGTTTATTTGTGCCTCGGCAATAGGATTGTATAAATCAGATTCAAATATCAAACATGATGAAAAATCAAAAAATTTTTCTAATTCATTTTTAGCAGATACTGTAATTAAGTGGGAGAATGCTTGTGATGTTTTTAAAAGTTCAAATATTAATGTAGTTAAAATTAGAATTGGTTTAGTTTTATCTTTAAAAGGAGGGTTTTTAAAACCAATAGTAATGTCAACTAAATTTTTTGCTGGAACATGGTTTGGTAAAGGTTTAAATATTTATTCTTGGATTCATATTGCTGATGTTGTTGGTGCGATATTGTTTTTAGTTGATAAAAACAGTAAAGGTATTTACAATTTAGTTGCACCAAATCCAGTTAATAGTAAAAACTTTATGTTAGAGATATCTAAAAAATTAAATAGACGTATTATATTACCATCAGTCCCAATAAAACTTATTAAAGTACTAACTGGAAATATGTCGGAGTTAATGATTTTTAGTCAAAATGTTAGCTGTGAAAAAATTATTAAGCAAGGATTTGAATATGAATTTAAAGATATTAACTCAGCTCTAGAAAATTTATTAAAATAATATAATGACATTTTGACAATTTTATAAAATTGGCAGTACTTTTGCAAAATATTTTTAAAAAAAAAAATGAGTGATTCCAAATCAAAATCAATTAAAAAGCCAACTTTAAAAGTTCAAATTCAAAATTTAGAAATTTCATTGAAAGAGGAAAATGATAAATTTTTAAGACTTTTTGCTGAATTTGAAAATTACAAGAAAAGAACTACAAAAGAAAGACTAGATTTATATAAAACTGCTTCGCAAGAGTTAATGACAGCTCTTTTACCAGTCATAGATGACTTGAACAGAGCTTCTGATGAATTTGAGAAGTCTAAAGAAAAAAGTCTTAACGAAGGTTTTTCATTAATTAAAAATAAGTTTTCTAGTACTTTGAAATCTCAAGGTTTAATTTTAATTGAGGTTGATAAAGATGAAGATTTTGATGCAGAAATTCATGAAGCTATTACTCAGATTCCAGTTGATGATAAAAAAATGAAAGGGAAAATTATTGATGTAGTTGAAAGTGGATATAAGTTAGGAGATAAAATAATCAGATACCCTAAAGTAGTTGTAGGGAACTAAAAATACTTTGATGAAAGAAGACTATTATGATATATTGGGTGTAAATAAATCTGCATCTGAAAGTGAAATAAAAAAAGCCTATAGAAAAAAGGCTATTCAATTTCATCCAGACAAAAATCCAGGAAATTCTGCTGCAGAAGAAAGTTTTAAAAAAGCTGCTGAAGCTTATGAAATTCTTGGAAATCAAGAAAAAAAATCAAAGTATGACCAATTTGGTCATTCAGCTTTTGATGGGTCTGGAGGTTTTGGTGGTGGAGGCATGAATATGGATGATATATTTAGTCAATTTGGCGATATTTTTGGAAGTGCTTTCGGCGGCGGCGGCGGCGGTTTTGGCGGAGGAGGACAAAGAATATCAAAAGGTAGTAATTTAAGAATAAAAGTAAGTCTTGAACTTAAAGAAATTGTTCTTGGAGTTGAGAAAAAAATAAAAGTTAAAAGAAAGATTAAAGCTAAAGGAGTAACTTATAAAAATTGTTCTTCTTGTAACGGTTCTGGTCAAGTAACTAGAATTACTAATACTATTTTAGGAAGAATGCAATCTGCGAGTACATGTCCTAGTTGTAGTGGTTCAGGTCAAGTAGTTTCTTCAAAGCCTTCTAACTCTGATTCTAATGGATTAATAGTTTCAGATGAAACTGTACTAGTTAAAATTCCAGCTGGGGTTGAAGATGGGATGCAATTAAAAGTTTCAGGAAAAGGAAATGATTCTGTAGGAAATGGTATTGCAGGAGATTTAATTGTTTTAATTCAAGAAAGTGAACACCCTACCTTAAAAAGAGAAGGTAATAATCTACATTATGATCTTTATATAAGTATTTCAGATGCTGTTTTAGGTATATCTAAAGAAGTAGAAACTGTTACTGGAAGTGTTAGGATTAAACTTGAATCTGGAATTCAGTCTGGAAAAATTTTAAGATTAAGAGGAAAAGGCTTAACTAGTTTAAATTCTTATAGTGCTGGCGATATGTTGGTTCATATTAACGTTTGGACTCCTAAAATTTTAAATAAGGAACAAAAAGTGTTTTTTGAACAAATGAAAAGTTCTGAAAACTTTACTCCCTCACCTGAAAGGGGTGAAAAGTCTTTTTTTGAAAAGGTAAAAGATATGTTTTCATAATCTCAATATTGATTAACATATTTTTATAAAATTGCACTTAATTTTTACTGTCAATTTGATTATATTTAGATAAAAATATTATCAGATGAAGAAGTTTGTAGAGTTTATTAATAAAGAATTTTTTATTACAGATAGTATCAAGTTCTCTGTAGTGACAATATTATTAGTCACTATGATTTTTTTAATTACTCATTTGTTTTTAAAACTTATTAAAAAAATAGCTACTAAGCAGTTAGATGAAGAAAGAAAGCTGAAGTTTAAATCTGTTTTTACTTTTCTTAATTATTTTGTTTTCATAATAGTTGCTTCAATTACTTTTCAAAATTTTGGAATTAATCTAACTGGGATTTTTGCTGCTTCAGCTGCTTTATTAGTTGGTGTTGGTTTAGCCCTTCAAACATTTTTTCAAGATATTATTTCAGGAATTTTAATTCTAGCTGATCAAACTGTACATGTTGGAGATATTATTGAAATTGATGGTAAAGTTGGAAGAGTTGAAAATATTAAAATTAGAACTACTAGAGCCGTAACTTTTGATAACAAAGTACTTATTATACCTAATCATAAATATTTAACTTCAACCTTGTTTAACTGGACTGAAAATGGGACAGTGCTTAGAGGAAGTGTTAAGGTTGGAGTCTCTTATGATTCAGATGTAGAATTAGTTAAAAAAATTCTCCTAGAAATCGCTGACTCACACCCTCATTTAATGAAAAATCCTACTCCACATGTTATTTTTAAAGATTTTGGAGATAGTTCTTTAGATTTTCAATTACTATTCACTTACAATAATGGCTTTAGAGTTAATTTAATTGAAAGCGATATTAGATTTTTAGTTTATAAAAAATTTAAAGAATTTAACATTCAAATTCCTTTTCCTCAACGAGTAGTTCATATAGAAAAATAAATAGTATGTTAAAAATCTTAATAATTGAAGATGAAGAATCTATAAGAAGAGTTCTTAAAAAAGTTCTCATTGAAGAGAACGATAAGTATTTAATTTTCGAAGCTATTGATGGAGTTGATGGAGTTGAAAAAATTAAATCTAATAAATTAGATTTAATTTTGTGTGATATTAAAATGCCAAAAAAAGATGGTATTGAAGTTTTGGATTTTATTATAAAAAAACATTCTGAAATTCCAGTTATTATGATTTCAGGTCATGGAGATCTTGAAACTGCAGTTGAGTCAATGAGGCTAGGTGCGTTTGATTATATTTCAAAGCCTCCAGACTTAAATAGACTACTTAATTCAGTTAGGGCTGCTTTAAAAAATAATAATTTCATAAAAACAAGTAGAGTCAATTTAAAAAAGTCCAAAGAGTTTAAAATAATTGGTGAATCAAAAGAGATTCAAGATGTTAGAATTTTAATTGATAAAGTTTCATTAACTAATGCTAAGATTTTAATTCAAGGTCCAAATGGTTCTGGGAAAGAACTGGTAGCGAATCAAATACATTTAAATAGTTCAAGAAATGATGCTCCTTTTATTGAAGTAAATTGCGCTGCTATTCCCTCTGAGCTTATTGAAAGCGAACTTTTTGGCCATATTAAAGGAGCTTTTACTTCAGCTGTAAAAGATAAGGTAGGGAAATTTGAAGCAGCTAATGGAGGAACTATTTTCTTGGATGAAATAGGAGATATGAGCTTGTCTGCACAATCAAAAGTTTTAAGAGCTTTACAGGAAAACAAAATCCAAAGAGTAGGAAGCGAAAGGGATTTAATCGTTGATGTTAGAGTTATTGCAGCAACTAATAAAGATTTAAGAAATGAAATTAAAAAAAACAATTTCAGAGAAGATTTATTTCATAGGCTGGCTGTAATTGAAATTAATGTACCTTCTTTAAATGAAAGATCATCTGATATCCCGGATTTAATTCAACACTTTTTAAAAGATATTTCAATTGAAAATAAGTTAATTTATAAAAATATTGATAAAAATGCTGTTTCACAATTACAAAAGTATAATTGGTCTGGTAATGTTAGAGAATTAAGAAACGTAATTGAAAGGTTATCTATTTTAACTGATAATAATATTATATCTCTTAAAGATGTTATTAAATATTCCAATAAAAAATAAAAAAATGAAGATAATTATTACTTTGCTTACTTTTTTTCTTGCATTCAATGTGTTTTCTCAAAATGATGAAGAAATGCTTAAAGAAATATTTAATACATCAATGAATTCAAGTAGCAGTTATGAACTATTAGATTATCTCTCTAACGAAATTGGAGGAAGACTATCGGGATCATTGAATGCAGAAAGAGCGGTAAAGTGGGGGGAAAAAGAATTAAATAATATAGGGTTTAATAAAGTTTGGCTACAAGAATTAATGGTTCCAAAATGGGTAAGAGGTCCAAAAGAATTTGCGTTGATTGAAACGCAACCTGGAATTACATTTAATGTTGATGTTTGTGCGCTCGGAGGATCGGTTGCAACGCCATCTGTAGGTATTAAGGCTAATGTTGTTGAAGTTAAAAGTTTCGAAGAACTAAAAGAACTTGGTAAGCAGAACATTGATGGCAAAATTATATTTTTTAATCGTCCAATGCAATCCAACTTAATTAGTACTTTTCAAGCTTATGGAGAAGCAGTAAGTCAAAGAACTAATGGTGCTGCTGAAGCTGTTAAGTATGGAGCAATCGGAGTAATAGTTAGGTCTATGAGCTTGAGGCTTGATGACAATCCTCATACTGGCACTATGAGCTATGGTAATTTACCTAATAGCAAAAAGATACCTGCAGCTGCAATAAGCACTAATGCTGCCGAAAAATTAAGTGATTTATTAATCCTTAATCCAAAACTAAAGTTTCTTTTGAGACAACAATGTAAACAATATAAGGATGTAGTCTCCCATAATGTTATAGCTGAAATAAAGGGTTCTGAATATCCTGATGAAATAATTCTTATCGGAGGACATTTAGATTCTTGGGATTTAGGAGATGGTTCTCATGATGATGGAGCAGGTATTGTCCAGTCTATGGATATATTAAATATTTTTAATAAAATAAATTATGTTCCTAAAAGAACCATTAGAATCGTATTGTTTATGAATGAAGAAAATGGAACTAGAGGAGCTAAAAAGTATTCAGAAGTTTCAAAAAAAAATAATTTAAATCATATTTTCGCATTAGAATCGGATGCAGGTGGATTTAGTCCAAGAGGTTTTTCATTTACTTCAAATTTGAAAAATTTTAAAAGGATTCAATCTTGGAGAAAATTATTTGAACCGTATTTGATTCATTCATTTCTTTTAGGTGGGAGTGGAGCGGATATAGCTCCTTTAGAAAATGGTAATAATGTTTTAGCTGGATTAAGACCTGATTCACAAAGGTATTTTGACTATCACCATACTTCAATTGACACTTTTGATGCTATAAACAAAAGAGAACTTGAACTAGGAACTTTTGCTATGACATCCCTTGTATATTTGTTTGATAAATACGGAATTGTTAAATAACTTTTATTTTGGAAACGTTAGTTGATATAGATAAGTCATTATTTGTTTTTTTAAACTCTTTAGGATCAAATGGTTTTGATTTTATTTGGTTGTCAATTACTGACAAAAAATCTTCTATTCCTTTATATTTATTTTTGATATACTATATATATAAGAAATTTTCTAACAAAGAATTTTTAAAGTATTTGATCCTTGTTATAATATTAATTGTCTTAACAGATCAGACAAGTGGTTTTTTTAAAGATTTTTTTCAAAGACTAAGACCATGTCATGATCAGGAAATTAACAGTTTTATAAGGACTGTAAAAGAAGGATGTGGCGGATTATATGGACTTTTTTCCGCTCACGCTGCTAACACTTTCGCTGTAGCAACTTTTTTTTACTTCATACTAAAAAGATATTCAAAAAACTTTAAATATCTTTTTTTATGGGCAACAATAGTTTCTTATAGTAGAATTTATGTTGGAGTTCATTTTCCTAGTGATATTATTTTTGGAGCTTGTTTTGGAATTGCAACAGCTTATTTATTTTCATTTAACTCAAATAAAATTCATTTTTAATGTTTTATAGAATTCAAGAATACAAAACTCTATTTTTGAGAATTTTATTAGCTTATCTGTTCTATTTTATAGCAAGAGTACTATTCTATTTTTATAATAGCAACGTGATTATTATAGATAGTTTTAGTGAGTTTTTTAATTTATGCCTTATCGGCTTGACTTTTGATACTTCGGCAATTTTATATACTAACGTGTTTTTTATACTTATTTCTTTAATTCCATTTAAAAACAATTCAAATCCTTTGTTTCAAAAAGGAATGATGGTGTTATATTTTTCAACAAATGCAGTAGCGTATTCAATAAATTTTTTTGATTTTATTTATTATAGGTTTTCTCAGTCTAGAATAACTACAAGAGTATTTGATGTTATTGAAAATGAAAATAATAAGGCAACTTTAGCAGCCTCTTTCATTTATAATTATTGGCATGTCCTTGCTTTGTTTTTCATACTAATTTTCGTTTGGATTTATCTCTACAAGAAAATTGATTTTAATAAATCTAAATCAAAAATTACATTCAATTATTATTTTTTTTCATTGTTGTGGTCGTTGTTAATAATTTTTATTTGTGTAATTGGAGTGAGAGGGGGAATTGGGAATGCTACAAGACCAATTAATATGGTTGACGCCCACAGGTTTGTTAAGAAAGGAGTTCATGCAGATTTTGTATTAAATTCTCCATTTTGTTTAATAAGAACTTATAAAAAAAACTATTTTAAAAAGAAAAATTTTATTGATAGCTCTGAAATAGAAAGTATAATAAAACCAATAAAAAAATTAAATGATTCAGTTTATTCAAGACCCAATGTTGTTTTAATAGTTTTAGAAAGCTTTGGAAGAGAATACATAGGTTCGTTTAATAAGGATAATTTAATTGATGATTATAAGAGTTATACTCCTTTTTTAGATTCCTTGTCTAATCATAGTCTAATTTTTACAAATGCATTTGCTAACGGCAGACAATCTATTGAAGCGTTACCTTCTATTTTAGCAAGTGTTCCTTCATTTAAAGTTCCGTTTACATCATCACCATATTCCAATCAAAAAATCCAGTCATTAGTTTCTGTTTTTAATGAAATTGATTATTCTACTTCTTTTTTCCATGGAGCTCCAAATGGATCAATGGGTTTTTTAGGTTTGTCTAATATTTTAGGTTTTGACAATTACTATGGCAAAAACGAATTTAACAATAATTCTTTATATGATGGATATTGGGGTATTTGGGATGAACCTTTTTTACAGTTTGTAAAAAGTGAAATTGATAATTTTAAAGAACCTTTTTTTACTACTTTTTTTAGTTTATCGTCACATGAACCTTTTTATGTTCCAGAGAAATTTAAAGATTTTTTTCCTAAAGGAAATGTCCAAATGCATCAGGTTATAGGTTATTCTGATAATGCTTTAAAAGAATTTTTTGAAGCCTCTAAAACTCAGCCATGGTTTGATAACACATTGTTTGTTATAACTGCTGATCATTGTAACCAGTTTTGGTATCCACTTTATAGGGCTCCAATAAATAGATTTGCGATTCCGATTATGTTTTATAGGTCAGATAACAGTCTTAAGGGAGTGAATAATGAGCTTTCCCAACAATTAGACATATTCCCTTCAATAATTGATTTAATTGGGTATGAAAAGCCAATAAACACTTGGGGAAGAAGCTTGTTTTCTAATTCTGATGATATTCCTTTTTCGATTCATTATTCTGGGACTATTTATCGTTTTTCTATGGGGGATTTTAATTTAGTTTTTGATGGTGAGAATGTAATTGGAGTGTACGATATTAAAGATCTACATTTAGATAAAAATCTAATAAATGATCATAAGATAGATTATTCAAAAGAAGAGATTTATTTAAAAGCTTTTCTTCAAGATTATATGGAAAGAATTGTAGAAAAAAAACTCAATTAGTCTACTTTATTAATTCTGGAAAATTGATTTTAAATTTATTGATTCTAGGGGCAGAAACCTTCATTATATACATATCATTAGGATTATTTTTTTTATAATCTTGATGGTATTCTTCGGCTAAATAAAATATTTTAAAAGGTATAACTTGAGTAGTAATATTATTGTAAGAATTATTATTTAATAATCTGTTAATCTCATTTTCTATTTCATTTTTTTCATTCTTTGAATTATAAAAAGCTATGGATCTATATTGCGTTCCTCTGTCTGGTCCTTGTCTATTTAATGTTGAGGGGTCATGTGATCCAAAAAAAACATTTACTAAAGTTTTAAAATCTATTATTTCAGGATCATAAATTATTTCTACAGTTTCTGCGTGTCCAGTTCTCCCGCTAATTACCTGCTGGTATGTAGGATTTTTCATTCTCCCCCCTGAATACCCTGAATTAACTTTAATTACTCCTTTTACATTTTCATAAATCCCTTCAACGCACCAAAAACACCCTGAGGCGAAGTATGCTCTTTCATAATTTTGTTCTAAATTTTTTGGACTGTAACCTGTTTTAATTAATAAAACTGAAAATATTAAAATTATTCTAATCATTTTTTTGAATTAATTTATTGTTGAACTTATTCCATGAATATTTCTTCTTTTTTATAATCAACTGTTTTTTGATCAAATCTAAATCAAAGTTTAATGCAAAAAGAATCTTATTAGCTAAATCTCTTGGATTAGGATTTGATAAAAATCCATCTTTACTTTCAGTTATATGTTCCGATAATCCTTTTATATTTGAACATACTGTTGGAATCTCAAATTGAATTGCCAGAGGAGTTACCCCGCTTTGAGATGCACTTTTGTAAGGTTGGATTACTAAACTTGCTGAACAAAACCAAAATTTAATTTCATCATCATTTACAAATTCATTATTAAAATGAATATTATCATTTATATTTTCTTTAATAGCTAAATTTTTATATTTCTCTATTGATCCGTAATTTTCTCCTACAACTAGCAATTTTATTTTATTGTCATGTTTGACAACCTCATTCATTGCTTTTATTAAAATATCTAATCCTTTATATTTTCGTATTAATCCAAAAAATAATAAATATTTGAAATCACTCTTTAATCCTGTTTTTTCTTTTGCAATCTTTATGTCTATTGGCTCTCCAAATTTTTTAGGAATTGGATGAAACAATTCTACTCCTTTTTTTTTATTATTTATTAGTTTAATTTGATCAAATACATTTTTTGATAATGTATAATATTTAGTTATACTATTTAAATAAAATTTAAAAAAAGTTTTTTGTAATAAGATTTTTTCATGCGGATAAGCATTATGAATTATTCCAATTTTTATGATTTTCTTTTTTAACTTTCTATTGATAATTGATAGGCATGGAGACATAAAACTCGTCCAGTATGAAGATATTACTATATCAGGTTTTAAGTCGTTTATTTTTTTTGCACACTTAAACCAATTTAATACGTTTATAGAGTTTATGATTTTTTTTGAATCGATTATTTTTCCTGATGCTTTTTTTGATAGTTGAGTTTTTCCTGGAAATAAAAAAGATGGATATTGTAGTTTGAAATTGATGATTTCAACAGTATGTCCAGATTTTAAAAGAGCGTTACATAGTTCTTGGTTTGTGTCTGCTATCCCTCCTCGGAATGGAAAGTATGGTCCAATTACTACTATTTTCATATTTAATCATTTATTAATATCCAATCTCCATTTTTTAAATGATTTTCAGCTAATTTATATTTCAAAGTTTTTAATTCACCATTTGTAATATGTTTGATAGTTACTTTTTCATTTCTACCAATTTTTTTCTCGTCTCTAACAATAGTTTCAACATAATTATTTTTTTGTGAAGCCATTTGCCCAGCTCTTTTATTGATCGAAGCTATTTCATCACTATTTAGTACCTCCTCTTTAGACAGATTTAGTTTTTGTTGTCTTCTTATCTTTCTGTCTTCTCTAATTTCTGAGGGATCCTTTGAAGGTAGTTGTCCGTTAAACAAGAAAGAAATTATCTCTTTATTTATTTTTTCTAGCATAGACTTGAATAATTCATATGCTTCAAATTTGTAAATAACTAATGGATCTTTTTGTTCATGTACAGCTAATTGAACTGATTGTTTTAGTTCATCCATTTTTCTTAAATGATCTTTCCAAGCTTCGTCTATTATGGCTAACGAAATATTTTTCTCAAAATCATTAATTAGTGTTTTTCCCTTTGATTCGTATGCTTTTTTAAGGTTTGAGACAACGTTTAATGTTTTTTTTCCATCTGTAAATGGAACGACAATTCTCTCAAAATTATTAGCTGGATTTTCAAACACATTTTTTATTACTGGAAATACTTTTTCTGCACTTACAATCATTTTTGAATTATAATGATTGTAAGCACCCTTATATGTGTTTGAAATTAATTCTTCAATATTAGCTGATTCAAAATTATTTGAGGAATATTCAGAACTTAATGAGAAATATTTGATTATATCAAATTCATAATCTTTATAATTATTTGATATTTTATTTTTTTCAACAATTAATTCAGTTGTATCATAAATCATATTAGCTATATCTACTTTAAGCCTATCTCCCTCCAATGAATGCCTTCTTCTTTTGTAGATAACTTCTCTTTGGGCGTTCATTACATCATCATATTCAAGCAATCTTTTCCTAATACCAAAATTGTTTTCTTCAACTTTCTTTTGAGCTCTTTCTATTGTTTTGGTCATCATCGAATGCTGTATAACTTCTCCTTCTTCAAGACCCATTCTGTCCATCATCTTAGCAACTCTGTCTGAGCCAAACAGTCTCATTAAGTTATCCTCTAAAGAAACATAAAATTGAGAGCTTCCAGGATCTCCTTGCCTGCCTGAACGACCTCTTAATTGCCTATCAACTCTTCTTGAGTCGTGTCTTTCAGTACCTATTATTGCTAATCCACCATTTGTTTTAACCTCTTGATTGATCTTTATATCTGTTCCTCTACCAGCCATGTTTGTTGCTATAGTCACTACTCCTGCATTTCCTGCCTCTGTTATAATATCTGCTTCTTTTTTATGGAGTTTAGCATTTAAAACATTATGTTTTATTTGTTTTATTGAAAGCATTTTTGCTAATAGTTCTGAAATCTCAACTGATGTAGTTCCTATTAAAACTGGACGACCTTCATTAGCAACTTTGGTAACATCTTCAATAACCGCGTTGTATTTTTCTCTTTTTGTTTTGTATATTAAATCGTTGTTGTCTTCTCTTGTGATAGGTCTATTTGTTGGGATTTCAACTACATCTAATTTGTAAATATCCCAAAATTCTCCAGCTTCAGTTATAGCAGTTCCTGTCATTCCAGAAAGTTTTTTATACATCCTGAAGTAGTTTTGAAGTGTAACAGAAGCAAATGTCTGAGTAGCATCTTCAATTTTTACATTTTCTTTTGCTTCAATAGCTTGATGAAGACCGTCAGAATACCTTCTACCATCCATTATTCTTCCGGTTTGTTCATCTACTATTTTAACCTTGTTGTCCATTAGGACATATTCTGTATCTTTTTCAAACAGGGTATAAGCTTTTAGTAATTGATTAAGGGTGTGTATTCTTTCACTTTTAATCGCAAATTCATTATAAATTTTTTCTTTTTCTTCAACCTCTATGCTAACGTCTAGTTTTTTACTCTCTATTTCAGCTAGTTCTATTGAAAGATTTGGTAATACAAAAAAATGTGAATTATCTTTATCGTTAGAAATATCGTCAATTCCTTTATCTGTTAATTCTATTTGATTATTTTTTTCATCTATTACAAAATATAAATCAGAATCCACTTTTGGCATTTCTCGATTATTATCTTGCATATAATAATTTTCAGTTTTCTGCAGTAACTGCTTAACACCTTCTTCACTTAAATATTTTATTAATGCGGAAGTTTTTGGAAGACCTCTAAAAACCTGAAATAAATGAAATCCTCCCTCCTCAGTATTCCCTTCACTAATTAATTTTTTTGCTTTTGCTAGAACTTGAATTAATAGTTGTTTTTGTTTTTGAACTATTGAATGAACTTTTGGTTTTAACTCGTCAAATTCGTGAATATCTCCTTTTGGAACGGGTCCAGAAATAATTAATGGCGTTCTAGCATCATCAATCAACACTGAATCAACTTCATCTACAATTGCGTATGAATGTTTGTTTTGTACTAAATCTGAAGATGAATGAGCCATATTGTCTCTTAAATAATCAAAACCAAATTCATTATTTGTTCCATAAGTAATATCTGAACTATATGCTTTTTTTCTTCCTTTAGAGTTAGGATTGTAATGATCAATACAGTCAATACTAAGACCATGAAATTCAAATATTGGAGCCATCCAAGCGCTATCTCTTTTTGCTAGATAATCATTAACAGTAACAAGATGAACTCCATTTCCAGTTAACGCGTTTAGATAGACGGGAAGTGTTGCAACTAATGTTTTACCCTCACCTGTATGCATCTCTGCGATCTTTCCTCTATGAAGAGCTATTCCGCCAATGAGTTGAACGTCATAGTGAATCATATCCCATATCACTTCTTTTCCTGCAGCATTCCATTTATTTAGCCAAACTGCATTACTACCCTCAACTTTGACGTATGTTTTTTCAGAAGAAAGATTCATGTCAAAGGTTGTTGCAATTACTTTTATTTGAGAATTTTCTTTAAATCTTTTTGCAGTTTCTTTTACAACTGCAAAAGCTTCAGGAAGTATTTCGTTTAACTTTTCTTCTACCTTCAAATTTAATTGCTCAGTAATTAAATCAATTTCCTGAAATAACTCATCTTTCTCATCAATACTTGAAGAAGAATCTATTTTTTCTTTTATAAGTGAAATTTGTTGATTGAAGGGGTCTTTAACAGATTGAATTCCATCCTTGAACTCAATAGTTTTATTTCTAAGTTCATCATGGTTTAGTGAGGAAATTTTATTATCAAAACTTAAAATTTCTTCTACTATTCCTTCAACCTCTTTTAAATCTTTTTTTGATTTATTACCAACAAAAACATTAAGTATAGAGTTTATTAAGCTCATTAGTATATTATATTTAGATCAAATTTAAGCAAAAAAAAAGCCTCAAAAGAGACTTTAATGAAGTTTTTAAAAGACCTAATATTCATCTTCGTTCCAAAGATAATCTTCATCTGTTGGATAATCAGGCCAAATCTCTAAAATTGACTCATAAGTTTCTTCTTCTTCTTCTTCAATTTCTTGTAAATTCTCTATGACCTCTAACGGAGCACCTGTTCTGATAGAAAAATCAATTAATTCATCTTTATTTGCCGGCCAAGGTGCATCACTTAAATACGAAGCTAATTCTAGTGTCCAATACATAATTCAAAAATTTTAATATTTGCAAAAATAAATTTTTAATTGACTCATGCAATGTTTTAAAGAAAAATTTAGTGTTATTTTTTTTTTGTAAAATAAAATAAGACTATAATTAAAAAGAAAAAAAGTGCGATTCTGTAAATATAATCTCCATACTTTACATAAAATGTAATTTGATTAGATAAATTAATTGAGCTATTTATTACTCCACTTTCATTATAACCAATAGTTTTTAATACATCTCCTCTTTTATTTATCACAGCAGATATTCCCGTGTTTGCACATCGAGCTATATCTCTTCTGGATTCGATTGCTCGTATTTTAGAGTAACTTAAGAGTTGTTTATGCCCGGGGGAATTATTCCACCAACCATCATTGGTAATAATTGCTAGAAATTGAGCTCCATTCCTTACATATTCATTTATGTATTCACCATACATTGATTCATAACAAATTATTGGTGCAATCTTATTATTATTATTTGTTGTAAAAACGGTTCTGTTTGTTTGAGTAGCTCTTGACATAATTGTCCCACCAAAGTCTAAAAGTAAATTCCCTAAAACAGGTTCTAGAATTTGTTTATAAGGAAGGTTTTCTACTCCTACAACCAATTTAGATTTATGGTAGACTTGTTTTTGTGTGGAGTTTATAAAGCTGCTATTATAGATATCAAGCCAGACACTATCTTTAATGTAATTTGAACTATTGGTTTTGGTTAATTTTGAATTGTAAATTTTATAAAACTGAATCCCACTTATTAATTGTGAATTTTTACTATTTAAATATGAATTTAAATCTTTATAAAAAGGAGTTTCAAAAAAATCAGTCATTGAATAACCTGGACTTTCTGAAAAGTATGTTTCTGGAGTGAAAATTATTTTATTATTAAAAACGCTATTACTAGTGATTTGTTTAAATTCCTTTAGAATATTAAAATTAGTTTTACCATACTTTTCATTATACGGGTCTACGTTGGGTTGAATAATAGATATATTTATTGAATTATCACTTTTAGTTTGGGTATTGTAAATGATAAGAGAAATAATTATAGGAATTGATATGTTTAATAAAGAAATAGAAAATGTTTTTAAATAGTTATTTTTCTTTAAAATATAATTACTGTAAGCTTTATAAAAAAGCAAATTAACAATAAGCACCCATAGTGTACCTCCAAATGAGCCTGTATATTCAAACCATTGAATTAAATAATGAGATTCTGAAAAAACATTGCCCAGTACTAACGATGGCCATGAAAAATCCCATGTTAAATTAAATTTTTCAAAAACAATCCATGATGAAATAAAATAAATATAGCCTAGTTTGTTTCCAATTTTTTTTGAAATTAAACTGTAAGAGGAGAACACTAAAGCCATTAACAGTGAGTATAGTAAAATGGCAAATATCATCCCAAAAACTGTGGAATAAATTATCCACCAACAGGTGATAGTATTCCAAATAAAAAAAGACAAGAAACTGTAAGTAAATATTTTTTTAATTGATTTGTGTCTTAACTTGTTTTCAATTGTTAAAAGAGGAACAAAAGCTATAAAGATTAAAAAAACTATTCCATTAACAGGCCAAGAAAATCCTAAAAGAAGACCAGATAAGATGCTGTATAAAAGATATTTTTTATTCAAAAATTTATTGATATTTTCATTAGCAAGTTACTAAATTCAAAAATTAATCAGTAATTATTAAACCGTAATAAACTAAGTTCTTTTAAATTACTAATTTTAAAAAATGAAATCATTTTCTTTTATTCCTAACGCTTTTACTTTATTAAACCTTTTTTTTGGTTGTGTTGCAGTTGTTTTAGGGCTTTCTGGTAATTTAGAATATCTTTTGTTATTTGTAGTTCTTGGACTTATATGTGATTTTTTAGATGGGTTTTTTGCTAGACTTTTAAAAGTGAATTCAACTTTAGGTGTGCAATTAGATTCACTTTCTGATTTGGTTTCTTTTGGAATGACATCCTCAGTTGTAATGTTTTTGTTGATTCAGAAATCAGAACTAGTTTTAGATAACACATCTAATTTTATCAGCTATTTACCGTACTTCGGATTTTTAATTACAATAGCTTCCTCTTACAGATTAGCAAAATTTAATATTAGTTCAGATCAATCAAGTTTTATTGGGCTGCCTACTCCAGCAAATGCTATTTTAATAGTATTCATTCCTTTTTTATTTGAGCAGTTTAATAAAACTTACTATTTAGAAAATACTTATTTTTTAATTTCTATTGTAATAGTTTCTTCATACTTGTTAATTTGTAATATAAAAATGTTTTCTTTTAAATTGAAAAATTTAAAATTCAATGACAATCGTTTGGTTTTTATATTTGTTTCTTTGAGTTTGTTATTGTTTGTCTTTTTTAAAATTGCAGCTTTTCCATTAACAATAATTCTTTATTTACTTTTTAATTTATTCAGAATTAAATTTTAAATTTTTTTTTCTGAACTCAAAGTTTTGACCTAAGTATAATTTTCTTACCATTTCATCTTTTGCTAAATCTTCAGGCACCCCATCTTTTAGAATATTACCTTCAAACATAAGATAAGTTCTGTCAGTGATGGCTAATGTTTCTTGAACATTATGATCGGTGATTAAAATACCTATATTTTTACTTTTTAAATGTGAGATTATTTTTTGAATATCTTCAACTGCTATTGGATCCACCCCTGCAAAAGGTTCATCTAAAAGCACAAACTTTGGATCAGTTGCTAAAGCCCTTGCGATTTCTGTTCTCCGTCTTTCACCTCCAGATAATAAATCTCCTCTATTTTTTCTAATTTTACCTAGACTAAACTCATTAATTAAAGAATTCATCTTAGTCGTTCGATCTCGTTTTGATAAAGATGTAAGTTCTAATACAGCCATTATATTGTCTTCAACAGAAAGTTTTCTAAAAACAGAAGCTTCTTGAGCTAAATATCCAATTCCTTTTTGTGCTCTAGAGTACATGGGTAACGATGAGATGTCTTCATTTTCTAATGAAATAACTCCACCGTCAGGCTTGATTAATCCAACAATCATGTAGAAGGAAGTAGTTTTTCCAGCTCCGTTAGGTCCAAGTAGACCAACTATTTCACCTTGATTAACTTCAATAGTGATTTCATTGACTACTTTTCTTCCTTTATACGATTTAAATATTTTATTAGCTTTTAGTTTCATCTTAATAATCTAATTACTTATTCCTTTTTTTTCTTTCCTTAAAACAAACTTAGAAATATATATACTTATTTGATATAGTATTATAATCGGAATTGCTACTATTATTTGACTAGCGATATCAGGAGGGGTTATGACAGCCGATAATACTAAAACAATAACAAGAGCAATTTTCCTATATTTTTTCATTATTTCTGGAGTTACTAACCCTATTTTTGTCAAGAAATATATTATTATTGGTAACTCAAAAATAAGTCCAGAAGCTAAGACAGAGGCTCTTATTAATCCAACGTAACTATCTAGATCAAAGTCATTAAAAATCTCATTACTTACGCTGTAGGATCCTAAGAAATTTATTGAAAGTGGAGTAACAATATAATACCCAAAAAGAACCCCAATAAAAAATAAAATTGACGAAACTAAAATAAAACCTTTTGCATTATTTTTTTCATTATCATGTAAGCCTGGACTAATAAAACTCCAGAACTGATATATAACATATGGAAATGAGATTATAAACCCAGCAGTTATTGACATCCATATGTGAGCCGAAAACTGCCCTGACATTGTTCTGCTTTGAATTCTGAAAGGCATTTCGCTTATACAAAAACTATCATCTAGTCCAAGTTTGTTGGAGAGGGTGCACAACATATCATATGTGAAGAAGTCGATGTTTTTTGGTCCAAATAGAATTTTGTCAAAAATAAAGTCTTTAGCTAAGAAAGCTATAGATCCAGCAATAAGAATTGCAAAAACAGATCTTATTAAGTGCCATCTTAGGTCCTCAAGATGATCCAGGAATGACATTTCATCAACTTTAGTTTTTTCCATTAAGATAGTCCTTCATTAAGTATATTGTGTAAGTGAATAATCCCAATATAATTATTGTTATCCTGAACAATCAATTGAGTAATTTTATTTTTGTTCATCATTAATAATGCTTCTGATGCTAGTGTTTCAGAATTAACAGTTTTAGGAATTTTTGACATAAAATATTTTGCAGAAATTGAATTCATTTCTTTGCCTGAAGATAAAAAACGTCTCAAATCACCATCAGTAATTATCCCTACAGCTTTATTATTTTTGGTAATTGCAGTTGCACCAAGCATTTTATTTGATATTTCATTGATGATAGTAGTAAGGTTGTCAGTTTCTTCTACACTTGGTTTTTTGTTTTTTAAAATAATTTCTTTAACTTTTAGATGTAGTTCCTTTCCTAAGGATCCTCCAGGATGATATCTAGCGAAATCATTTTTTTTGAACCCATTTAGTTCAGACAAACATATTGCTAAAGCATCTCCGATAACTAATTGGGCAGTAGTACTTGTAGTAGGAGCTAAATTATTTGGACAAGCCTCTTTTTTAATAAAACTTTTTAAAAAGAAATCAGAATTTGATCCTAGAAAAGAATTTTTTTCTGATGAAATGGCAATTAATATGACTTTAATTTTTTTTAAAAATGGCACTAGTGTTTTAATTTCAGATGTATTTCCGCTTTTAGAAATTAAAATCACAATATCATTATTTTGCACAATTCCTAAATCTCCATGTACAGCTTCAGCAGCATGCATAAAAATTGCTGGAGTTCCAGTAGAATTAAATGTCGCAACAATTTTTTTACCAATAAGCGCACTTTTTCCAACACCTGTGACAATAACTCTACCATTTATATCATGAATAGCTTTAACTGAATTTTCAAAACTAGAGTCAATAAAATTTGATAAGTTTAAAATTGCTTCACCCTGATTTTTGATGCTTTCTTGAGCTGTTTTTAATATGTTGAAATTTGAATTCAAAATAGTTTTTTAAATAATGTTTTAGTCTTATCTTGTATGTAACAAATGTACAAAATACCTTGATAATCAAAACATGGGTTTAGAATTGAATTTAAAAAAAGAATTAAAAACTTTATTTGGTTTTTCAAGCTTTAAAGGAGAACAGGAGCAAATAATAAATTCAGTTTTACAGAGGAAGAGTGTTATGGTTATAATGCCAACGGGAGCTGGAAAATCATTATGCTTTCAATTACCAGCGTTATTATCTAAAGGGACAGCATTGGTGGTTTCTCCATTAATTGCTTTAATGAAAAATCAAGTTGATGTTATTAGAGGAATCTCCTCAAATGAAGGTATTGCACATGTTTTAAATTCTTCACTAAATAATACGGAAATTCAAAATGTTAAAACTGATATTTCAAATGGAATTACAAAACTTTTATATGTCGCACCAGAATCTTTAGCTAAACAAGAATATATTGATTTTTTAAGTAAATCAGACATTTCTTTTTTAGCCGTTGATGAAGCTCATTGTATTTCTGAATGGGGACATGATTTTAGACCAGAATACAGAAACTTAAATTCAATTTTAAATAAAATAAAGAGCAATATTCCTATAATAGCCCTAACAGCAACAGCAACTCCTAAAGTTCAAGAAGATATAATAAAAAACTTGAACATCAATGGGACTGAGCTTTTCAAATCTTCTTTTAATAGACCTAATCTTTTTTATGAAATTAGAAATAAAACTTCTAGTGTAAATAAGAATATTATATCATTTATTAAAAATAGAGATGGTAAATCAGGAATTGTCTATTGTTTATCAAGAAAAAACGTAAATGAACTTTCCCAAACACTACAGGTTAATGGTATAAATGCTCTTCCTTATCACGCTGGACTCGAATCTAAAACTAGAGTTAAAAATCAAGATATGTTTTTAATGGAAGAATGTGATGTAATTGTAGCCACAATTGCATTTGGAATGGGGATTGATAAGCCCGACGTGAGATTTGTAATTCATCATGATATTCCAAAAAGTTTAGAAAGTTATTATCAAGAAACTGGAAGAGCAGGAAGAGATGGTGGAGAGGGTCATTGCCTGGCTTTTTATTCTTTTAAAGACATTAAGAAGTTAGAAAAATTCATGTCAGGAAAAGCTCTAGCTGAGCAAGAGCAGAGCTATTCTTTATTAGATGAAATAGCAGCTTATGCGGAAACTTCAATGTCTAGAAGAAAATTTATTTTAAACTATTTTGGGGAAGATTTTGATGAAATTAATGGGGAAGGAGCTTTGATGGATGATAACATGAAAAATCCTAAGCCTAAAATTAAGGTCAATCAACAAGTTAAAATAGTTTTAGAATTGATTGAAAAAACAAAGCAGCAATATAGAATTAAAGAATTAGTTGGTTATCTTGTAGGAGAAGAAACAAATTTATTAAGATCTCACAATGTTAGTAAAAACGATTTTTTTGGTTCGGGAAAACAATTCGATAAAGTTTTTTGGCATTCATTGATAAGATATATGCTAGTGGAAAGACTAATTGAAAAATTAGTTGAGTCTTATGGTGTTATTAAAATAAATAAAAATTCAAGAAATTATTTATTAGAACCTTTTGATTTTTATATTACAGAAAATCATAAATATTTAGAAGAAGAAAGGCTGAATACCCAAAAGCAAATAATTCAAAAAAATGTTTTTGATAAGGTTTTGTTTTCAATTTTAATTTCTGAAAGAAAAACAATAGCTAAATCTAAAGGTATTCCTCCGTATGCTATTTTTCAAGAATCATCTATTGAAGAAATGGCTTTTAAATATCCAATTTCAATAGATGAATTAAAAAATATTAACGGAGTAGGTGAAGGAAAAGCTTCTAAATTTGGTCAGTCTTTCGTTATTTTAATTAATGATTATGTTAAAGAAAATGACATAATAAGACCAGAAGATTTAATAATTAAAACAACAGGATCTAATTCTGCTTTGAAGCTATTTATAATTCAAAGTATAGATAGAAAAATTCAACCTATTGATATTGCTGATTCAAAAGGAATTGAATTATCAGAATTAATTAAAGAACTTGAGACTATAGTGTTTTCAGGTACTAAGTTGAATATTGCTTACATGATTGATGAGATTTTTGATGAAGATCAACAAGAAGAGTTATATGATTATTTTATTGATTCCGAATCTGATGATATCAATTTAGCAATTGATGAGTTTGACGGAGATTATGAAGAATTAGATTTAAAATTGTATAGAATAAAATTCATAAATGAGATCTCTAACTAATATTCAAAACTTATAAATTTATTTTTTTAATCTCCTAGCTTTAGTTTAACTTGCGCCCTTTAAATTAATTATAGCTAAATGAAAGAAGGTATTTACGCAAAAATAAAAACAAATCAAGGTGATATTTTATTGACACTTCATTATAAAAAAACGCCAGGTACTGTTGCCAATTTTGTTGGATTATCTGAAGGAAAAATTGATAATTCCTTTAAGTCAAAAAACGAACCATTTTATGACGGAATTAAGTTTCATAGAGTGATTCCTGAATTTATGATTCAAACAGGATGTCCACAGGGAACAGGAACAGGTGATCCTGGCTATAAGTTTGATGATGAATTTCATCCTGATTTAAAACATGACAAGCCAGGTATTCTTTCAATGGCAAATTCTGGAAAAGCTACAAATGGAAGTCAGTTTTTTATAACTCATATTCCAACAGAATGGCTAGATAATAAACACACTGTATTTGGAGAAGTTATTGAAGGTCAAAACGTAGTTAATGACATTAAAGAGGATGATATAATTAATTCAATTGAAATAATTAGAATCGGAGATGAAGCAGATTCTTGGGATGCTTCATTGAGTTTCACTGAATTTAAATCAAAAAAAGATAATGATCTTACTGACTTAATAGAAAAAAACAAACAAATTATTGAAGAAATATCTAAAGGATACTCAGAAACTGATTCAGGTTTAAGATATACTATTTTGTCTAAAGGTGATGGAGTCTCTCCAAACAAAGGTGATATGGTGAAAGTTCATTATAAAGGTCAACTACTTGATAAAACTGTTTTTGACTCTTCATATAAAAGAAACGAACCAATAGAATTTAAAATTGGTATAGGACAAGTTATACCAGGTTGGGATGAAGGTCTTATGCTTTTAAATAAAGGAGATAAGGCAAGGTTTGTTATTCCTTCACATTTAGCTTATGGCGAAAGTGGAGCAGGAGGGGTGATTCCTCCAAACGCTACTCTTGTTTTTGAAGTAGAGTTACTTTAACTAAGCCATTTAATATTGCAGCCTATACTAGGTTTCTGATTAATTGTGATTTCTTTAGATTCCAAAACACATTTAAAAACTGTTCTAATGTCAGAGCCTGATAATGGTATGTTGTTACCAGGTCTTGAATTGTCTAATTGTCCTCTGTAAATTAGTTTTTTATTCGCATCAAAAATATAAAAATCTGGTGTACAAGCTGCGTCATAACTTTTAGCAACTTGTTGTGTTTCATCATATAGATATGGAAAAGTATATTTTTCTTGAATTCCTATCTCACTCATTTTATTAGGGCTATCTGCAGGATAATTTTTTGCATCATTACTTGAGATGGCAATGAATGAAATCCCTTTGTCTTGAAATTCATTTGCCATTTTTACAATTTCTTTATTTACGTGAATTACAAATGGACAATGATTGCATATAAACATTAGAAGAGTACATTTTTTACCAAAAAGATTATCTGATTTCAATATTTTTTTAGAGTCAGTGTCATACAGTTCAAAAGAGGGAGCACTAAATCCAATTGGAACCATATTTGAAAGAGTTTTAGACATTTTATAATATTTTATCCAAATTTAAATTGATTTTTTTTATAAATTGTCAAAAATTAATTAATTATGTTAGATTTTATTGATTTTTTCGAAAATATAACTTCCTTACAAAGAGCTATTATTCTTGTTGGTGGGATTACTTTTTTTTGGTCTGTAGAATCTATAATTCCATTATTTAATTTTAATTATAAGAAACTAAAGCATGCTTCCACTAATTTCTTTTTTACTTTCACTACAATCCTTATAAATTTTTCTCTTGCTTTTTTGTTACTAAACTCGGCCGATTGGGTTACTGCTAATGATTTTGGTATTTTAAATTTTTTTGAAATCCCTCTTTTTCTCAATATAATTTTAAGTGTTTTTTTACTAGATTTAATTGGAGCTTATTTACCGCATTATGTTCAGCATAGGGTTAAATTCTTATGGAAAATTCACTTGGTTCATCACTCTGACCATAACGTAGATACTACAACTGGGAATAGACATCATCCTTTTGAAAGTGTAGTTAGGTTTGTTTTTACTCTTATTGGAGTTGCAGTTTTAGGAATTAATATGTGGCTCGTATTTTTATATCAATCTCTTTCGCTAATCTCCACTCAATTCACTCATGCAAATATTAATATAAATCCTAAAATAGATAAATTTTTAAGTTACATAATTGTGACTCCTAACATGCATAAAGTTCATCATCATTATAAGATGCCATATACAGATTCTAATTACGGAAATATTTTTTCATTCTGGGACCATTTATTAGGTACTTTTAAAAAATTAGACCCCTCTAAAATAATTTATGGTGTAGATACTTTTTTTAATAAAACAGAAAATGAAAGCATTAAAAATTTACTTTTTAGACCATTTGAGAAATCTAAATCTCACGTTAATAAATAATTCACATTAAGTTAGTAAAGAAAATAGCATTCATCATTAATTTATTAGTGCCATACCAAAATGCTCTGAAATTTGTATTATCGCTAAACACAGCTATCTTTCCCTTCTTGTGATTAAATACTGCAAACGGTCTTGCGTTTTTTAAAGATTTTAAATTTTCTTTAGAAATATATCCGCTTATTAGTGGATTTTTAGAATAAGTTATAGGGTTGTTGAAACTAATTGAATCATTTTTTAAATATATATTCGTGTTTCTAAATATCGATAAATTGTTTTTATTATAACCATAATTTATTGGGTGAGACCTGTCTAAAACAGTATTAAAGATCGCTCCGCTTGTTAGTTGAGAACCGTAAAAATTACTTTTATCTTTGAATTTAATACTCTTTAAGGATGGTTTGTTATTATTAAATTCAACAGCAATTAACCCTTTTTTATTTAACCAATTAATAGTGTTTCGAAATCCAATAATATTTCCTCCAGCCTCAACCCATTTTTTAATTTTCTTAACTACTTTATCAGTAAGGTTGTAATTTCCATTAGCTAATATTAAAGTATTATATTTTGATAAATCTTGAGAATATAAACTTGATTTTTTAATTTTTGTTATTGGAATTTGATATCTAGTATCAAGTAAATGCCAAATTTCACCAGCATCATAACTAGTAACTCCTTCTCCTACTATCAATGCAATATTAGGCTTAGAAACATTAACGAAATCATTACTTCCTAAATCAATCCCAGATGTATAACTTGAATTATAACCATGAAATACTATTCCAGTCTCATTTATTAATGATTGAATGATTTCATGAATTTGATTAGTGTTTAAATCCTGATTTTTTATAGTGATGAGAAGTGTTCCATAATCAAATTCTTTTGATCCAATTTTAAAATTATTTGTAGCTACTTTAACTCTAACACCCTTGTCTAAAAATCTATATAGCGCTTTTGGAGTGTAATAGTCGTCCCACGAAAATAGGTATGCATAATCACTTTTATTAATAACCTTTCCTTTAGGCTTTTCTAACCCTAAATCTTTAGTTTTAATTTTAGTTGAATAATCAGTAAAATTTAAGTTGAAAGAGTGTAAAAAGGACCAAGCTGATATATCATAAAACAAGCTGTCTTCAAATTCAGTTCGTTCTTCGAACATAGCCTTTAATAACCTGCTTTTATTTTGATTTTTCGGAACTAATAATGCAGATTCTTTATTAAACTCTACATTGTTAATAACTTCATTTTTTGGAAGAGTTTTGATTATAATTTCATGTGTTTTTAATAATTCATAAAAATGAAATAATTTAGATTTATCATTATCACCAACTAAGTAGTACTCATTGTTATTTTTTGATGTTTCTTTTCTTGAACTTTTGAAAAAATTCTTTTGATAATTTAACAGCTTTAACCTTAGATTAATTGCAGCTTCTAATGAAGAAAGTGAAGTCGTTAATTGATTTTTTACAGTAAATGGAAAAGAAATTTCACCATTTATACTGTTTTGAAGATGCCCTCTGGAACTAGCTTGTTCAAATAATATACCAATGCTTCCGTTAATGTCTGGAAAAGTAGAACCTTTCCCATAATAAAAGTCATCATAATCTTCTTCACTATAAAATAGAGAACCGATTTCGCTAAGTCTCTTTTCATGAAATTTACCAATTTCTGATGTGATAGTCTGATTCTCTTTAGGAGTTAGAGGGTTGACTCTAGATGGAATTCCTGGCTGATAAAAAAAAGTAGAATTTGTTCCCATTTCATGATGATCTGTTAAAATATTTGGAGACCATTTATGAAATGTTTTAATTCTTGCTTTAGATTCTGGCAGCTGAACAGGTAGCCAATCTCTATTCATATCAAACCAGTAATGATTTGTTCTGCCACCCGGCCAATTTTCATTAAACTCCCTATCTGAACTATCAGGATTTAAATGCATGCTCTTGTTTGTATTAGCCCAATGAGCGAATCTTTGTAATCCATCAGGATTAAATGATGGATCTAACAGTATGACGGCATTGTTTAATGCATTAATAGTTTTAGGACTTTTGGAGGCAGCTAAATGATATGCGTAAATCATCGAAGAATTGCTGCCACTTGGTTCGTTACCATGAATTGAGTAACCTTGGTAAATAACTACTGGCATATTACTTAAATCCTTTGCTAAACCACTTTCAGAATTTAAACTAATATGATCTTGTCGTATTCTCTCAATGTTTTCTAGATTTTTTTTCGATGAAATAGTAAGAATTAGAATAGGTCTTCCTTCATATGTTTGTCCTCTATTCTCTATGATTATCCTGTCAGATGATTCAGCTAAAGCATACATATATTGTACTAGCCTATCATGACTTACATGAGAATTTCCAACTTCATTGTTGTTTAATAAATAACCATTAGGCTTCGGAATATTTTCGTCGTAAGAATCTAGGTTTTCTAAATAGTAAGATAAATTGACTTGATTTTGAGAATGAGATATTAAACTAAATAATATTACTAAACAGCTTATATATCTCATGATTTATGAATTAAATATCGTCAAAATCTACATCAGTAAAATTTTCTTTAGAGTCTTCAGTTTTTGGATCTTCAGTCTTCACTTCAGATTGACTAGAGTTTTGGTCATTGGGAACTTCTCTTTTAAAGTCTTTTTGATGAATTTCGCTTATAACTTCAGTACCCTTTTCGTTAACTATATATTTTGTCATTTCTTCAAGTAAATCTGAAAAACCTTCAAAGTCTTCTTTGTATAAATAAATTTTATGTTTTTTAAAATAAAAAGTTCCATCTTCATTTGTAAACTTTTTGCTTTCAGAAATTGTTAAATAATAATCCCCCGCCTTTGTAGATCTAACGTCAAAAAAGTAAGTTCTTCTACCAGCTCTAAGTATTTTCGAAAAAATATCCTCAGCATCGTTGTATTTTCTGTCTTCCATAATAAGTTGATTTTTATATTTCAAAAATGAATAAAAAAAACAAACTCACCAAATATTAAATAATTTCTTTTTCTGATGATTGTTTCCTATAAGAAGTAGAGTAATATCCATTTTTTTTAATTAAGTCTTCGTGTGATCCGAATTCTAGAATAGATCCATTTCTTAATACTAATATTTTATCGCAGGTTTTTGCTGATGAAACTCTATGAGTAGCAATAATTACTGTCATGTTTTTGGTCACATCTTTTAAGCTTGATAAGATTTTTTCCTCTGTTTCAGTATCTACAGCAGACAAGCTATCATCTAAAATTAAAATTTTGGGTTTTTTTATTATAGCTCTTGCAATAGCCAGTCTTTGTTTCTGTCCTCCGGAAAGGTTAACTCCTCTTTCACCCAAAATTGTGTTATATTTATTTTTAAACAAATCAATGTCTTTTGACAAACAGGCTATTTCAGCGGATTTAACTATTTCATAATTACTTGCATCCGATTTTCCGAATTTTATGTTATTTTCAATGGAATCAGAAAATAAAAAAGTAGACTGAGGAACATATCCAATACAATTTCTCAGTTCATTAATGTTAATATTTTTAATATTATTTTGATCTATTAAGATTTCTCCTTCATCAGGATCGTACACTCTACATAATAACTCTAACAATGTTGATTTTCCAGAACCAACATCACCCATTAGAGCGATAGACTCTCCGCTTTTTATTGCAAAGGAAATGTTGCTTAAAGCTTTGATTTTAGTTTCTTTGAAAGTTAGAGATATGTCTTTGAAATGAATTTCCCCATCAATTTTTAATTTATTATTAGAAATATTAATAATGGAGGATTTTGTATTAAGAAATTCGTTTATTCTTTTTTGTGATGCTTCTGCTTGTTGAATAATTGAGGTAACCCAACCAACTGTTGCAACTGGCCAGGTTAGCATGTTAATGTAAATAATGAATTCAGCTAATACACCTAACTCTATTTCTCCATTCATATATTGAATTCCTCCAATGTAAACTACTATTATATTACTTATCCCAATTAATAAAATCATTAATGGAAAAAACCATGCTTGTATTTTCACTAAAGACATATTTTTTTCTTTACTAGCCGCGGCCAAATCACTTAATTCTTTATTAATGTATTTTCCAATTGTATAGGTTTTAATTATTTTCACTCCACTAAAAGATTCTTGAGTGAATGAAGTTAGTTTTGAGAGATATTCCTGAACTGTCTTGCTTTTTTGATTAATTACCTTACTGATTTTATAAATTATAAAAGAGAGTATAGGTAGAGGAGTTAAAGTGTACATAGTAAGTTTTGGAGCAACACTAACCATATAGGTTATTACTATTATAAACAATGATAGTGTAGTAATAGTATACATGATGGCAGGACCAATATACATTCTAACCTTACTTACGTCTTCACTAATTCTATTCATTAAATCACCAGTTCTATTGTTTTTGTAAAAGTCAAAATTTAGAGATTGGTATTTTTGATAAATCTCATTTTTTAAATCAAACTCAATAAACCTAGAAACGTTTATTAGCATTTGTCTCATTATGAAAGTGAAAATTCCTGCTATTAATGCCGAGCCAACTATTAATAAAATATTTCTTAATAATTTACTCTTAATTAATTCAATGTCATTAGACTCTGATGAAATAAACTTTTCAATAATAGTTATAGAATCTCCTATAAGATTTGGAGCAATTAAAGCAAATATTCTTGCTATAATAGTTATTATAATACCAATAATAATTTTGGTTTTATATTTAAAAAGGTATTTATTTAAGTGTCTTAATTCTAACATCAATTTGTGTAGATTCAAATATACATTATTGATGATTTAATTCTTTATTAAATTATTGTCTTTTATTAAAAAAATAGATTTATTTTTGTGATAAATAATTTACAGTTCTTTTAAATGCTAAACCGTCGACAATTAAGAATCAAAGCAATGGAAGTTATATATGCTTTTGATAAATCTATAGATAAAGACATTAATCATCAATTAAATTATTTTTTAATCTCAAATAAAAATTTTTATAAGCTATACATTTCGTCTTTTGCATTATTTAATCAAATACATTTATTTGCTACAGGACTTCATCATAAGAACAAAAAAAAATTTTTAAAAAATACTTCAGAAATTTCATTAGAGAAGATTTCAAATAATTATATTTTAAAAAAGATTTCTTCCGATCAAACTTTATTAGATCAGATAAAAAAATTAAAAATCAATTACTGGGTGGATTATCCCGAACAAATGAATTCTGTTTGGAAATCAATTAAAGAAAGTGAGCTGATGATTAACTACTCTGATGGTTCCAAAAATACTTTTGAAGAAGATAAAATTTTTTTAGTAAACTTATTTAAAAAAATAATTGCTCCAAATCCTAAATTATTTGATTTTTATGAGGATACAGAAATATCTTGGGCTAATGATTACCCTTTAATAAATACCTTAATTTTAAATTCTTTAAAAAAAATAAAGCAAAGGTCAAAAGCTTCTTTAATATCATTAAAACTTTATAAAAACGATGAAGATGCAGAATTTGGAATTGAATTAATTAAAAATGTAATTCAAAACAAAGAAATGCTTCAAGATGAGATATCTAAAGTCACTCCTAACTGGGATAACGAAAGAATTGCTCAAATTGATTTAATTCTTCTTCAAATGTGCTTATCTGAATTTTTATTTTTCAAATCTATTCCATTAAAAGTTTCAATTAATGAATATTTAGAGATAGCTAAAGAGTATTCTAGTAATAAAAGTAATATTTTTATAAATGGAATTATGGATTCTCTTTCAAAACAATTTGAAAATGAAGGAAGAATAAATAAAAATAAAAGAGGTTTACAATTATTTACTATTTTTAACGATATATATATTTAAATTATGAAAAAAACAAAAAACAACATTAGTTCATCAGTTACTTTTTTTTTATTAGCTTTTGCAATTTCCTTTTTTTTAACGTCATGTAACTCTGATCCCTCAAAAAAGATAAAAGCTGAAAACATTAAATCAACTACAGAAAGAATCAATAATAGTGGAAACCTTGCTGAAATAGAGTTTAATAAATCGAATCATGATTTTGGTGAGATTTTTGATGGAGATATAGTCGAAACATCATTTTCATTTACCAATGTTGGTTCGTCAGACTTAATAATTTCTAATGCGTCAGGAAGTTGTGGTTGTACTGTCCCTGAGTATCCAAAAGATCAGCCCATTAAACCTGGTGAATCTGGTGTTATAAAAGTAAAATTTGATTCTTCTAATAAGCCTGGTTTACAGAGAAAAACGGTGACTTTAGTTACAAACACCTCTGCTGGAAAGCAATTATTAAATATTAAAGCTATAGTAACTCCTAAAACAAACTAATATGGACGTAATTCCTTTATTATTATTTACAGGTGCCATTTTTTTTCTTATGATTTTGGGACCAATGAGAAAGCAGAAAAAAGAAAAAAATTTTTTAACTCAATTAAAAAAGGGTGAAAGAGTTATCACTAAAAGTGGTCTTCATGGTAAAATAGTTGAAATAATTGAAGGTAGTGATACTTGTATTTTAGAGACTATGGCAGGTAAAATTAGATATGAAATTTCAGCTATTTCTCACGAAATGAGCTTGAAGTTAAATAAAAAGAAATAATTATAAAAGTTTGTTAATATCATAAATGTATAAAAAACTCTTAAGACCCATATTGTTTTTTTTTGATCCAGAAAAAATTCATGACTTTACTTTTTTTATTTTAAAACTACTTAACAAAATTCCTTTTTTATTTCCTTTAATTAATACTTTTTTTAAAGTAAATCATCCTAAATTAGAAACTAAATTATTTGGCATTAAATTCCCTAATCCTGTTGGGTTAGCTGCTGGTCTTGATAAGAATGCGAAACATATTAATCAATTTTCTTCATTTGGTTTTGGTTTTGTTGAAATAGGAACAGTAACTCCGCTGTCTCAAACAGGAAATTCTAAAAAAAGATTATTTAGATTGGTTAATGATGAAGGAATTATTAACAGAATGGGTTTTAATAATGACGGAGTAGACAGAGTTTTAGAAAGATTAAAGAAGAACAAAAACGTTATAGTTGGAGGTAATATTGGTAAAAATAAATTAACCGATAATAAAGACGCGGTTTCAGATTATCTTATTTGTTTTAAAAAGCTCTTTCCCTACGTAGATTATTTTGCAATAAACGTTAGTTCCCCAAACACAGAAAACTTAAGAGATCTTCAGCACAAGGATAATCTACAATTGTTATTAAGATCAATTCAAGAAAAAAATAACACTTATTTAAAACCAAAACCCATTCTTTTAAAGATAGCTCCGGATTTATCAAATGATCAATTGTTAGATATTATAGATGTAGTTAAGTTAACTTTAATAGATGGCATAATAGCTACAAACACCACCTTATCAAGAGAAAATTTAAAATCCTCAATTGATTTGATAACTCAAAAAGGAGGCTTAAGTGGAGCACCGGTCAGAGAAAAATCAACACAAGTTATTAAGTTTTTACACGAAAAAAGTAATGGAACTATTCCAATTATCGGAGTAGGTGGTATAATGAGTCCTGAAGATGCATTAGATAAAATAAAAGCAGGCGCCAGTTTAATTCAACTATATACTGGCTTTGTTTATAGTGGGCCAAGACTGGTTAAGCAAATAAATAAATCAATACTTAATTATAGATTGAATCAATAGTTGATTTTTTTTATATTTAGATTTAAATTTTAAAGCTTGGAAAATATTAATAAACTTATTCCTAGATCACTAGATGATTATAATAATTTTTATAATCAAAGTGTATCAGATCCTGAATCTTTTTGGGGTAAAATTGCGTCCACTTTTAATTGGAAAAGTAAATGGGATAAAGTTTTAGACTTTGATTTTAATAAACCGGAATTTAAATGGTTTGTTAATGGTAAACTTAATATTACTGAAAATTGTCTTGATCGTCATTTAAAAGATAAGCCAGATAAAACAGCTATTCTATTTGAGCCTAACGACCCCAATGAATCTACACAGGAAATTTCATATAAAGAATTACATCAAAGAGTATGTAGGTTTTCTAATGTTTTAAAAAACAATAATATAAAAAAAGGAGATAGAGTTTGCATTTATATGCCAATGGTTCCTGAACTGACAATTGCTGTTTTAGCATGCGCTAGAATTGGAGCAGTTCACTCTGTTGTTTTTGCTGGATTTTCAGCTACTGCTTTAGCCGCAAGAATAAATGACTCTGAGTGTAAAATGTTGTTAACTGCTGATGGAAGTTTTCGAGGACATAAAACAATAGCCTTAAAAGAAATTGCTAACGAAGCTTTGAAAAACTGTGTTAACATAGAAACTACAATTGTATTAAAAAGAACAGGACAAGAGGTTTTAATGAACAGTAATGAAAAGTGGTGGCATAATGAGATTCTTAAAGTTGATAGTTATTGCGAAGCAACGACAATGGATTCAGAAGACATGTTGTTCATTCTATATACTTCAGGTTCAACAGGAAAGCCTAAAGGAATGGTTCACTCTTGCGGAGGATATATGGTTTATTCTGCTTATACTTTTTTAAATGTATTTCAATATAATCCAGGTGACATATATTGGTGTACAGCTGACATTGGATGGATTACAGGACATAGTTATATAGTTTATGGTCCTTTGCTTTCAGGAGCTACATCAGTGATGTTTGAAGGAGTTCCATCTTATCCTGAATTAGATAGGTTTTGGAAAATATGTGAAAAACATAAAATAACACATTTTTATACAGCTCCAACAGCCATAAGAGCATTGGCAAAACATTCTATTTCATTCGTTAATAATTCTGACTTATCATCTTTGAAAGTTTTAGGATCTGTTGGAGAACCAATTAATGAAGAGGCTTGGAACTGGTACAATGAAAATATTGGAAATAGTAAATGTCCTATAGTTGACACTTGGTGGCAAACTGAAACGGGGGGAATAATGTTATCTTCTTTAGCTGGAGTGACAAAACAGAAGCCAACTTATGCCACTAAACCTATGATAGGGGTTCAACCTGTTTTATTGGATGTAAAAGGAAATGAGATAACTGGATTTAATAAAGAAGGTGTATTAGCTATAAAGTTTCCATGGCCTTCTATTGCAAGAACAATTTATGGAAATCATGATCGCTACAAAAAGGTATATTTCTCTGCTTATCCTGGGTATTACTTTCCCGGAGATGGTGCACTAATTGATAGCGAGGGAAATTTTAGGATTACTGGAAGAGTAGATGATGTAGTTATAGTTTCTGGACATAATTTAGGAACTGCCCCAATAGAAGATGCAATTAATTCACATCCAATAGTAGCTGAAAGTGCGGTTATTGGTTATCCCCATGAAATAAAAGGCAATGCTTTAAGGGCTTTTGTTATTATCAACACTAATAAGCAAAATGATCAGCTTGTAAACGAAATTAAAAATTTAGTTTCAAAAACAATAGGACCTATAGCAAAGCCTGATATTATTCAAATTGTTCCAGGTCTACCGAAAACTAGAAGCGGAAAAATTATGAGAAGAATCCTAAGGAAAATAGCTTCAAATGACATCAATAACATAGGAGATATTTCTACTTTACTTAATCCAGAAATAGTTGATCAAATTATTGTAGGTTCAAAAGAACTTTAGTCAAAGTAATTAAAATCTTCACCAGGCTCAATTGTAAGTAGAGTTTCGTAAATCAATTTGATCACGTTTTCTACGTCATTTTTTTGAACCATCTCGACAGTCGTGTGCATGTATCTGAGCGGCAAAGAAATCAAGGCAGATGCAACTCCTCCGTTACTATAAGCAAAAGCATCAGTATCAGTTCCTGTACTTCTAGAAGAAGCATGTCTTTGAAATGGAATTTTATTGATTTCAGCAGTTTCTATTATTCTTTCCCTAAACTTGTTTTGAATTGCAGGTGCGTAAGAGATTACTGGTCCTGAACCCATAGTATTGTCTCCTTGAGATTTTTTATTTATCATTGGAGTGGACGTGTCATGACAAACATCAGTAACAATAGCCAAATCAGGTTTAATTCTTTGCGAAATCATTTCAGCTCCTCTTAATCCAATTTCTTCTTGAACAGAATTAGTTACATATAAGCCAAAAGGAAGTTTTTTCTTGTTTTCATGTAATAATCTTGCTACTTCTGCAATCATAAATCCACCGGCTCTGTTGTCGATTGCTCTACAAACAAATTTATCTTTATTTAATATATGGAATTTGTCAGGATATGTAATAACACAACCAACATGAACGCCCATTTCAAGAACCTCTTTTTTGTTTTTTGCACCAATATCAATAAAAATCGTATCCATACTTGGCTGTTCTTCTTTCCCTGGCTTTCTGGTATGAATAGCTGGCCAACCAAAAACACCTTTAACAATACCACCATCTTTAATGTGTATGTTAACCCATTTTGACGGAGCTATCTGATGGTCACTTCCACCGTTTCTAATTACATATATTAATCCATTGTCAGTTATGTAATTAACGTACCAGGATATTTCATCCGAATGTCCTTCAATTACAACCTTAAACTTGGCATCTGGATTGATTACTCCAACTGCAGTTCCATAAGTGTCAGTTATAAATTCGTCTACATATGGATTTAAGTAATCCATCCATATTTTTTGACCTTCCCATTCATAACCAGTTGGTGATGGATTGTTTAGATATTTTTCTAAAAAGTCTATTGACTTCTTGTTAAGTATTTTTTTTGTTGCCATTGAAAATAATTTGATTTCAAAAATACATAAATACTTAAATATATTGCTGTAATTTTGAAAAATGCGAAAGAAGTTTTTTTTAATCTCTATGTTTTGGTGTTTATTTTCAAACTCACAAGAAAATACATATAAAGAACTAGATGTACATATTTTGATTAAAGGGGATTCAATAGCTTCTAAATCAATTGATTTAAAAGAAGTAACTGTTTATCCCTCACTTGATTTTAAAAATGATAAAGACAAACTAAGGTATTATACTATTAGAAGAAAGACCTTAAAAGTTTACCCTTATGCTGTTTTGGCGTCACAAAGATTAGTCGAGTTAAACAAAAGACTTCCTTTGATTAAGTCAAGATCAAAGAAAAAAAAATACACCAAAATAGTTGAAAGATATGTTGAGAAAGAGTTTTCAGCTGAATTGAAAAAACTTACAACAACAGAGGGTCAAATATTAATTAAGTTAGTATATAGAGAAACAGGTGAAACAGTATATAATCAGATCAAAAAACTAAGAAATGGGTTTAGAGCCTTCTCTTATAGTTCTTTAGCTAAATTTTTTGATATTTCATTGAAAAAAGAATACAACCCCGTTAATATTGAAGAAGACGCAATTATTGAAGACGTTCTTAAAAGAGCTTATGCAGATAAGTCAATTAAACTCTCTTTAAAAAATGATTAAATGAACTTTTTTTTGAATAGTTATATGAGGAAAACCAATGTTTTTAATAAATATTCTATTTTTTTATAATTAAAGTTTGTGGGATTCAAAAAGCAGTGTATATTTGCAACCGCGTTACAAAAGAAGTATCGCTTAAGTTCATTGAAAATATTGAGATAGACAGCGTAAAATTATGTTTACATAATTTAGAATTAAGTAAGACCCATTTTGAGTACAATTCCATTTCGAATTCAAGTTGTTAAATTTATTTAAAGTTTTACAATGAAGAGTTTGATCCTGGCTCAGGATGAACGCTAGCGGCAGGCCTAATACATGCAAGTCGAACGGTAACATTGGTGCTTGCACCAGATGACGAGTGGCGCACGGGTGCGTAACGCGTATGCAATCTACCTTTTACTAGAGTATAGCCCAGAGAAATTTGGATTAATCCTCTATAATATCTTTAAGTTTCATGACTTTTAGATTAAAGTTTTAACGGTAAAAGATGAGCATGCGTCCTATTAGTTTGTAGGTGAGGTAACGGCTCACCTAGACTACGATAGGTAGGGGCCCTGAGAGGGGGATCCCCCACACTGGTACTGAGACACG